>Ga0209783_1000027_pt1 | contig 85426 bp, 84 predicted proteins | sample WorMetfiPIANOSA1_FD_187395 | JGI IMG/M metagenome (GOLD analysis project Ga0209783, IMG submission 187395) | Marine gutless worms symbiont microbial communities from Max Planck institute for Marine Microbiology, Germany - Olavius filocauda... | ecosystem: Host-associated > Annelida > Digestive... | reverse complement strand
CCCCCCCCGGCGGCATCGTCGCAGGGTTCCATGACCGCGGGGATCGTGGCGACGACCTGCGCGCGCAGCCGGCCAACGGCATTGTCGATGACCCTTTCCAAACCCTCGCACTGGACGAATTCGGGATTGATGGTCAGGCCAAGGACGGTCCGGTCGTTCATCGGCGGCGCGCTGCTCGAACCGTCCTCAGGGCGTCCCGACAATGTGCGCCGGATCGGTCAACGGCGGCGGCAGGTATTGCAGCCCTCGCTGACCGGACAGCTCCCGGTTCGGCACAGGCGCCACAGCTTCGGCGGCGAATCCGGTCAGTTTGCCGTCGCTCACCCACGCTTCGTCGCCGCCATGCAGATGGCTGACGAGGCTGCGCTCGAGCCGGTTCCGGACGTCGGCCATGCGCGGGTCGTCGGCAAGGTCGATGCACTCGCGCGGATCCTCGGCGAGATCGAAGAGCTGAACGTGATTGCCGCAGGGATACCAAATCAGCTTGTGACGCCCGTCGGTGACCATGCGCGTGGCCTTGACGCCTTCCAGGGCCTCGCAGAAGAGCACCTCGCGCTTCTTGTCGGCGACCATCGACAATCCGTTGCAGGTCTCGGGCAACGGGATGCCGGCGAGATCGAGCAGCGTCGGCATCACATCCTGGAGGCCGACCACCCGGTCGTCGACACCATGGTGACCGACCCGGTCGTCACCGGCCGTCCCGGCCAGGATCATCGGAACCCGCGCCGACCATTCGTACATGTATCGTTTGGCATAGAGCCCGTGGTCCCCGAGATGGTCGCCATGATCGCCGGTCAACAGGATGATCGTATTGTCGTGGATGTTTTCCTCGCGGAGCGTGCCCAGCACCACGCGCAGCTGATGGTCGATGTGCGTGCACTGCGCATAGAACGCGCGCCGCGCATCCAGCAACTGCTCCTCCGGCAGCGCGGCCCAGTAGTTGCGGACGATCTGAAGCGCAGGCGGGAGGGCCGCACCATCGGTTGCCCATTCACCCATCACCGGCGGATCGATCGTCTGGCGCGCATAGCGTTCGTAATAGTCCCGCAGCGGAACGATCGGCGGGTGCGGATGAATGTAGGACAGATGCCAGAAGGCCGGCCTTGTGGGGTCGCGCCGCTTGATAACCCGGGCCATCTGTTCGCTGGCCCAGTTGGTCGCGTGGCAGTGTTCCGGCAAGTGCCATGGCCGCCAGCCGTACTCGTTGTTGGACATCCCGTGCAGATAGCCCCGCCCCGGATAACCCTGGTCTGCGAGGAAAATGTCGAAGTCGTCGGGTCCGCCGAGATGGCCGCGGCCCTCCTCGCTCAGGAGGACATCGTCGAACCCGATGCGGTTTCGCTGGGGATAGACATGCAGCTTGCCGACGGCGAAAGCCTGATAGCCCGCATTGCGAAAGGTCTGGGCGAGCGTCGGCAGATCCGGCATGGTCGCGGCCGGCTGGAAGGTCCGGTCGCCGTGAACTTCCGGGGTCGTCCCGGTCATCATGGTCCGACGCGCCGGAATGCAGATCGGGCATTCCGCATAGGCCCGCGGGAAGAAGATGCCGTTCGCCGCGATTTGATCAATGGTGGGCGTCTCGATCACGCCATGTCCGGCGACGCCGAGCAACGGCCCGGGCCACTGGTCGACAGAAATGAACAGCACATTCGGTTGCGCGCTTTTCGTCGTCCCCGTCATCGAGCTTTCCCCCTCGCCTTTGACCAATGCTGGTGGTGTAATTAACATACCACCGCGTCACGAGTCCGCTCGCCGTTCGGGTGGATGACCGGCAAACACGAAAATCAATGGACGGCGGGGTGCAATCGCCCACCGCCAAGAGGGAGGAACAGAATGAGACGACTTCTTATGGTCGCTGCCGCCTGCGCGGTCGCCTTCAGCACGCAGGCCGTCGCCGAGTGGCCCGAAAAGCCGATCAAGGTCGTGGTGCCGTTCAAGGCCGGCGGGACGTCCGACCAGACGGCACGCATCTACCAGCAGGCGATCAAGGAAGCCAATCTCCTTTCGCAGCCGATCACGGTCCTCAATGTCGGCGGCCACTTCTCCATCGGCTCGCGTCAGGTGATGGAAGCCGACGCCGACGGCTACAATTTCCTGCTGGTCCACATCGCACTCATGGGCGGCGAGGGCTCGGGCGCCATGGACTTCGGCTGGCGCAACTTCGACCCGGTGGCCGCCACGGGCGAGTTCTGCGTCCTGCCGATGGTGCGCAAGGACTCCGGCATCAACACCATCCAGGAACTCCTTGAAAAAGCCAAGGCCGAGCCGGACTCCATGATCTTCGGCGCCAATCTCGGCGCCATCAACCACATGGCCGGGATCATGATGGAACAGGCCAGCCCCGGCACCAAGTTCCGCTTCGTCCAGATCGGCGGCGGTACGGCGAACTTCACCGCGCTGACCGGGGCCCAGACCAACGCGACCGTGCTCTCCGGCGCCGAAGTCGTGAGATTTACGCTTCTCCCGGACGGCTCGCCCAACCCGGACGCCCAGATCAAGGCACTCGCCTATACCGGCTCCAAGAGGCTTCCGGCCCTGCCGGACCTGCCGACCATGAAAGAGGCGGGCTACGACATGGAGTTCTGCATCAAGAGCTGGTGGTTCGCACCGAAAGGCAAGCCCAAGGAAGCCATCGACGGCATGGCCGCCGCACTGGGCAAGGCGATGGAGACCGACGTCGTGATGAAGTTCAACAGCGACCGTTACTTCACGCCGGTGTTCCTCTCAGGCGCCGATCTGCAGGACGATCTGGACAATACCTGGAAGGCAATCGAACCTGTCGCGAAACTCGCCGCGAAGAAGTGAGCTGAGCCGTGCACCGTGCCGATGGCGTCGCCAGGACGCCGTCGGCACGGGGGCACTTGTGCACAACGGAACAGACGTCTGATGAACCGGTATCGCCGATTCGAGATTGGCGCGAGCCTCCTCGTCATTCTGGCTTGCGCCGTTCTGGTCTATGAAAGCCTCGATCTGCCGCCAGGCAGTTTCGAGCCCCTCGGCTCCGCGCCGGTTCCCCAGGTCACCGCCGGCCCGATCATCCTTCTTTGCGTCGTCGTGATCGTCGGCGCGTTTCGCAAACGCGGCGAGACCGCGCCGGCAAGGGATGGCGACGTCAAGGACGAACCGGTCTCCGCCCTGTTGCTGGTCGCGCTGACGCTGCTCTACGTCCTCCTTCTCCATTTCCGCGTCACCGGTTTCGGCACGTTGACCGCCGGGTACCTCTTCGTGGTGATTTCGGCCCTTGAACGCTTCCGCCCGCGCGCCCTGATCGGTGCGGCGATCGTCGGCGTCGTCGTCGGCTTTGGCGTGCAGTACCTGTTCACGCAGGTGTTCGTCGTCGACCTGCCGGCAACCTGAGCGACGCCGCCATGCCGTTCTTCGAGGCCGCCGCCGCGATCTTCCAGCCCTGGACCTTCTTCCTGCTTTTGCTGGGAACGTCGCTTGGCATCTTCGTCGGCGCGATCCCGGGACTGACCGGGGCGATGCTGATTGCGCTCACGCTCCCGCTCACGTTCTACATGCAGCCATTCGACGCCGTCGTTCTTCTCGTGGCGATGTATGTGGGCGCCATCTCCGGCGGCCTAATCACCGCGACGCTTCTGCGCATGCCCGGGACGCCGGCCGCGGTCATGACCACGTTCGACGGCTATCCGATGGCCCGGGGCGGGCAGCCGGGCCGGGCGCTGGGCCTTGGGATCACCGCCTCCTTCGTCGGGGGCCTTGTCTCATTCGTTGCGCTGGTCACACTGACGAAGCCGCTGTCGATCCTGGCGACCAGGTTCGGTCCGTTCGAGTACTTCACGCTGATCATGATGGCGATGGTGCTGATCGCGTCGGTCAGCGAGGGTTCCCTCGTGAAGGGCCTGATATCCGGGCTCTTCGGCATGCTGGTTTCGATGCCGGGCGTCGACCCTGCGACCGGCATGCCCCGACTGACGTTCGACTGGTACATGTTGAACGCCGGATTGCAGCTCCTGCCGGTGCTGATCGGAACCTTCGCCGTCAGCCAGATCATCGCCGATGCGCTCCAGATACGAATGCGGATGGAGCGCGTGGAGATGTCGCGCAAGGGCATCGTCTTGCGGCCGGCGGAGATCCTACGCCACGGCGTCAATCTGATCCGCTCGTCGATCATCGGCACCTGGATCGGCATCCTCCCGGGCATCGGCGCCTCGATCGGGTCGATCGTAGCCTATACGACCGCCAAGAACGTCTCGAAGCAGCCACAGAAATTCGGAACCGGATCGGAAGAAGGGATCATTGCCTCGGAGGCGGCCAACAACGCCACTGTCGGTGGCGCCCTCATTCCCCTGATCGCGATGGGCATCCCGGGCAGCGTGATCGACGCGATCCTCATCGGCGCTCTGATGATTCATTCGATCCAGCCGGGACCGACATTGTTCCTCACCAACGCCGACGTCGTCTGGGGAATGATGGCCGCGTATCTGCTGGCCAACATTCTCATGTATCTGATCATGACCGGATCGGTCGGATACATCTCCCGGCTGATGTACATTCCCCGCACCTATGTCCTGCCCGTCGTCATGGTCTTTTGCGTGGTCGGCAGCTTCGCGCTGAACAACACCATGTTCGATGTCTGGGTGATGCTTCTCTTCGGCGTCCTGGGTTTCCTGCTGGAGCGCGGAAGATTCCCTCTCGGGCCGTTCGTCATCGGCTTTGTTCTGGCCCCTCTTGCCGAGGAAAAGCTGCGGAGCGGCCTGATGATGACCGCCGGCGACCCGTCGCCGATCCTGACCCGCCCGCTGCCGCTGGCCTTCACGCTGATCGCGATCGTGCTGCTGGTCTGGCCGATCTGGCGCGACCGCCGAGCCCGGCGTCTGGCGTCGCGGGTGGACACCAGCGTCGAGTAACGACCGGAGGCCTCAGTCCGTTTGCGGATCGAGGCGGTTCATGTCCGCCGTCAGCGCCCAACGGAACTGGTCGGCGGGTCGAACGTTTCGCGCCCAGGCGCCCAAGAGGTCCTTGCGTTCCCGTCGCGCGCGCATGCGGCGGTCGATCTCCTGCGGGTCCCAGCCTTCCAGGACCCGGGCAACAAGCGCATCGACGACCTCCGTGTGCGCCGGGCTGAGCGCAAGATCGTTGACCTCGTCCGGATCGTCCTGAAGGTTGAACAGTTGCGGTCGGTAGCCCCAGTAGTAGTTCAGCTTCCACGGTCTCTGCCTGATCATGCGCTGCCGAACGGCGTCGCCGCCGGTCCAGTCCGGAATGGTGTCGGTGCAGTACTCCGCGAACACCTCGTCAATCCACGGCGCCTCCGGATTGGTGAGATGGCGCAAGAAGCTGCGTCCGTCCGCCTGCGGCAGCGGCGCGCCGCCAAGCGCTTCGACCATGGTCTGGGCAAGGTCCATCAAGCTGACGACCCGGTCCGAACGCCGACCCTCCGGCAGTTTCCCGGGCCAGGCCAAAATCACGGGAACCTTGATCGACTCGTCGTAGAAGGTGTGTTTCCACCACAGGCCGCGCTCGCCGACGTGGTCCCCGTGGTCGGACGAGTAGACAACCAGCGTGTTCTCGTGAAGGCCCGTCTCCTCCAGACGCTCGATGATACGCCCGATGATCTCGTCCATCTCCGCGACCAGGGCCCAGTACGCCGCGCGCGCCCGGGCGCCATCTTCGGGGTCGACATGGTCCAGGCCACGGTTTTCGCGCCACCAGCTGATCCAGGGATGCGCCGCGTTGGAACGGTCGGGCCCGAGGCGGGGTGGACCGAGGCGCTCCAGAAAATGCGCCACGCGATCGGCCGAAGCGACATAGGGTGCGTGCGGCAACATCAGGCCCACGGTCAGGCAGAACGGCTCTCGTTCCTTGGGCTCGATGGCCGCCAGGCGATCGAACTCGGCGAGAGTCGCGTCAAGCACATCGTGGTCTTTCAGCGCGTAGGCGCTCTGCCCGGCGCCGCTTCGCGCAACGCTCTCGGGGTTGGGATCGTTCGTCTTGGCGAGCACCCCCATGTCGTGGCGTCCCACACCCGGCCAGTTCGGGCTGTGATCGCCGACCAGCCGCTCGGCGTAGCCATGCAACTGGTCGGGCCCCATGGCATGAAGCCGGCCAATGAGTTTCGGCCGGTACCCGGCGCCGCCGACGGCATGGAGCCAGGTGGGTCGATCGGATGAGAGCATATCGTCATTGGTCCAGACATCCTGCCGATGCTGGTGGCACGCGGTCAGCATGGACATGCGGCTGGGGACGCAGATCGGCGAGGGGCAATAGGCGTTCTCCAGGACGATGCCGCGCGCCGCCAGGCGGTCCAGCGATGGCGTCGCTCCAACTTCGTCGCCAAAGCAGCCGGCCACGCGTTGGGCGTGCTGGTCGGAAAGGATGAAAAGAAGGTTCGGCCTCGTCTCGTCAGGCATTGCTGGCCTTGTCACTTGCGTTTGTGAATGCGCTTGAGGCGGGGGGTGGTATCGACCAAAGTGCGGGGGCAATTGAACCATTTAGGTACAGCGCTGTCCAATGTCGCCGCTCGCCCGCATCGAGATCCATTGCTTCCGGTATCGACTGGCGCGGCCGCTCGAAACCGTCTTCGGGCCCGTGGAAGCACGGCCTGCCCTGATCCTGCGGATCGAAGACGCCGACGGCGCGGCCGGCTACGGGGAGGTCTGGTGCAATTTCCCCGCGCCTGGCGCGGAATACCGGGCGCGATTGGCGGCCGCCGTATTGCCCGGTGTGCTGTCGCGTCCCGACGGCATCACGCCCGGGACGGCCTTTGCGGCGGTCCGCAAACAGCTGAACGCCCTGGCACTGCAGGCGGGAGAGGTCGGCCCGGCGGATCAGATTGCGGCGGGATTCGACATTGCCGTCCACGACCTTTTCGCACGCCGGAGCGGCGTTCCGCTCGCGACCTTTCTTGGGGGCGAGGCAAAACCGCTTTTGCCCTACGCAAGCGGGATCGGACCGCAGGATATCGAAGCTCTTGTCACGGCGGGGCTCGCGGCGGGGTTCATGGCGTTCAAGTTCCGGGTCGGCTTCGGTCGGACCCGCGATCTGGCGGCGATCTCGGAGGCACGCGAAACCATGGGGGACCGGCCGCAAATGATGGTCGATGCCAACCAGAGCTGGAACCTCGATGAAGCCCTGGACATGGTTGACGCATTCGGAACCGAACCGATCGCCTGGCTGGAAGAGCCGCTGGCCGCCGATCGCCCGCCTGCCGAGTGGGCCCGGCTCGCCGAAGCAACACCGATACCGCTTGCCGGCGGCGAAAACCTGCGGGGCCGGCACGAGTTCGATGCGGTCATCGAGGCCGGTCATGTCGCGGTCGTCCAGCCCGATATCTGCAAATGGGGCGGCCTTTCGGAATGCGCACCGCTGGCGCGCACGATACGTCGTTCGGGCCGGCGGTACTGCCCGCACTATCTGGGCGGCGGTGTCGGCCTTGCCGCGTCCGCCCACCTGCTGGCCGCCGTCGGTGGCGACGGCCTTTTGGAGGTCGACGTCAACGACAACGGCTTGCGCGAATTGCTGGCCGGGCCGCTGCTGCCGCTGCGGGACGGCCGGGTTCACCTCCCCGCTGCACCGGGTCTGGGCTACGAGCCGGATCTCGATGCTCTGTCCGATCTCCGCACCGAGCATTTCGACCTGAGGCTCGCGTCATGAGCGCATCGGAACTCAAACGGACCGCGATCCGGATCCACCCGGAAGACAACGTCATCTGCCTGTTGCGGGCGCACGATGCCGGCGAGCGCCCCGCGGTCGAGGACGTGGAGACGCCGGCCCTGACCGCTTCCGTCCCGACCGGGGACAAGGTCGCACTGGCCACCATCGAGCCGGGCGGCCTGGTCTTGAAATACGGCCATCCCATCGGCCGGGCGAAGCAGGCCATCGCGCCGGGCGATCACGTCCACCTTCACAATCTTGCGGGCCTGTCGGAGGGCCAGACATCTTGAGCGCTGACGGCATTCTGAGCGGATTCCTGGGCTATCGCCGCGACTCCGGCCAGACCGGCATCAGGAACCACCTCGTGATCCTGTCGCTCAGCGGGCTCGAATCCGCAATCGCCCGCACGCTGCACGGCCAGTTTCCGGACGCGGTGTTCATCTCGACGCCGTACGGGCGCGGCCACGTGGGCGCGGACCGCACCTTCCAGCGCCATATGATGATCGCCCTGGCAACGCATCCGAACACCGGGGCGGTCCTGGTGCTTGGTCCGGATCGGCAAGCGGTCTTACGCGTCTGCGACGCGTCGAAGGCGGCCGGCCGGCCCACCGCCGGCCTGTCGCTGGAAGACGCCCACGAAGACCGCTTCGAGCTTCTCCTTCGCGCCGGGCGGGCCGCCGCCCGCCTGAAACATGCGCTTTCGCGCAGCACCCGCCAGCACTGTTCCCCCGGCGATCTGACCATCGCCATCGAGTGCGGCCATTCCGGCGCGACGTCGGGGATCGTCGCGAATCCGCTGGCTGGAGATCTGGCCGAGGCCCTCGTCGCTGCCGGCGGACGGGCCCTGTTCAGCGAGACCCTGGAATGGACCGGGACTGCGGACATCCTCGCCGAACGGGCGGCGTCTCCGGCCGTTGCCGAAGCCATCCGAGACGCGCTCGCAAGGCCGGCGGATCACGATATTCAAAGTGGAAACCCCGGACCGCAGAACCATGCCGGCGGCATCACGACGCTGGAGGAAAAGTCCCTGGGCGCGATCGCGAAGGGCGGCAATCAGCCGATTGAGGGTGTCCTGGATGAGGGAATGCCGCTGCCACCGCGGCCAGGCCTCTATCTGATGGATACGCCGTGCCTTTCGCCGGAATCGATCACATCCATGATTGCGTCGGGGGCGCAACTCGTCGTGTTTACGACGGACCAGGGGAACCCATACGCCTCGGCGCTCGCCCCGACGATCAAGATCACGGCCAATCCCGAAGCCGCCCAACTCATCGAACAGATCGACTTCGACGCAAGCGATGTGTTCGAAGGGAATCGGTCGCGCGGTGAAACGCTCCCGGATCTCTCGTCGGTTGTCGGTGACATCGCCTCGGGCGCACTGACATGGGGAGAGGTTACGGGCGCCGGCGCAGAATCCATCAGCCGGCTCGGGCCCTCGATCTGACCTCGCGGTGAGCCGCGACCAGCCACCGCTCACACCGCCCGGCCGGCCTCATGGCCTTCATAGACGGCCTCCAGGGCGGTGCGCGGCGACTGGCAGTCGCCGGCGCTGAGAACACGGACCGACGGCGTCGCGGCGGCGATTGCGCCCAGCAGCCCGTCGTCTGCTGCACCGTGCAGCGGGGCGATCACGCTGTCGGCGCGCACTGTGGGGCCGGGTTCGCCCATAGACAGGTCGGTCAGCTGGGCCATGCCGTTGACGTGATCGTGCAACGCATGGCCGCCGATCACGCGGATCCCTTTTTGTCTCAGCCGTTCGCGCATAGCGAAGACGCTGTACATGCTGATCGTCCAGCCTGGCGCGCCGGTCGGCGCGACCAGGGTCACCGTCTTGCCTAGATCCGCCAGTAACTCCGCCACGCTGACGACCGACCATGTTCCCAGGGCATCGACCATCACCACGCGGCTGCCCAGCGCATCGAGATCGGCGAGCGCATCCTGCAGCGTCAGCGCGGTTCCCCCGCCGGCCAGCGCCTGCGCCACGGGACGGCATCGGCCCCTGTCCGACTCCCGGCGTTTACGACAACACCTTCTTACGTGGTTTCGGACGCTCCGGTTCGCAAGCGCGGATCGGGTGCCGGCATGTGCCTTTCGACCGGCAGGCCGGCCGCTTTCCACTCGGGAAAGCCTTCCTCCAGCCGGCGCGCCTTGAAACCGCGCGCGCGCAGCGCGGCCACGGCCTCGAAGGACAGCACGCAGTAGGGACCGCGGCAGTAGGCGGCGATCTCCTGGGCGGGATCGAGCTCCGCCAGGCGCGCCTCCAGCTCGCCGAGCGGCATGTTGACGGCGCCCGGCAGGTGGCCGGCGGCGAACTCGTCCGCCGGGCGGACGTCGAGCACGGTGACCAGACCGGCGCGCGATCGCCCCAGCAGTTCCTCGCGGGTGACCGGCTCCAGGCTGTCGCGCGCGTCGAAGTAGCTGCGCAGGATGCGGTCCACCTGGGCCAGGTTGCGTTCGCCGACATCGAGCAGCGCCCGCAGCAGGCCGAGCACACCGTCGTCGGCGAGGCGGTAGAGGACGAACTTGCCCTCGCGGCGCGAGGCAACCAGCCCGGCGCGCTTCAGCTGCTGCAGGTGCTGCGAGGCATTGGCGACCGAAAGCCCGACCCGCTCGGCCAGCGCCTCCACCCCGCGCTCGTCTTGGGCCAGATGCTCCAGCATCTCCAGCCGGCGCGGCGAGCCGAGGGCTCGGGCCACCGCCGCGAACTCGGCTAAAAGCGTCTGTTTCGGGCCGGTTGACATCGCCATGCTCTCCACACTATATCATTCAATTAATCAATTGAATGTAAACTGCCGGCGTCCGGCTGGCAAGGACCGCTGAGCCGATGACCGACTTCCTGCTGGCAAACGAAAGCACGCTGCGCATCGTCTTCTTCCTGGGTATTCTCGGGATCATGGCGGTGGCCGAGGCGGCAGTGCCGCGCCGCCGGCGCGAAATCCCGCGCCTGCTGCGCTGGACCAGCAACCTCGGCATCGTCGTCCTCGACACGATCCTGGTGCGCCTGACCTTCCCGGTCGTCGCCGTCGGTTTGGCTTTGACGGCCGAAGCGCGCGGCTGGGGTCTCTTCAACGTTCTCGACGTGCCCGGCTGGCTCGCCTTCGTCGTCTCGTTGCTGGCGCTGGATCTCGCCATCTACCTGCAGCACGTAATGTTCCACGCGGTGCCGGCGCTGTGGCGGCTGCACCGCATGCACCATGCCGACCTGGAATTCGACGTGACCACCGGTCTGCGCTTCCATCCCGTCGAGATTCTGCTGTCGATGGCCATCAAGCTCGGCGTTGTCGCCGTGCTCGGGCCGCCGGCGGTTGCCGTGCTGGTGTTCGAGGTGCTGTTGAACGCGACGGCGATGTTCAACCACTCGAACCTCAAGCTGCCGCTGGGTTTCGACCGTGTGCTGCGCTTGTTCGTCGTGACGCCCGACATGCACCGCGTGCACCATTCGATCCATCCGAACGAGACCAACAGCAACTTCGGCTTCAATTTTCCCTGATGGGACCGCCTGCTCGGCACCTACACGGCCCAGCCGCGCGAAGGTCACGAGGCCATGACCATCGGCATCGAGCAGTTCCGCACGCGCCGCGACCTCTGGCTCGACCGCATGCTGATCCAGCCGTTCAAGGGCCCGGCGAGCGGCTATCCCATAAACCGTGCAGAGTAGACGGCCGATGACGTCCGGCGCGCCGGCTGACGGGAAGGCGCGCTCCTGGATGGCGCTTCTCGGCCTTGCCGGCGGACTGGGCGCCATCGCTCCCCTGGCGCTCTCCGCCGTCGGCTACCGCCTGGCCTGGTGGCCGGTGACCACGGCGCTGAACCTGGCTGAAACTGGCGCTTACGCCGCCGTCCTGGGGATCGCTCTGTCGCTGGCCGGCCTCGTCTTGGCCATACGCCGGCGGGCCGGCCGGGGCATCGTGTTGGCGCTCCTCGGCCTGGTGGTGGCCCTGCCCGTCGTGGCCATTGCGGGCCGCTGGGAATATGCGACGCGCCACACCCCCCCGATCAACGACATCAGCACCGATACAGAGTTTCCGCCGATCTTCTGGGACATGCCCAACCCCAGCGAATACCCGGGCGGCCGGACCGCCGAACTGCAGCATGCGGCCTATCCCGACCTGGAGACCCTGACGCTGCAGATCCTGCCGGAACGGACCTTCGCCCTCGCACTTCAGATCGCGAAGGACAATGGCTGGGAGGTCGTCGCCGAGGCGCCCGAGGAAGGCCGCATCGAGGCTGTGGCAACGAGCCGCATCTACGGCTTCAAGGACGAGGTCGTCGTCCGTGTCGAATCCAGCGACGGCGGAAGCATCGTCGACCTGCGTTCGCGCTCGCGTCTCGGGCGCATCGACCGCGGCGTGAACGCGGCGCGCATCCGCGGCTTTCTCGCGGAGCTCAAAGAACGCGTGGCCAAGGAACCGTGATATGAAACATCTGCTGATCCTCAACGACCCACCCTACGGCACGGAGCGCAGCTACAACGGCCTGCGCATGGCGCGTGCGCTGGCCAAGCACGATGCCGGCGGCGCGGTCACCCTGTTCTTGATGGCCGACGCGGTGGCCTGCGCGCGCAAGGGACAGAAGACGCCGGAGGGCTACTACAACCTGGAACGAATGCTGCACCGCGTGGTGAGCTCGGGCGGGCAGGTGCTGCTGTGCGGCGCTTGCATGGACGCGCGCGGCCTGACGGAGGCCGACGTCATCGATGGCGCCGCCCGCAGCACCATGGACGCGTTGGCCGAGGCGACGCTGGCCGCCGACCGCGTGCTGGTGTTCTGAAGCGGCTACAAAGAAGAGCGGGGGACGCAGGTTTTCATCGCCCGGCGCGCGGGCCAATTGAGACAAGAGCTGGCCGGCCTCCTTGTAATGCGGCGGCGGCGTCCCCACCTCACTATGGTGGATATTGGCCAGTTGACTGGGCCGGTTCGCCTCGACATGAGCGGGCGCGCACGTTTCAGACTTTCTCTCCAAAATCGACGAGCCGGGTACAGGGCCACGCTTCCCCGTGCGTCCCGCTCAAAGTTCAGACCGTTCGTGAAAGGGTGAATCCATGATTACGGGAATCGTCAAATTCTACAACGAACAACGAGGCTACGGCTTCATCCAGCCTAACGATGGCCAGAAGGATGTTTTCGTGCACGCTTCCGCACTGGAACGCGCCGGTATCAGCGGCCTTTCCGAAGGGCAGACGGTGAAGTTCGACACACAGAACGATCCGCGCAGCGGCAAGATCGCCGTCGGAACGATCGAGCTCGCCTGACACGCCTTCGCTGGTGGCATCCGCAGCAGGGACAGTGAGCGAAACGGAGGACGGAAACATGCGCGTAAGGCGAGGCCTGGGAGCAACCGTCATTCGTTCCACGATTGCCGCGGCAGTGCTGGTCGCCGCGCCCTGCTTGGCACCAGCCCAAGATCGATCTGGCGAGATCCCGGAAAACGCGCGCGCAAGGACATACGGTGTTGGATGGGAGTGTGTGCGCGGGTTCCGAAAAGACGATGACGCCTGCATCGCCGTCAAGGTTCCGGAGAATTCGTTCGCGACAAATGTCTCCTACGGACGCGGCTGGGAGTGCAGGCACGGATATCTGGAAGTCGACGAGACCTGCGCCGCCGTCGACGTGCCCGCCAATGCCCACCTGAGGGCATCCGGTGATGGCTGGAGGTGCAACCGAGGCTACCGGGAGACCGATCAGGGTTGCAAAGCAGTCGATGTGCCGGCCAACGGGTATTACACGGAAACGGCCTACGGGCCCGGATGGAACTGCGATCGTGGTTACCGCGCTGTCGGCGACACCTGCGCCGCCGTCGTCGTCCCGGAGAACGCATACCCGACAAACGCATCCTACGGACGCGCCTGGGAATGCGAACGGGGATATCGCGAGTTCGAAGTCACCTGCCTCCTCATCGAGGTTCCGGCGAACGCGTATTACGTCGGGGCGGCACAGGAACCGGGGTGGAAATGCGATCGCGGCTATCAGGCGATCGACCAGGCTTGCGTCGCCATCGAACTGCCGGACAACGCGCACATCAGCTATTCCGGCAACGACTGGGCGTGCAACCGGCCGTACCGCAGGCTCGATGACGAATGCAGGCTCCTTGGTGAGTGACTCTCGGCGGACCGCCCAGCCCGTCCGAACGGCGGGCGCGCGAGGAGAGCCAAATCAGAACAAACAACGGAAAGGCATGCGACCATGACAGCCGGTTCAATCGGTGTAGCCGCGCGCGGCATGAACCCAGCTTGGCAGGCGATGGCCCGGCATGGCTGAGTTGCCAAAGAAACGGACATCGCACGACGAACCGACCGGGGAGAGCCCGAAAGTGCGTCACTGTCTCAGGTGCAATGCGTCCTTCGACAGTGCGTGGGCCGGTGAGCGGATTTGTTCTCGCTGCAAGAGTTCCAACGCATGGCGAAACGGGATGCCGCTGGGGTTCTCGTCTTCCAACCAACGCCGATAGCCGTCGTTCGGTTCAGCCTCGATTCTCCGCAACAGGGAGCGCCCCGTCTGCGCGTTGGCCGAGTAATAGTCTCTAATAATTGAAAGATAGGGAGGCCCGGACCGGAAAAAGAGCCCCAGATCATTTTTTGTGATGCACCTGGTCCCGATTGAGATATCATTTCTTTTATTATTCTATATCTTGGGTAATATTAGAGGAAAGAATGGTTTTTTCCTCGTGCGAGGACACAAATAATGAAAACTCCTGAATGGCTAAAGCCTGGAATATACGGTGCCGCCGTCGGCGCCGTCGCGCTCGCGATTGTCGGTTTTTCTTGGGGCGGATGGATGACCGGGGCAGCCGCCAAGGACGTGGCAGCGGACGAGGCGCGCATGGAAGTCGTCGCCGCCCTGCTGCCGATCTGTATCGAACAGTTCAAACAGGATCCTGCGTCTAATGAAATGCTGGCCCAGCTCAAAGACGCCAGTTCCTACCAGCGCAGGGACATGCTGATGAAGACCGGCTGGGCGACGATGCCGGGCTCGACCGATCCCAATCGCCAGCTCGCCACCGCCTGCATGGAAGAGCTCGCAAGCCAGTTCTAGCCGCGTTGGTGCGTTCTATGAGGCCCAGGGCGCCGCGCTTGTGAGGATGCGCGGGCCCAGGGTGGGATTCGTCCTGAGCATGGCGCCAAAGCGCGCGTTGAGGATGCTCTCGCCGCCACGAGAATGGAATGGCCGCGCCCAGTCTGGGAAGGAGACGGCTGCACGTTTCAAGAACTGGCGAGGAACCAACAGGGAGTGCCAACTCACTGTTTCAATCCGACGCTTCCCTGCTTCGCAGAGAAGACCCCCGTTTTACTGGCCAGGGAAGTCGCGCCAGAATCGCTGTAATATCAAAAGCTTAATCCCTATCCGGCGCCCTGATCCTGCTATTGGTGGCGAAGTTGCCCTGAGTTTCCCCTGATTGTCGGGGAGCCCCCCCGGGGGGGGGGAGACCGGTTCGCCCACGCCTTCCCGCACTGCCATCACTGTGAGAGCCCATCCCGACTTTCACCGATTGCCTTCGTCGTCTCGGCCGGTTGATGCAGAATTGCCTCGCTTCCTGACCTTCTTGCGAAGGTCGTCCAGGCGGGCCCGGAAGCCTGTGGCGTCGCCGTAGGCGACGAATTCGCGATAGCGTCCATGGGGCGCGCGCACCCGAAGGGCGTGTTCGATCGGGCACCAGTACTGTTCCGACCGGCTGGCCGCCTCGCGGGCGTAAGCGATGACCCCGTTGGCATATCCGCAATAGCCGCAGTTCAGCTTCTCTATCCCGTTCAGGTAGGCCAGACGATGACGGTCGACGATGACGTAATCGGATCGGTCGATCCGCTCCATTCCCCAGGCGGTAAAACAGACGATCTGAAAGACGTAGACGCCAAGGTCCAGAAGAGCGACCGGCACGATCAGACCGTAGGCGGCCGGTGCGACAAGCAAGGCCCCAAGAGGGGATCTTCTGAGAAAGGTTAACAGCCCGGTCCTGATCAGCTTGTGCTGGCGGATGACGCCTTCCTCGAAGACCGCCCGCTTTTTCTCCAACCGGTACTGAAATTCAGCCCTTTGCGCCTCCAGCTTGCTCTCCAGTTCGTCCTCCAGACGGACCAGACGCCGGACAAGGTCGTCGATCTCATTATCCACGGGCATGCTTCCTTCTGCCATTCGCTGGCAACGACGGAGAAAGTCCGATTCGCCTCCTTGTATTCGATGCGGTTCGTTACCACCTAACGCTGGTAGATATTGGCCGGATAACTGGGCTGCTTCGCCTCGGCACTGACGGGTGCGTACGTTTCAGACTTTCTTTCCAAAATCGACGAACCGGGATCGGCGCGACGAAACCTCGTGCGCCGGGTCTCTTACGCAAACCGTTAGTGAATAGGGTATTTCCATGATTACGGGCACCGTTAAATTCTACAACGAACAACGAGGCTACGGCTTCATCCAACCGAACGACGGCCAAAAGGACGTGTTCGTCCATGCCTCCGCGCTGGAGCGTGCCGGCATCAGCGGCCTGGCCGAGGGCCAGACCGTGAAGTTCGACACGCAAAACGACCCGCGCAGCGGCAAGATCGCCGTCGGCACCATCGAGCTCGCCTGACACGGCGCCGCCCGACGGCCGTCAGCCCGGCAACTCGCCGATGCTCAGCCATGATTGCGGGCAGGGGTCCCTCTTGACCGGCACTGCCAATGCGACCGGCGGTCAACGACCGCCGGCACCCGCAGTTGTCAAACTGTCGCCGGAGGAATCCCGTCGTTTGCTCGGTCGGCTCAAAACCTACCGGGCAACGCGGTGGCGCAGCATCACCCAGCTGCTGGGAACGGCCGGAGGGCTTCTCGCCCTCTGGCTTGGCATGTGGCTGGCACTCGACCAGGGGTGCTGGATCACGCTGTTACTTGCCGTGCCGGCTTCCGGCCTGCTCGTTCGTCTGTTCATCATCCAGCACGACTGCGGGCATGGGGCCTATTTCAAGACGCGCCGCGTCAACAACATCATCGGGCGCTGCCTGGGCGTGATCACCCTGACTCCGTACGACTACTGGCGGCGGGCCCACGACGCGCATCACGCGACCTCGGGCAATCTTGATCGCCGCGGTGTCGGCGATATCGACACCCTGACCGTGCGCGAGTACCGCGCACTCGGAGCGTGGCAGCGCCTGGCCTACCGGTTGTACCGCCATCCGCTGGTCCTGTTTGGGGTGGGCCCGGCTTACCTCTTTCTCATCAAGCAACGCTGGCCGCGCGAGCTGCCGCTTCTTCGCACCGGCTATTGGCGCGGCGTCATGGCGACCAATATGGCAATCGCCGGCGTTGCCGTCGCCCTTGGGATCCTGATCGGCCCCGGCACGCTCGCCATGGTCCACCTGCCGCTGGTCCTGCTGGGATCGGCAATCGGCGTCTGGATGTTCTTCGTCCAGCACCAGTTCAAAGACGCCTATTGGGAACGCGCCCGGGATTGGGACTTTGTGCAAGCTGCGCTTCGCGGCAGCTCCTACTATCGCCTGCCCCGCCCACTGCAGTGGATCACCGGCCACATCGGCCTGCACCACGTGCATCACTTGTCCTCCAAGGTGCCGAACTACCGCCTGCAGGAATGCGTCGACTCCATTCCGATACTGAAGCGCGTGCCAAAACTGTCTCTTATCGACAGCCTGAAATGCGCGCGGCTCGCATTGTGGGACGAAGGTTCGCAGAAACTGATCAGCTTTCGCGACCTATCCCGTCAATCGCCATGCCCGGCCGGATAAAGACAGAGACGGGTTCGCCCCGGCCTCGCCGCACCGCCACTCTGCTTCCCTCTTGTGCGCTTAGCAGGGCAGACCCTTAACTTGGCGCGCGAAGCTGACAGAAGAACGGGGTCGGGTGTTGAATTGTGAGTACCAAGCTTCGTTAGCTGGCGGATCGTTCAGATAAGCGCAACGCAACACCTGACCACGAATCTCGGAGAGATTCCGGCGCGCCGCGGCGTCAATCAGATCTCATCACCCAACAGCGGCAGAGGCGTCACTCCGCGCGCGCCAAGGTGACATCAATCATGCACTCGAACCTCACGGCTTGCCCACGTTCCATGAGCTTCGACCCTTCGGCAAGCGAGTCCTGGAATCCGATCAAACTGGTGAGGCCAGTCGTTTCCAGCACTCTCAGGTCGCCCCGCCCGATGTACTGCTCCAACTCGCTGTAGTTCTTCCCAATCCAGGATTCATCGATGTTATAGGGAAGCGGTCCGCTGTCCGTGGTCTCATAAATCTCGTTGCCCTCGGTCGCAAAAGTATCCTCCGAAGGTTGATAAGCGACTGCAGCGGCGTATTCCCTCTGCTTCTCCTCCATCACCCAGTAGCCGACGCAAGCATGGCCTCTGAACAGGAATATGGTCGATTTAATGTCGATGTACTCGAGGCAGGCAGCGATCATCAACGCCAGATCGATGCATGTGCCGAGCTTTCCAGCAACGACCTGGGATGGAGTCCGCAACCTTTGGCTTCTGTAGGTATAGCTGGGCGGTGGATTTGCATATCCAACGTCGAACTCATGCTGTAACGCGCACCATACAGCCTGTACCTGCTGATCGACGAATTCTCCGGTTTCCGAGCTGCCAGAGCCAACCGGCTGGTAGCCCTGGAAGGCCGCACGAGGATTGTCCGCGATTGTCTGGAGGTACTTTTTGCCCAACTCGACGATCCGCGAAACGCACGGGTCCCGGGGCATTACGAAGGAAGGCAGCCAGATCATATTCTCTTCGTCATCCTGCCATTCGTTCACCGGCAACAGGGTGATCGGGTAGGTGTGTTCGAAGAGTTTTTGTTCGCTGTCCGGTCTGATCAGGGACACCCGTGTATACAGGCTGGTACGGACGCTCTCTCTAACCTCGCGGGCTAATTCAGAAGTCAAGGGAACGGATATCTTTTCGGTGATGTCTCGAAAAGAGTGCTTCTTGACCTCAAATACCTGCCGGTATGGGAAATTATCAGCTCCCGCATGCAGTTCGGCCTCGACGAGCACGCGCAAATCCTCAGCGCTATGATTCAAAACGCGATATTTGGAGAACAACTGGCCGCGCCCGCTCATCGGATTGTGCAGCATCGAGTAGTTCAGGTCGTGCAGCGCCACTACATCCAATTGAATCAACTTTTTCGCGTTTCCCGGCGTCACAGCCCCGTTTTCTGGCTCCACACGCTCGAATTCGCTTGAACGCGCCTCCGGCCAGGTCTCCTCCCCAAGCAGGGGCTGACTGGTCCACAATACGACTGCGGAGCCTTGAAGGTTGCCGCGTTCGACCTTTATCCGCCGATACGCGTCATCGAAGGCGCCAAACAGGTTCCCGAATTGGTTGGAATAGAGTTGATCATAGAAGTTCTCGAAGAACCCCTCGGCAAGACTTCTATGCATGCCTCCGTAAAGTGCGATGACGGCACCCGTGCCCGCTTCAAGCAGAGCGGGTGCCAGCCTGCTTGCCGAGTTATGGATGTTGAGACATATGAGCTTCGGCTTCTTTTCCGCAGAAGTCAGGATCTCTGCAAGTCTTTCCTTGTGCAGGGGCTTTTTTGAAGAGCCCTCGCGAACATAGACCCCTTCGTAATTTCTTGTCCGCTCGAGCCCTCTTCCGCCGCCCGACCTCGGCCCCAGGATGCTCAAAATGTGATTGTCGGCATCCGTAACATCGAAGCCGCAGACGTGAACGATGTCGGGCTCGGCCTTCTCCACAGCATCGCGGATTCCTTCCTCCGTTACGGACTCTCCCGTCAGACGATGAATTTTTAGTGCGGCACCCATTGGTGCTGTCGTCGAAGCAGTGCCCGCCGCATACCACCCAACCAGATAACGTTCGTGATCGAATTTCTGATGCTCCTCCAGTTCTGGAGGCACGCATTCTATATAGAGTATTCGGTCTATTGTTCCTGACGGTCGGCCTTCAAGCTCGAGGGAGCGCACAACAGAGAGTCGTCGCGAGGGACTCCTGAAGGGGCGCGTCGCCGTGCTCAATGCATATTCCCAGGGGAACAGTCGTGCAAAACGGCCTGCTTCACTTCTGGGATCCGGGATTGTGACCTCGATGACACCACTGTGGCCAAGCGTTTCCAGTTCTTCTTCCCCGATCTTCATTCCTCTTTTTAGGTCATCGTGGATAAATTCAAGGTGATTCACGTTCCTGCCCATCCATCGACTTCGGAAACGCGCCGTCATTCTCCACTTCCGCGCGACATCTCGGAATTCCGCGTTGTCCTTTACCTCGTGGCGCCAAGATTGGTTGTCGCGAACACGGATGATTATGGCGGCGTCTCTTGCATCGCCGTCAGCAGAGTTGCTCATGCCTGATTCCAAGGGCTGCTGTGGTCTGTTTGTTCGTTGATCGCTTTGTTCTAACGCCTCGAGAGCCGCCGTGGCCGTGACCGCATCAGCTTTGAGGCGCGTGAACTAGCCCTGTTCCGACATCGTCGAATCCCACCCCAGGTGCGAGTTGGTCGACAGTGGCACTCGCCTCCAACCTGGCCTGCAACGCGTCAATCGAGAAGGAGCCCTCATCCTTCAGTTTCTGGGCCCATAGCGCCGCAACACCGGCGACGTGAGGCGTGGCCATGCTGGTCCCAGACATCGATTGCAGCCCGCCACCGGGAACGCTGGAGACGATGTCCACACCCGGCGCGGCGGCAGCCGCCTGATTGTTGGAGAATCGGGCAACGGTGAACCCTTGCGGCCCCTGTCCAAGAGCGCCGACAGAGAGGATTCCGGTGGCCGCTGACGGCGGACCGACGGCAATCTCGAATTTCGGTCTCTCGCTTTCGTTTCCTGAGGCCGCGACAAGCAACGTCGGCTGCAGGTGACTGGCCAGTGCCTGGATCTGCCCTGCAAGCTCGTTGAAGAGGTTGATGTTGGCCCGATACTGCTCAAGTGCCATCGATGTGGCGGGCATGATTTCAAGATCACGCCGCTTGACGAGGTATTCTACAAAGCCCGGGAAATCGATGCCGAGCGACATCGATGCCACGTGTGCGCCGCCATGCGCGGCCCACATGATGGCTTGCGCGATCTGGGCTGAACTGCCACCGCCTTGACCGAGCACTTTGCCTATCATGGCCTCGGTAACGCCGCGCGCAACACCAATTCGGACTCCATTCACATCGCGCCCAAATATAGTCCCGGCGCAGTGTGTGCCATGGCCATGAAGGTCGTCCTCTTGTTCGTCGGTGAAGTTCTTCCGATCCAAAGTGACCCCCGCAAAGGCGGGGTGCTTCGGGTCAATGCCGGTGTCCAAGACTGCGACTTTGATGCCGCTGCCGTCGAATGGTGAGGCGGAGCCGCCCACTGCTTCGACACCCCATGTATGATTGCCGAGCTGATCTGCGTCGACATTCTTGGATGACACCGGCTCGATCAACTTCAGCGGCATGGGCTCGGCCATTGCACGCGTTCGTGGATCGCGACGCGCGTCTTCCACGTCCTTCTTGCTGAGATCTTCCGCGGCGACTTCGATGTCTTCTTCAAGCCTTTTTGGGCCGGCAAATGCGCGGCGAGCCGCCGTAGCGAGTTGGGCCGGCTCAATCGAGCGCAGGATTATGTATGGCAACGTCGACATGGTTCAGACACTCCCCTGGTGACCGTTCCATATCCATAGATGAAGAACGCGTTCCGAATTGTGAGGTATCGCACATTTATCTAAATAAGTGCCACTGGCCGGCAGGCGCCGCCGGACCTCTCCAGGAGAATTGGTCCACCCTTGTGATTTGGATGCAGAGGGACAAAAACGGAGAATAATCACCACAGACCCCGGCAAATCGTCGCGAAGCTGTGAGAGGTTGAAGTTCTGGTCGGCCGAGGCTTTACACATATCGATGCGATCCGCGAGGGCAGCATCACCGAACAGACCTACTACCACTGGCGCAGGAGGTACTGCGGGATGAGCACCGGCAAACTCCGCGCGCTGAATACATCACCGATGCCCTGCCGGACCAGCACCGTCACACAGAGACAGGTTCGCCCCCGCCTTCCCGCACCGCCATCGAGTCAGCCAATTCATTCATTCGTACCTATAGGTACTCACTCCTGGCGCAGTTCCCCGCGTTCCGCGGGCTCTTGAGCGGGTGCTTCCGAAAGACCGAACCGGTCAGGGGGAGCAATTGAAGCAAGATTGACCCGCATCAAGGCTTCCGGGGGGCGATATCACCGAACCTACGGACGAGACCTGAAGATGAAAGGCGCCTGTCGGCGCGGCACAGGTCACCCGGTTGCAGCAGGTCGCCGATAGTCGTTTAACTTAGGGTTCCGCGGTCGGCTTTGACCAACAAGATCGGAAGGAGAACTTGGCATGGCGCAGCACAAATCCTGCTATGGAACGATGTTCCACGATGCGCTGCACTTCTCCACGAATAAGCCGATGCGGGGGAAGGTGTTCTCGTTCGAAATCGACACGGCCGGCCTGGCCCGCTCCGATCGTCGCGTCGATGCGAACCTGGAAGAATGGGACGACTGTCTGGAATGCCCCGAGTTTGACCATTGCTACAAGTTCTCGATGGCGAAACTGGCCTTGCAGACGGCAATCGAAAAGGAATGAAGGCGGCCTTGTATCGCCTGCTTCTTGGCCGGTGACCGACGCGGTTTTGGCTGAGCGTTGCACGCGATCTCGCCTAGGTGGCGCGTCTTCAAGCGCGGGCAGGCTCCAAATTCGGCCCTTGATCTGATCGCGGGTCCGTCGAAATCGCGCCAGGTACAGACAGCCCGATTTCGGCCATCGCCCCCAAGCGATTGCGCGGGTTATGCAGTTGAAGAACGCCTGACGCGCCGGCGCACGGCTGCGCCGGCCTCATACCAGCTCTTGCTTGCATTGACGATCCGCACGACCGACAGCATGACGGGCACTTCGACAAGCACGCCGACGACGGTGGCAAGCGCCGCCCCGGACTCGAACCCGAAGAGGACAATCGCGGTTGCCACGGCCAGTTCGAAGAAGTTGCTTGCCCCGATCAGGGCAGATGGGGCGGCAACGCAGTGCGCGACGCCGAATGTCCTGTTCAGGAGATAGGCCAGGCCGGAATTGAAATAGACCTGGATCAGGATCGGCACGGCAAGAAGCGCGATCACAAGCGGTTGTTCGATGATCTGCTCGCCCTGGAAGCCGAAGAGCAGAACGAGCGTCGCAAGGAGGGCAACCAGCGAGACCGGTCCGAGTCGCCTTAGTGCAGCCTCAACAGCAGACAACCCGCCCCGTGCGATCAAGCGCCTGCGCATAACCTGGGCGATGATCACCGGCACGATGATGTAGAGCGCCACCGAAAGGAAAAGCGTCTCCCACGGCACGGTGATCGATGACAGCCCCAGCAAAAGGCCGACGATCGGCGCGAACGCGAACACCATGATGGTGTCGTTGACGGCGACCTGGCTCAGCGTGAAATGCGGTTCGCCGTCGGAAAGATTGCTCCATACGAACACCATCGCCGTGCACGGCGCGGCTGCAAGAATGATCAGGCCGGCGATATAGGAGTTGATCTGATCGGTGGGCAGATAGGGGGCGAACAGATACCCGATGAACAGCCATCCCAACGCCGCCATCGAGAACGGCTTCACCGCCCAGTTGATGAACAGCGTGACGCCGACACCGCGCCAATGCTCCCTGACCTGATGCAGGGCGCCGAAATCGATCTTCACCAGCATCGGGATGATCATCAGCCAGATCAGCACGGCGACCGGCATATTGACCTGAGCGAACTCGGCCGCGCCGATGGCGTGGAAAACGGCTGGAAAGAAGTGGCCCAGCGCCACGCCGGCCACGATGCACAGCGCAACCCAAACCGTAAGATAGCGTTCGAAAATCGACATCAGCCGTGCCCTTGCTCCCTGTCGTTCCCTGGTTCCTTGATTTCGGTCAGCTTGTCCAGGAAATCCCGCAGCGGTTCCAGGGCGGCCGGAACCAGCGCGTAACAGATCCGCGGACCCTCGACTTCTCCCGAGATGATTCCGGCCGCCTTCAAGGTCCTGAGGTGTTCGGACGTGGTTGACTGTGCCAGTCCGATCTCATCAACGATGTCGCAGCCAATACAGCCCTGGCGCATGTCGAGCATCGCCACGATCCCGACCCGCGCCAGGTTGGCTCAAACATCCCATTCGGGACACCACGGGCCGTCGACCAGCCGCCGGCCTTCATCGAGCGCACGCAGGCGCGCCATGTCGTCGGCAGACAGGCTGAGGTCCTTTGCCGCCAGGTTCTCGGCAATGCGCTCGCGCCGGCCGGAACTTGGGATGACGATATGGCCCTCGCCCATCAGGAACGCCAGCGCAACCTGCCCCCCGTCGCACCGTGGCTTTCGGCGATCTCGGCGATCACCGGGCTGTCGGCGATGCCGCCCCGCGCAAGCGGCGAAAAGGCCGTGATCGACAGACCTTTGGCCTTTGAATGGTCGACGATCGGCCGATTCTGCATGAAGACATGCACTTCGACCTGGTTGGTGACAAGTCGGCGATCGCCAAGCAACGCGATTGCCCGGTCGAGATGGCGCTTGGTGAAATTCGACACGCCGATATTACGGGTCAGGCCGCGATCGTAGACCTGGGCGAATTGGCCTATATAGTCCTCCATCTCGTACTCGTCGTTGATCGACGGATAATGCAGCAGCAACAGGTCCACGGCGTCGGTCCGGAGCTTTTGTAGCGAGGTCTCGACATGGCCCATGATCTGGCCGGGACCGAAACTTTCGGGCGCGACCTTGGTGGTCAGGAATATGTCGGATCGCGCAACGCCGCTTTCTGCAATGGCGCGGCCGACCTCTTCCTCGTTGCCGTAGCCTTCTGCGGTATCGATGTGGCGGTATCCGACCGCCAGCGCGTCGCGGACACAGCGATAGGCATCCTCGTCTTTGCGGTTCCAGGTGCCGTATCCGATTTGCGGAATCGGGCCGATCATCTTGACGTCGATCACTTGTGTTTCCTCCTGAGAATTGATCCTGCCGCCGCTTGTTCCACGATCCTCTTGTGGACCGGGCGCACGCCGGCCCGAAAGATCGCAACATCGTTCTCGATGGCGTTGTCCACATTCTCCACCATGGGCAGGCCGTAGGCGAAGTGCCGGACCGCGCGGTAAAAGAACATGCCATGCAGACCCCAGGCGAGTTCCACTTCCTTTGGACCGATCGGTACCGCCTCCGGCGTGGGCAGGCCGTCCTCGAGACGCAGTTCCGTGCAAACAGGGACCAGAACCTTGTCCTTGATGATGGCAAGGTAGCGGTCGTTGATGTCCATCGCCTTCAGGCCAGAATAGAGGAAGATCCGCACCCAGACATAGTCGTAAACGGCGCGCGAATAGGCCCTGTAGAATTCGGTCAGGCGATCCTGCAGCGGACGGTCACGGTCTGAGATTAGACCCTCCCACTGCGGGTTCCACCGTTGGATGTAGACCTCCTGGTAGACCTGCTCGATCAGGCTCTCCTTGTTGGGGAAATAGCGGTAAAGCAGCGGCTGTGTGATGCCCATCCGTTCAGCCAGGTCCCGTGTTCTGCCTTCGAATCCGTGTTCGGCGAAAAAGCTGATGGCCTCGTTGACGATCAGGGCCTTGCGGTTTTCCGGACTCATCCGCTTGCGCCGCGTTCCGGGGGCAACGGGGCTGCTCATCGCTCTCGCCGTTTGTTGCTTTGCATGCGCTGGCTCTCCTGTCCGTCCGGCCGCGGCAATCCGAAGGACGTCAAGCGTTCATACTGTGGGATCGGCACACAAATTATCAATTGATAAATTCTGTTTATCAGGTGATAATTTATTGGCCGCCGGGATCGTCTTCTCCTGCGCCCGGTGACCCTATCAGGGAGGCAGGCTTGAAGCCGAGCACCTTCGACTATGTTCGGGCGCAATCGTTAGATGAGGCGTTCGCCGTGCTATCCGAACGTGGCGACGAGGCCAAGATCCTGGCCGGCGGCCAAAGTCTGATACCTGCCATGAACATGCGCGTCGCCGCGCCCGAGGTCTTGATCGACGTTTCCGGCATTACCGAACTCCAGGGGATTCGGGTCATGGACGGCGTCCTGCGGATCGGCGCCATGTCCCGCCACGTGGAGGTGCTCAACGCGCCCGCCGTGGCCGAGCATGCCCCTTTGATCGCCGCCGCAATGCCGCACATTGCCCATGCGACGATCCGCAACCGCGGCACCTTCGGCGGATCCTTGTGCCACGCAGATCCGGCGGCCGAGTTGCCCGCCAGCACGGTTGCCCTTGATGCACGCTTCAACATTCAAGGCGCTTCGGGCTCCAGGACCGTTGCGGCTGTCGATTTCTTTCAGGGCACATACGCAACGTGTCTTGAGGAAGACGAGATCCTGCAATCCGTCGATGTCCCCTTGGCGCAATCGGAAAACCGAACGTTCTTCGACGAGGTCGCCCGGCGCAAGGGCAACTATGCGATGGCCGGCCTTGCAGCATGGGCTGAAGTAAGGGATCGGCGCCTTGAAGACGTGCGGCTGGTCTATTTCGCAGTATCGGACATGCCCAACTCCGCGCCGTCCGCCGAAAGGCTTCTGCGCGGCGCAGCGATCACGGACATCGACGCCGACGCCATCTGCGCAGCCATCGCAGGCGATATCGATCCGTTCGACGACCTCACCACATCGGGCGCGGCAAAGCGCAGGATCATACGGGTTCTGACCCTGCGTGCCTTGAACGCATTCGGTCTGGAAAGAGAGACGTCGTGACCAATCCCGTCGCCATCACGATTACTGTCAACGGTCAACCGGTGACACGTGCAGTGGAACCGCGGCTCAACCTGGCCGATTTCCTGCGCGCCGAAGGCCTGACCGGCACCCATGTGGGCTGTGAGCACGGCGTGTGCGGCGCCTGCACGGTGCGGCTGGGCGGCAGAACCGCACGAAGCTGCCTGACGCTGGCCGTGCAGTGCGATGGCAACGAGGTCGAGACGATCGAAGGCGCGACGGACGATGGCGCCATCAGGGACCTGCAGGACGCCTTTGTCGAGAACAATGCATTGCAGTGCGGGTTCTGCACGCCTGCGATGCTGATCACGGCGGACGAATTGTTGCGCGACAATCCGTCGCCCACGCGCGAGGAGATCCGCGAACACCTATCCGGCAACTACTGCCGCTGCACGGGTTACCAGTCCGTTGTCGACGCGGTCGAACAGGTCGCGAAGCTGCGCGCGGGTGGGGTGCGATGACCAGTCCGCGGAACCTGTCGCCGTTGGACCGCCCGAACTCGTACGTGGGCAGGACCGTCCCGCGACCGAACGCCAGGCGCCTGGTGGAGGGGCGCGGCACGTTCGTCGACGATATCGAGCTGCCGCGCATGGTCCACCTTGCGTTCTGCCGCAGCCCCTATGCGCACGCCGATATCGTCTCCATCGACGCCGAGGAGGCCCGCGCCGTGCCCGGCGTCGTCGCCGTCTTCACGATGGACGACCTGAAGGACACGATCACGCCCTGGGTCGGCGTGCTCAATCACCTCAAGGGAATCAAGTCGGCCGAGCAGTGGCCGCTGGCGAACGGCCGGGCATTCTGGCAGGGCGAGCCGGTCGCGGCGGTCGTCGCGACCTCTCGGGCCGTCGCCGAAGACGCCGTCGACCTGATCGCGGTCGAATACAACGAACTCCCGGCCGTGACCGATATGACGACGGCGCTGGATCCGGCAACGCCGGTCATCCATTCCGAACTGGGCGACAATTTGTGCTTCCAGCGCGTCGTCGGCGACGTCGAGGGCGCCTTTGCCGAAGCCGCCGCCGTGGTCGAGGACACCCTCCATTTCAACCGCCACACCGGCGTGACGATGGAGCCCCGCTCGATCATCTGCGATTACAACCGGGCCGAAGAAAGCCTGACACTGTATATGTCGGTCCAATGCCCGCACATGTCGAAGAACCTGTACGCCGTGCATCTGGGGCTGGACGAGGACAGGGTGCGGGTCGTGTGCAAGGATGTCGGCGGCTCCTTCGGCATCAAGATCCACACCTATTCCGACGAAATGGTCGCCGGCGCGATCGCCGTGAAGCTGGGCCGGCCGGTGAAGTTCGTCGCCGACCGGCTGGAGAGTTTCGTCACCGACATCCATGCCCGCGACCACGTCGTCAAGGCCCGGGCGGCGTTCGGCGCCGACGGCACGCTGCTAGCGATCGATATGGACGACGTCACCGGCATCGGCCCCTACTCGGTCTATCCCCGCACAAGCGGCATCGAGCTGAACCAGGTCGTCAACCTGACCGGCGGCCCTTACAGACACACCGCCTATCGGGTCGACGGCAAGGTGGTGTTTCAGAACAAGAGCGTCATGTGCCAGTACCGAGGCGTCGGTCATCCCATCGCGGTTGCCGTCGGCGAACACCTGATGGACCTGGGCGCCCGGAAACTGGGAATGGATCCGATGGATGTCCGGCGCAACAGCTTCATCCCCGACGAGGCTTATCCCTATACCGCGCCGTCCGGTGCGACCTATGAAAGGCAGTCGCATCACCAGTGTCTGGACAAGCTGGCGGAGCTTATGGACTACGCCGGTCTGCGGGGCGAGCAGGAACGGCTGCGCGGCCAGGGCGTTTATCGCGGCATCGGGGTCGCCAGCCTGATCGAAGTGACAAACCCGAGCCCGGCCCTCTACGGCGTCGGGGGCGCCCGGATCGCGTCGCAGGACGGCTGCACCATCCGCCTGGACCCGACGGGCGGCATCACCGCTACCACGGGCGTCACCGAACAGGGCCAGGGCACCGAGACCATCATCGTGCAGGTCGCGGCGACCGCCGTCGGCGTTCCCATCGATAAGGTGCGCGTTCTGACCGGCGATACGGACGTGGTCCCCTACGGCGGCGGCACCTGGGCATCGCGCGGCGCAGGCATCGGCGGCGAAGCCGCTCTGCAGGCAGGCATTGCCCTGAAACGGAACATCCTTACCCTCGCCGCGGCCATCTTGCAGGCGGGGCCGGAGGATCTCGACGTCCGCGACGGCTCGGTGGTCGATGCCGACAGCGGAATGGAACGCATGCCGCTGTCCGAACTGGGCCGGATCGCCTATTTCCGGGGCGACACCCTGCCGGACGGCGTCCAGCCCGAACTGGTTGCGACGCGCCACTACACCCAGCGGGGATACCCCTTCTTGTTCACGAACGCGGCCCACGCCTGCCACCTGGAGGTGGACGTCGAAACCGGGCTGGTGAAGCTATTGAAATACTGGGTCGTCGAGGACTGCGGCAGGGTCATCAATCCGAAACTGGTGGCCGAGCAGACCCGCGGCGGCGTCGTGCAGGGGCTGGGCCCCGCCCTCTACGAGGAATGTCTCTACAGCGCGGAAGGCCAGCTGCTGAACGGCTCGCTGGCCGACTATCTGGTGCCCATGGCGGCCGAGATGCCGGACATCCTGGTCGACCATGTGGAAACACCCACGGCAACCTCGGAACTGGGCGCCAAGGGCGTTGGCGAGGCAGGCACCGCCGGCGCACCCGCGGCGGTCGCGAACGCCATCAACGACGCGCTGAGCCCATTCGACGTCACGCTGACCCACATGCCGTTCACGCCTGACAAGATCCTGAAGGGGCTGGGAAAGGCATAGGCCCCCGCAAAGCAAGCCGAAGAACGAAAGCGAACTGGAATTCCAAGACCGGAATCAACGATCCTTCAAAGGAGGAGGCAAAAAATGAGCTTCAAAAAAGACAAACCCGCAAAAGCCGGCATCAGCCGGCGCAAGGTCATCAAATCCGCCGCTGCCGGCGCCGCCGTCCTGGGCACCGGTCCTTTCCTGTTCAACATCGCCAGGGCCGCTGGCCACGACAAGATCAAGATCGGTTTTCCGGTGCCGCTGACCGGGCCTTACGGTTCGGAAGCCAAGGAACAGGCCCGTTGCGCGGAGATGGCTGTCAGCGAATTCAACGCCGCCGGTGGGTTGAACGGCCGCATGGCCGAACTGCTGGTCCGCGACGACAAGCTGAAATCCGGCGAAGCGGCAAAACGGACACAGGAGCTTATCGAAAAGGACAAGGTGCACTTCATTTCCGGCTCCCTGACAGCGTCGGTCCAATTGGCCGTGAACACGATCTGCAAGGACCGGGGCGTCCCATATGTCTCGATCTCGCAGTCGGACGCCATCAACGAAGCCAAGCACTTCTCGAAATACGCGTTCCACGAAGCCATGAACCCCCACATGACTTCGGGCGCCGTCGGCCGGTACGTGTTCCCGCGCGAAAAGAAGCGGGTCGCGTTCCTGATCGCGGATTATGCCTATGGCCATGAAATGGCGCGTGGCTTCAAACGGGCCGGCGAGGAATTCGGCATCGAAGTCGTGGCCGAAGTCAAACACCCGCTGGCGACAAAGGACTACTCGACCTTCCTGCCACGCCTCCAGGCGGCCAAACCCGACGTGCTGTGCCTGTGCAACTTCGGCTACGATCAGATGAATTCGCTGAAACAAGCCACCAACTTCGGCATGAAGGATCAGATGCGCATGGTCGCGCCCGCGCTGTTGTACAACCAGCGCCGTGCCGGCGGGGCCGATGCGTACGAAGGCGTGATCGGCGGCACCAACTTCTACTGGGGCATCGAAGACAGCGTCGCCTCGGCGAAGACCTTCAGCGACGCCTATCGCAAGCTTCATGACGGCGCGCCGCCGTCCGACTACGGCGCCTACGGTTACGCCGGCGTCGGAGCCTTGTTGCAGGCGGTCAAGGCCGCCGGCGGCACCGAGGCGGACAAGGTGATCGCAGCCATGGAAGGCCTGAAGTACGACCTGTACAAAGGTGAGCAGTATTACCGCAAGTGCGACCACCAGTCGGTGCAGTCGGTGTACATCATCGAAAGCAAGTCGGCCGCAGACCAAACAAACGAATACGACGTCTTCAACGTCGTGCACGAGGACAAAGCGGACGAAGGCGTGCTGCGTTCCTGCTCGGAGCTGGGACTCGCATAATCGCCCACGGCCACTGTTACCGGCTCCCGCCAAGACGCGGGCGCCGGTTCATCTTGAGTTTCGTTTTTCCCTTTCGTTGTTCTGAAATGGGGCGGGTGCCGCGGTACACTGGTTGATGGACGAGCGCCGATGAGCGGAATCACACTTGACCTCTTGGCACTGCAGATCTTCACCGGACTCGCCTTGGGGTCGGTGTTCGTGCTGCTGGCGGTCGGCCTGTCCTTGATATTCGGCCTGTTGACCGTGGTGAACTTCGCCCACGGCGCGTTCTACATGGTCGGCGCCTATGTCGGTGTGTTTCTGCTGGGCTTGACGGGGAATTTCTGGTTCGCCCTCGTTCTTGTGCCGGTCGTCGTCGGTACGATCGGACTGGCCGTCGAACGGTTCCTGGTCCGGCCCCTTTACGGCCGCGGGATCGACTATCCGCTGTTGCTGACATTCGGCCTGGGCCTTGTGCTGGTGGAACTGGTCCGGATCATCTTCGGCCTCGAAGGCGTTCCGTTCGACACGCCGGCCGCGCTGCGCGGTGCGGTCGATATCGGCATCGGCTATTTCCCGCTGTACCGGCTGTTCCTGATTGCCATGACCGCGGCCCTGATCTTCGGCCTGTGGATCTTTATCGAGAAGACGCCCTACGGATTGATCATTCGGGCCGGTGCGCGAGACCCGGAGATCGTCCGGGTGCTCGGTATCGACATCTCCAGGGTCTGGCTGGTCGTCTTTGCCATCGGCACCGGTGTCGCCGGATTGGCCGGCGTCCTGTCGGCGCCCATGCGCAGCGTGATCCCGGACATGGGCTCAACGGTGCTGGTGGAAGCCTTCGTTGTCTCCGATCAAGGCGAGCTTCTCGCGGGCGATGACCGAGCAGTAGCGCGCCGGTCAGGTCTTTTCGCACGAACAGAGGCGACAAATGGACGTGGCCGATAGTCCGGACAATCCGACAGCGAAGGCCAAACTCGCCGCGCTGACGGCCTGCAAGAGTCTGCTGGGTGTCGAGCCGGTTCGGGCGGAACTTGCCGGCGGTGGACGCCTGAAATCCGTGCGGGTTCATCTGCCGGAAGGAACCGTCATAGCAACCAGTCGCGGGTCGCCGCAGCGCGCCGAACTCGAGGCCATGGTCCTGCGCGCCTTGAAGGAAGTCGGCGCTCCGGTGCCATCGGTCCTGGCCTTCGACGGCACGTGGCTGATCCAGGAGGATCTCGGCACCCGGCGTCTGTCGCAACTGCTGCGCGATGCGGACGACACGGAATGCGCGCGGCTTCTGGAGCTGGCACTCGAAAGCCTTGCCGGGATCCATGCCGCCGGCACGGCGGCGGATCTGCAATCCCGCCTCTATACGATCGGAGCCAAGCCCGGCTGGCTGGAGCAGTTGATAGAAATGCCCGCCCGCTTGGGGGAAAGCCTGGGCGCTCCCGCACCGGCATTGCCGCAGTCTGAGCTGGTGGCTCTTTTGACCGGTCCAAACCGGTCCTTCATCAAGTGGGATGCGTGGCCGGCAAACGCCTGCGTCACTGCCGACGGAGGGGTCGCCAGGTTCGACTGGGAACATTGCGGGCGCCGAAACCGGCTGGACGACTTGGCATGGGTCCTTTGCGACGAGCGCGTGCCCGACCGGCCCGAGACGGAGGAACGGCTTATCGCACACCACCTTCCATCATTCGACGAAGATGGCTACCGGCAGGGAGCGGCGAATTATCTGTCCGCTTTCGGAACGTTTCATTCCTGTATTCGCCTGTCGATCTTGTTGGGCTCGTGGTTGAAGAGACGCGGCGAGCCCGGCGCCCCGCCCATCGGCGCCAGCCGGTTGAAGGATTCCCAGGTCTTGTTGCGGCGTGCTGCACGCTGGTCCGGGCACAATGACGCGACCGCCGCCTTGGCCCCTTGGTTTGACCGACTGATTCCGCATCTCGAGCGTTTTCGGACCGGATGACCGCGGCGCGATGCAAACAGCGCCTTTGCATCGATCCTAACCCACGAAGCCCCTGACGTGATTCCGTCATGGGCCAACCGTTGCGGCAGCTAGATCTCATCCATGAATTCGTCGAGAAAGCGCTGCAGGCGCGCGTGCCGCAATTCGGCCAAGCGCGCTCCGGCGCCGGTCTGGAACCCCGAAGCCAGCTTCAGAAGCTTGGTCTGGAAGTGATCGATCGTATACCGCTTGTCGTCGTAAGGGCGATCTTGCGCTTCCGGATCGGCCGGGTCGTAAAGGTCGCTGCCAAGCCGGCCGGCGACATAGAAGCAACGGGCCACGCCGACCACGCCGATGGCATCCAGCCTGTCGGCGTCCTGAAGGATCTTGGCTTCCAGGGTTTCCGGCACGATGCCGGCGGAAAAGCTGTGGGCCTCGATCGCATGGGCGACCGCCGTAACCTTGTCGTCGCCCCACTCGAGATCCGTAAGCAGTCTGGATGCTTTCTTGGCCGCAAGGCGCGATGCCTGCGACTGCAGGTGCGAATCCTTCTCCACGGTAACGCAGTCATGCAAAAGCGTGGCAGCAAGCAGGATTTCCGTGTTTCCGCCTTCCTCCGCCTGGATGCGCGTCACGTTCTTCCAGACCCGCTGGAGATGGGACTCGTCGTGTGATCCGTCGCCCTCCCGATGGAGTGCATGGGGAAGAAGCGTGTCGGCGAGACTCCGATGGGCGGGCGAGAGCGGTGTCAGTTTCATCGCTGAATCGTCATGATCCGAGGGTGCCGTCCACCGTTCTTACCCGGCAGAACCGGCCACGACAAACACCGACGCATTCTGCAGCGGGGTGGAGGGCGGCGCAGCAGGCGCCAGGGGAATCCATTTCGAGGTCAAGCGCCCCAGGTGATTGCACCAAACCGCGCTCAGAGGCCCGACCGTCCGATTAACATCTAGATTTCCTGGTTGAGCCGCGGTTTCCAGAACGGCTGGAACAGCTCGATCTTCGGACAACGGTTCATGACGACTTTAAGGCCTGCTTCCTCCGCCAGCCGCGCCGCCTCGTCGTTGCGCACGCCGATCTGCATCCAGACCACCTTGGCGCCGATGTCGATGGCTTCCCGGGTGACGTCGTACGCGGCCTCGGATGTCCGGAAGATCTGCACCATGTCCACCGGCCGGTCGATCGAAGACAGCGACTCCTGGCATTTCAGGCCGCGGATTTCGCTGCCGGCTTCTTTGGGATTGACGGGGATCATGTCGTATCCCGTCTCGTGCAGGACCCGCAGCACCCCGTAGCTGAACTTCGTCGGGTCGGAACTGGCGCCGACCATGGCAATGGTCTTCACCTCCTTCAGGATCCCGGCCAGGTAATCCGCGGGATAGTCTTCGTCGTGGTTCATCGCGTGTCTTCCACAGGGTTCGCACCGGCCCCGGCGCCAGGCTTCAGCTCATCCGGTCCGAGCGGGCTCTGGAACGGGTTGCGATAAAGCGTGTCGTGGCTTTCGACGCCCACATCCAGCGTGCAGTCGCTTTGCGGCAGCGCCACGCACAGCAGCACATAGCCGTCGCGGAGCTGTCGGCCGTTGAGGGCGACGCCCGCGCTCTGGTCGACCATGCCGTCCAGCAGCTTGGCCGCACACGAGATGCACCCGCCGTATCGGCAGCCATAGGGCAGCGACACGCCGTGATCCTCCAACGTCTCCAACAGCGGCGTGTCGCCATCGACGACGAAGGACCGGCCGCTGAGATTGGCCAGCGTGATGACGAAACGCCCGGTTCCACCGCCTTCCGGTCTGCTGTCCCTTGGCATGGTCATCCGGGCCTAGATCCAGATGTCCGAGGTGCAGTCGCCGCCGGGATAACGCGTCTCGTGACAGCGCGCCGGTCCGTTCGGCTCCTTGCCGAAATCGACGAAAAAGTCGGGGTTGATCGCCATGCCGCCGTTCTCGCTGTCGCAGTCGACCATCATCATGCAGCCGCCGTTGTGCCTGATCTCGGGATAGAACTGGTTGTCCCAGGTCGAGAACAGCGACGTGGTCACGTAGAGCCGCTTCCCGTCCAGCGAAAGCTGGATCATCTGCGGTCCGCCAGTGATCTTGCGGCCGTTCACCTCGGGTGCCTTGCCCAGCAGGCCGCCCATCCAGACCTGGCCGGTCAGCTTGGGGTTTGACGGATCGGAAATGTCGTACTGGCGCAGATCCCCGTGCAGCCAGTTCGAGAAATACAAAAACCTGTCGTCCATCGACAACAGGATCACGCTGATCAGCCCGGGCACCGGGATCGGCCATTCCGGGTGCCGTTCGTTCTCCACGTCGATGATCTTCTCGACGATCCATTGGCCGTCCTGCTTGTACCAGTGGATCACATTCGACGAGAGCGCGGCGCCGACGAAGCCGTGGCTCGAATCCGGGTTGTGGTGAAACCGGATCTCCAGCGGCACAAGACCGTCCTCGCCCAGATAGACCGAGTTCTCGACGCGCTTTTCCTGGAAGTTCCAGAAGTGGATTTCGCGGCCGTATTTCAGAATACCGACCTCCTCCAGGTCGAAACCCGGCATGAAGGTGTTCGGCGCGGCCCATTCGCTGGAAACCATGACGTTGTGGCGCGGCTGGTACCAGAAGTCGTAGTTGAACTTCATGCCGGCCAGGTCGTTCTCCCAGCGCCCCACGATCTCGAAATTCTCGTTTAGATGCAGGAACCCGCCGGGCGCCTCGCCCTTGGCGTCGCCCAGCATCGAGATGATGATGTCGGAGCCCAGGCAATGCACCGTATGCGGGGCGGAAAGATCAGTCTTTTCCTTGATCTCGGCCCCCTCGATCACCTTGTGCAACCGGGGCTTCCTGGGATCGCTGGCGCAATCCACGATGTGCAGGTTGGAGCTGCGCACGCCGGGCACGATCAAATAGCGCCGCTCCTTGGTGGGGTCGTGATGACAGGACGAGCAGGCGTTCCATCCCATGTGGTGCAGCTCGTCGCCGATGCCGGGCATCTCCAGCCGGCTGATGACCTGCGAGTAGGTGGGGCTTTCGGGGTCGGCATCGATCGTCGCCAGATAGTCCGGCTTCTGGATGCCCGTGCCGATGTAAAGCGCAACGGTGTAAAGCAGCTTTTCGCGCGGCGCCTTCATCGCCTCGGCGGGGGAGGCATAGCCAGGGCCGCAACACTCGGAATTGCCGTTTCCGGTCACTTTCTCACTCCCCTAGCCGAATCCCGGAGTTCGTGAACACACCCGCCAACAGAAAATATACACCGCGCCGTGCGGAAAATCATATCAGGCAGACCAACGCATCCTCCACGATCCGCGCGTGTTCGCGTGGAACGGCTGCCACGGCTCAAATTGGCCTTGCGGAAAAGACAATTGCACTGCGCGGAGCGCCGGCGAACCGCCCGCAGTTACCGCCCCCAACTCAGGACAACCGGGTCGAGCGGCGCGATCAGTTCAATCAGCGCGGATCGGGTTTCCGGGTGCAGCGGTGCGATGGGGTGACGGCAGAACGCCGACGCGATGACGCCGCCTTCCACCATCGCTTCCTTCGCCGCCCTGAAGCCGCACTGGCGGTTTTCGTGATTGATCGCCGGCAGAACGCGCGCATAGGCCTCGGCGGCGGCCGTCCGGTCGCCCGAAAGGTGCGCGGAAATCACCGGCTTGATCTGGTCGGGAATCAAGGCCGACGTCATCGAGCCCGTGGCCCCGGCATCCAGGTCCGCCAGCAGCGTGATCCCCTCTTCGCCGTCGAACGGCCCTTCGATGGCGTCGCCGCCCTGGGCAATCAGTGCCCGGAGTTTCGCGGCGGCGCCCGCGCACTCGATCTTGAACAGTTTCAGCATCTCAATCTCGCGCGCCATCCGGACCAGAAGCGGCACCGGCAAGTCGACGCCCGATAACGGTGCATCCTGCAGCATGATGGGGATGCCGACCTCGCCGACCGCGGCGAACTGGTCGAAGGTCTGCTCCGGCGTCCCCTTCAAAAGCGCGCCATGGTAGGGCGGCATCATCATCACAAATGCAGCGCCCAGTTCCTTCGCCTGTCTGGCCCGGGACAGGACGATGTGGGTGGCGAAATGACTGACGGTGACGATCACCGGAACCCTGCCTGCGACATGTTCCAGGCAAAGGCGCGTCAGCGTTTCGCGTTCCGCATCAGAAATCAGGAACTGCTCGGAAAAATTGGCGAGGATGCAGATTCCGTCGCATCCCTGATCGACCATGCAGTCCAGCACACGGCGCATGCCGTCGAGGTCCACAGTCCCGTCCTCGTGGAAGGGCGTCGGTGCGACCGGCCAGATGCCCGAATAGCCGTGCTGTGTCATGTGCTCTCGTGCGCCGGTTCAACAAAGAAGGAGACTATGTCTACCATCCGCGATCGGTGCAAGAACAGGTATATGGTCCCTTCGCCGACCGTGGTTCAAAGGCGGCACGTCCGCGGTACTTCGTTACACACAGGAATACGCCCAGGCCGCTTCTTTCGACGTGGCCGTCGTGCGATTGTCCCCCTGAAATAGCAGACCATGAGAGGCGACCGCCTGTCGGAATGACGGACATGATCGGCAGCAGCGAACATCCCCTGCGCTACGAACTGGTCAACGAGATGCACGCGCGTCCGTTCCAGCCCAGCGTCGCGCCGGAACACGTGACCCACTATGCATTGCTGCGCGGCGAAAGCGACCAGGTCGAGGATCGGGCGCATGTTGCCGCGCTGTGCCGCCGGTTCGGGGCGGCGCCGCCACCGGACGAGGCCAATCACTATGCGGTGGATCTGGGCCATGTGCGCCTGAAGTGGGAACGCCATACCGAGTTCACAACTTACTCCTTCTTCCGGCACGGGCCGTTCGAGGCACCCTTCGCCGAGGGCCCGGCAGCAAGCATTCCTGCGGAGTGGATGGCAGCGACCCCGGGCGAGTTGATCGTCGCGACCCATGTGGCCATGCAAAGCGCCGACGAGCCGGCGCCGTCCGCCGCCGCACTGGCAAAGCTGTTTGTCCCGGAAAGCCTGGCCACAAGCCGGGTCTCCGCCAGTGCGGCCCAGGTCTGGACGGATTTTCGGGTTCACGGCGACGGGCACAGCCGGTTTCTGATTCGCAACGAAAATATGCCCGAGCGCAAGGCTGGGCGGATCATTCAGCGGCTGCTGGAGATCGAAACTTATCGCATGATGGCTTTGCTGGGCCTGCCGCCGGCGCGGGAGGCGGATCCGCGGCTGTCGATGATCAACGGCTCGCTGGCCCGTCTGACGCTTTCCATGAACAAGACCGGCAGCGAAGCGGAGGAGTCGGAAACGGAATCGGCCTTGTTGCGCCAGCTGACCGGGCTGTCGGGCGACATCGAAACGCTGGCGACGACGACGGCGTTCCGGTTCAGCGCCACCCAGGCCTACTACGCGCTGGTGCAGGCACGGGTGTCGGAGCTTCGCGAGGAACGCATCGAGGGCTACCAGACGATCCAGGAAGTGGTCGAACGGCGCCTGGCGCCGGCGGTACGGACATGCGAAGCGGTCTCAAACCGGATCGACGATCTGTCGCGGCGCGCCACCCGCACCGCGGACCTGATGCGCACGCGCGCGGATTTCGCGCTGCAGGAACAGAACCAACAGCTGCTGACGTCGATGGAGCGGCGGGCGCGCCTGCAGCTTCGCCTGCAGCAGACCGTCGAAGGCCTTTCGGTGGCGGCAGTCAGCTACTACGCCGTCGGGCTGGTCGGCTATGTCGCCAAAGGGGGCGAGGCTTTCCTCCCAGGACTTGATTCCGCGCTGACGCTGGCGGCCCTGACGCCAGTCGCGATCGCGGCCGTGTGGCTGACGCTGCGTCGTTTCCGTCGTTCGCTGGCCAAGGAAGGCGCGACCGACGGGTGACGCCACGCGGCGCCGGGCGAGTCCCTGGATGAAGCATCGTCCCGGTCTGGGCGATCAACTGCCGGGGAACCGGGTCGTGCATTCATTATGCGATCATCGCCTCACGGGTCGAACCGCCGCGCGGCCCAGTCGATGTCCCCCTTCGGCAGGAAGCTGCCGTCGTCCCGTTCGCCGACCTCGTCCTCGATCAGCGCATTCAGCTTTGCGTTCATTGCCAGCAACAGGTCGCCGAAGCGGCTGCGATCGGTCGCCAGGTTTACCGCTTCGCTCGGGTCAGACTGCAGGTCGAACAGTTCCACGTCGTTCAGCTCGAACAGACCCTCCAGCGTCTTTGGCTGGTTGTGCGACCTCGGCGAGAAATACCGCGCGAATTTGTACCTGCCGTCGAACACGCTGCGGATCGCGCCGCGCTTTCGCAGGTCAGGCTCGAAGCCCAGTTCCGCGAATTCGGACATGTCGCCGCCGGCATTCAGATGAGCCTGGACCGCCCGCATGTAGCCGCTGTCGATATAAAGGAACATGTTGAAGCAGTAGAGGGCGCCCAACCTCTGCTCGTTGATGCCCGCGACGGCACCTTTTGCCAGCAGTTCCGTAAGGTCGTTTCCCCGCAGGTGACGGGTCATCCTGGCCAACTCGCTCTCTGCCATCCCGGTCCAGCTCAGCATCGACGGCGCCAGGTCGAGGTGCGTCGTCAACGCGCGGCATTCCTGTCCATGAGTTTCTGGGATTCCGGGATGCGAGACGATCAAGGGCACGTGGTTCTGTTCGCGAAACGCGGTCGCTCCCTTACCGTTGGATCCGTGCGATCCCGCCAGTTCGCCGTGGTCCGACGACAGGACCACGATCGTGTTTTCGCGCAAACCGAGCGTTTCCAGCTCATCCAGGATGAACTCGACGACCTCGTCCGACTGCTTGATGCAATTGAAATAGTAATTCAACAGCCGTCGCCAGCGGCCGTCCTCGCTTGGAAAGTCGCCGACCAGGGCAGCCCGCGCGGCCTGGTATTCCCAGTGTGCCGGCGGTCGACCGGGCATGTCCAAAGCCTCGTTTCGGGTCGCCGGCAGGTCGAAGTCCCACTGCCTGTTGTACAGCGGCGGATCGGGCTCATGGGCGATTGCCATGAGCGGACGCGGGGTGTCCTGCACCTGCCGTCCCGGCAAATCGGTGTTGTAGAACATCACGTCGTGCGGATTGACCAGATTGACCGCCAGGAACCACGGCTTTCCCTCGGCGTTGTTGCGCGTGCCAAACAGCCGCAACCAACGCCGGGCCTGTGCGCCGATCATTTCGTCGTTCAGGTATCCGCCCAGCGTTTCGCCGATGACGTCGCCGATGCCTACATAGTCCTTGAAACCGTAGCGGGCGATGATCGCACTCAGCGCTTCCTGCGGAATCGCGTATTCGTCCTTAGTGCCCAGATCCGCCGACAAGTGCCACTTGCCTTTGTAGGCGGTGTAGTAGCCCGCTTCGCTCAGCATGTGCCCCAGCGTCGGAGTCTCAAGACCCATGTTCTTGGTCCAGGGGAAGCCCAGATTGTCGAACATCTTGGTGTGCTGGATATGCTGGCCTGTGTAGATGACGGAACGCGACGGCGAACACACCGCCGTGTTGATCTGGTGATTGGTGAAGGTAACGCCGCTGCGCTGCAGCCGCGCCCGCCCGGGCAGGGAATAGTCCCGCGGGTAGTCTTCCGGCGCGAAGTAACGTTCCTGGTCGGTCAGAATGAACAGGATGTTGTAGGGACCCGCCGGATCAGCGCCGCGCGGCGCTGTGCTTGCTTGACCGGCCTGCGCTCTCGCGGCACGGCCCGCGATCGCGGAAAGCCCCATCCCAACGGCGCCGGCGGCGGTCTTGCCGAGGAACGCGCGTCGTTCGATATCCTTCGGAGGATCCTTCGACATTGCCCGTGTCACTGCATCGGATTTCTCCAGACGCTAGGGTAATCAACCCTCCGGCGCAATTGCCAAGTCGTGCCACGCCCGCTCGGATGGAACGTTAGGCCTCTTGATCTTTATCGACCGTCTCCAATCGGCAGTAGCGGTTGTTGGCCGGGTCACCGGGAAGGGCCGTCTTCTTTCCGCCCAAGCTGCATGATCGCCATGCCAAGCTGTACGGATGCGAAGGTCAGACCGGTGAAAAAGAACAGCAGAAAGGCGGCCAGCCACCCGACGGGCGAGGTCGCGAACAGCGTGCGCAACTGCGCGACGTCGTTCCAGACCAACGCGGTCACGAAGACTGCCGACAGGCCGAAGCCGAAGGCCGCGTGTTTGATCACGAAGCCCACAAGGAGACGCGCATCGCGGGTCATGGCGTCATTCCAGCCCGGCCAGCCCTAATACGCAAGCACCGGCGTCTTTCCCAGATAGGCGTCGTCACCGATCTGCCCGACCAGGAAATCGGCCACATCCGCCCGGGAGATGAGGCCGTTGCGCCATTGCCTGGGTTCGGTGAGCACCCTGTACCGGCCCGTCCGCGGGCCGTTGATGAGGATTGTGGGCCGCGCGATCACCCAGTCCAGATCGCTCGCCAGGATGAGTTCTTCCTGGACGTCCTTGTCGTCGTAGGCCCGGCCGAGAACCAGTTCGAACGGAATGCGCTGCAAGCAGGAGATGTGACCCTTGCTGTCTCCGGCGCCAAATCCGGTGACGCAGATCAGGCGCTTGACCTGTGCCTCCTCCATGGCCGGCAACAACACCCGGGTTGCCTCGGAGAACAGGCTAACCGGGCGCAACACCATATCGGGGCCCGCGGGAACGCCCAGCGCCTGAATGACGACATCCATCCCTTCCAGCGCCGAGCGGACATCGTTCGCGTCCAAGGCGTCGCCGTTTCGTTTTTCCAGGTTGGCGTGGGTCAGCGCAATTCGGTCGGCCGAGCGCGCAAAGGCCCGGACCACGTGACCGGCTTCCAGGGCCAGCCTGGTTGCCGCCAGGCCGATCCCCTTGCTGGCGCCTATGATCAGCACATGTGCCATCTGGCAACCGCGTGGTTTTCGTCAGTGATTGCCGAACATATCACGCACGCGACGGCGACGCAGATCAATCCATGCCGGCGCGGTGTCCAACTGGGCTTCTCTACGGCAGCACTTCCCGTTTGTGCGCGAGAATAAAGTCGTGCAGGATCTCGGCCGCCCGGCTCAGCGACCGGTCGGTGCGGTAGATCAGGAACCACTGGCGCACCATCGGCAGACCCTCGGCCTGCAACGTGGCAAGCTTGCCCTCGCCTAGTTCGCTGTGACAGGTGTGGGCCGAGATCATCGCGATGCCGAGGCCCGCCATCACCGCCTGCTTGATGGTCTCGTTGGTTCCCATCTCGACCATGTTGAACGGCCGGCCGCCCCCGATGCGGTCGAGAAAACGGATCATCAGGCCGCGTGTGCCCGAACCTTCCTCCCGCGCCAGGAAAGTCTCGCGCAAAAGATCCTCCGGCAGGATCTCGGGATTTCCGACAAGCGGGTGGTCCGGCGGAGCAATCAGGACATGCGGATGGTCGCCCAGGACTTCGCGAGCCACCGGCACATGGTCCGGCGGGCGTCCCATGACCAGCAGATCGTATTCATTGTGTTCCAGACCTTTGATGATCTCGGTGCGATTGCCGATCGACAGCCGCACCCGGATATCCGGGTGGGCGGTGCGAAACCGGGCCACGATACCCGGGGCAAAGTACTTGCCGGTGCTGACCACGCCGAGGATCACCGATCCGACGGCCCCGGCATTGAGGGCTTCAATCCGCACCCGGGCACGATCGATCACCTTTTCGATCTCGTCTGCGGCCTCCAGCATTTCGCGCCCGATTTCCGTCGCCTCCAGCCCTTCCGGACTGCGCACATAGAGAGGCTGCCCCACAGTTCTTTCCAATGATTTCAAATGGATACTGATTGCCGGCGGGGTTACGAACAAGGCTGCAGCAGCCTGGGTCACCGATCCCGTGCGGATGGTCGCAGAAAGGGCGCGGAGCTGTTTCAGGGAAAGGCTGCGGAGATCGACCATAGGTTTTCTTAAGATCCATTCGCTTTTTTTAAATTTCCATACATTCACTTTTCCATAACTATAGCCACCGACACAACGAAAAAGCGCCCTCAAACGGCCGTGCGAGAGGAACGGAAATGAGCGAACTTGCACATCAAACGGGAACCCGGATCGGAACGACGCTGTCGGCCCATCTGTCCCAGGTCGCCAGCGAAGCCGGCGACGGACGTCTGGACGCCGTCGCCGAAACCGTTGCCGCACTGGCCGTGGCCGCGACAGGGATCGCAAAAATGATCGCCAGGGGACCGCTGGCCGGCGGTCTCGGGCAAGCGACCGGGAGCGCCAATGCCGACGGCGACATGCAGGCCGCTTTGGATGTGCGGGCCAACGAATTGATTCTCTCAGCCCTGCGGCGGGCGCCGGTTTCCTATTATGCGTCTGAGGAAGAAGACGCGATCCTGACCCTCGCCTCCAAGGCCCCCGTTGCCGTGGCGGTGGACCCGCTGGACGGCTCCTCCAACATTGATGTCAACGTCAGCATCGGCACGATCTTTTCGATCTTTCCGACAGCCGCAGAGGGGGCGACCGCGTCGTTCTTTCGCCCCGGCAAGGAACAGCTGGCCGCGGGCTATTTCGTCTACGGCCCGCATTGCGACCTGGTGCTGACAACGGGCAATGGAGTCGACCTCTTCGCTCTCGACCCGGACAGCGGCACGTTCCGCCTCGCCCGCAGCGGTCTCGGCATTCCGGTGGCGACCACGGAATTTGCCATCAACGCCTCGAACTACCGTCATTGGTACAGGCCGATCCAGACCTTCATCGACGATTGCCTCGAAGGTCAGGGAGGACCGCGCGGCAAGAACTTCAACATGCGGTGGGTCGCCTCCCTGGTCGCCGAGACGCACCGCATTTTCTCGCGCGGCGGCGTGTTCCTCTATCCCGCCGACCGGCGCCCCGGCTACGAGAACGGGCGATTGAGGCTGGTTTACGAAGCCGCACCCATCGCCCTGCTGGCAGAACAGGCAGGCGGCGCGGCGACCGACGGTACCGACGACATCCTGTCGAAGGCGCCGGGCGAACTGCACGAGCGCACCCCGCTGGTCTTCGGTTCCGCGGAAAAGGTGCAACGGATCGCCCGCTACCATACCGACCCCGCCCTGGTGAGGCACATGCCGCCGCTGTTCCAGGAACGCGGCCTGTTCCGGTCGTAGTCGAGGGAGCTTCGAACGATGTCCGTCCAACATCCGATCATCTCCGTCGTGGGTTCGTCCGGCGCCGGAACCAGCACGGTCAAACACACATTCGACCAGATCTTCCGCCGCGAAGGCATCGAAGCCGTGTCGATCGAAGGCGACGCGTACCACCGCTACAACCGCGCCGACATGAAGGCGGAGCTGGCGGATCGCACCGAACAGGGCGACCACACCTTCAGTCACTTCTCAATCGAAGCGAACCTGCTGGACGAACTTGAGGACTGTTTCCGCCGGTATGGCGAAACCGGACGCGGCAGGACCCGTCACTATGTCCACAATGACGAGGAAGCGGAACGTTACGGTTTTCCGCCAGGCCAGTTCACCGACTGGTATGAATTCGGCGAGGACTCCGACCTGCTGTTCTACGAGGGTCTGCACGGCGCCGTGCGAACGCCGGACATCGACATCGCCGGACGTGCGGACCTGAAGATCGGCGTGGTGCCTGTTATCAATCTGGAATGGATCCAGAAGATCCATCGGGATCGCGCGGCACGAGGCTACTCCACCGAGGCCGTCACCGACACCATCCTGCGGCGCATGCATTCTTACATGAACGTGATCTGCCCGCAGTTCACCGAGACCGACATCAATTTCCAGCGCGTCCCGATCGTCGACACCTCCAATCCCTTCATCGCCCGATGGATCCCCACGGCCGGTGAATCCTTGGTCGTAATCCGCTTCAAGGATCCGCACGGCATCGACTTCCCATACCTGGTCTCCATGATCCAGGGGAGTTGGATGACCCGGGCCAACTCGATTGTCGTCCCTGGCGACAAGCTGGATCTCGCCATGCAACTGGTCCTGACGCCGATGATCATCCGCCTCGTCGACCGCGGTCGCCGCGCGAAGTGAGCCCAAGGAGCCTTTGATGTCCGAGACTCAGACGATGCAGACCGCGCCGGTGCCGGCCCATTCACACGGCGGCCGTGCAACCGACATCCGTGTCATGGCCAATGCGATCCGTGCCCTGACCATGGATGCCGTACAGCGGGCCAAGTCCGGCCACCCCGGCATGCCGATGGGCATGGCCGACGCTGCGACCGTCTTGTTTTCGGAGTTTCTGAAGTTCGATCCCGCCGACCCACGATGGCCTGACCGCGACCGCTTCGTCCTGTCCGCCGGCCACGGTTCGATGCTGCTGTACGCACTGTTGCACCTGACCGGCTATGAGGACATGCCGCTGGAGGAACTGAAGAACTTCCGCCAGCTCGGCGCCCGGACTGCCGGGCATCCGGAATACGGTCATGCAAGCGGCGTCGAGGTCACCACGGGGCCGCTGGGTCAGGGCATTGCCACCGCCGTCGGCATGGCTCTGGCCGAACGCATGATGGCCGCGGAATTCGGCGGCGACCTGGTGGATCACCACACCTACGTTCTGGCCGGCGACGGCTGCCTGATGGAGGGCATCAGCCACGAAGCCATCGACCTCGCCGGCAACCTGAAGCTCGGCAAGCTGATCGTGCTTTTCGACGACAATGCGATTTCGATCGACGGACCTACCTCCCTGACCACCTCGACGGACCAGGCCGCCCGCTTCGCAGCGGCGGGCTGGTCCGTTTTTCGTGTCGACGGCCACGACGCGGAGGCCGTTCGCGAAGCGCTGGCTGCGGCCAGGAGCACAACCAGCCCGTCGCTGATTGCCTGTCGCACGGTCATCGGGTTCGGCGCACCGCACAAGCAGGGCACGGCGGCGACCCACGGCGCACCGCTGGGCGAGGACGAAATCGAAGCCGCCCGCAGGGAACTGGATTGGCCCCATGCCCCCTTTGAGATCCCCGATGAGATCCGCGCCGCCTGGGCGGAGACCGGATTGCGCGGCAGGACAGACCGCCGGGCCCGGGCCGCCAGGCTGGAGGCGACCGATCCGGCGCGCCGCGCCGCCTTCGCGGCGCGACTTAAGGCAGATCTGCCGGCGGAACTGGACGCCCTCGTCGACGACCTCAAGCGCCGCTTCGCCGCCGAACGGCCGACGCTTGCCACGCGGCAGTCGTCCCAGAAGGTCCTGGACGAGTTGGTGCCGGCCGTCCCCGGCCTGATCGGCGGATCCGCCGACCTGACCGGGTCGGTCGGGACCAAGACGGCCGACTACCGCCCCGTCAGCGCCTCGGACCCGCAGGGCACCTACATCCATTACGGCGTACGCGAGCACGGCATGGCGGCGGCGATGAACGGTCTGGCGCTGCATGGCGGCTTCATTCCGTTCGGTGGCACGTTTCTGGTGTTTGCCGACTACTGCCGGCCGGCGATTCGTCTTGCCGCGCTGATGGGCGTGCAGGTCGTTCACGTGATGACCCACGATTCGATCGGCCTCGGCGAGGACGGCCCCACGCACCAGCCGGTCGAGCATCTGGCCAGCCTGCGTGCAATCCCAAATCTCAAGGTCTTCCGCCCCGCCGACGCGGTCGAGACGGCCGAGGCCTGGGCCTGCGCGCTGGCCAACACAACCGGGCCCTCGGTCCTGTGTCTGACGCGCCAGGGACTGCCGACGCTGCGGCGCGACCATGTCGATGAAAACCTGGTCTCCCGCGGGGCCTACGTGCTGCACGACACCGACGGGCGGCGCGACGTCACCCTGCTGGCGACGGGATCGGAGGTGGCGCTGGCCGTGGAGGCGGCGGAAATGCTTGCCGCTGACGGCATCGCGGCCGCGGTCGTCTCCATGCCGGCGTGGGAGCTCTTCAAGCAGCAGCCGGCGGCCTACCGCGCCGCGGTTCTTGGCGAGGCGCCGCGCGTCAGCGTCGAAGCGGCAACCCGCAACGACTGGGACCAGTGGATTACGCCGGAGGGCGGTTTCGTCGGCATGACAGGTTTCGGCGCCTCCGCACCGGGGCCAGAGCTTTACGAGCATTTCGGCATCACCGCCGCCGCCATCGCCGAAACGGCCCGGCGGTTGGACCGCTAGCGCCCCCCAACCAACGCATAACAGCAAGCAAGGAACCCCTCGATGTCACGGATTTCCCTTCGCCAGCTTCTCGACCACGCCGCCGAGCATGGTTATGGCCTGCCCGCCTTCAATGTGAACAACATGGAGCAGATTCTGGCGATCATGAATGCCGCCGAGGCGGTCGATGCGCCGGTTATCCTTCAGGCCAGCCGCGGCGCACGCACCTATGCGGGCGATGCGATGATCCGCAAGATGGTGGAGGCGGCAGAGGAGATGCACCCTGGCATCCCGGTTTGCCTGCATCAGGATCACGGGAACGACGAGGCGACGTGCTTTTCCGCCGTACGGCAGGGATTTACCAGCGTGATGATGGACGGCTCGCTGGAGGCGGACGCCAAGACGCCCGCCAGCTATGACTACAACGTGGCCATCACTGCCAAGGTCACTGGCATCGCCCACGCCGTCGGCGTTTCCGTGGAAGGCGAGTTGGGATGTCTGGGATCGCTGGAGACCGGCGAGGGCGAAAAGGAAGACGGCCACGGCGCCGAAGGCAAGCTGTCGCGCGAACAGCTGCTGACCGATCCCGACCAGGCGGTCGACTTTGTCGCCAGGACGAAGGTGGACGCGCTGGCGATCGCCATGGGCACGTCGCACGGCGCCTACAAGTTCTCGCGCCAACCCGATGGAGACATCCTTTCTATGGAGGTCGTGCAGGCCATTCACGCGCGCCTGCCGAACCTGCACCTGGTCATGCACGGCTCCTCCTCCGTGCCGCAGGAACTGCAGGACACCTTCAACAGGTTCGGGGGCGAGATGCCGCAGACCTGGGGCGTGCCGGTCGAAGAAATCCAGCACGGGATCAAGTTCGGTGTGCGCAAGATCAATATCGACACCGACTGCCGCCTCGCGATCGCCGGCCAGATCCGGAAGGTCGCCCAGGAGAACAAGGCCGAGTTCGATCCGCGCAAGTTCCTGAAGCCGTCGCTGGAGGCCATGCAGGAGCTTTGCATGGATCGTTTCGAGCAGTTCGGCGCCGCCGGCCAGGCGCCGAAGATCACCCCCCTTCCGCTTTCAGCCATGGCGGAACACTACCGCTCGGGCGCGCTGGACCCGCAGGTCGCCGCCGCGACCAAGGCCGCCTGAACCCGCTGACGCGACCTACGACAAGGAAAGAGACCATGAACATCATGAACACAGGCAGCCAGACCGTCACCGGCAAGAACCGCTACAAGTCCGGCGTCATGGAATACAAGAAGATGGGCTACTGGGAGCCCGACTACGAGCCGAAAGACACCGACGTCATCGCGCTATTCCGGATCACGCCCCAGGACGGTGTCGATCCCATCGAGGCGGCCGCGGCGGTGGCGGGCGAAAGTTCGACGGCGACTTGGACCGTCGTCTGGACCGACCGCCTGACCGCGGCGGAGAAGTACCGCGCCAAGGCCTACCGGGTCGACCCGGTGCCCAACGCAGAGGGTCAGTATTTCGCCTATATCGCCTACGACCTGGACCTGTTCGAGCCGGGTTCGATCGCCAACCTGACGGCGTCGATCATCGGCAACGTCTTCGGGTTCAAGCCGCTGAAGGGCCTGCGCCTGGAGGACATGCGCCTGCCCGTCGCCTACGTGAAGACCTTCCAGGGGCCCGCCACCGGCATCGTGGTCGAGCGCGAGCGTCTGGACAAGTTCGGACGGCCGCTGTTGGGCGCGACGGTCAAGCCGAAACTGGGCCTTTCCGGCCGCAATTACGGCCGGGTCGTCTACGAGGCACTGAAGGGCGGGCTCGACTTCACCAAGGACGACGAGAACATCAACTCGCAGCCCTTCATGCACTGGCGCGAACGGTTCCTCTATTGCATGGAGGCGGTGAACAAGGCCCAGGCAGCGACCGGGGAAATCAAGGGGACGTATCTCAACGTCACGGCCGCGACCATGGAGGACATGTACGAGCGCGCCGAACTCGCCAAGGAACTGGGCTCGTGCATCATCATGATCGATCTGGTGATCGGCTACACCGCCATCCAGTCGATGGCGAAGTGGGCGCGCAACAACGACATGATCCTTCACCTGCACCGCGCCGGGCATTCCACCTATACGCGGCAGAAGACCCACGGCGTGTCGTTTCGTGTGATCGCCAAATGGATGCGGCTTGCCGGCGTCGACCACATCCATGCCGGCACGGTCGTCGGCAAGCTGGAAGGCGACCCCGCGACGACCAAGGGCTACTACGACATCTGCCGGGAAGAATCTAATCCCATGGCACTTGAGAACGGCCTGTTCTTCGACCAGCCCTGGGCCAGCCTGAACAAGATGATGCCGGTCGCCTCCGGCGGCATCCATGCCGGCCAGATGCACCAGTTGCTGGACCTTCTGGGCGAGGATGTCGTGCTGCAGTTCGGCGGTGGCACGATCGGTCATCCCATGGGCATCGCCGCCGGCGCGACGGCCAACCGGGTCGCGCTGGAAGCCATGGTGCTGGCACGCAACGAGGGCCGCGACATCGTCAATGAAGGCCCGGACATCCTGGCAGCCGCCGCGAAGTCGTGCCGGCCGCTGGAACAGGCCCTGGAGACCTGGAAGGACGTCACCTTCGACTATGCCTCGACGGACTCGCCGGACTTCGTGCCCACCGTCACAGCCGCAGAATAAGGAGATCCCAAACCATGCGTGTCACCCAAGGAGCCTTCTCGTTCCTGCCCGACCTCACGGACGAGCAGATCGCCAAGCAGGTCCAGTACTGCCTCGACAACGGCTGGGCGGTAAACCTGGAATTCACCGACGACCCACACCCGCGCAACACCTATTGGGAAATGTGGGGCCATCCGATGTTCGACGTGGTCGACGCGGCCGGCGTGCTCTACGAGCTCAACGAATGCCGCAAGGTCTATGGCGACAGCCACTACATCCGCATGTCGGCCTTCGATTCGACCCATGGCTGGGAGTCGATGAAGCTGTCCTTCATCGTCAACCGGCCCCAAGCGGAGGAAAGCGGCTTCCGGCTGCAGCGGAGAGAAGCGGCCGGCCGGGTCATCCGCTACACCACCGAGCCCTATGCGACCCGCAACCCCGAAGGCAGCCGCTACGGATGAGGGCAGGCGACGGGAGAAAGGCATGAACATGGTCCAGCCCATGCAGGAGGTTAGCGACCGGGCCGACGGCGCAACGGCGGAGAACGAAACCGTCGAAACCGCCGTCGACCTCAAGGCGGAATTCGAAAGCGCCGGCGTCAAAGAGGTGCTGGAGGAGCTGGACCGCGACCTGATCGGGCTTGCGCCGGTGAAGAGCCGCATCCGCGAAACCGCCGCGCTGCTGCTGGTCGACCGTGCGAGACAGCGTCTTGGCCTGGCGCACCAGACGCCCACGCTGCACATGTCCTTCACCGGCAATCCCGGCACCGGAAAGACGACGGTCGCCATGAAGATGGCGAACCTCCTGCACCGCCTGGGCTACGTGCGAAAGGGTCATCTCGTGACCGTCACCCGCGACGATCTGGTCGGCCAGTACATCGGCCACACCGCGCCGAAGACCAAGGAGATCCTGAAGAAGGCCATGGGCGGTGTCTTGTTCATCGACGAAGCCTATTATCTCTACCGGCCGGAGAACGAACGCGACTACGGCCAGGAAGCGATCGAGATCCTCCTGCAGGTGATGGAGAACCAGCGCAACGACCTGGTGGTCATCCTTGCCGGCTATGCCGACCGCATGGACCGCTTTTTCGAGAGCAACCCGGGCTTCCGGTCACGCATTGCCCACCACATCGATTTTCCCGACTATTCAGACGACGAGCTTTTCGAAATCGCCGGGCACATGCTGACGGAACAGAACTACGCCCTGACCGCGCGTGCCGAGGATGCCCTGCGGGACTACATCAAGGCGCGGCGCAAGCAGCCGCACTTTGCCAACGCCCGCTCGATCCGCAATGCGCTGGACCGCGCGCGGCTGCGCCAGGCCAACCGCCTATTCGAAACCGCCGAGGGACCGCTCGATGCGGCCGGCCTCTCCGCGATCGACGAGGCCGACATTCGCGCCAGCCGCGTCTTCCGCGGCGGCCTGGACCCAGCCTAGAGCATGATCGACTTGGTCAGAGTCGTTCCTGTTCCAGGGCGCGACTTTTGTTCCCTTCTCCCCATAGGGGAGAAGGTGGCCCGAAGGGCCGGATGAGGGGGTTACGATGTCGGCCGGCACCGGAACCCCCTCACCCGGCCCGCGGCTCGTGCCGCGGTCCACCCTCTCCCCGCAGGGGAGAGGGTGGACCGTCACCGCAACACCGCGCCGTTGGCGCGCGGCAACGCCTCGTCACGAGCTTTCATCATGAGCCCTGTCGAAGGACATCTGGCTGCAACCGCTTCGGCGCCTCGACCTAAACCGATCCCGCTTTAGAAAGAAGAGCAAGCATGCTCGACCCCTCCATCAAGATTGCACCGTCCATTCTGTCCGCCGACTTTGCCAACCTTGGGGCGGAATGCGCGGCCGCGGAGGCGGCCGGCGCCGACTGGATCCATGTCGACGTGATGGACGGGCATTTCGTGCCGAACATTACGATCGGTCCTGCCGTCTTGAAGGCGATCCGGCCTCACTTCGACGCAATCATGGATGTCCACTTGATGATCGAGCCGGCCGATCCGTTCCTCGAGGCCTTCGCCGCGGCAGGCGCCGATGTCCTGACGATCCACGTGGAGGCCGGCCCGCACCTGGACCGCAGCCTGGAGGCGATCCGCGGTCTGGGCTGCAAGGCCGGCGTGGCGCTCAACCCGTCAACGCCGGCCGACGCCGTCGCCTACATTCTCGATCGGGTCGACCTTGTCTGCGTGATGTCCGTCAATCCCGGCTTCGGCGGACAGAGCTTCATCGAAACGCAGGTCGAAAAGATCGCGCGCCTTCGCACCCTGATCGGCGACAGGCCCATCCATATCCAGGTGGACGGCGGCGTCACACCGGAAACCGCGCCCCGGGTCGCCGCCGCAGGGGCGCGCGTCCTGGTGGCCGGGTCGGCCGTCTTCAAGGGCGGCTCGGCATCCGATCCGACCGTCTATGCGGAGAATATTCTGGCCATTCGCGCGGCGGCGACCGAAGCCCGAGAGGCCGCATGACAGCCGTCGTCTTCGACCTGGACGGCACGCTGGTCGACAGCGCGCCCGACCTGCATGCCGCCGCTGCGGAGATGACGGAGGCGCTTGGGCTTCCCACGCCGAGCAGGGACGAAATTGTCTCCTATATCGGAAACGGAATACCGACGCTGGTGGCGCGGTGCCTGGACCGCGCAGGATTGGCGCCGACGGACGCCCGGCGGGAAGAGGCTTTGCGGCGTTTCATCGCCAGCTACCAAAAAGCGCCGGCAAAGCACACGAGACCCTATCCCGGCGTGCGCCAGACCTTGTCCAAGCTAAGAGCGGACGGCATCGCCCTCGGGGTCTGCACCAACAAGACGGCAGGCCTGTCGTGGCGCGTTCTCGAAGAGACCGGGCTTGCGCCTTTAATTGCAGAGCTTGTCGGCGGCGATACGCTTCCCGTGCGCAAGCCCCACCCCGAGCCGCTCCGCACTGTTGTCGGCCGGCTGGGGGCGACCCACGAAGACGCGTTCTTCGTCGGGGACAGCGAGGTGGACTCCGAAACCGCGGCCGCCGCCAACATGCCCTTCGCCCTCTTCACACGGGGCTATCGCAAGTCTCGCGTGAGTGCCATCGCACACGCGTTCGCGTTCGACGATTTTGCCGCCCTGCATATTCCATCCCGCCAAGTAATCGTCTGAATGTGACGGGCGAACGCCATGCGCGGGGGCAGTGGTCAGTTATTCCTCGGTCGGACAGGCGGATTGTTCCTCAAGGGCGGCGCGGCGTTTCCGCACCGTTACCGGCGCTCGCTGGCCAAGTCGGGCGCCGGCGAAGAGGCCGAGACGACCGTTCAGGCCAGGACCACGATCGGCTGCAGCTGTTCGACCACGGGATCAAATCGGCCTTCCAGTTCCGCTTCGAGACGCCCCTGTTCGTCTTTCAGGTCCTCGACCTCGGTTTCCAGGTTCTTGATCTTCTCTCGATCGACCTTGTCCTGTTTTTCATCCCACTCTCTGTCATCCATGACCTTCGTCTGGGTCCCGGGAAGCGTCGGTGCCGATCTCTTCAAGGGCAGCCCCCGCTGCAGTTGCTTGATCCGCTCTTCTTTCTCTTCGATCCTGATTTTTACGTCCTTAAGCCGAAAACGAACGTGTTCCTCTCGTATGGCCGCCTCGTCGGCCGGTGACGCCAGACCGAAGGCAAACCCCGTCGTTACTACTGGGTCCTCGTCCGGGCGGGTGATGTGACCGATCAAGGTCAGTGTCGGCTTGGCGATTCTGTAATAGGCATCCGGCATCCGGATACCGAGGGGACCCTCTTCGACCGGGATGCCAAAATCGTCATAGACGACGCTTTTCACGGGGAAAACAGCGCCCATTCCCTGCATCCCTCCGAATGCAGACCCGAATCCCCCCCCCCGGTTCCAGAGGCCGTCCGAGCCGACCGACTGGGAGTACTTGTCGCCTAGGATGCGGCCCTCGTCGCTCCAGCCGCCTTCCTCGTGGCTGACAACCTGACCGTCGACATAGGTGGTGCGCCACCAATACACGTAGAGCCACCAGTCCATGTAGGTCTGGAACATCATGATGCGGGTCGGGCCGGCCATATTGCCGTTTTCGTCCATCAGCGACATCGACTGGAACGTGCCGTAGCCCGGCGCCTCGATGATCTGGGTGCTGACCAGCAGTCCTTCTGGGAAGAACCTCGTGCCGACGCCCACCTTCATCTTGGTCGCGGGATGGACGAAGACACGCTTGTCGGCATCGGAGATGGGGTCGTCCTCGGTCTTGATGTCCCGGTCGCCCTTGGGTTCTGGGCTGGCCAGGCGCATGCCGCTCATACCGCCGCCGCCGCCGCCACCCAGACTGAAGGTGCTCTTGCCGCCGCCGAACATTCCGCCGCCGACCTTCTGTTTGATCTTGGACTTCAGGCTGGCGCCGCTGCCGACCTCGGAATTCTTGCCCACGTATAGGGGTTCCATCGCCGCCTTTATGTGCCCGTAGGTCTCCTCGCTGTAGCCGACGATCCCGCCCTGGGTGTCCATCGCGACCAGGTGCCATGGCTTGTCGGCGGGTTGTGCGAGGAAATGCTCCGAGACGTTGCCGGCCTTGTCGGTCACCTTGAACACCAACGGCTGGCCGGCGCCGGCCTGGGGAATTACGCAATCGGCAACGCCGCCCGCGTTCGTCTGCGTCGTCACCAGTTGCTCGCCGCCGAAGGTCTCGACCGACAGCGTGGCATCGCCAAGCGGCGCGCCGTTGTTGGCGATGCTGATCTTGCCGGCAGTGGCAAGGCCTGGTGCTATCGCCAGCAGGATTGCCAGCAACACCAGGTGAAGGGATCTTCTCGACATCTTTCATCTCCCCCTACGCGTGGCCGTAGTTGCATACCACCGTGGGGGAATTCGGGCCTTAACGCGGCTCAAGGCGCCGGGTTCGGCATGCCGCCCGCGTTCAGGGAGAGCCCTCGTCGCGGCCGCCTGCCGCGGCTCCGCGAAAAGTTTCCATCACCTCCTTAAGCATGGCCTCTTCGTCGCCGCCGTAGCGCGGCTAGAAATGGAACGGCTCAAGCGCACGCACGTTCGCCTGCCGCGCCAGCAGGCCCGCCTGCACCGTCGTCAGGTGCGCCCGTTCCGCCGCGCGATCCCGGTCCTCGTGCCTGAATACCGCTTCGATGAAAAAGGTGTCCGCATCGCGCGCCAGCCGTTCGATCTTTTGCGCGTTGGTCCGGGTGTAGGCCACATCCGTGACATAGGCGATCTTCTGGCACGGCGTGATCTCAAGCACCGACCGCTTGAGTTCGCCGAGCGGCAACGGCTGCAGGCCCAGATCCTCGCCGCGGCGACCGGTGACGGGGATGAGAGCATTGTCCGGGCGGCCGTCCAGCACCGCCTGCTTCAACCGGCGCAGCCACGGGCCGACCGGCAGGCCCAGCGCCTGCAGCCGGTCCTTCCAGATGTTGACATGGGCGTTTTCCGAAAGCGCGAAGCCGAGACAGGGGGTCAGGTGATCCAGGATCGTCGTCTCCACGTGGAACGTCTCCGTCTTCAAGATGACGTGGTCGTCGAAGACACAGGCGCCGCCGTCCTCGCGCTGAAAGCGGTTCTTCAACCGGAAGGTCGCGGTGCTTCCTTCGGTATCGGACAGCACCTCGGTGACGCGGAAGGTCAGATCGGTCGTGAAGCGGTCCACCAGGTTCCAGGCATAGCCGCCGAGTTTTGCGGCGACGGCGTCGATGATTCCCACGGGCCCGTAGAGGCACACCGTCATGCCGCGGCCGAGAATCAGGCGCAGGAAGTGGTCGAAACCGATGAAATGGTCGATATGCGTATGCGAGACGAACACATGGCCGATGCGCAGCAGCTTGCGCGGCGGCAGCGCCTGAAGGTCCCCGAGGTCGAACAAGAGCGCGCGCTTCTCGAACCTGAAGTCGACGTAAAGCGCGGGGTCGCCTTGCCGTCCGTTGACCAGCATTGCATGAAAGGACGGCGTCATGGGACGGAGCCTGCATCGGCAAGTCCGACCACGCCTTGAGCGACGTCAATGGCGGTTTTTGCCATGCGGCCCCATGATTAGGACGGCCTTCGAGGACATAAACCCATGCGCGACCATGACTGCGTCGCCTTCCTGCAAGCGTCCCTGCCCCGCCTCGGGCTCAGATGGGCCGGCTATCGCAAGGTCCGGCGCACGGTCTGCAAGCGGATCTCCCGCCGGATCCGGGAGCTGAACCTCCCCGACCTTGCAGCCTACCAGGCCCATCTCGCCGCGAACGCCGTTGAATGGCAGCGGCTGGAGGGGTACTGCCGCATCCCGATTTCGCGGTTCTGGCGCGACCGCGCCGTCTTCGACTGGCTCGCGGCCACGGCGTTTCCCGCATGCGCCGCAAAAGCTGCGGTCCAGCAAACGCCCGTGGTGCGCTGCTGGAGCGCCGGCTGCGCGTCCGGCAAGGAGGCTTACAGCCTGCGTTTGGCCTGGGCAATGCACACAGAAGCCGGCTGGCCGTCGGTGCGTATCGAGATCCTCGCCACCGATGCCGACGCGACCATGGTCGGCCGCGCGACGACGGGGCGCTATTCGACAGGGTCGGTGCGGGAGCTCACGCCGGAGCAGCGGGAACGGGCATTCGACCGTGACGGCGAAACGTTCGTTCTGCGCGCCGACCTGAAGCATGGCGTAACCGTCTTGCAGCAGGATCTGCGCAACGCCCGGCCGGACGGCCCGTTCGACTTCATCCTGTGCCGCAACACGGCCTTCACCTATTTTGACACGAACGGCCAGCGGGAGATCCTGCATCAGTTGACCCGACGGCTGGCGCCGGACGGCGTGCTGGTGATCGGCGGTCACGAGCGCCTGCCGAACGACGAGACCGGCTTCGTGCGGGTTGCCGTTGGCCTGCCGGTGTTTCGACGCGTACCGACCTAAGCCGGTTCGGCCTCTTCTTCCTTTTCCTCATCCGGGCGCATGCTGACCCAGCCGCTTTCCAGCGTCAGCGTCGAGTCCAGGCACAGGATGTCTTCGAACTCGTTGACGTTGTCGATCTCGGTGCCCATGGCGATGTTGGTGACGCGCTCCAGAATGAACTCCAGCACCACCGGCACCTGGTGTTCCTTCATCAGGGCCTCCGCCTTGGCGAAGGCTTCTTTGAACTCGTTCGGGCTTTTCACGCGTATCGCCTTGCAGCCCAGGCCCTCGGCCACGGCCACATGGTCGACGCCGTAGCCGGGCACGGCGGTGGCATCCTCCTCCACGTTGATGTTCTCGAAGGCGAGGCTCACCTCGAATTCCATCTCCAGGCCGCGCTGGGCCTGGCGGATCAGGCCGAGATAGGAGTTGTTCACCACCACATGAAGGTACGGCAGCTTGTGCTGGGCCCCGACCGCGAGCTCTTCCAGCAGGAACTGGAAATCGTAATCGCCGGACAGGGCAACGATCTTCTTGTCGGGGCAGGCCGCACGCACGCCCAGCGCCGCCGGCAAGGTCCAGCCCAGCGGGCCGGCCTGGCCGCAATTGATCCAGTTGCGCGGATTGTAGACGTGCAGGAACTGCGCGCCGGCAATCTGCGACAGACCGATCGTGGTCACGTAGCAGGTGTCGCGGTCGAAGGCGTCGTTCATTTCCTCATAGACGCGCTGCGGCTTCAGAGGCGCCTGGTCATAATGCGTCTTGCGCAACATGTGCTGCTTGCGATGCAAGCATTGCGCCGCCCATTCGCTGCGGTCCGCCAGCTTGCCGGCCGCCTTCCATTCCTTGGCAATTTCGATGAACTGTTCGAGCGCGGCCTTGGCGTCGGACACGATCCCGAAATCCGGTCCGAAGACCCGGCCGATCTGGGTCGGCTCGATATCCACATGGATGAAGGTCCGGCCCTTGGTGTAGGTCTCGATCGACCCGGTGTGACGGTTGGCCCAGCGGTTGCCGATCCCGAACACGAAATCCGACTGCATGAACGTGGCGTTGCCGTAGCGGTGGCTGGTCTGCAGGCCGACCATGCCCGCCATCAGGTCGTGATCGTCGGGGATCGTGCCCCAGCCCATCAGGGTGGGGATCACCGGCACGCCCGTGATCTCGGCAAATTCCACCAGTTCGGGCGATGCGTCCGCATTGATGATGCCGCCGCCGGCAACGATGACGGGCCGTTCGGCCTGGTTCAGCATCGCCATGGCCTTTTCGGCCTGCATGCGGGTCGCCGCCGGCTTGTAGACGGGCAGCGGCGCGTAGGTGTCTTCGTCGAAATCGATCTCGGCGTTCTGAACATCGACCGGCAGGTCGATCAGGACCGGGCCCGGCCGACCCGACTTCATGATGTGGAACGCCTTCTGGAAAACCATGGGCACCAGGGCGGGTTCCTGCACCGTCACCGACCATTTGGTCACCGGCTTGGCGATGGACTCGATGTCGACGGCCTGGAAATCCTCTTTCGCAAGCTTGGCCCGCGGCGCCTGCCCGGTGATGCACAGGATCGGAATGGAATCGGCGGATGCCGAATAGAGGCCCGTGATCATGTCCGTCCCGGCCGGCCCCGAGGCGCCGATACACACGCCGATGTTGCCGGCCTCGGCCCGGGTATAGCCCTCGGCCATGTGGGACGCGCCTTCCACGTGGCGGGCCAGGATGTGGCGGATGGTGCCGCGCGCTTTCAGGGCGGAGTAGAACGGGTTGATCGCCGCGCCCGGAACGCCGAAAGCACAGTTGATGCCTTCTTTCTCCAGAACGCGGACGGCCGCATCGACTGCTCTCGTCTTGGCCATTTGCTGTTCCCTCCTCCGCTAGAATCTTTTGCCGGTACCTTGACGAAGGTATGCCGCAAGCCGTTCTCGGTCAACCGAATATGGAATAGTTTCCATAGTATGGAATAGTCTGATTAAATGACTTATAATCAGACTCTTGCTGGCTCCTGACGAAGGAGATTTTTCGTGCATACCGGACGCCGGATCGAACTGCGGCCGCGCGCATGGCGCGCGGAACCCCGCGCTGTTTTGGATCATTGCGACGCGGCGGGCGGCGGCGCACTATTCCACCGCCATGGCATTGGATTCCATTCTTGCAAGCTTGCCTGGGGCCGGGCCCGCGTTCCGTTTGCCGTCATGAGAGGCGAAACGATCACCGTGCGCGGCCAGGTGCAGGGCGTGGGGTTCCGCCCCACGGTCTGGCGTATCGCCACCGAGCTTGGCCTTGCCGGTCAGATCCGCAATACCGGCGACGGTGTCGAGATCCGCTTGTGGGGAGCCGGCCTGGACCGCTTCACCGAACGCTTGCGCAGCGAGGCGCCGGCGCTGGCGCGCATCGACCTGATCGACCGCACGCCGATCGACGGACCGGCGCCGCAGGGTTTCAATATCGTCGCGTCGGCCGCCGGCCGGATGCACGCCGCCGTGACCCCCGACATCGCGACCTGTGCGGCCTGCAGCGCCGAGGTGGCCGATGCCGGCGCCCGGCGCCACCGATATCCCTTCGCCAACTGCACCGATTGCGGGCCGCGTTTTTCGATCGTCCAGGGCGCGCCCTACGACCGCGCCAAGACCACCATGCAGGGCTTCGCCCTGTGCGAAGACTGCAGGGCCGAGTACGAGAACCAGGCCGACCGGCGTTTCCATGCCCAGCCGATCGCCTGTCCGGCGTGCGGGCCGCGCGCCTGGATCGAGCCGCTGGGGACCGCGGCCGCGGACCAGCCCATCGCATCGCCGGACGTCGTCGCGGCCGCCGCCGAATTGCTGAGGCGCGGCGCCATCCTGGCGATCAAGGGCATCGGCGGGTTTCACCTTGCCTGCGACGCGACCGATGCCGAGGCGGTGGAGCGGCTGCGGGCACGGAAACGGCGGCGCGGCAAGGCCTTCGCCCTGATGGCGCGCGATATCGTGGTGATCCGCAAACATGCGACAGTCTCGGAAGAAGAGGAATTTCAGCTAAACGCGCCTGCTGCACCGATCGTTTTGCTGAAGGCCGACGGCGCCGCACTGCCGGACGCCGTCGCGCCGGGCCTGGACCGACTGGGCTTCATGCTGCCGATGACGCCGCTGCATCGGATGCTGTTGCAGGACATGACCCGGCCGGTGGTGATGACCAGCGGCAACATCTCCGGCCATCCCCAATGCACCGACAACGCCGTGGCCCGCGCCCATCTGGCCGGCGTCGCCGACGCGGCGCTGATGCACGACCGGGAGATCGCCAACCGCATCGACGATTCCGTGGTCCGGGTTGATCTGGGCCGGCCGCGCCTGTTGCGGCGCTCCCGTGGCTATGCGCCGGCGCCGCTGCCCCTGCCGCCCGGGCTCGACACCGATGTTCAGGTGCTGGCCCTTGGCGGCGAATTGAAGAACACCTTCTGCCTGACCAAGGACGGCAAGGCGGTTCTCAGCCAGCACATGGGGGACCTGGAGAACGCCGCCACCGCCGACGACGTGCGGCACAACCTGGACCTCTATCGCGACCTGTTCGACCACGTCCCCGACGTCATCGCGATTGACCGGCATCCGGACTATCTGTCGGCCAAGGACGGGCGGGCGCTGGCGGCGGAGACCGGGCTGCCGCTGGTGGAGGTCCAGCATCATCACGCCCATATCGCGGCCTGCATGGCGGAGAACGACTGGCCGATGGACGCCGGGCCGGTGCTGGGCATTGCCATGGATGGGCTGGGACATGGTGCGGACGGCACCGTCTGGGGCGGCGAGTTCCTGGCCTGCGACTATGCCGGCTTCCGGCGCATGGGGCATCTCAAGCCGGTCTCTCTGCCCGGTGGCACCGCCGCGGTGCGCGAGCCCTGGCGCAATGCCTATGCGCAGCTTTCGGCCGGCATGGGCTGGACCGAATTCGCCGGCGCCTATGCCCGTCTCGAAATCTTCGAACGCCTGGCCGCCGCGCCGCGGGCGACGCTTGACGCCATGACCGCCAAGGTTCTGAACACGCCGCTGACCTCCTCCTGCGGCCGCCTGTTCGATGCCGCCGCGGCGCTGTGCGGTCTGGCCTGGGACGCGCAACGTTACGAGGGCGAGGCCGCGATGCTGTTCGAGGCCGCGCTCGACACCGATGCGCTGGGCGAGGCGGACGGCCGCGCCTATGCTTTCGGGATCGCACAAACACCCGGGCAGGACGCGGTGGTTCTCGATCCGGCGCCGGCCTGGCGGGCGCTGTTGGACAATCTCGGCGACGGAACGCCCATCGGGGTGATTTCGGCGCGTTTCCACCGGGGCCTGGCCGCGGCGATGGTCGCCATGGCGGTGCACCTGTCGGGCACGGCGCGCCGCCATCCCACGGTTGCCCTTTCGGGCGGTTGCTTCCAGAACCGAACCCTCTTTACTCTGGTGCATCGGGGGCTGGAGGCGGAGGGCTTTCGGGTCCTCAGCCATTCTCAGGTGCCGGCGAACGACGGTGGGCTGGCTTTGGGCCAGGCGGTGATCGCGCTGGCCGTGCAGCAGGGGCAAACGGCATGTGCCTAGGAATTCCGGGCCGGATCGTGGAGATCGTCGACGCAGGCAACAAGCTTGGCGTCGTCGAGGTGGGCGGCATCCGACGCCAGGTCAATCTCGCCTGCGTCGTGGACGAGGCGCACCCGGCGGACGGATGCGTCGGCGACTGGGTGATCGTGCATGTGGGCTTTGCGATGAGCCGGATCGACGAACGCCAGGCGGCCGAGACGCTCGAGACACTGGCCGAGCTTGGCGAGATGCAGCAGGAAATGGCGGCGATGCAGTCTTCGGGGGCGAAGTGACGGCGGACAAGGACGCACTGGAGACGCTTTATCCGTTCCTGCACGGCGCGCGCCGGGACGAGGAATCGGTGACTGCGGGCCTTGTAGAATCGATCCGACGAAAGGCGGAGGACGGCATCGACGTCAAGCGGCGCTTCTTCGCCCAGAACGAGGAGGCGTTGGTCGCGACCGCCCGCGCCCTGGCCGCCGTCTATCGCGGCGGCGGCCGGCTGTTCACCATGGGCAATGGCGGGTCGTCCTGCGATGCGGCGCATATTGCGGTCGAGTTCCAGCACCCGGTGACCGCCGGCCGCCCGGCCCTGCCCGCCACCAACCTGGGCGCCGACACGGCATTCGCGACCGCGGTGGGCAACGATGTGGGTTTCGTGCATATCTATCTGCGCCAGATCGAAGCGCAGGCCCGACCGGGCGACGGCGTGATCGGGATCTCGACCAGCGGCAATTCCGCCAACCTGATGGCGGCGTTCGAGAAGGCCAAGCAGATGGGGCTGACCACCGTCGGCCTGGCCGGCATGAACGGCGGCGAGATGGCGAACAGCGCCTGCCTGGACCACTGCCTGGTGGTACCGACGGACAGCATCCACCGGATCCAGGAATGCCACGTGACGATCTATCACATCCTTTGGGACCTGGTGCACACGCTGCTGGCCGACGAACGCGGCGGCCTGGCCGCCGCCGAGGGGACGACACCGTGAAGTATGTCGACGAGTTCCGCGACCCGGCCAAGGCAAAGGCCCTGTTCCGCGAGATCGAGGAACTGGTCGGACGGATCGAGATCTGCCGGCAGCGGCCGCTGCAGATCATGGAGGTCTGCGGCGGGCACACCCATTCGATTTTCCGCTACGGGCTGGAAGCCATGCTGCCCAAGCAGATCGAGCTGGTGCACGGACCGGGCTGTCCGGTCTGCGTCCTGCCGATGGGCCGGGTCGACGACTGCGTGGCGCTGGCCGAGATACCCGGCGTGATCTTCACCACCTTCGGCGACGCGATGCGCGTGCCCGGGTCGAAGAAGAGCCTGATGCAGGCCAAGGCCGAGGGTGCCGACGTGCGCATGGTCTATTCACCGCTGGACGCCCTGCAGCTGGCCCGCGACAACCCGGACCGCGAGGTGGTCTTTTTCGGCCTGGGGTTCGAAACCACCATGCCCTCGACGGCGCTGACGGTGCTGCAGGCCGAGGCCGAGGGGATCGGAAACTTCTCGCTGTTCTGCAACCACATCACCATCATCCCGACGATCAAGGCGATCCTGGACTCGCCCGACCTGCGCATCGACGGCTTTCTGGGCCCGGGCCATGTGTCTATGGTGATCGGTAACCGCCCCTACGACTTCATCGCGCGGCACTACCGGCGCCCGCTGGTGGTGTCTGGGTTCGAGCCCCTCGACATCCTTCAGTCCATCTGGATGCTGCTGTCGCAGATCGCCGAGGGCCGCTGCGAAATCGAGAACCAGTACAGCCGCATCGTCACCGAGGCCGGCAACCCGGAGGCCCTGGCAGCCGTGGCCAAGGTCTTCGAACTGCGCCCGTTCTTCGAATGGCGCGGCCTGGGCTCGATCGACCATTCCGGCGTGCGCATCCGCGACGCCTACGCGCGGTTCGACGCGGAACGCCGGTTCCCGGTGCCCCAGGTGAAGATCGCCGATCCAAAATCCTGCCAGTGCGGCGAGGTTCTGAAGGGCGCGATCAAGCCCTGGCAGTGCAAGGTCTTCGGCACCGCCTGCACACCCGAAACCCCGATGGGCGCCCTGATGGTGTCCAGCGAAGGCGCCTGCGCCGCCTACCATCAATACGGCGACCCGGACCGGCTGCGCCGCAGGTCCGACACCGCGGCCGAGGCCGGCGCGGCCGAATGAACGCCCCCTTGTCCAAAACCGTCGTCAAGCAGGGCGCAGCGACAAAGCCGCGGCGCCGCAAAGTCACCGTGCCGACGGTGACGCTGGCCCACGGCGGTGGCGGCAAGGCGATGCGCGACCTGATCGACGACGTCTTCGTGGGCGCCTTCGACAATGCGGTGCTGGCGCCGCTGGAGGACCAGGCCCGCCTGGACATGGCCGCGCTACAGGCGGCGGGCGACCGCCTGGCCTTCACCACCGACAGCTACGTGGTCGATCCGCTGGTCTTCCCGGGCGGCGATATCGGCAGGCTGGCGGTCTGCGGCACGGTCAACGACCTCGCCGTCGGCGGCGCCAGGCCGCTTTATCTGAGCTGCGGCCTGATCATCGAGGAGGGCCTGCCGGTCGACGACCTGCGGGCGATCGCAGCCTCGATGCGCGCCGCGGCCGAAGAGGCCGGCGTCGCCATCGTCACCGGCGACACCAAGGTGGTTCCCCGCGGCGCGGCGGACAAGCTGTTCATCAACACCGCGGGTGTCGGCGTGATCCGAAAAGGGCTGGAGATCGCCGCCCACCGTGCGGCGCCCGGCGACGCGGTTCTCGTCAACGGCCTGCTGGGCGACCACGGGGCCGCAGTCCTGGACGCGCGCGGCGACCTGGCGCTGGAGACGCCGATTGAAAGCGACTGCCGGCCGCTGAACGGCCAGATCGATGCGGTTCTCGCTGCCTGTCCGGATGTCCACTGCCTGCGCGACGCCACCCGCGGCGGCGTGGCGACCGTGCTGAACGAGTTCGCCCAGGCCTCCGGCGTCGGGATCGAGATCGACGAGGCCGCGCTGCCGCTGCGCGAAGCGGTGAAGGGATTCTGCGAGATCCTGGGCCTCGATCCGTTGTACCTTGCCAACGAAGGCAAGCTGGTGCTGGTGTTGCCGGAAGCGCAAGCCGATGCGGCGCTGGGCGCCATGCGGGCGCATCCGGCAGGACGGGACGCCACCCGGATCGGCCGGATTGTCCAAGGCACGCAAGGACGCGTGGTCATGAACACAGTGCTGGGCGGACAACGCATCGTCGACATGCTGGTCGGCGAGCAGTTGCCGCGGATCTGCTGAAGGGGGACGGGGTTTGGAAGGGTTTCTGGCGCTCGGTTTTCTGATCGGTATGCAACATGCGCTGGAGGCCGACCACCTGGCGGCGGTCGGCACCATGGCGACAGCGGGCCGTACGTCGAAACGGCGCCTGGCCCTGCGCGGCGCGGTCTTGGGCCTCGGCCATACGATTACGCTGTTCGCCATCTGCGCCGCGGTGATCCTGTTGGGGCTGACCCTGACGGACCGGATGGCCGCGACGCTTGAATTCGGGGTCGGCGTCATGCTGGTCCTGCTGGGCGCCGACGTGATGCGCCGGATGTGGAAGGGCCGGGTGCATTTCCATGTCCACGCCCATGGCGACGGCCACCGGCACCTGCATGCCCACAGCCATGCGGGCGCCGCCCGGCCCCATGCCCGCGACCGGCACGACCACCGTCACCCGACCGGCTTTCCGGTGCGCGCCCTGCTGATCGGGCTGGTGCACGGCGCTGCCGGGTCTGCCAGCCTGCTGGCCCTGGCCGTGGCGGCGACCCGCGACGCCTGGACCGCGGTCGGCTATGTCGCGGTCTTCGGCCTGGGCTCGGTCCTGGGCATGGCCGCCCTCAGTTTCGTCGCCGCCTGGCCGCTGGGCGCCGCGGAACGCCACGCCAAATGGATTCACAGCGGCCTGTCGGTGGCCGCCGCCGCGCTGGCGGTCGCGCTGGGCGTCGGCGTCATGGCCGAGACCGCGGGCGCCGCCTGGGGAGGGTTGTGATGCACGAGCTGGGCCTGACCCGCCGCATCGTCTCGATCGTGGCCGAACATGCCGGCGCCAGGCGGGTGCGGCGCGTGCGCCTGGCCATCGGCCCGATGGCCTGCGTGGAGCGGCGGTCGCTCAGCTTCTGCTTCGACCTGATCGCCGAAGGCACGGTCCTGGCCGGCGCGTCTTTGGAGTTCATGGAGGCCGAAGGCGACACCTTCGTGATCAAGGACTACGAGCTGGAGGAGGCGGCCTGATGTGCGGCACCTGCGGATGTTCCGATCCGGCGAACGCGGTGACCATGACCGATCCGGCGAAGGGCGAGACCGCGGTCCTGCGCCAGGGCGCCCACGGCCACGACCATGCGCACCACCACCATCACGACGACGACCGGCCGCATGTGCACGGGCCCCAGGGCGAGGTGATCACGCTGGAACGGGCGGTGCTGGCCGAGAACGACCGGATCGCGGCGCGCAACCGCGCCTGGTTCGAGGGCCGCGGGGTGCTGGCGCTGAACCTGGTGAGCTCGCCCGGCGCCGGCAAGACCACGCTGTTGGAACGCACCGTCAAGACGCTGGCCGGCCAGGTCGAGATCGCGGTCATCGAGGGCGACCAGATGACCGCCACCGATGCCGAGCGCATCCGCGCCGCCGGCGCGCGCGCGATCCAGATCAACACCGGCGCCGGCTGTCACCTGGAAGCCGACATGGTGGCCGAAGCTGTGGAAGCACTGGATCCGCGGCAGGGGTCGATCCTGATGATCGAGAATGTCGGCAACCTGGTCTGCCCGGCGCTGTTCGACCTTGGCGAGCGGATGAAAGTGGCGGTGATCTCCACGCCAGAGGGCGCGGACAAGCCGCTGAAATACCCGCACATGTTCCGCGCCGCCGAGGCCGTAGTGATCAACAAGATCGACCTCGCGCCGCACGTGGATTTTGATGCGGAGCGCTGCGCCGAGAATATCCGGGCGGTGAATGCGGAAGCGCGGATCATCCCGCTGTCTGCGAAGACCGGCGAGGGGATGGCGGACTGGCTGGCGTTTGTCATCGATCAGCAGGCAGAACGGCAGCTTCCTTAAGGCGCAGGTGTGCGTGGATTTGAGTGGGCATTAGCCAGACATGGCCGGCTTCCGTGGCATGCCCGCCATGCGGAATCGGCATTTCCCAATCCGGGCCGCGAGGTCCATGTCTGGGATGGCAGGGCCTGTTGCCCACCGTTCCATCAGGAGACCCGAGATGTCCAGTATTTCCAACCTGTTCCTGACGCCTGGCCTCGCCACGGTCGCCGTATCGGCAACCCTGGCGTTGCGCCTCGCTTTGGCGCTCTAGACCGAACCCGGCACCGCGAACGTGCGGCCCCAGCGCCGCGCGGGCGCCGGCCGGTGGGCCGGGTCTATTGGTTGGTGGTATCTCCTTCCGGTGGCTTCTCTTTCTTGTTGAACACGAAGCTCGCAATATCCGGCATGTCATCGCCCTCGATTCTCAGGTCGAAGGTGTGGTCGCCCTGCTCTTTCTTTTTCCAGGCCTGTTCGGATGCCTCATTTGCCAGTCTTATGGTGCCGGGCACATCGGTCGTGCCTGGCGCAGAACCCGCTTCTGCCCGGCCCCAATCCAGTTCGACATCAAGCGCCACATCGTTATGGTTCTTCATCTCGGCCACAAACTTGCTGTTCCTGAGAGTCGGATAGGCCTCTTCCAGGAAGATGGGCAGTGAGAAGGTCAGGCCCGCGCGTTTCCGGGAAATCTCGGAAGGCTTCGAAACGCCGATCTTGGTCTTAGCCTTGTCCGGGTAATAGACGATTGTGCCGTTTACATCGCCGAGTTTCTCGTACTCGTTGTTCGCCAGCTCCTGGAGCAGGACGTAACGGAGTCTTCGTGGCTGGTTGAAGGCCTTGTCGGGATAGGAGGGCGCACCCGGAGTGACCGTGATGTCGGCCTTGTATGTATTGTCTGTCCCCGTGACCGGCTCCAGCTGTACAGGCACCGTGTATTTGTCGACACCTCCGGCCGGAAGGATCGGCAGGACCGCAATACGCAGACTGTTGTTGTCCAGCGCCGGGTCGAGCCCTTTGATCCCGATCTCGAACTTAAGATTGTTGTTCAGTTTCTCTGCGATCGTCCTGGTCCCGGCCACCGAGGCCCTTCTTGGCTTGGCCACCGGCGCGGTCGTGCAATCGACCAGCCGGATCGGCGCCCTGGCGATGTCCTCGCCGTCGGACAGGCTGAATTCGAGATTTCGACCGGCTGCACCGAACGGGCCGCCGTCGAATTCGATGCGGTAGACCCTGCTGTTTCTACCCCCGGAACCGAGGGTCGTGACGCTGCGGACATTTCCGTTCTGCAGCAGGGCGGTTGGTATCGGGTCTCGGAAATTGGCCTTCCCTGGACCGAACGCCTTGACGAGCAGCGTTCCACTCGTCGCCGAGTTGCAGATCTGCGAGGGCGTGACGCCCACAATGGCGAGGTTGTCACCAGCCGTCGTCGCCGCTGCAATATTCCGCGAGATGTAGCTGCCGCGGTCGTCGTCTTTGCCCGGCACGCGGCTGCCTTCGAGATTCAGGGTCTTGCTGTCCGTACCGTTGCGAGTCCACACGGTTAGGCGCACCCCCTGCTCCAAACCCAGTCCAGCCATCGAGGCGTTTGGCGTGGCAAACAACTTGTCCATGCTGAAGCGGGCTGCGATTCCTTCCATGTCCGGAAGGACCCTGACCTCCTCAGCCTCGACACCACCAAGGTAAGCCCTAGTGCTGCGCCAGACATTCGCGCCCTCGATGAGGATTTCGACTTCCTTTGTGCACGCAGACAGGAACAGGGGTTCCACATGGTAAATCTTGATCGTTGGCAACAGCGTCCCCGTCGTATATCGGGCGAGATAGGCGGTCAGGCCATCCAGATCCGCCGCATTAACGGGGAGCTTCATAGTGAACCGCTCACGATGGAAACCCTGGCCGGTTTCGTCATCCAGCCGAATTGCGCGGCCCGTGTTGTGAAGGTTGCCGATCCACGCGGTTTCCAGAATCGCCCGCACATGCGGCCACCAACCCGGGATCGAGAGGTCCGCAGAAACGTCATGGGCCGCGAACCCGTGGACGAGTTTCAGTTCGCTTTTCTCCGGGTTCATCTGGACCTTCGGCCCGAACACCCAACAGACCTGAGGCGCCTGATGCGTCGCCACGTAGGTCGGATCCCGAGTCCCCAGCTGTTCCCGTTCCACCGGCGACTGTCGGTCGGCGAAACCGATGACGATTGGCTTGTTCTCGAAGGCTTCGGCGATGCCGGCCGATTCCCTCACATAGGCAAGGTCCAGTCCACCCGGCGGCCCCATAGTCTGAAGGGACGCAACCGCGGACAGCGCCATCTCCATTGACCGTGCGGCCTTGGCGTTCGTCGATAGCAGCTGCGATTTTTCCAGCGGCGAAACGCTGTAGGCGTAGGGGGTCCCCGTTGCGACAAACAGCGGCCGTCCAGCCTCTTCCTTCCAGTCCGTGACATACCGCCACTGATCGTCCTTCAGGTATTGCGACCGCAAGAAGTCGGGGTATGCCTTGACGTCAGGCTGCTCGTCCGGGCCGTTTCCGCCGTTGTACGCCAACCCGCCTTCCTCCGCGACCGTCGCAATGGCGCCCTCCACTGTCGGCGCCCCCGCGGCAAGTGCAGCAGATCTTGCGGCATCAATTGCGTTGGCCTTGGCTGCCGCGGCAATGTCGGCTTTGGTCATCGCTTCTAACCTAGCCTTGGCTGCCGCGAGCTCGGCCGCTGGATCGCCGCCCTTGCGCGATTTTCTAGCGTTCTCGGCATCTTTCTCTGCCTTGACCGCGGCACGTTCGGCGATTACGGCATCCTCTTCAGATTTGAGCGCCGTTGCCCTGGCGTCGGCCGCCTGTTTGGCCCTGACGCTCGCGATATTTCTGGCCGTTGCAGTCTGGGGCAGGGCTGTCCGCCCGACTTTGAAAGCCCGGTCCGTCAGCAGGTCGATGAAAAGCTTTGGAATCTCTCTTTCTTCGCCCTTCAGCGCGAGAACGATCGACTCGGCCGATTCGACGTCTGGTATCTGATCGATCCGAGCTTGCAGATCCAGTAGTGTTTCAGGTGTTCGGCCTTCGACCGCTTCGGCATCGAGATCGGCCAATACAAACGCTCGGTTCGCCTCTTCGGCCTTGATTTCAAACTCTTCGGCTTTGGTGGTGGCAACTTTTGCCTTGTCCGCCAGGTCCTTCGCGTTCGCCCTTGCGGATTTTGCCTTCGCGTCCGCTTCGGCGGCTTGTCGATCCGCTTCGTCCTTCTTGTCTTCGTCGGCGTCGGCTAGTTGCTTCTTTGCTGTCTCCGCCGCTGCTTCCGCCTCCTTCGCAAGCATCTCCGCCGTCGGCACCGCCTCTCGAAGCGTGTCCGCTGCCTTTCGGATCCTGGCCGCCAAATCGACGGCGCGTTTCGCGGCCTTTTCGGCCTTGTCCGCTGTTCGCCGCAGGTCGTTTGTGAAGTCCATTACCTCCCGCTTTCTGTCCGACAGCTTCGAATATTGCGTGAGACGGGTTACAGCAACCTGTATCTGTGGACTGTCGCGGTTGAGGCCGGCAATAGCGCCAAGGGCAGCTAGTACTTTTTCGGGTGCAACCGGTTGCCCCCAGCACCAGCCCTTTCGGGAGGAACCGGGACATAAAGCGTACACCCGCCTTTGACTTCTTTACCGGATGCCAGCGTCGCCGTCCCCGATTCGCCGCCGACCGTGATTTGTACGATATCGAACAAACCCGAATGCTGTAGACGCAACAGCGACTCCGAAGCACCAGGGCACCGCTTGCGAACGTCCGGGAAGGAATAGTTCAGCCGATTGGTCAAGTGCATTAGCCAGCTGAAGTAGATCGATTCCACGTCGTTGAGCGACAACACTGGAGGAAGAAATGTCACCCGGGCTACCCCGACCTTGTCTTTATATTGGCCAGGCATAACGGCGGCTCGGAATTGCAACCTGAACAGCGAGTTGCCGTCGTGGTCATGCAAGTCATCCAGGTTAACCGCATTCAGGCGGTGGCGCAGCTCGGCCCTGTAGGCGTCGCGCATGCGCTCCGCGTCGGGAATCGGGACGGTGACGGTGCGTTCGCCGAACGTCTCCGCGATTCGATCGATCCTCGCTTGCAGATTTGCGATCCTCAATCTGAGGTCGGTGATGGTAGCCTTCGCACGGGGCGCCGCACTATTCGTGTCGCCGTCATCATCATCGTCGTCATCGTCATCGTCGTCGTCATCTTCACGCGTCCGGACTGCGCCCGTTGCGCGCGCCTCCTCCGCCGCCTTCAGATCGTTTTCCGCCTTGGTGAGTTCCGTCTGCGCCTGAACCAGTTCGCGCTGCTTGTTCGTGGCATCGACTTCCGCGTCAAGCTCGGCAAGTCTTTGTTCGCGTGTTGCCGTCAGGCCTGCCACCTGGTCGAACTTCACGTCGGCCGCGGCAAGGAACGCCTCAAGGGTTTCCATGTCCCTGATCAGGCCGGGCTTCGAGATCTTCGCGCGAAATTCCTCGACGTCTTCCGTTTCTTCCAGCAGGTCCGCCAACAACCGACGCTCGCGCAGGCGATCATTGATCAGCGTCTCCCGGGCGTAGATCTGTGGGTCGCTGATGGTGATCGCGGCCGGTTGCTGGGGGCCGTCCTCGTTGAACCGGTGGACGTCGGTGGCGAACGGCGTCCGGCCGGTATCGCAGGAAGAAAGAACAAAAAGCGAACAGAAGATCGCGGTTCGACAGAGCGGCCGGCACAGGTCCCGTGCGGCGAAACGGGTTTTCGGCATATGATCCCCCACCGGCGCGTCGGCGCGCCTTATTGTGTCTTCTGCGACCACCCTGAATACGGTGACATGGCAATCATATTAGGTCGGGGTAATTCGGGCAATATGACGTGTGTCACACTTCGGGCCGCCGAAATTCGGCCCCAAGTGCGTCACACTAACTAGACTGTCAGGTCTGTAATGCCTTGCCGGGGCCAACCGGCGTCAGCCCTGCCCTTCCAGTTGCTGCTCCAGCTCGTGCAGCGTCCGATAGCAGGCCAGCACCTTGCCGACGCTGGAGTTCGGCTCGCGGCCCTCGCCGATGGCACCGAAGAACTCCCGGTTCTGCAGCTCGATCCCGTTCATCGAGACGTCGACCTTGGAGACGTCGATCTGCTTGTCGTGCCCGTCGAACAGGTCGTCGTAGCGGGCGAGGTAGGTGCCGTTGTCGCAGATGTAGCGGAAGAAGGTGCCAATCGGCCCGTCATTGTTGAACGACAGCGACAGGGTCAGGATCTTTCCGGACGCGGACTTGAGCTGGATCGACATATCCATGGCGATGCCCAGTTCCGGATGCATCGGGCCCTGGATCGCGTTGGCGATCGTCACTTCCTCGCCGGTCTGGTACTGGAACAGGTCGACGGTGTGGGCCGCGTGGTGCCACAGCAGGTGGTCCGTCCAGGACCGGGGCTCGCCCTTCGCATTGATGTTCTTGCGGCGGAAGAAATAGGTCTCCACGTCCATCTGCTGGATCGAGATCTCGCCCGCCTGGATGCGGTTGTGGATCCACTGGTGCGACGGGTTGAACCGCCGGGTGTGGCCGACCATACAGACCAGGCCGGTCTCCTTCTGAACCGCATCCACCGCCTCGGCGTCGGCCCAGCTGTCGGCCAGCGGGATTTCCACTTCCACATGCTTGCCGGCGCGCATGCACTGGATCGCCTGCCTGGCATGCATCTGGGTCGGCGTCGCCAGGATGGCGGCCTCGACGCCCGGCTGCGCCAGGGCCTCGTCCAGGTCGTCGGTGACATGGGATACGCCGTACTTGTCGGCCACCTCGCGCACCTGGTCCCGTCGGCGCCCGACCAGTGACACGACCTCGACCCCGTCGATGTTGGCAATGCCGTCCAGGTGCTTCTGACCGAAGGCGCCCGCCCCTGCAATGATCGCTTTCATCTGGCTTCTCTCCTTATTGTCGGCGGCGTCAGGCCCGGTTTTCCAGGATCAGGTGCCCGACCGCGGTGTTCGAGGCAGGCACATGATAGAAGCGGTGGATCTCGTCCACCTGGTCGTCCAGCGCCCCGCGCATGATCAGCCACATGACCAGTTCGATCCCCTCGGAACCGGCCTCGCGCACATAGTCGATGTGCGGCTTCTTGGCCAGCTCCGCCGGGGCGGAAATCAGGTCGTCCAGGAAGGCGCGGTCGAACTCCTGGTTGATGAGACCCGCGCGCGGACCCTGCAACTGGTGCGACATGCCGCCGGTGCCCCAGATCTGCACGTCCAGATCCTCGTCGAACGTCTCCACCGCCCGGCGGATCGCCTTGCCCAGGTTGTAGCAACGCTGCCCCGACGGCGGCGGATACTGCACCACGTTGACCGCGAACGGGATTACCTTGCAGGGCCAGGCCTCGGGCTGGCCGAACATCAGTGACAGCGGCACCGTCAGGCCGTGGTCCACGTCCATTTCGTTGACGATGGTCAGGTCGAAATCGTCCTGGATCACCGACTGGGCGATGTGCCAGGCCAGCGGCGGGTGGCCGATGACGTTCGGCACCGGGCGCGGGCCCCATCCTTCGTCCGCCGGCTTGTACTTCTCGGCACAGCCGATTGCGAAGGTAGGGATCAGCGACAGATCGAAGGCCGTGGCGTGGTCGTTGTAAACCAGGAAGACCACGTCGGGCATGTTCTCCGCGATCCATTGCTTGGAGAACTCGTAGCCGGAGAAGACCTTCTGCCAGTAGTCCTCGTGGGTCTTGCCCAGGTCCACTGCCGCGCCGATCGCCGGCACGTGCGAGGTGGTGACGCCGGCCGTTATCCTAGCCATCGTTCTTTTCTCCCGTATACAGATTGCCTTCCGGCGAGCGGCCGCCCTCGACCATCATCTTCCGGTATTCCTCCTGGGTCATGCCCGTCATCAGCGCCGCGGCGTGCTGGAAGCTTTGCCCATCAGTCGCGAAGATCTTGGCCAGGAAATAGACGTTGCCGCACAGCGAGAGCATGCGGTTGTAGTCCCGGTCCAGGACCGCCTGCTTCTGCTCCTCGGTCATCGGCCAGTTGTCCAGATAGGCGCGCTCGTCGGCCTTGAAGGCGGTGCGGTTGTCCTCCTTCATCAGCGACATGCAGAACTGGTTCAGGTGATAACCCTGCCGCGACATGTCGGCATCGAAGATCGTCGTCCCGGGGATGTCCTTGTACGGTCTATCGAGCGCCATCGGCGTGCCTCCTATTCCAGTCTTTGCTTGTGCCGTAGCGCCTGAGCGCCCGCAGCCGGACCCTTCGAGACGGCCGTGTTCCACGGCCTCCTCAGGGTGAGGGGTGCCTTGATGCCCTCATGCTGAGGAGGCGGCGCAGCCGCCGTCACGAAGCATTTGGCTGCCATCGGCGTGCCTCCTAGTCGTTCCAGTAAAGCCGCATGGGGTTGTCCACCAAGAGGCTCTGTTGCAGGTCGGGCGTCGGCGCGATCCCGGGGATGAAATCCACGAGGTGACCGTCGTCCGGCATGTGCGATTTCATGTTGGGATGCGGCCAGTCGGTGCCCCACAGGACCCGGCCGGGGAACCGCTCCACCAGGCGCCGGGCGAAGGGGACGACGTCGCTGTAGGCGGGCGGGCCTTCGATCGACAGCCGCTCGGGACAGGTCACCTTCGACCAGACGTTATCGTTCTCCGCCATGAACGTTTCGAACCGCGCAAACTCGGGCCCGTCCGCCGGCTTGGAAACGTCGGGTCGGCCCATATGGTCGACCACCACCGGCGTCGGCAGGGAGGTGAAGAAATCGATGTTTTCCTCCAGGTCTGGCGCTTCGAAATAGATCACCGTGTGCCAGCCCATGGGCGCGATGCGTGTGGCGATCTCCATCAGCGGCGCCTTGGGCGGCGCGTCCACCAGCCGTTTCACGAAGTTGAACCGCACGCCGCGCACGCCGGCAGCATTCAGTTCTTCCAGTTCGTCGTCGGCAATGTCGGGCCGCACCGTGGCGACGCCGCGGGCAAGGTCGTTCGAATGGACCAGCGCGTCGACCAGGGCGCGGTTGTCGGCGCCGTGGCAGGTCGCCTGGACGATGACGTTGCGGGTAAAGCCGAGATGGTCGCGCAGGGCCCAGAGCTGTTCCTTCGACGCGTCGCAGGGCGTGTATTTGCGTTCCGGCGCAAACGGGAACACGGCGCCGGGGCCGAAGACGTGGCAATGGGCATCCACCGCGCCGGCAGGCGGCACGAAGGAGGGCTTGGACGGGTTGGGATGCCAGTCCAGCCAGTCCGCGTCCTTTTGAAATGCCGGCGCGGCTGTCATTTGCCCTGAACCTTCAGCGCCGCGTCCAGCCGCGGATAGACGCGCCGGGCGTTCAGCTCGAACACCTTGCGCCGGTCGACTTCGGAAATGTCCAGCGCGTCCAGATAGCGTTTGGTGTCGTCGAAATAGAACCCGGTTTCCGGATCGATGCCGCGGACGGCACCGACCATCTCCGACCCGAACAGGATGTTATCGATGTCGATCACCCGGAACAAAAGATCGATGCCGGCCTGGTGATAGACGCAGGTATCGAAATAGACGTTCTTCATGACGTGCTCGGGCAGGGGTGGCCGTTTCAGCATGTCGGCAAGTCCGCGATAACGTCCCCAGTGATAGGGCACCGCCCCGCCGCCATGCGGGATGATGAAACGCAGATCCGGGAAATCCCGGAACAGGTCGCCCTGGATGAACTGCATGAAGGCGGTGGTGTCCGCGTTCATGTAATGGGCGCCGGTGGCATGGAAGTTCGGGTTGCAGGACGACGAGACATGGATCATCGCCGGCACGTCCAGCTCCACCATCTTCTCGAAAAACGGATACCAGGACTCGTCGGTCAGCGGCAGCGACGTCCAGTGACCGCCCGACGGATCCGGGTTCAGGTTGCAGCCGACGAAGCCCAGCTCGTTCACGCAGCGTTCCAGCTCGGCGACGGAGTTGGCGATCGGCACGCCGGGCGACTGGGGAAGCTGGCAAACGCCGATGAAAGTCTCTGGAAACAGGTCGACGACGCGCCTGATCAGGTCGTTGCAGGCGCGGGTCCATTCCTGGGACGTCGCCTCGTCGCCGACGTGATGCGCCATGGCCGAGGCGCGCGGCGAGAAAATGGTCATGTCGGCGCCGCGCGCGCGGAGCAGCTTCAACTGGTTCTGCTCGATCGATTCGCGGATCTCGTCGTCGCCGATCTCCGCCGGCCGCGGCGGCGGCAGCGTTGGGTCCTCCAGCCGGGCGATCTGCGCATCCCGGAAGGCCTGAAGCCCCGGCGGCGCGGTGGTGTAGTGACCGTGGCAATCGATGATCATCGTGGCATGCCCTCCCCGCTCAATCGAACGCACGTTTGTTGCGCCACGCCCATTCCTGGCGCTCGGCGCAAGCGGCGCTCATCAGCGGGGCCGCACCCGCCTCCTGCACGGTCCGCGCGGCCTCGCGCATCTCCTCCGCCCGCCGTTCGCCATGCTCGACCGAACGGCTGATCATGTAGCGCGACAGGGTTTCCCATTCGGGCCCCGGGAACAGATCGTCCAGCGACCGAAGCACCGTGTCCTCGACGTCGTAGTGCCGCGCCGCCAGCAGCGTCTCGGCCAGCAGGGCTTCGATGCCCTTGACCATGACGCTGCGGCACAGCTTCGCCGCCGCCGCCTTGCCCAGGCGATCGGAGAAGACCGTGGCACCGTCGAATCCCAGCGCCCGGGCAACCGGCAGGAAGGTCTCCGCGTGCGGCCCGCCCAGCAGCATCGGCGTCGCGCGCCGCTTCGACGGGAAGGGCGACATCACGGCCGCCTCCACGTACCGTCCGCCGGCCGCCTCGACCCGCGCGGCCGCCGCGATCTTGGCTTCGGGCGAGGCGGAGTTCATGTCCAGGAAATACGCGTCCGGCTCGAGACCGGCCACCGTGCCGGTGGCGGCCGCCAGGGTTTGCGCCGCCGTTACGGCGGAGATCACCAGATCCGCATCCGCCACCGCATCGGCGGCATCCTCGCCCTCCCGGACCCGCCGGTTGAGCAGGCCACGGGCCGGAATGCTGTCCCTGTCGGGGAACTTGATGTCCCACGCAGAAAGTGCCGTGACGTCGGCCGCCGCCAGGTCGTCTGCCAGGATCTGGCCGACCTCGCCGAAACCGATCAGGCAGATACGCGGCATCCGGGTCATGCGGCATTCCGTGTGCCGGAGGGCACATAGACCTCGCCGCGCATCAGCTTGCGCGCGGTGCGCAGCAGCGCGGACCGGTTGATCTTGATGCCGGCCGCAGTCTGCTCCACATCCATCTCCACCGTGAAGAAGCCGGTCGGATGCTCCACGTTCAACCGGCGGGCGCCGGACGCGGGTTCCAGCCCGGCCACGTCGGCCGCGACCGTGCCCGGCGTGACGCAGGCGGTTGCCACGCTGACCGCGGCCAGAACGCCGATCGCCTCGTGGACCCGGTGCGGGATGAAACTGCGCGTCGCGATGGCGCCGCCCTTCTGGGGCGGCGCGACCAGGGTCATCTTGGGCACGGTCTTCGCGGTGACGTCACCCAGGTTCATGCGCGCGCCGATCTCCAGGCGGATCTTCTCGACGCGGGATTTCAGATCGGCGTCGGCCTCCAGCGCGTCTGGCCGTTCCAGGCCGGTCCTGCCGAAATCAGCGGCCCGCATGACGACGATGGGCATGCCGTTGTCGATACAGGTCAGTTCAATCCCGTCCACCACGTCCATCGGCGCGCCGGTCGGGAACAAGGCGCCGCAGGTGGATCCGGCCACGTCGAGGAAGTCGATCGGGATCGCCGCCGCCGTTCCGGGCACCCCGTCGATCGCCGCGTCGCCTTCATATTCGACCGCGCCACCGGGCGTGGGCACGTGCGCGACCGCACGGCTGCCGGAATTCACCATGTGGATCCGCACCGGGGTCGTCTCGCCCGCAACCGGAACCAGGCCGTTCTCGATCGCCCAGGGCCCGACCCCCGCCAGGATGTTGCCGCAGTTCTGGCTGTCGCTGACCTCGGCCTTGTCGACGACCACTTGCAGGAACAGGTAGTCCACGTCGGCGTCGGGCCGGTCCGAGCGCGAAATGACCGCGACCTTGCTGGTCAGCGGATGGGCGCCGCCGACGCCGTCGATCTGGCGCAGGTCGGGCGAGCCCATGGCCGCCAACAGCACGCGGTCGCGCGACGCCGTCTCCGCAGGCAGAACGGCCTTGTCGAAATAGAGCCCCTTCGACGTGCCGCCGCGCATCAGGGTCGTGGGTATCGCCGTTAGCATGGGGGTTACGCGTCCTCCGGCCGGTCCACGTATTTAAGGCCGCGCTCGGCAAGGCGGTCGCGCATGCCGTAGACGTCGACACCCAGCTCGCCCGCCAGCAGCCGCTCGCGCACGCCGGCCTCCTTTTCCACCCGCGCCCTTGACTTCTCCAGGACCTCTGCCGCCTCGGCGCGGGCGACCACGCAAACCCCGTCGTCGTCGGCGACGATCAGGTCGCCCGGATTGACCTGCGCGCCGGCGCAGACGACCGGCACATTGACGCTGCCCAGAGTTTCCTTGACCGTGCCCTGGGCGAAAATGCATTTCGACCAGACCGGGAAGCCCATTTCCGTCAGCTCGCGGATGTCGCGGCAACCGGCGTCGATGATCAGACCCTTGACACCCCGGGCCGCCAGCGAGTTGGCCAGCAGATCGCCGAAAAAGCCGGCATCGGACGCGGACGTGGGGGCGACGACCAGCACGTCGCCCGCCTGGCATTGCTCGACAGCGACATGGATCATCCAGTTGTCGCAGGGCGCCAGGCTGACCGTCACGGCCGGACCGGCGATATGGGCGCCCGGATAGATCGGCCGGATGTGCGGCACCAGCAGGCCCTTTCGCCCCTGCGCCTCGTGGACCGCGGCCACGCCGTGCTCAGCGAAGCCCTCGACCAGCCCCTGTTCGACCCGGTCAATATCCCGAACGACGACATTCATGCCGTGCACCTCCCACCTTTCGATCCCGACAGTGTCGCGCGCCGGCGCCATTGTGACCAATTGAAAAACCTCCCCGACTATAAGAAATTGCTATAAGTCACATGCAATGACCGAGACGCTGACAAAGCTCCCCCACCCGGTTTCCCAACCGAACCTCCGCCATCTGCGCGCCCTGCTGATGGTCGCGGAGGCGAAATCGATCACCGCGGCCGCGGATAGAATTCATCTTTCGCAACCCGCAATCACACAGGCGGTGAAAAAGCTGGAGCGGCATTTCGGGGCGCCGCTGTTCGAGCGGCAAAAGGCGGGCATGTACCTGACCGCCGCGGGCAGGCTGTTGTGCGACCGGGCGCGGCGCGCGCTGGCGCATGTCAGCGACGCCGCGCGGGAGGCCATGCGCGAGACCAAGGGCCGGCGCAACCACGCCGACCAACTGATGACGACGGCACAGTTGCAGGCCCTGATTGCGGTTTCCGAGCAGGGGAGCTTCGCACTGGCCGCACGGGCCACCGGGCTGGCACAGCCGACCTTGCACCGCGCCGCGCGCGACCTGGAGCGCAACCTTGGCGCGGCCCTGTTCGAGCGTACCAGCTACGGCGTCAAGCCGACGCGGGCGGCAAACCGGTTTGCGGACCGCGCGCAACTCGCCTTTTCCGAGCTGGACCAGGCGCGCGCCGAGATCGCGGCGCACGGTGGCCGCGAGGCCGGCACAACCGTGATCGGCGCCCTGCCGCTTGCACGCAACGACCTGGTGCCCAAGGCCGTGTCAAGGTTCAGCCTGGACCATCCCGGCCATCGGATCGTGATCACCGAGGGCCCTTACGAAAACCTGCCTCTGGGCCTGAGACGCGGCGAGATCGACGTCCTGGTCGGCGCGCTCCGGAAAAACCTGCCGGCGCCGGACGTCATCCAGGAAGCGCTGTTCGACGACCCGCTGTCCATCATCATGCGCCCCGGCCACCCGCTGGCCCGGGCGCGAAAGATCACCCGCAAGCGCCTTGCTGAATTCCCCTGGGTCGCGCCGCGCCCGGATGCGCCCCTGCGCGGCCAGTTCGAAGCCCTGTTCGCACCGGCCGGAATCGAACGACCCGTCGACATCATCGAATGCAACGCGCTCAGTGCATCGCGGGTTCTGTTGATGGAAAGCGACAGGCTGATGCTGCTTTCCGACGCCCAGACCCATTACGAGCGTGAGGCCGGCATGCTGATCTCCAAACCCCACCCCGACGGCCGGATCGCGCGGGAGATCGGCCTGACCATGCGCCGCGACTGGCGGCCGACCGTGGTACAGGCGAAGCTGGTGGATCTGCTGCGCCGGCAGGCGCGCGGTTCGAGGCGGCGCGGCAGGCACGCGGGTTAGGCTCCGCTCTCGCCCTGACGAGCACCCCTAGAGCGGGATCGGTTTAGGTCGAACCGCCGAAGCGGTTGCAGCCAGATGTCCTTCGACAGGGCTCAGGATGAAAGTTCGTGACGGCGCGGTGTTGCGGTGATGGTCCACCCTCTCCCCGGCGGGGAGAGGGTGGACCGCGGCGCGAGCCGCGGGGGGGGGGGGGGGGGTTCCGGTGCCAGCCGACAGTAACCCCCTCATCCGGCCCTTCGGGCCACCTTCTCCCCTATGGGGAGAAGGAAACATAAAGTCGCGCCTTAGAGCAGGAACGACTCTGACCAAGTCAATCATGCCCTAGGGTGCGTCTCGAAGGGTCGCGCCGTCACTCGCTTTCGCCCGTCTCGCACCGCCGCAGTTCCTCGAACAGCCGCCGCTGGGCGTCCGACAGACGCTCCGGCACCGTCACCTCCACCCTGAGAAAGAAATCCCCCCGGGTGTCGGTCCCGAAATGGGGAAGCCCCTTGCCCTTCAGCCTGAGCACCCGGTCGGGCTGGGTGCCTGCTGGCACCGCGACCTCCACCTCGCCGTCCAGGGTCGGCACCATCACCTTGGTGCCCAGGGCCGCGTCGGCCACGGTGACCGGAAGCCGCCGCCAGAGGTTGGCGCCGTGCCGCTCGAAATGGGGATCGGGTTCGGTGTGCACAATCACGAAAAGGTCGCCCGGCGGCGCGCCGGCCTCGTCCCCGGCACCGCCGTGACCGGGGATCCTGAGCGCGATTCCCTCCTCCGCCCCGGGCGGGATCCGGACCTTGAGTTTTTCCTCCCGGGCGGTCCTTCCCGTTCCGCCGCAGGCGATGCAGGGATGATCGATGAAGGACCCGGCGCCATGGCACTCCGGGCAGGTTGTGATCTGCTGCATGCTGACATTGCCCTGTTTCTGGGTCTGGGTCAGCCGGCCGCTGCCGCCGCATTTCTCGCAGGGACGGGGGTCCGTCCCGGGCGCGCTGCGTTTGCCGTGGCAGGTGTCGCAGGTGGTTTCGCGGGCGACGCGGACCACCTCCTCGCCGCCGCTCAGGATCACCGACAGCGGGACAGCCACGTCGGCACGGACATCCGCGCCGCGCCTGGGCCCGGTGCGGCGGCGGAACAGCCGGTCGAACACGCCCAGTCCGCCAAGGTCGAACCCCATGTCGGCGAACAGGTCGTCGAAATGAATGCCGCCATACAGGTCCTCCGGCGAGAATTCACCCATGCCCGCATGGCCGCCGGCATCGTAGGCATGGCGTTTCTTCGGATCGCTGAGAACAGCGTAGGCCTCGGCGATCTCCTTGAACTTCTCTTCCGCGCCGGCCTCCTTGTTGCGGTCCGGGTGGTATTTGAAGGCCAGGCGGCGAAAGGCGTGCTTGATGGCGTCCAGGCTGGCGTCCCGGGGAACGCCGAGCACCTCGTAATAGTCGCGTTTGTCTGCCACAAGCCTGGCTTCCCCTGGTACGCTTGCGGCGTCTGACATCGCAGGAATTGCCCAAGCCGTCGTTGACACGGCGCAATTGGGGCTGTTTTCGCCGGCTCCTGCCCGGACGGTTCGGGGTCCCGGGAAACGCCCAGCGGCAAATTTGATCTGTCGCATTCCACAAAGGCTTGAAATCCCATCTTATGGCAGCCATACCGCAACACGGTCGAAGCGCGGACACCCCTGGCGCCCAGCTTGCAGACCGATTTAGTCGATTTCTTGCAACCGGCCGACGACAGGTCGGCGTCAAATGCACTCAAAGGAGAGGTATTTCACATGCGTAAAAGTCTCATCCTTGCGGCCACCGGCGCCGCGCTTCTCGTTGCCGGCGCGCCGGCGGCCTTTGCCGCCTGCGATTCCGGCGAAATCGTCATCAAGTTCAGCCACGTCACCAATACCGACAAGCACCCCAAGGGGATCGCCGCGTCGCTGCTGGAAAAGCGCGTCAACGAGGAAATGAACGGCAAGGCCTGCATGGAGGTCTTCCCCAGCTCGCAGCTCTACAACGACGACCAGGTCCTTGAGGCCATGCTGGCGGGCGACGTTCAGTTGGCTGCGCCGTCGCTCTCGAAATTCGAGAAGTTCACCAAGAAGTTCCGCCTGTTCGACCTGCCGTTCATGTTCGACGACATCGATGCCGTGGACCGGTTCCAGAACTCGGCGGACGGCCAGAAGCTGAAGAACTCCATGAAGCGGCGCGGGCTGCAGGGCCTGGCCTTCTGGCACAACGGCATGAAGCAGATCTCCGCCAACAGGCCGCTGATCACGCCGGCCGACGCGGAGGGACTGAAGTTCCGCGTCCAGCCGTCCGACGTGCTGGTGGCGCAGATGGAGGCGCTGAAAGCCAACCCGCAGAAGATGGCGTTCTCGGAAGTCTACGGCGCGCTGCAGACGGGCGTGGTCGACGGCCAGGAGAACACCTGGTCGAACATCTACGGCCAGAAATTCTTTGAAGTGCAGGATGGCGTCACCGAATCCAATCATGGCATCATCGACTATCTGGTTGTCACCTCGACCGAATGGTGGGACGGCCTGCCGGGCGACGTGCGCGACCAGTTGAAGACGATCCTTGACGAAGTTACGGCGACGCGGAATGCCGAATCCTTCAAAGTCAACGAAGAGGCCAAGGCGGCAGTCGTCGCCGCCGGCGGCGCTGTCCGCACCCTGACCGCCGAGCAGCGCGGCGAATGGGTAACGGCGATGAAACCGGTCTGGGCCAAGTTCGAAGGCGATGTGGGCAGCGATCTGATCGAAGCCGCGCAGGCCGCGAACGCGACCAACTGACCGAAAGTGTCTTGCCGATGCGGTCCGGTCTACGCCGGGCCGCATCGCGCATCGTTGAATCTCAAAGGCAACGGGGGGAGGACGCCGGATGAGCGAACCAAAGTTGCGGCTCGGGCGTGTCGTCAATGAAATCGAGGAGACGCTGATCGCGTTCCTTCTCGGGGCGATGACACTGGTCACCTTTGCGAACGTCGTTGCACGATACGGCTTCAACGCGAACATCTTATGGGCGCTGGAAACCACGGTCTTCCTGTTCGCCTGGCTGGTGCTGATCGGCGCCTCCTACTGCGTCAAGAAGCGCATGCATCTGGGTGTCGATGCGATCATCAACATCGTGCCGCACGGCGCGCGTTATGTAATGGCGCTGGTGGCTGTCGCGGCCTGCCTGTTGTTCAGCGTGCTGCTGTTGATCGGCTCCTGGAATTACTGGGCCCCGTTCGCGGCCCTGCCGATGCTGGACGGCACCTTGAAGGACCAGGCCTGGTACGAGGTCAACGACATTCCGATGCTGCCGTTTCTGCGGTTCATGGAAGAGTCAATGAACCAGGGCGAGGCCTACGAGAAGCTCCCACGGTTTATTCCCTATGCCGCCTTGCCGATCGGGATGGCCCTGTTGACATTCCGTTTCATCCAGGTCGCCTGGCAGGTGCTGACCGGCAAGATCGACACCGTCATAGCAAGCCACGAGGTCGAGGAACTGGTCGAAGAAGCTGCCGCGAAAGCGGACAAGGAGGGCTGAGCCATGGATGTCGCCCTCCTCTTCGCGATGGTCATCGGCATGCTGCTGATCGGCGTGCCGATCGCCGTTTCGCTCGGTCTCAGCTCGATCTTCTTCCTGTTGATCTTTTCCGACAGTTCCCTGGGATCGATCGCCCAGACGCTATTTAACGCCTTCGCCGGCCACTACACTCTGCTGGCGATTCCGTTCTTCATTCTGGCCTCCACGTTCATGTCGACGGGCGGCGTGGCCCGGCGCATCATTCGCTTTGCCATCGCCTGCGTCGGCCACTTTCCCGGCGGTCTTGCCATCGCCGGCGTCTTCGCCTGCATGCTGTTCGCGGCCTTGTCCGGATCGTCGCCCGCGACCGTCGTCGCCATCGGCACGATCGTCATCGCCGGCATGCGCCAGGTGGGCTACACCAAGGATTTCGCGGCCGGCGTCATCTGCAACGCCGGTACCCTGGGCATCCTCATTCCGCCATCGATCGTCATGGTGGTCTACGCCTCGTCGGTGGACGTCTCCGTCGGCCGGATGTTCCTGGCCGGCGTCATCCCTGGCCTGGTCGCCGGGCTGATGCTGATGGTGGGAATCTATATCGCCGCGAGGATCCGCAACATGCCGGCGCAGGAGCGGGCCGGCTGGCGCGAGATCTTCGATTCGGCGCGGGCCGCCGGCTGGGGCCTGTTCCTGATCGTGATCATCCTGGGCGGCATCTATGGCGGCATCTTCACGCCGACCGAGGCCGCCGCGGTGGCCGCCATGTACGCCTTCCTTATCGCCAACTTCGTCTACAAGGACATGGGGCCGCTGAAGGGCGAGGGCGAGGAACGCTTCCGGCTGTTGGCGCGGCCACAAAGCCTAATTACGGTTTGGTTCCACCCCGACACCAAGCACGCCCTGATGGAAGGCGGGCGGACCACCATCATGCTGCTGTTCATCATCGCCAACGCGCTGATCCTGAAGCACGTGCTGACCGACGAGCAGATCCCGCAGTCGATTGCCAACGCGATGCTGGCGGCGGGCTTCGGGCCGATCATGTTCCTGATCATCGTCAATCTGATCCTTCTGATCGGCGGCCAGTTCATGGAGCCGTCGGGCCTGATCGTCATCGTCGCGCCGCTGGTGTTCCCGATCGCCATCAGTCTGGGAATCGATCCCATCCATCTGGGCATCATCATGGTCGTCAACATGGAACTGGGCATGATCACACCGCCGGTGGGCCTCAACCTGTTCGTGACATCGGGCGTGGCCGGCATGCCGATGATGCGGGTGGTGAAGGCAGCGATGCCGTGGTTCGGAATCCTGTTCCTGTTCCTGATCCTGGTAACCTATGTGCCCTGGCTGTCGACCTTCCTGCCGACGGCGCTGATGGGACCGGAGGTCATCATTCGGTAGCGGCATCAGCGCGGCCTTGACGCCGCAATGGATTTGGCTGAGACCTATCCGGGTTGTATTGAAAAGAGAAAGCCGCCACGTCGTTTGCTCGCTATCCAAGCCTCGAAGGGGCTGTCGTTTTCGTCACCGGGGGCGCCGGCGGCATCGGCGCTGAAACCGTGCGCGCGTTTGCCGCGCAAGGCTCGAGGGTGGGCTTTGTCGACTTCGATCAGGAAAACAGCGCCGCCCTGGCCGAAGAACTCTCGCGCACCGGGGCCGCGGTTGCCTTCGAACACGCTGACCTGCGCGACATCAGCGCTCTGAAACGAGCCTTCGCGGGGCTTCGTGATGCCTTGGGGCCGGCCACGTTCCTGGTGAACAATGCCGCCCGCGACGACCGGCATGGCTGGGAGGACGTAACGCCGGACTATTACGACGAGCGGATCGCGACAAACCTGCGTCACATGTTCTTCGCAACCCAGGCGGTCGCGCCGGACATGATCGCCGCGGGGAAAGGGTCTGTCATCAATCTCGGCTCGAACTCCTGGTGGGAAGCCTCCGGCGGCATGCCGGTCTACACCAGCGCCAAGGCGGCAGTGCACGGCATGACCCGGTCCTTCGCCCGCGACCTGGGACCGCACCGGATCCGGGTCAACACGGTTGTCCCGGGCTGGATCATGACCGAACGGCAGAAGACCCTGTGGGCCACGCCCGAGGCGTTGGAACGCCATCGCGAGAACCAGTGCCTGCCCGACCTGATCGAGCCGGTCTATATCGCACGCATGGTGCTGTTCCTGGCCTCGGACGACGCCGCCATGTGCACGGCGAACAACTACATGGTCGAGGCCGGATCGATCTAGGCCTCCACGGAACAACGTCGGACCATTGGAAACAATCAGCGGTCGCGCTGGCCAAGTTGGTCCGCGACGGCGACGCAGCTGCCGTCGCGGTGACCGAAAGCGCATTGGCGCGGCTGGACCGCGTGAACCCGGCAATCAATGCCGTGGTGACGGAAATGCCCGAGGCCGCGCTTGCCGCGGCCCGGGAGGTCGATGCGCGGCGCGCCCGCGGCGAGCCCCTGGGCCCGCTGGCGGGTGTCCCGGTCACCGTGAAGGTCAATGTTGACCAGACCGGATATGCCACCACCAACCGTCTGAGAATCCAGCGCGACCTGGTCGCGAAGCAGGACAACCCGGTGGTCGCCAATCTCACGTCGGCCGGCGCGATCATCGTCGGGCGGACCAACACGCCGGCCTTTTCGCTGCGCTGGTTCACCCGAAACGGACTGCACGGCCATACCCGAAACCCGCGCGACCCGGCGCTGACACCGGGCGGTTCTTCCGGCGGCGCCGCGGCCGCGGTGACGGCCGGGATCGGCGCCATCGGCCACGGCACGGATATCGGCGGCTCGATCCGCTACCCGGCCTATGCCTGCGGCGTGCACGGCCTGCGCCCGACCCTGGGCCGGGTGCCCGCCGCCAACTTCACCGGACCCGACCGACACATCGGCGCCCAGTTGATGGCGGTGTCGGGCCCGATCGCGCGCACGGTTGCCGATCTGCGCCTGGCGTTCGCGGCAATGGCGGCAGAAGATCTGCGCGATCCCTGGTGGGTGCCGGCGCCGCTGGATCTGCCGCCCATGCCGAAGCGCGCCGCCTTGACCGTGGCGCCAGAAGGAATGCCGGTTGCGCCCGAGGTCGAAGCGGCGCTACGCGACGCCGCCGCGCGGCTGGAGGCGGCAGGCTGGACCGTGGTGGAAACTCCCTGTCCGCCGTTGCGCGAGGCGGCGCGGCTGCAGATCGTTCTCTGGCTTGCCGAGTTCCGGCGCGGCGGAGGCCAGATGCTGGAACAGGAAAACGACCCGGATGCGCGGTTCGTGTTCGACCAGCTTGCCGCGGTCTGCCCGGAACCGGATCTCAACGCGGTCCTGGACAGCCTGCAGGCGCGCGCCGGTCCGACCCGGAGACATAGGTAACAGAACGTACCTAAGACATGGGTGACAACCTCGGGCCGAACGGGTTGTCGAGAGGTTGCGGGGTTTTCTGTTCCAAGTCGATATATCCCAGGTCGTAGGTCAT
>Ga0209783_1000026_pt1 | contig 86570 bp, 90 predicted proteins | sample WorMetfiPIANOSA1_FD_187395 | JGI IMG/M metagenome (GOLD analysis project Ga0209783, IMG submission 187395) | Marine gutless worms symbiont microbial communities from Max Planck institute for Marine Microbiology, Germany - Olavius filocauda... | ecosystem: Host-associated > Annelida > Digestive... | reverse complement strand
ATTATCGTTCCGGTTGCCGCGCAACTGTCGATTGATCAGTCTTTCAGGGACAGCCAGCGGCTGCGGTGGATGTCCTTGGCGTTGTCCGCCCATCCGTCGACCCGATCCGATACCAGATTCTTAGAAACATAGTAGTAGATCGGAATGTTCGCCTGGGCGTCCATGGCGACGCGTTCCGCCTGCGCCAGCAGGTCGGCCCGCTTGTCCAGGTCGGTGGTCCGCGCGGCTTCTTCCATCAGCCCGTCGAAGTCGGCGTTGGAGAAGTTGCCGTAGTTCATCGGACCGGTCTTGGTCTCCAGCAGGTACAGGAAGTTCTGCGGATCGTCATAGTCCGCGATCCACCCGGCACGGGCGATCTGGAAATCGCCTTCCTGCAGGTCGTTGTAGTGGACCTTGACCTCGGAGTTGAACAGCTCGGCCTGGACGCCAAGCTTCTTCCACATCGAGCTGACCGCGATGGCGATCCGCTTGTGGTTCTCCGAGGTGTTGTAGCGCAGGGTGAACTTCAGCGGGTTGTCCGGACCGTAGCCCGCTTCGGCCAGCAGGTCGCGGGCCTTCGCCACGCGTTCGTCCGCACCCATGCCCTTCCAGTTGACGTAGGACGGCTCGCCGTAGTTGCCGGTGCCGGGCGGCACGAAGCTGAAGGCAGCCACTTCGCCCGTCTTCATCACCTTGTCGACGATTGTCTCGCGGTCGATGGCCATGGACAGGGCCTGGCGCACCCGCGGATCCGTGAACGGCTCCTTCTCGGTGTTCATGACGTAGTAGTAGATGCCGAGATAGGGCGCGATCCGGGTCTGATCGGGCATGTTCTCCAGCAGCCACTTGATCTGGTCGGACGCGAAGTCCGTGGAGACATCCACCTCGCCGGCGCGGAACCGCTTCAGCGCCTGGGCGCGGTCTTCACCCGGGTAGAAGTACAGCGTGTCGATCGCAACATTCGCCGCGTCGTAGAACTTGGGATTCTTGACCAGCTTGACGTGCGTGTTCGGCAGGTACTCGTCCAGCATGTAGGCGCCGTTGGACGCGATGTTCTCTTTCTTGACCCAGTCCGTGCCATGCTTCTCCACCGCGTGTTTGGGCACCGGCCAGGCCGTGTAATGGGTCAACTGGGCCAGGAAGTAGGGCGTCGGTGACTCCAGCGTGATTTCCAGCGTCTTGTCGTCGACCGCGCGGACCGAGAGGTTCTCAAGCGGCGCCTTGCCTGTGTTGACGGCCTCGGCGTTCTTGATCGGGTACAGCAACGAGGCGTACTTCGCGGCCGTCTGCGGATCCAGGATCCGGCGCAGCGAGAAGACGAAATCGTCCGCCGTCACCGGCGTGCCGTCTGACCAGGTGTGGTCGCGGATCGCGAAGGTGTAGACCGTCCCGTCTTCGCTGACCGTCCAGGTCTCCGCAGCGCCGGGAATGACGCTGCCGTCGGCGGCTTCCGTCGTCAGGCCGAGGAACATATCGCCAAGGATCCGGTTTTCCCAAGTCCCGCTGGCGTTGTGGGGATCCAGCGTGTCGGGCTCGCCCATGTTGGCGATCCTGAGTGCGTTTTCGGCCGCCGTGGCGGTGACCGACCCAAGGCCCAGCGCCGCCACCACCGCCAGCGCGGCGATCGATGAGCGGGCAATTCCTGCATATGTGAGTTTCATGACACCCTTTCCCTGTGGTTCTGGGTTGTATGGATTATTAATGGAGGGATGCAGGGACCAACCTCTTTATTCGTCCCGTCATGCCAAAACGGGGCGTTTCTTGTTCCGCATTTGGTCCCAAGCATTCGCTGCAAGGCAGCCATGCGTAAATGCCATATCCGAACATCAGCCGGGCGGCAACAGGATTTCGACAGGGTTTCAGGAAAAACAAGGGGTTGCTTATGATCGTCCGAAAACAGAGGCTCAGGCGAATAAATGCCTCGATTTCAGCGTCCTGGATGTATTATCATTTTAATGAAGATTTTACCTAACTTTGATTGATAAAAAATGAAACTTTTTCAATATAAAATGCTTACTGAATTCTAAACGAAAGTATTTGCCGAATATCCTTATCCGTATTACAAGAATTCATAACTGATTAAGACTGGTGGCCGAGCTCTGGCCGCTGGATCGCTGCCTTGCCGCCCATAGGGGTTCCGTGGCAGTGCAGAATATGAAGGGTCCTTCGGGGCCATCATACCGTCCGGATCCCTCTCTACCTCCGGAACTGTTACTGCCCGGAACGCCGGCCGCCCTCCCCCGGGGGCGGCCGGCACTTCCTTTCGGCGCGGACTTGCTGTGAAAGAGTGGTAAGGCCCTGACTGAGGGCGCGCCCGCGGTGCGGGCGGCAGCGGGCTACTCCGCGGCGTCGGCCCGCGGCTGGCCGGGGTCGGCGAAGGCCTCCCAAAGCGCCGCCTCGTGCTGCCGGGCTTCGGCGGCATGGCGTTCCTTGATGTGGCCATAGCCGCGAATGTGCTCGGGCACCGAGGCCAGGGCGACCGCCGTGGCATGGTTCTCCGGCGTCAGGCCCTCAAGGAGCTTGGAAACCGTGCGTTCGTATTCCGCGATCAGACGGCGTTCGGTCCGCCGTTCCTGGGTGTATCCGAAGATGTCCAAAGGCGTCCCGCGGAGAAACTTCAGCCGGGTCAGGACCTTGAAGACCGGCAACAGCCAGGGCCCGAACTCCTTCTTGAGCAGAAGGCCGGTTTCCGGATCCCTGGGTGCGATGATCGGGGGCGCCAGGTGGAGCCTGAGCGTGAAGTCGCCTTCGAACTGGTCCCTGACCTGCTCCATGAAGGTGCCGTCCGAAAACAGGCGCGCGACCTCGTACTCGTCCTTGTAGGCCAGCAACTTGTGGTAGTACCGCGCCACCGCCACCGCCAGGCCGTCCTCGCCGCGCATCTTCTGGGCCTCGGCCCGCTGGACGGCGACGACCAGGTCCTTGTAGCGGCGGGCGTAGGCCCGGCCCTGGTACTTCTTCAGCTGATCCACCCGCTTTTCCACGATCCCTTCCAGCGTGATGGCGATGGCGCCGGAAGGCTTTCGGTTCGGCGCGGCCAGGCGTTCGATCGCGGCCAGGTCGTGGGTGGCCCGGCGGCCCCACATGAAGGCGTTCGTGTTGAACTCCACCGCGACCTTGTTGAGCTCGATCGCCTGTATCAGGGCGTCCAGCCCGATCGGCACCAGACCTTTCTGCCAGGCAAAGCCCAGCATGAAGATGTTGGCGGCAATCGCGTCCCCCATCAGGGCGGTGGCCAGCGCGGTTCCGTCGACGAAGTCCGCTGCGTGGGCGCCGACCGCGTCGCGGATCAGGTGCCTGAGTTCCTGGTCGGGGAAGGGCAGATCGGGGTCGCGGGTAAAGTCGCCGGTCACCGTCTGCTGGCCGTTGATGACGGCGCGCGTCTTGCCCTGCTGGGTCTTCGACAGGGCATCGAAACCGCCCGCAACGACGATGTCGCAGCCCAACAGCAGGCTTGCGCCGCCAGCGGCAATGCGCACGGCATGGATGTCTTCGGGCGCGCGCGCGATGCGGATGTGGCTGGTAACTGCGCCGCCTTTCTGGGCCAGTCCTGCCATGTCCAGGACCGAACAGCCCTTGCCTTCGATATGGGCGGCCATGGCCATCAGGGCGCCCAACGTGACGACGCCGGTGCCGCCAATCCCGGTAACCAGGATGCCGTAAGGCTGGTCCAGATCCGGCAATGCCGGTTCGGGCAGCACCTCCTGCGGCCCGGCGGCGTCGGCCTCGCTGCTTGCCCGCTTGCGCGGTTGGCCGCCATGCACGGTGACGAAGCTGGGGCAGAAGCCGTTGATGCAGGAGAAGTCCTTGTTGCACGACGACTGGTCGATCGCGCGCTTGCGGCCGTACTCGGTCTCCTTCGGGGTGACCGACAGGCAGTTGGACTTGACCGAGCAGTCGCCGCAGCCTTCGCATACCGCCTCGTTGATGAAGGCCCGCTTGGGCGGGTCGGGGTAGAGGCCGCGCTTGCGCCGCCTGCGCTTTTCGGCGGCACAGGTCTGGTCGTAGATCAGCACGGTGACGCCTTCGACGTCGCGCAGGCGGCGCTGCACCTTGTCCAGGTCGTCCCGGTGGTGGATCGCCGTGCCGGGCGGAAGCGCGGTGCCGCTGCCGTATTTCTCCGGCTCGTCGGAGACCACGACCACCTCTTTCGCGCCTTCGCCCGCAACCTGATGGGCGACGTCGGTCACGGTCATCGGACCGTCCAAAGGCTGGCCGCCGGTCATGGCGACGGCATCGTTGTAGAGAACCTTGTAGGTGATGTTGACCTTGGCAGCGATCGCCTGGCGGATCGCCAGCAGGCCGGAATGGTAGTAGGTGCCATCGCCCAGGTTGACGAAGACGTGCTTCTCTTCGCTGAACGGGGACTGTCCGACCCAGGGCACGCCCTCGCCGCCCATCTGGGTGAAGGTGTCGGTGCGCCGGTCCATCCATTGCGCCATGTAGTGGCAACCGATGCCGGCCAAAGCCCGGCTGCCTTCCGGCACGCGGGTCGAGGTGTTGTGCGGACAGCCGGAGCAGAAATACGGAATGCGGGTCAGCGGCGCGGCTTTCGACTGAAGCTGTTTTTCCTTTGCCTGGAGGAAATTCAGCCGCTCCTCGATTGACGGCGAAGCGTGGAAGCGGGCGATGCGGGCGGCGATCACGCGGGCGATGCGCGCCGGCGTCAGTTCGCCGGTTGACGGCAGTTGCCAGCGGCCGGTTTCGTCGAACTTGCCGATGACCCTGGGCCTGATGTCGGCGCTCCAGTTGTAGAGCTGCTCCTTGAGCTGGTTTTCGATCAGCGCGCGCTTTTCCTCGACGACCAGAATCTCTTCCAGGCCCTCCGCGAACTGCCGCATCCCCTCGCGCTCCAGCGGCCAGGTCATGGCGACCTTGTAGAGCGAGATGCCGATCTCGCGGGCGAATGCCTCGGTGATGCCAAGGTCTTCCAGCGCCTGCCGCACGTCCAGGTAGGACTTGCCGCATGTGACGATGCCCAGGCGGCGTTTGGGACCGTCGATGATGGTGCGGTTCAGGCCGTTTGCACGGGCGAAGGCCAGTGCGGCATAAAGCTTGTGTTCGTGCAGCCGCGTTTCCTGCTCCAGCGGCGGATCCGGCCAGCGGATATTCAGGCCGCCCGGGGGCATCTCGAAGTCCTGCGGTGTCCGGATGTCGACGCGGTTCGGGTCGACGTAGCACGAGGCCGAGGTGTCGACCGTCTCGGCGATCGTCTTGAAGGCCACCCAGCAGCCGGAATACCGGGACAGCGCGAAACCGTAGAGCCCGAGGTCCAGGAACTCCTGCACGCCTGCCGGGTTCAGGACCGGGATCATGGCGTCCATGAAGGCGTATTCCGTCTGGTGCGCCGTGGTCGAGGACTTGCAGGTATGGTCGTCGCCGGCCAGCAGAAGGACGCCGCCATGCTTCGCGGAACCGGCGAAGTTACCGTGCCGCAGGACGTCGCCGCTGCGGTCGACGCCGGGGCCTTTGCCGTACCACATGGCGAACACGCCATCGACCGATGCGCCGGGGAACAGCCCGACCTGCTGGGTGCCCCAGACCGCCGTCGCCGCCAGATCCTCGTTCACCCCGGGCTGAAAGTGAATCCGATTGGCGTCCAGATGGTTCTGGGCGCGCCACAACTGCTGGTCGACGCCGCCAAGCGGGGACCCCCGATACCCGGAGATAAACCCGCCGGTATTAAGACCTGCGGCTGCGTCGCGCTGTCGTTGCATGATCGGAAGGCGCACCAGCGCCTGTGTCCCGGTCAAATAGACGCGTCCGCGATCGAGGGTGTATTTGTCGTCCAGGGAAACTTGCGTTACGGCCATCGTCCACCTTTCGCGCCGACCCACCCGAACAGTACGGCCTTCACCGGCCGCTTCAACAGCCAATAATTAATAGGGTAGCATTACTGACCTAAATTTCAAGCCCGAAGCCGGTGTCGGCGCCAGAACGGCGGTATCTCGCGTCCGCACCGGTTCGCGCGTCCTTCGGCCTGAAACGCTGATGCAGTGGTGCATTTTGCGGCAAGGCGGGCTATAGGGTGGCCAGAAAATCTGGCCACGCGCAACCATCCAGGAATTCGTTGATGACCGTTCTCGTTACCGGTGCCGCCGGCTTCATTGGCTACCATGTCTGCCAGCATCTGCTGGATCGCGGCGACTCGGTTGTGGGTGTCGACAATCTGAACGACTACTACTCCGTGGATCTCAAACGCGCCCGGCTTGACGGGCTGGAGGGGCGGGACGGTTTTACGTTTCACCGGGTCGACATCGCGGACCGCGATGCGATGGCTGGGGTGGTTGCGCACCACGGCGATATCGACCGGGTGGTGCATCTTGCGGCACAGGCGGGCGTGCGCCACTCGCTGGAGAACCCGTTTATCTATGCGCACAGCAATCTGATCGGCCATCTCGTCATCCTGGAACTGTGCCGGAACCTGGATGGCTGCAAGCACCTGGTCTACGCGTCGTCGTCGTCGGTATACGGCGGCAATACGAAGCTGCCGTTCTCGGTGGACGACAGGGTCGACCGGCCAATGTCGCTTTACGGCGCGACCAAGCGTGCCGACGAATTGATGAGTTACTCCTACAGCGACCTTTACGGCATTCCGGCGACGGGGTTGCGGTTCTTCACGGTCTACGGGCCGTGGGGGCGACCGGACATGGCGGCGTTTCTATTCACCGACGCGATCATCCACGGCCGGCCGATCCGGGTCTTCAACAACGGGGATATGGAGCGGGACTTCACCTACATCGACGATATCGTCAAGGGCGTGATCGCCTGTCTGGACCATCCGCCGGAAGGAAGCGGGGGCCAGGCGCTGCATCGCGTCTACAATATCGGAAACAACAACCCCGAACGGATCACGCGCCTGATCCAGTTGATCGAGCGCGCCTTGGACCGCAAGGCGGAAATGATCATGGAGCCGATTCAGCCCGGCGACGTTCCAAGAACATATGCCGACATCGATGCGATGCAGCGCGACTTCGGCTTTACGCCGTCAACGCCGCTTGAACAGGGGGTCGAGCGGTTCGTCGACTGGTACAGGAGCTATCACGCGGTGCAGCCGGGGGCGAAGGTCAGCCGGGCGCCGGGCGAATGAACTGGCGGTTTATCACGCGACGTACACCCTTGACGTCCTTGATCACGTCGATGGTGTCGCGTTGTTCCTGTTCGCTGAGGGCGCGGCCGAACAGATAGACGGTGCCGTTGACCGAGCGCCAGCGCATGTTGACGGAGTTGATCTCCTCTTCGTCCAACAGCCTGATTTTGATGGTGGTCTCGATCGCCACGTCCTCCGCCGTTTGCTGGAAGTTGCCGTCGGACGTGACCTGAATCTCGTCCAGGACCGTCCGCACGCCGTCCACGGACCGGACGATCTCCACCGCCCTGAGCTTGTCGGCACCGGTCTCCACCACACCGGTCAGCATCACGCTGGATTCGTAGACATCGATATTGACGTTCTTGAACAACCCTGCCTGGTCGTCGAGAAAAACGCTGGCGACCTGAAGCTTGATTCGGGCGTCCTCTTTGACGGTCTGGAAGTCCCGGACCTCCGCGACCGTGGCGCCGGCATCGACGGCAACAGTTGGCTCGGTGCAGGCGGAGAGTGAAAACCAGAGCCCCGCCGCCAAGAGATAGGCTGAGATGCGGACCATTTGCATTCTCGTTCCGTCGGGCGAGGGTTTCGAGAGCGACCCGAAGATCATCGGATCGGTATCATAGGACGTCCAGCCTACTGAAGCCGGTCAGGACCCGTAAAGACCCATTATCTGCCCGTCATAGTATCGCGTGATGATGTGCCGACGAATCTTCACGGACGGCGTCAGCATGGCGTTCTCGACCGAGAACGGCTCTGCGATCAGGGCGAAGTTGCGCACCCTCTCAATCACCGACAGGCCCTCGTTGATCTGGTTGACCACATGGCGCAGGTGCGCTCGGAATGCGTCGTCATTCACAAGTTGCGCAAGATCGTGCGGTTTCTTGTTGCTGCGTGCCCACTGCAGCACGAATTCCTCGTCCGGGACGATCAAGGCCACCAGATAGGGCCGCTTGTCGCCATAGACCATTACCTGGGCGATTTCCGGTGCCAGCGTCAGGATGCTCTCGACCCGCTGCGGCGAGAGATTGTCGCCGCCGGAGTTGACGATGATGTCTTTCTTCCGGTCGGTGATCTTCAGGTACCCGTCCTCGTCCAGCTCGCCAATATCACCGGTGTGCAGCCATCCGTCCCTGATCGTTTGTTCGGTTTCCTGTGGCCGGTTCCAGTATCCGTTCATCACCAGCTCGCCGCGCACCAGAATCTCGCCGTCATCGGCGATCTTCACCGTCACGCCCTTCAGCGGCGGGCCGACGGTGTCCAGCTTGTTCTTGCCGTATCGGTTCACGCTGATCACCGGTGCGGCTTCGGTCTGACCGTAGCCCTGCATCACCCTCAGTCCGACCGCCGTGAAGAATAGCCCGACCTCGAAGTTGAGCGGCGCGCCGCCGGAGACAAACGCCTTGAGACGCCCGCCGAAACGATCGCGTACCTTCTGGCGAACCAGCCGTTCCAGTATCGCGTTCTGCAGCCGTTCGAACAGGGAGAGGGAGTCGGGCGCGCGATAGTGCTTCGATCCCAGCTCCACGGCCCTGCGGAACATGGCCGCCTTCAGTCCGCCAGCGGATTCGACGCCGCGCAGGATGCGCGTCCGGACCGTCTCATAGAGGCGCGGCACCGCAGGCGTGATCGTCGGCTTCACTTCGCTGATATTTGCAACCAGCTTGTCGACGCTTTCGGCATAGTAGATCTGCGCCCCAGTGGCGATCGGGAAGAACTGTCCGCAGGTATGCTCGTAGGAGTGCGAAAGCGGCAGGAAGGACAGAAAGACTTCGCCCCCCTCACGATAACCGGGCAGCTCCGCCAGTGCGTCATGCGCGCCCATGACGTTGCAGATCATCGCGCCGTGGCTCAACATCACGCCGCGCGGATCGCCGCCTGTGCCGGATGTGTAGATGATGCAACAGGTGTCCTCTCGCCGCGCGCGGCCGGCTTCTGCGATGACGTCGTCGTCCAGCGCCGCGCCCCTGGCCAGCACGTCCGTCCATTCAATCACCTGAACGCCCTGTTCTGGGGCATCGGCCAGCGGCTCCAGCGGGATCACCCTGTCGCACGCGGATTGAACCGCCGCCGGCAGCACCCGCTCGGCCAGCTTGGCGGTCGAGACGATCACCGTCTTCGCGCCGCTGTCCGACAGAATGTGGACGTGGTCCTTGACGGTGTTGGTGGTATAGGCCGGCACGGTGACGGCGCCGGCCGCCATGATTGCGAGGTCGGCGATCAGCCATTCAGGCCGGTTCTCCGCCACCAGCCCGACCCGGTCCCCTCGCTGCACACCCAGCGCCCGCAACCCACGGGAAAACCTGGAAGCGCGCTCTCCGACCTCTGTCCAGCTCAGGGACTGCCATACGCCGTCCCGCTTGCTCCAAAGAAACGGCGAATCGCCATAATGTGCCGCCCGTTCGAAGAATAGCAGCGGCAGGTTTTGCACTTTGCTGTAGTCCACGCGGTCCTTCTCCCTGCCCTGGCTTCGGCGGAGCGGCTAGTATCGTGACGCTTGCAGGTGCCTTGCTCACGCCATATATCGGCCGGCAGGCAAAGGAGTAAAGCCCCATGAGCGAACCCGACCCCCTCGGCGCCCTGCCGGAATGGGACCTGAGCGAACTGTATCCCTCCCCGGATGCACCGGCACTGGAGCAGGATCTGAGCGACACGGACGCTGCCGCCAGCCGGTTCGCAGACGCCCACGAAGGCAAGGTGGATGCGCTCTCGGGCGACGCCCTGGCTGACGCGATCGTGGAATATGAGCGTATTCAGGAGGTGCTTGGCCGGGTGATGAGCTTTGCCCAGCTCGTCTATTCCAAGGACATGAGCGACCCGCAGGCGGGCCGGTTCTACCAAACGGCAAGTGAACGCGTGAACGCGATCTCGACTCGTCTTTTGTTTTTCGTTCTGGAGATCAACCGGCTGGAGGACGAAGCCCTTGAAGCGCTGATCGATGCGTCAAGCGCGCTACAAAAATACCGGCCCTGGTTGCGGGACGTGCGGGTCATGCGGCCGCATCAGTTGTCCGACGAGGCGGAACGTCTGCTGCATGAGAAGTCGATCACCGGCCGGGCTGCATGGAACCGGCTGTTCGACGAGACGCTGGCGGCGCTGCGGTTCCCGTTTGGAGACGAGTCGCTGACGACAACCGAAATCCTTGACCGGCTGTCGGACCACGATGGCGCCACGCGCAAGCAGGCGGCCATCAGCCTCGGCCGCACCCTGAAGGAACACACCCAGACCTTTGCCCTGATCACCAACACCCTGGCCAAGGACAAGGAGATCGAGGACCGATGGCGCAAGTTCGAGCGCCCGGTATCCGGCCGCAATCTCTCCAACCTGGTCGAGGACGAAGTGGTCGACGCGCTGGTCGATTCGGTCAAGCGGGCCTATCCGCGGCTGAGCCATCGGTACTATGCCTTGAAGGCCAAGTGGCTGGGCGGCGACCGCCTGGACTATTGGGACCGGCTTGCGCCTTTGCCGGAGGAGGATCGCCTGATCCCCTGGGACGAGGCGCGTGGGACCGTGCTGGATGCCTATGCGGCCTTCTCTTCCGATCTGGCCGGCATTGGCAGCCGTTTTTTCGATAATGGCTGGATCGATGCGCCGGCCCGGCCGGGCAAGGCCACCGGTGCGTTTGCCCACCCGACCGTTCCCAGCGCCCATCCCTATTTGTTGCTCAACTATCAGGGCAAGACCCGCGACGTCATGACCCTGGCCCACGAGCTGGGACATGGGGTGCACCAGGTGCTGGCCGGCGCGCAGGGATACCTGATGGCGGATACACCGCTGACGCTGGCAGAGACCGCGTCGGTCTTCGGGGAGATGCTGACGTTCCAGGCGCTGCTGGCGGCAACGCGCGATCCGGTCCAGCGCCGGGCCATGCTGGCCGCCAAGGTCGAAGACATGCTGAACACGGTCGTGCGTCAGGTTGCCTTCTTCGAATTCGAACGCATGGTGCACGACGAACGCCGGAACGGCGAGCTTTCGGTCGATCGGCTTGGCGAGATCTGGATGGAGGTGGGACGCGAAAGCCTGGGACCGGCCTTGCGGTTCGGCGACGAATACGGCTTCTACTGGGCCTATATCCCGCACTTCATCCATTCGCCGTTCTACGTCTACGCCTACGCGTTCGGCGACTGTCTGGTAAATTCCCTGTATTCTCTGTACGAGGAAGCAGAGCAGGGATTTGCCGACCGCTATCTGGAAATGTTGAAGGCGGGCGGGACCCTGCGTCACAAGGAACTGCTGGCGCCGTTCGGCCTGGATGCGTCCGACCCGGCCTTCTGGGACAAGGGTCTGGCGGTCATCGAGCGGCTGGTCGACCAGCTTGAGGGGACCGAATAGCGGGCCCACGGGGGAGGCGCGTGCTACGGGCGACGCACGGCATCGAGGTTCTTCACCGCCGCCCCGCCGGAAGGGCGCGGCGGCCGGTGCCGCTGCTGTTCCTGCATGGCGCCTTCGCCGGCGCCTGGTGCTGGGACGAGCATTTCCTGCCCTGGTTTGCCGGCCATGGCTACGACGCCTTCGCGCTGTCGTTCCGCGGCCATGGCGACAGCATCGGGGAAGACGATCTCGACGAGCTTGGAATCGCGGATTATGTGCAGAACCTCAGGACCGTGGTGGCGGAGCTTCCCGCGCCGCCCGTGCTTTTGGGCCACTCCATGGGTGGCTTCGTCGCCATGGAGCACCTGATGGGCGAGACGGCCCCGGGACTGGTGCTGATGGCCTCCGTTCCGCCCGGGGGACTGTTGGGTCCGTCGCTGTTGCTGGCGGCCTGGAACCCCCGCCTGACGATTGAATTGGCGATGATCCAGAACATCAGCCCGGTCTTTGCGACGCCGGCCGGCCTGCACGACGCTCTGTTCTCGCGCGCCACCTGCAAAAGCCGGCGCGCGCAGCACTACGGCAGGATGAGCCAGGAATCCCGGCGTGCGACCCTGGACATGCACAACCCGCTGCGTCTGGCTGCCGACAGCCTTGACCCCGACATGCCGGTTCTGGTGCTGGGCGCGGAGCATGACAGCCTGATTTCGCCGCCTTTCGTGCGGTCAACGGCACGCACCCTTGGCACCCGGGCGGAGATCCTGCCGGATACCGGCCATGGCATCATGCTGGATGCCCATTGGGAACGCGCGGCTGAAAGGATTCTGTTCTGGCTGCGGGCGAACGGCCACTGACGGTCTGAACCGTCCCCGGCGGGCGACCGTATCTCTGGGTGTACTGTGGGATGACCAAAAGGAAAGACGGCATGGAGGGCGCCCGGGAGCGGGCCAGCAGACGCTCCAGAAAGCAGATGAAGGACGACGGTTCGCTGTCCGGACGGGTCAAGCGGTACGCCCAGGTGGGCGGCGCCGTGGGCGGGCTTGCCGCGCGGCTTGCGGGGTCCCGCTATCTCGGCATGTCGCTGGACAAGGGACGCCATGCCGAGGACCTGCGCGCGGCGCTGGGGGGCCTGAAAGGCCCGCTGATGAAGGTGGCGCAGATCCTGGCGACCATCCCCGATGCGCTGCCCGCGGAGTATGTGGACGAGCTCAAACAGCTTCAGGCCAACGCGCCGTCAATGGGCTGGCCCTTCGTGAAACGCCGGATGACCGCGGAGCTGGGCGTGGGATGGCAACGCAAGTTCGGCACGTTCGAACGGCACGCGGCGCACGCGGCGTCGTTGGGCCAGGTGCATGCCGCCACCGCGAAGGACGGCACGCCGCTTGCCTGCAAGCTGCAATACCCGGACATGGCATCGGCCGTGGAGGCCGATCTGCGTCAGCTCAAACTGGTGTTTTCGATCTACGAGCGGTACGACAATGCCATTTCCACCCGCCAGATCCACGCCGAGCTGTCGGAGCGGTTGCGCGAAGAACTGGACTATCTGCGCGAAGCCAAACAGATGCAGCTGTATGGCGCCATGCTGAGCGGGGTCGACGAGGTCCACGTTCCGACGCCCCTGCTTGACCTGTGCACCGACCGTTTGCTGACGATGAACTGGCTGGGCGGGACCGCCCTGATGGCGTTCAAGACGGCGGACCAGGAAATCCGAAACCGGATCGCCCGCAACATGTTCAACGCCTGGTACGTGCCGTTCTACGAATATGGCGTGATCCACGGCGACCCGCATTTGGGCAACTACACGGTGCGCGACGATCACACCATCAACCTTCTGGATTTCGGGTGCGTGCGCGTTTTCCCGCCCAGTTTCGTGTCGGGGGTGATCGATCTGTACCGCGCCCTGTCTGAAAAGAACGACGCGCTGGCGGTGCACGCCTACGAGACCTGGAGTTTCAAAGACATGTCGAAGGAAATGATCGACACCCTGAATATCTGGGCCGAGTTCGTCTATGCGCCCCTGATGGAGGACAAGGTCCAGAAGATCCAGGAAAGCGACAGCGGCCACTACGGCGCCCAGGTTGCCGGGCGGGTGCACCGGGAGCTGAGACGGCTGGGCGGCGTCGAACCGCCGCGGGAGTTCGTGCTGATGGACCGTGCCGCGGTCGGGCTGGGTTCGGTCTTCATGCATCTGCGCGCCGAAATCAACTGGCACAACATGTTTCACGACCTGATCGGAGCGTTCGATGTCAAGGCGCTGGAACGGCGTCAGAAACGGGCCCTGAAGGCGGTGGGGCTGGCGCCTGTCAAGCCGCGAGGGCCACGAAAAGGATGATCGTCATGTTGTTCACGGCATGCATGACGATCGGCGGGACCAGCGAGCCGCTGGCCTGGTAGAGCCAGGCCAGCAACAGACCGGTCACAAATATGTCGGTGGCGGCCGCAGCGCCCAGTACCCCGCCTGGCACCAGGAAGTGAAAGTGCACGGCGGCGAAAACCGCTGCGCTGATGCCCGCCGCGGTCCAGGCCCGCATGCGTCGCCGCAGCCAGCCGAAGATGAAGCCCCGGAAGAACAGCTCTTCGGCGATCGCCGCCAGCGGTCCAACGACCAACAGGAAGGCCAGCATCCGCAGCGGGTCCGGCCCGGCGGCGCCGAAATACTGGATGAAGTCTTCTCGCAGATAGCTGTCCAGCGCCTCTTCAAGCCCGGCGGCGCGATAGACCAGCGTACCGGCCAGCAGGTAGCCGAAGGCGACCGCAACGGCCAGCATCACGTAACGCCGGGGGGCGCCGTGCCACCCTAGGGCCTCCAGGGGCACCCGCGCCCGGATGACGATCATCCAATAGAGGGGGAGGGGTATGCAGGCGGTCGAGACCGCGACCATGAAGATGACCGCATCGTGGGCAAGGGCCAGATCGGGGCCGAGGGCGAGCCCCAGCGCCAACAGGCCGCCGGCGCCAACGGCGGCCACCACGACGCCGGTTGCCGCGAGGACCAGCAGGAATTTGAGTGTGGAGATGCCGGCAAGGCTGTCGTGCATGGGAACTCCGGATGCCGAGGCGCGCGGTTCGAACGTCGCATGGGATGCGGCCAAGGTCCACCGCCGGCCACGCGCTTGTCTCGAAGGCGGTTAGGCGATAGCACTGCCACCGGACTTGGGCGACCGGCGGTCTCTATGGAATGACGTCTGACAACCCCGATATCACTGTTGACGCCAGTGTCATCGCGGCGCGGCTTGGTCTGTCGCCCGATCGTCTGATGACCGAGATGCAGCGGGGTCTGGTCTTCCAAGTGACCGAAAAGGGCGAGGGGGAGGATGCGGGACGGTACCGGCTGACCTTCCGCTACCGGGCGCGCGAGGCCGTCATTACCGTTGACAAAGACGGCAATCCGGTTGGCGAAAACTAAGGAAATGCGTGGCATCGGCGCACCAGCCGGTGCTTGTGCCACGGGGGCCATCGTGTATTCTCTGTGCCGGGTTCTTGGGTGCAGGTCCAGACGGCCTATATCGGTTGCGTGGGGTTCTTTATCGGTCTCGGGGGATCAATGAAAATCGCAATTCTCAAGGAGCGGCGCCCGCATGAAAGCCGGGTGGCCGGCTCTCCCGACAGCGTCAAGAAGCTGCGCAACCTCGGCGCCGAAGTGGCGGTCGAGGCCGGCGCGGGAGACGGTGCTTCGGTTCCCGACGACGCCTTCAAGGAGGCGGGCGCCCAGATCGCCAAAGGCGCCGCGGCAACCGTCAAGGGTGCGGATGTCGTCTTGAAGGTGCAGCGACCGATGCTGGCCTCAGAAGGCACGGACGAGGTCGGTCTGTTCGCCAAGGGCCAGGTTCTGGTCAGCCTGATGTCGGCGCTGACCGAGCCGGCGCTGGTGACGGCGCTGGCGAAGCAGGGCGTGACCGCCTTCGCCATGGAGCTGGTGCCGCGGATCACCCGGGCCCAGTCGATGGATGTCCTGTCCTCGCAGGCGAACCTTGCGGGCTACAAGGCGGTGCTGGACGCGTTGAACGAATACCACCGCGTGATGCCGATGATGATGACGGCGGCGGGAACCATCGCCCCTGCGAAGGTGCTGGTTATGGGCGCCGGGGTTGCCGGTCTGCAGGCGGTCGCCACCGCAAGGCGCCTGGGCGCCGTGGTTTCGGCGACCGATGTCCGGCCCGACACCAAGGAGCAGGTGGAAAGCCTGGGCGGCAGCTTCGTGGCCGTCGAGGACGAGGAGTTCCAGCAGGCCCAGACCGCGGGCGGCTATGCCAAGGAGATGTCCGACGCCTACAAGCAGAAACAGGCGGCGCTGATTGCCGAGACCGTCACCAAGATGGACATCGTCATCACGACGGCCCAGATCCCCGGGCGCAAATCGCCCGTCCTGGTGACCGAGGATATGGTGAAGACCATGCGCCCGGGCGCGGTGATCAACGACCTGGCGGTCGAGGGCGGCGGCAACTGTCCGCTGTCGGAGTTCGGCAAGGTCGTGCACAAGCACGGCGTTACCATCATCGGCCACGCCAACGTGCCGGCGCGGGTGTCCCAGGCCGCAAGCCAGCTCTATGCGCGCAATCTGCTCAATTTCCTGACGCCGCTGATCGACCAGGATGCTGGCGCCCTGAAGATCGACACGGAAGACGAAATCGTCGCCGGGTCGCTGGTGACGCAGGACGGCTCGGTGGTCAACGAACGCGTTGCCGAGGCAGTGGCAAGTGCAGAGAAACCGGCCGCCCGCAAGCCGGCCAGACGGAAAGCTGCGCCGAAGGCGGCAAAGCCGGAAGCGGACGAACCGGCCGAGGCGGCGGGCGGCGACGCGGCGCCGGAGAGCGATACGGCCACACCGGACAAGGCCGGGGAGTAGGGGAAAATGGAAAAAGATCAACTGGTCGACAGCGCACGCGAGTTGGCCAATCAGGCCAACAGCCTGGCGATTCAAGCCGAACGGGTGCTTGGGCAGGTCAACCAGATCGTGCTGCAGGCCGAGCAGGCGACCGGAATGTCGTTCCTGTCCCTATTCACGGTCTTCGCGCTGGCGTGTTTCGTCGGCTACTACGTGGTCTGGAACGTGACGCCGGCGCTGCATTCGCCGTTGATGGGCGTGACCAACGCAATTTCGTCGGTGATCATCGTCGGCGCCCTGATCGCTGCGGGCCCTGCCGACATGAACCTTTCGAAAATCTTCGGTTTTGTTGCCGTCGTGCTGGCCTCCGTCAACATCTTCGGCGGGTTCATCGTGACCCAGCGCATGCTGCAGATGTTCAAGAAGAAACCGAAATCCTGAGCGGCCGGAGGATCTGCGCAACATGGAAGACTTCGCGGCCTTCGCCTATCTGATTTCCAGCATCCTGTTCATCATGGCGCTGCGCGGCCTGTCGTCGCCGGAGACGGCGCGTATGGGCAATATCTACGGCATCGTGGGTATGCTGATCGCGATTGCCACGACGCTGGCTGCGCCCGGCGTGCTGAGCTATGCCCTGATCCTGGCCGGCATCGTGATCGGCGGCTCGATTGGCACCGTGATCGCCTTGAGGATCCAGATGACCGCCCTGCCGCAGCTTGTGGCGGCGTTCCATAGCCTGGTCGGCCTCGCCGCAGTGTTCGTGGCGGCGGCGGCCTTCTACAAGCCCGAGGCCTACGGCATCGGCGTGCCGGGGGACATTCCCGGAGCCAGCTTGATAGAGATGGGTCTGGGCACCGCCATCGGCGCCATCACTTTCACCGGGTCGGTGATCGCGTTCGGCAAGCTGCAGGCTTTGATCGGGTCGGCGCCTTTGACCTTCCCGCTGCAACACCCCCTGAACGCCGCGCTGGGAATTGCGCTGGTCGCGCTGCTGGTGCTGTTTGCGCTGGAACAGCAGGCCTTGGTGTTCTGGCTGCTCGTCTTCGCCGCCTTCGCCCTTGGGCTGTTGCTGATTCTGCCGATCGGCGGCGCGGACATGCCGGTCGTGATCTCGATGCTGAACAGCTATTCCGGCTGGGCCGCCTGCGGCATCGGCTTCACCCTGGCCAACACGGCGCTGATCATCACCGGCGCCCTGGTCGGGTCCAGCGGCGCGATCCTCAGTTACATCATGTGCAAGGGCATGAACCGCTCGATCTTCAACGTGATCCTGGGCGGTTTCGGGGGCGAGCAGGCGGGTCCGGCCGCCGACGCGGCCGGCGACAAAACCGTCACGCAGGGGTCCGCCGACGACGCTGCCTTCATCATGCAGAACGCGTCTTCGGTGATCATCGTCCCGGGATATGGCATGGCGGTGGCGCAGGCCCAGCATGCGCTGCGCGAGATGGCAGACATCCTGAAGGGGGGCGGCGTCAAGGTACGCTATGCAATCCATCCGGTCGCGGGCCGGATGCCCGGTCATATGAACGTCCTCTTGGCCGAGGCGAGCGTGCCTTATGACGAGGTTTTCGAGCTTGAGGAAATCAACCGCGATTTCTCCCAGACCGACGTCGCCTTCGTCATCGGGGCCAACGACGTCACCAATCCGGCGGCCAAGAACGACCCGGCCAGCCCGATTTACGGCATGCCGATCCTGGACGTGGAAAACGCCCAAACGGTGCTGTTCGTCAAGCGGTCCATGGCCACCGGCTATGCCGGCGTTCAGAACGAGCTGTTCTTCCGCGACAACACGATGATGCTGTTCGGCGACGCCAAGGCGATGTGCGAGAATGTTGTAAAGGCGATGGAATGAACCCGCCCAGGGTGTGAAATCGCCCTCACGCCGGGTCACAAAAGGCAGCGCGCCGCAGTCGGCGCGCTGTTTTTTTGCGGATATGGCTCACTGACATTCAGGCATTGGTTGTACAGATCTTTACAATATATACGTTGACCGGCGAACCGATACCCCAAATATTGTAATTGTGACGTAAATCGCAGAAACGTCACGCCCGCGAGACGAGAATAGGACCGAGAGTTCGGAGAGCTTGTTAAGGAATTTGTTAACACCATGTCGGTAAGGTAAACGCGCAACTGGTAGGAACGTAGAAGTTACGGAAAAGGCTCAGTTCCGTCTTTAAGCCAGTGCAGAGGACCAAACAGCCAAGGGAGAACGGGTGGGACATACAACCGATGTGAGGTGCCTTTAGGGCCCCAGAAAGGAGACTGGAGATGTTGCGGAAGAAAATACTGACAGTGGGGGCGATCCTCATGGCCTCAGTGGTCGCAACGCCAGCGTTCGCGCAGATGGTCTGCGGCAACCACGCCGATATCGAAAAACGCCTTGAAACCGGGTACCAGGAAGTGCGGACCGGTGTCAGGCTTGCCGGCAATGGTGGCTTGATCGAACTCTACACATCGGAGAAAGGCACGTTCACGATCGTGCTGACCCGCCCCAACGGAATGTCCTGCCTGATGGCAGTCGGCGAGAACTGGGAAGCCGTCAAGGAACCCACGCCGGTCAAGGGCGAAATGCTGTAATCACAGCGCGCCTGTTCAAGGCTCCGGACGTGTGATCCCCCGCCGCGGATACGGCGGGGGTTTGCATTTTCTCACTCCGGCAAGTGGATCGGCGCCTCCGGCCGAAAGGCGTGGAAGGCGAAGGCAAAGTCGATGAAGTAGGGCACGTCCACGCCGTCCTTCGTCGCCGTAACGTTGCCTACGTCCTTGCCCCTGGCGATCACCGACGAATCCAGGGCCGAAGCCTGGCCCTCCGTCCAGGCAAGGGTCACGCCGCTTTCGGTGGTCAGCGTCCCCTTCTGGCGCACCAGTTCCAGCGCCCAGGCCTCCGCCTTGTCCTCCAGGCTGACCACCCGGTCCAGCGGCGCGATGCCTTCCGGGGTCTCGCCCTCATAGAGGAACGGCCGGCGGGAACTGTCGTACTGGACATAGGGGTTCTGGCCGTAAGCCCGCATCCTGGGATTGGTGGGCACCTGGACCAAGCCTTCCGGGGCGCGGTCGCGAAATTTCTCGAAGCTCTCCAGCCGCGCCGGCACGACCTTCAGCCGCGAGCCGGTCAGTTCGCCGACAATGGCCTCGCCCATGAACTGCTGCCACCAGCTTTCGGTCTGCCGGTCGTACATGACAAGGTCCGAATACCGCAGTTTTCCGGTCGTCCCGAAATCCAGCACCCTGGGCCCGAGCCGGCTGTCGAACACGATGGCGGCGTTGCACAGCGGACAGAAGGTAACCGAAACCGGCACGCCGCCCACCTCGTCGTTGACGATCTCGTGCCACATCAGGATTCGCAGCGGATAGGCCTTGGCCTCGCCGTTCAGGATCACGCCGATCACAGGCTCCTGCGGCGGCAGATCCTCGACTTCGCCGACCTGCTTGAAGACGGGGTCGTCGATCGGCGGGATTCCGTCCTTCGGCGGGCCGCCCGATCGGATCTCGTCGAACGAAACCGATGCCTTGTCGAAATCGGTCTTCGGCCACTCGTATTTCCAGTGACTGGGCGAGGCGTGGGCCAGGCCTGCAAATGCTAGCATGGCCCCGCCGATGGCGAGGGTTCGTCCAAACATGTCGACGATTTTCGGGAAGCCAGCCCGCTCTCACAAATCAAGTCCCTGTGACGCCAGCGTGCGCCGGCTGGCGAGGCCGCCGCGCCGGCACAGCAAAAGCGCCTCCGACGGTGGTCGGAAGCGCTTGCAGCTTCTCGCAGAGGGCGGAAAGGGTTAGTAGCCTTCGCGCTCCTGGCGCTTGCGCAGCATCTTGCGGTAGCGCCGGACGGCCTCGGCCTTTTCCCGCGCGCGCTTTTCAGAGGGCTTCTCGAACGCCCTGCGCAGCTTCATTTCCCGGAACACGCCCTCGCGCTGCATCTTCTTCTTCAGCGCTCTCAGGGCCTGGTCGACATTGTTGTCGCGTACAATAACCTGCACTGCCTACATCGCCTTTCTGGGTCGGAATGCGTGCTGGGCCGCGGCCCGATCCGTCACGGTGGCGGGCTTATATCACGGCCGGCCGGGGCTGTGAACCCCCGGGAGACGCCCCTTGCAACCATTGGAAAAACAGCCGCTTTGACGGCGGCGGTCCGGCACCCCACAGTTAAGGCATGGCTATCCTCAAAATCGCCCGAATGGGCCACCCGGTCCTTCGCATGGTCGCCCAGCCGGTGGAAGACCCGACCGCCCCGCCCGTTCGCCAACTGGTTGCGAATATGGTGGAAACCATGTCCGACGCCGGCGGAACGGGCCTGGCGGCGCCCCAGGTTCATGTCTCGCGCAGGATCCTGGTGTTTTTCGTCGGAGATGGTCGCGGCGGCGCCGGCGGGCAGGAAGTGCCTTTGACGGTCTTGATAAACCCGGAACTGAAGCTGCTGGGCGGGGAGACCGCCTACGACTGGGAGGCCTGCCTGTCGGTTCCCGGCCTGCGCGGGCTGGTGCCGCGCCACGCCAAGGTCCGCTACGGCGGCGTTACCCTGGACGGCGAGCGGGTGGAGATGGAGGCCGAAGGTTTTCACGCCCGGGTGATCCAGCACGAGTTCGACCACCTGGACGGGATCCTTTATCCGCAGCGGATGGACGACCTGTCACTGTTGATGTTTGACGAGGAAGTGCGCCACGGCCTGCCCGATCGGGCCCGCGCCTTGATGGAGAGGAACGATGGCACAGAGCCAGACAGCCAAGCCGAAGCCGGCTGAGAGATCCGGGCCCGAGGCGCTGCGCGACCGGATTCTGGAGGCGGCCCTGCCGCATGTCCCCTTCGATGGCTGGGGCCGGAAGGCTTTGTTGCAGGGGGCGAAGGACATCGGTCTCGGGGCGGACGAGGTGGCGCGGGTGTTTTCCGGAAGCGCCGTGGAGATGATCGAGCACCATTCCCGCATGGCCGACCGCAAGATGACGGCTGCGCTGGCGGAGATGGAGCTTCCGTCGATGAAGATGCGGAACCGGATCAGGACGGCCATCCAGATCCGCCTGGAACAGAATGCCAGGGACCGCGAGGCGGTGCAGCGGGCGCTTGCGGTCCTCGCCCTGTCGCACAATGCCGTGGCCGGTGCCCGGCTCCTCTACAAGACGGTCGACGCCATCTGGTATGCCGCCGGCGACACCGCCACCGATTTCAGCTTCTACAGCAAGCGCGGCCTTTTGGCCGGCGTCTATTCCTCGACGCTGCTTTATTGGCTGAACGACAATTCCGAGGGCTTTGCGGACACGCTGGCCTTCCTGGACCGGCGCATCGACAACGTCATGAACATGCCGCGGTTCAGCGGCCGGCTGAAGGCAGTGACGGACGCCGTTCCCAACCCGTTCAGGATCGTGCGCGGCCTCGGCCGGCGCCGGCGGCGCCATTTCGGTCCCGGGGTTTCCCGGTCCTGAGACGGCTTGGCGGATGCCACGCGGTCAATCCGCGTATTGCAGGCTCATCTTGGTGATCTTGCCGTCCTTGTCCCACCAATAGCTGTAGTGGACCACCCAGGACAGCCATTTGACTTCGGTCTTGGCGTAGCCGTCGTCGCCTTCCAGGATCTTGCGGTGGCCGAAGCTGTCGCCGTGCGGGATGACCTCGCGCAGGGCCCAGGCGCAGATCTTCTCCCGGCCGCGGAATTCCCGGCTGACGTCGATCATCAGGGCGTCGTCGGCGAAGCAGGCCATGTAGGCGTCGATGTCCTGACTGTTCGTGGCGACCCGATAACAGTCGATCGCGGTGGGCAGGGTCTGCGCCAGTGCGCGTTCACCGCACGCGCCGGCCGCGACGACCGATGCGAGGAGGATTATCGACGTAGATCGAATCACGGCTTACCGGCCTCCGTTTGGCTTGCTTTATGATGCCCGGCGCAAGGCGGACTGAAAAGGGTATCTGAATGGCATTGACCGGACTTTGCAGCGAGATCGCCCGGGCCTTTGCAGCCGAGGAACCCGACGGCGAGGCGGATCTGGCCGGCGCGCTTGTCGCGGAAGGCCAGGGCGCTCTGCCGTCCTGGTTTGCGGTCTCCGACCTGGCGTTTGCCACCATCGGCATGGCTGGCCTGACGCTTGCGCGGCTCGCACGCGGCGACGGATCGGACGTTCCTGCAATCGCCATAGATCAGCGGCTGGCCACCATCTGGTTTGCCACCACGATCCAGCCGATCGACTGGCAGCTGCCCGGCATCTGGGACGACATTGCCGGGGACTACCGTGCGCAAGATGGCTGGATCCGCCTGCACACGAATGCGCTGAAACACCGGGCCGCGGCCCTGGGCGTGCTGGGTTGTGCGGCCGACAAGCCTGAGGTGGGCCAAACGGTTTCCGGCTGGAAGGCCGACGCGCTGGAAAGCGCGGTTGTCGAAGCCGGCGGATGCGCCGCGGTCATGCGCAGCGTGGAAGACTGGGCAGTCCACCCGCAAGGCCGCGCGGTTGCCGGCGAGCCGTTGGTGATCTGGCAGCGGAACGGCGAGGTGGAACCGGACCCGCCAATTGTTGATTCCACCAGCCCGCTCGCGGGTCTGCGGGTGCTGGACCTGACGCGGATCCTGGCCGGCCCGGTCGCCAGCCGGTTCCTGGCCGGCTATGGCGCCGATGTGCTGCGCATCGACCCGCCGGGCTGGGACGAACCGGCCGCGGCGCCGGAGGTCACGCTGGGCAAGCGCTGCGCCGGTTTGGATCTCACCCAAGATGCAGACAGGGCTGTCTTTGACACGCTGCTGGGTGGGGCCGACGTGCTGTTGCACGGCTACCGCCCCGGCGCGCTGGAGGCGTTGGGCTACGGTCCGGCGGAGAGGCGCGAGAAAAACCCCGGCCTGATCGACGTGTGTCTGGACGCCTACGGCTGGAGCGGCCCGTGGGCCGGCCGCCGTGGCTTTGACAGCCTGGTGCAGATGAGCAGCGGCATTGCGGCCTATGGCATGGCGCGGGAGGGCGGCGGCAAGCCGTTCCCGCTGCCCGTGCAGGCGCTGGACCACGGCACGGGTTGTCTGCTTGCCGCGGCCGTCCTGCACGCCCTGAGAAGACGGCGCAGCGACGGAACGGTCCTGTCCGCGCGTCTGTCCCTGGCGCGCACGGCGCACCTGCTGTCGGCGACGGCGGGTGTCGCAAAGCACGGGACGAAGCCCACTTTGGGTGAGGCGGATCTGGAGGTTAGCCTGGAGCAGACCGCATGGGGGCCCGCCAGGCGGGCGCGGTTTCCGTTGCGGTTCGACGGTATCGCGCCCGAATGGCGCTATCCGGCGTCCCGGCTGCGGTCGGCCGCGGCGGCGTGGCTTGCATAGAGGCTGGCTTGGAAGCGGCCCGTGCGAGGCCCGGCGACCGAGGCTAGTCCGCCCTCGGCTTCAGCCGGGTGACGTGCCCCATCTTGCGACCCGGCCTGGCCTCGGCCTTGCCGTAGAGGTGAAGATGGGCGCCGGGATCGGTCAGGACGGTCAGCCAGCCCTCCGCGTCGGCGCCAATCAGGTTGACCATTTCGGCGTCGGCATACCGTTCCACCTCGCCTAGCGGCAGGCCGCAGATCGCGCGGACGAGCTGCTCGAATTGGCTGGTCGGGGCGGCGTCCAGCGTCCAGTGGCCGGAATTGTGCGGCCGGGGCGCCATTTCGTTGGCCAGCACCGTCCCGTCTGATGTGACGAACATCTCCACCGCCAGGAGGCCCACAATGTCTAGCTCCTTGGCCGCGCGGATCGCAATCTCCTCGGCCTGGAGTGCGGTTTCCTCGGCCAGCGGCGCAGGCACGATGGTGCGGCGCAGGATCCCTTCGGCGTGGTGGTTTTCCACTGGCAGGTAGGGCAGGACGGTCCCGTCCATCGACCGGGCGACGATGACCGATACCTCGCGTTCGAACGCGACGAACCCTTCCAGGACGCCGCGGGCCGCCCCCATCTCTTGCCAGGCCGCTTCCAGCTGGGTGTCGCCGTCGATGAAAACCTGGCCCTTGCCGTCATAGCCCAGCCGGGCGCTTTTCAGGATCGACGGTGCGCCGATATGGGGCGCGGCGCCGATCAGGCTATTTGCGCCGTCCACTTCCGCCCAGGGCGCCGTGGACACACCGATGTCGTTGAAGAACTCCTTTTCCAGCGCGCGATCCTGGGCGATCTCCAGCGCGCGGGGGCCGGGCCGCATCGGGCGGCGGGCAGACAGGAACTCGACCGCCGACAGCGGCACGTTCTCGAATTCCAGCGTCACGACATTGACGACCTGTGCGAAGGCCTCCAGCGCGTCTTCATCTTCGTAGGTGGCCTGGGCAAAGGTGGCGGCCACCTGGGTCGCCGGCGACCGGTCCTCTGGCCCGAAGACGTGGCACTTGTAACCCAATTGCGCCGCGGCCATCGCGATCATGCGGCCGAGCTGGCCGGTTCCCAGGACGCCGATGGTGCTGCCGGGCGGCAGGATTCCGTTGTCAGGCATCGCCGGTGGAGGGATCGGACGGCGTCTCCGACACGGCGGCGGACTGTTCGGCGCGGAAGGCGTCCAGCGCCGCGCGCACGACCTCATCCTCCAGCGCGACCACCGCGGCGGCCAGCAGTGCAGCGTTGATCGCGCCTGCCTTGCCGATGGCCAGCGTGCCGACCGGCACGCCGCCCGGCATCTGGGCGATCGACAACAGCGAATCCAGCCCGCTGAGCGCCTTCGATTCGATCGGCACGCCGAACACCGGCAACGGCGTCATCGCCGCCGTCATGCCCGGAAGGTGGGCGGCGCCACCGGCGCCGGCAACGATCACCTTCAGCCCGCGTTCCCGCGCCGACTGGGCATAGATCAGCATGCGTTCGGGCGTGCGGTGGGCGGACACGATCCGGACTTCGTGCGCGACACCCAGCCGGTCCAGGGTCTCCGCCGCATGGGTCATGGTCGGCCAGTCCGACTGGCTGCCCATGATGATTCCGACGACCGGGCCCGCGCCCATGGCACCTCTCCTGTAAACGATCCCGCAAGTAAGGCGCGGCAGTATAGGTGGGCGCGCGCTTTGCGCAAGCAGCCCTCGCGGCGGCGCCGCGACTCGGGCTAGTATGCTGCACGTCCAGGAGGCGAGGGCCATGAAGCTCGACGATCTCGACAAGGTGCCCGACCCCCGCAAGCCCGGGGAACCCTCCGATGTGCGCCCCGTGCGCAGGACGGCGCCGGTCGAACCGGTGCACCGGCGCGGGTCCGAGGATGGGACGCCGGAAGGCGAAAGGCGTTCGGACGCCAGGACCGCTGCCGACCGGGACCGGCTGTCGGTGCACGGCATTCCCGAAGCCGAACTGACGCCCGCCGTGCGGGCGGCGCTTGCCCAGCTGATGCAGGAAATCGGCCAACTCAAGGACGAGGTGGAGACGCTGCGCCAGCAGCGGGACTACCTGAACAGTCTTGCCGACCAGGACGTCCAGGCGCCCATGCTCAATCGCCGGGCGCTTGAACGTGAGGTTGCCCATGCATTGTCCCTGGACGACCGCTTCCAGGCGACCAGCACGCTGGCGGTCCTGGCCATAGAGAACCTGCACGAGATCGAAGCTGCCGACGGCATGGAGGCCCGGGCCGCCGTTCTGGCCCAGGTCGGACAGGTCTTGGCCGAGCGGCGCGAGACGGGCGAGGTGGTCGGCCGGCTGGGCGAAGGCGTGTTCGGCGTGATCATGACCGGAACCGATCCGGCTGCGGCGGCCCCCCGCATCCAGGCGCTGGCCGACCGGCTTGCCGGTCGACTGCCCCGCTATCGCGGTCGCGCGATCCCGGTCAGGCTGGGCATCGGTCTGCATGCGCTGGAACGCGGCGAGCGTGCCGAGAACGCGTTTGCAGCCGCGGACACCGCCCGCCGCAGCGACAGGATCTTGCCGAAGACCTGATCCCCTGGGGATCAGGCGATGATGTCGGGGATCAGAAGGTTCTCCAGTTTGGTAATCAGGTCCCGTAACGCAAGCTTGCGTTTCTTAAGGCGTTTGACCTGGAGTTGATCGAACGGATGGGTTTCCTGCAGCCGGGCGATCACGTCGTCGAGATCCCGGTGTTCGGTTCGCAAGGCTTCCAGTTGGCGCACGATGGTCTTTTTTTGCTGCTCGTCCATGGCAACCGGGCGTTCTTACCTTAGGCGTGCGGCAGGTGAAGTCCAAAAGCGCATTGCGGCGGAAGTTATGGCCTGCCATTTTGGCCGGGTCAACGGGGCAGGCGAAGATGACATTGGGAGAACGGGGGTAAGACCGCGATGAGGATCGGCGTTTTGACGAGCGGTGGCGACTGCGCGGGCCTGAATGCCGTCCTGCGCGCGGTCGTGAAACGGGCCATCATAGGCTACGGGTGGGAGGTCTACGGGATCGAACAGGGAACGGTCGGACTGCTTAAACGCCCGCTCCGAGCTCGAAAAATGGAGCTCGGTATGTTCGATGGCTCGCTGCTGCGCCAAGGCGGGACCATCCTTGGAACGACCAACAAGGGCGATCCGTTCGCCTATCCGATGCCGGACGGAACGGTGAAAGACCGCTCCGAGGAAATCATCGAGGGCTACCGGGAGCTTGGGCTCGACGCGCTGATCGGCATCGGCGGCGACGGGTCGCAGGCGATCTTGCGACGGTTGGCCCAACAGGGCGGGTTGAACCTGGTTTGCGTGCCGAAAACCATCGACAACGACGTCGGCGCGACCGAAATCGCCGTCGGTTACGATACGGCCATGCAGGTGGCCTGCGAGGCCCTGGACATGCTGCAGCCGACGGCGGCCAGCCACAGCCGGGTTATGGTCCTGGAGGTGATGGGTCGGGACGCCGGGCACATCGCCCTTGCCGCGGGAATCGCCGGCGGCGCCGACATCATTCTGATTCCCGAAATCCCGTACAGCCTGGATACGATAAAGGCCAAGATCGCCGAGATCCGCCAAGCCGGACGCAGCTTCGCTCTGGTGGTCGTTTCCGAGGCGGTGCACACGTTGAGCGGCGAAACGGTCAGCAAGGACTATGGCGGCCAAAAACGCTATGGCGGTGTCGGCCATTATCTGGGCGAGCAGATTGCGCAGGCGACCGACGCCGAAGTGCGCATGACAGTCCTGGGCCATATCCAGCGCGGCGGCACGCCGGATCCGCGCGATCGGCTGATTGCCAGCGCCTTCGGGGTGCATGCCGTCGATTTGATCGCAGACGGCAAGTTCGATCGGATGGTCGCCTGGCGCAACCGCGAAGTGGTCGACGTTTCCATTGAGGATGCGATCGCCACCTATGCCGCGGTTGAAACGGACGGGGCCCTGGTCAGAACCGCACGCGGTCTGGGCATCTGCCTGGGCGATGAATGACAGTGGGCCCAGTTTCTGGGACTTCTCGCTGCAAACCTACCGGCGCGACGGCGCGGAACAGGCCTGCCTGGGTCTGCAGGACGAGTCCGGCGCCGACGTGAACCTGTTGTTGCTGTGCTGCTTTGTAGCGCGTTACGGCGTGCGTTTGACGCCCGCGGCCATGGAGACCCTGATCCGGCAGGCCGGTGTTTGGCAGCAGGAAATCGTTGAGCCGCTGCGGGCGGTGCGCCGGCGTCTTAAACAGCCTGTCGGTTCCGTCCTTCCCGAAGCCGCGGCGCCGCTGCGCAAGGCCCTCCAGGATTCGGAGCTGGAAGCTGAACGGCTGGAGCAGGAGATGCTGCAGGCGGTCTTGCATACGGTGGGCGGCCTGGACGGCCGGGATGCCGACCGGCCGGGCCTGGCGCGCCGCAATGTGCTGGACTACCTGCGGTTTCTGGGCGTTTCCCCGGAACCGCCGGTTCGCGCGGCCGTGGAGCGGCTGATCGCCTGCGCATTCCCGGAAAGCGCGCGGTAGCAGGGTAGGGATTTTAGGCCTTCGGCGCGGCTTCCGGCCCGGCAGAACACATGACAGGTCCGGCGATATTGGGTAACATGACGGCCGTGTGACACGCTTAGGCGTTCACGGCACCTAGTGCTGGGCCGGGATGCGGCCCCACACGATATCCCGGCGCCCACCGTTTTTGCAGCAAGTGGAGGGAACTGGATATGACAGCTAAAGACCGGATCAATACGCTTCGGGACCGACATGCAGCTCTTGAGAAAGAGCTGGAAGACGAAATCAGTCGCCCGTTGCCCGATATGATGACGGTCGCCTCCATAAAACGTCAAAAACTGGCTCTCAAGGACCAGATAGAACGCATGGATGAACCGGCCCGCTGAGGCGCCGGACTTGAACTCCCTGGCAGCAATCGAACCGTAACCTGCTGGCGCCGGCGGCGGCCAGGGCGCCGCATTGCGTCGTTCGACCGGGTGCTGCGCCCAAGCCGGCCTCGGCAAGACGGGTCTTATTGCGCCCGCGTGCGCAGTTCCTCCAGAAACGGTTCGGGCAGGGACTCGCCCCGCTCTATGGCTCGTTCGGCATGCCGCAGCGCGCGTCTGAAGTCGCCCATCCTGGCATAGGATATGGCCAGACCCCGGTCGGCGGAGGCAATGTCGGGCTTCCGCGCCAGCGCTTTCCTGTACAGGTCGATCGACTCGCTGATCTTGCTCATGCGGCCCAGCAGGCGTGCGCTGTCGACCATCAACTCAGCGTCGTCGGGCATCAGCTTCCGTGCCCGGGCCAGAAACCCCGCGGCCCGTTCAAGATTGCCGTCCCTGGATTCGATCGCCACGGCAAAACCCCAATAGACATTTCCATTGTCCGGATCCAGCAACCAGGCCTGATTGAACCGCCGTATCGCGATGCCCGGTTCTCCCGCCCGGAACGCCTCCCAGCCGCCCTGGATCGCGGCATTGAAGACCTGGTCGCGGGAATATCCCCGGTCGATCGCCGCCTGCAGCCGCTGTTCGTCGGCCTTGACCAGGTCGGAGTCCCGCGGCGCTGTGCCGTACATCGGGCGCTCCGGAACGGGGATTTCTAACTCCTGCGCGGTCGGGGCGTTCCAAGGCCAAACACCTGCGACAAGACACAGGACCAACGCTGACGCGGCCCACGGAAGAAAGGCCCCGGTCTTCCGACGATCCGACATCAATGCTCGCGCGCGCGTTCGCGCAGCACGTACTTCTGGACTTTGCCGGTGGAGGTCTTGGGCAGATCTCCGAAGATGATCGCCCGCGGGCACTTGTAGCGCGCCATGTTGTCCTGGCAGAATTCGATGATGTCCTGTTGGCTGGCGGATTCGCCCGGCCGCAAGGTGACGAAGGCCGCAGGGACCTCGCCCCATTTGTCGTCCGGCTTGGCGACGACCGCGGCCTCCAGCACGGCGGGGTGTTTGAAAAGAACGCTCTCGACCTCGATCGTGGATATGTTCTCGCCGCCGGAAATGATGATGTCCTTGGACCGGTCCTTCAGTGCGATATAGCCGTCAGGGTCCCAGACGCCGAGATCGCCGGTATGGAACCAGCCGCCGCCGAACGCCTCGGCACTGGCCGTCGGGTTCTTCAGGTATCCTTTCATGACGATGTTGCCGCGCATGAAGACCTCGCCAAGCTGCTTGCCGTCCCTGGCGACCGGCTGCAGGGTCTGGGGATCCGCCACCATCTGATCTTCCAGCACGGCGCAGGGAACGCCCTGCCGCGCCTTCTTCTGCGCGCGTTCCTCGTCGGTTAGGTCGTTCCATTCCTTCTGCCACTCGCACACCACGGCCGGCCCGTAGACCTCGGTCAGCCCGTAGACATGGGTGATGCGAAAGCCTTCGTTCTCCATGCGCTGAAGCACCGCAGGCGGGGGCGGGGCGGCGGCGGTCATCACTTCCACAGGGTGCGGCATCGGGCGCTTTTCGGCGTCGCTGGCATTGATCACCATGTTCAACACGATCGGAGCCCCGCAGAAATGGGTAACGCCGGTCTCGGCGATGGCCGCGTAGATCGTGCCCGCCGTGACCTTTCGCAAGGAAACCGATGTGCCTGCGACCGCGGCCAACGTCCACGGAAAGCACCAGCCGTTGCAATGGAACATCGGCAGGGTCCACAGATAGATCGGGTCGGACCCCAGCCGCCAGGTCAACACGTTGCCCACGGCCAGCAGGTAGGCGCCGCGATGATGATAGACGACGCCCTTCGGATTGCCCGTCGTGCCGGAGGTGTAGTTGAGGCTGATCGCGTCCCATTCATCCTCAGGAAGGGCGTAGGGAAAGTCCGGATCGCCTTCCGCCAGGAACGCTTCATAGTCGGTCTCGCCCAATCGCTCGCCGCCCGGCCCCAATGGGTCGGCAACGTCGATCACGACCAGGTCGCGCGACGTCAACGCCAGCGCTTGTTTGATCGTGGGGGAGAATTCCGTATCGGTGATCAAGAGCCGCGACTCGCCGTGGTCCAGCATGAAGGCGATCGCCTCGGCATCCAGCCGGACATTCAGGGAGTTCAGAACCGCGCCGGCCAAGGGAACGCCGAAATGGGCCTCGAACATCGCCGGGATATTGGGCAACATGACGGACACGGTATCGTTCTTGCCGATGCCGCGCTTGACCAGCGCCGACGCAAGCCGTCGCACGCGCTCATAGGTCTCGCTCCAGGTCAGCCGTGTCGTCCCATGGATCTGGGCGACCTTTCCGGGATAGACGAAGGCGGCCCTGCGCAGCAGGGAAAGCGGAGACAGGGGGACATGATTGGCCGGGTTCTTGTCAAGGTCCCGATCGAAAATCGTCTCGTTCATCTTTCTTCGCCTCCCGGCATCTCGGCTTCTTTTCTGGTGCGCCAGGCGGCGCGCTTTGGTGAAACGTGCCACATCTCCATTGTCTTTGCATCCGCGCTTGTCGGCTGCACGACCGGCACGGGCGCGTGGCTCCAAAGGGGGCCAATGCCGGTCGTCCGGCTGCTATACGGCGGCAACGTGATGGTGTACGAGCGGCGGATTCTGGCGCTAGAATGAGCGCGGCCGGCGCCCCGGGAAAGATGCGGCGACGGGGCGGCAGAGGGCTTGCGACAGGGTGGCAACGGAAGGTCTCTCGTTGATGGACGCGCACAACGCTTATCTTTATGAGTTGGGGGAGCGGATCAGACAGCTGCAACCCCGTTTCGCGACGCTTGCCGAGATGGCGGAAACCGCCGGCGTAACCACGGAACAACTCCGGAAATGGAAACTGGGCCGGGCAAATCCGTCCTTTTCCGCCATGGTGCGCCTGGCGGATGCCGCCGGTGTCAGCGTCGATTGGCTTGCGCACGGTGGAACCGCCCCTGGACCGGCCAACCTGAACGACATCCTGGGCAAGTCACCCGGCCACCTGAACGAGGCCGTCTTCAGGCTTGCCGTTCAGTGGTCGCAGGATTGTATTGGCGATGTGAAACTGGATCTGACGGCGAAACGCCAGGCCGAGCTCATTTCGGTGCTCTACGACGTCCTGGTGGATGCGATCGAGACCGCCGATGCGCAGGGCGGCGATCCGGCCGCGCTTGCCAAGGCCGATCTGACCAGGCGGCTGCACGCCTGACCGTGTCCGGGGCCGGAGCTTCGCCTCCGATAGATCGTGGGTAGATTTCGCTCCGCAGCGCCGCCAAGTGCGGTGCTTTATGGGCAGAACGGTATGTTAACTGTCCGCCGCGGCGCGCAGACGGCCACCAGGGCCGGCGCGCCGTCGGGAAGCCGGAACGGGAACAGACCGCGTTCCAGCTGGAACCACCGCCGCGGCCGGTTCCTTGGCTTGACCGACGCGCAGAGGTGGTGGAACGCGGGTTCCCGCGACTCGATGACGCTTTGGTAGGTGTCAGTCGTCGAATGGCTGAAAGTACCGCCTGCCGGATCCAGCCCACAACGCCTCCCGATGAGCTTGCGGAGCTGCTCTGCGGAGTAGATCTGCGCCAAATGGCTCTGATGGCCGATGTGGATGTACCGGAGGTCCTTCGCCTTGCGGCGGGTTTCGAAGACCACGAGATGCTGGGCAAGGGCGGCCATGGCGGGGGCGTCGCTGTCGCCAGCCGGCCCCTGTCTCTCTGCCAAAGGTCGTACGACATCCGTATCGGGCGCGCCAACACCGCGTCTTCGTAATCCACCTTCTGTTCGTATGCCTCCGTTGGCGGGACGGCGTCTCGGTAGGCATTGAGGCGGTCGATCCGGTCCAACGCGTAAAGGCCGTTGTTCAACTGTTCGACAAACCAGCCGCCGAAGTAATAGACAAGCGAAACGGGGCGCATGCCCACCTGTTCGGCCAGCCATTTGCGGGCCGCAAGCATGGTTTCCGGCTGGACTCTCTTGAGATCCCATTGCAGCGTCCTGGGATGGTAGCCGCCGATCTTGGCCAGGCCCAGGTGGCGGAACGCGAATTGCCCTGGCCCTGTCAAATCCAAACGGGGCGACCGCGCCCTGTGCCATTCACCGCATTCGTCGATCCAATGGCATTTAAGCATGGCCCGAAGCTCTTATTGCTTGGACACGCGCAGGGCCAGCTGTTTGACCAGGTCCTGGAACTCGTCGTCACGGCGCAGACTGCGGAGGCTCTCTTCGATAGTGTTGGTGCGAACCGTAGTCTGGTCCTCCACCGCTACACCGTTCGGTTCCGCCAGGTCTGCCATTGCGACATCGGCGGTCAGCTGCTCGAAATCCACCTTCAAGGCCGCGGCAAGTTGAAAAAGCTCCTTGCCCCGCGGTCGGCCGATGCCCTGCTCGATCTCAGACGTCCGGCTTTCGGAGATCTGGGCGGCGCGTGCCAAATCTGCCCGGGACATGCCTTCCAGCATCCGGAGCGTTACGATGCGTCGCGCGATTCGCATTTCAGGCCTCAGCCCGCGTCGACCGGCAATCTCCATCCTGGTCCGTCATCCGTCTTTGGGTCTTGGACTCTGAAGTATGCCAGAACGGAATCGGTTTGCCATCCCCAATGGGATCCAGGGGCGGTTGGCGGCCGAATTGGCGAATTGCGCAATCCATGCCCCCGAAGCCGGGCCGGCGGCCGCGTTTTGAGATAGATCATGTTCGCTTGGGATGAAGCGTGCTTTGCAATCTGCCTGCCTGTCCGGCCATAATTGCGCCATAGGGGACGCCGGTTCCGGACGGGACCAACGACAATGCGACCACCAGGGAGGACGCGCCATCATGAACGGCTCGCTAGACGCGGCATATCGACGCTCGTTGGAGGATCCCGAAGGATTCTGGGCAGATGCTGCCAAAGAAATCGACTGGTACTCGCCCTGGGATCGCGTGCTGGACGACAGCAAGCAGCCCTTCTACCGCTGGTTTGCGGGTGCGACCTGCAACACCTGCTACAATGCCGTCGACCGGCATGTCGAGGCGGGGCGGGGCGAGCAGGCGGCGATCATCTATGACAGCCCGATCACCGGCAAGCTGAGAACGCTGACCTATGCGAACCTGCAGGACAAGGTCGCCCGGTGTGCCGGCGTGTTGCGGTCGCTGGGCGTCGAAAAGGGCGACCGGGTCATCATTTACATGCCGATGGTGCCGCAGGCCCTGGTCGCAATGTTGGGGTGCGCCCGGATCGGTGCGGTCCATTCCGTCGTCTTCGGCGGATTTGCGCCGAACGAGCTGGCGACGCGGATCGTGGATTCGAACGCCAAGGTGATCCTGACCGCCTCATGCGGCCTGGAGCCAGGCCGGATCGTTTCCTACAAGCCGATGGTCGACGAGGCCATCAGCCTCGCCGGCGACACCGTCAAAGCGGTGGTCGTTCTGCAGCGCGAGCAGGAACCGTGTGAGCTTACCCCGGGACGGGATCATGACTGGCGCGCACTGATGGAGGCGGCAGAACCGGCGGAGTGCGTTCCCGTTGCCGCGACCGATCCGCTCTACATCCTCTACACATCCGGCACGACCGGCCAACCAAAGGGCGTTGTCCGCGACAATGGCGGCCACATGGTCGCCTTGAAATGGTCGATGAAGAACATCTACGACATCGATCCCGGCGACGTCTATTGGGCGGCGTCGGACGTGGGCTGGGTCGTCGGCCACTCGTACATCTGCTATGCGCCGCTGTTGCACGGCTGCACCACGATCGTTTTTGAAGGCAAACCGGTCGGTACACCCGATGCCGGCGTGTTCTGGCGGGTGATCCAGGACCACGGGGTCAAGGCTTTGTTCACAGCGCCGACGGCGTTTCGTGCGATCAAGAAGGAGGACCCTGACGGCGCACTGATTGCCGACTATGACCTCTCGCGGTTCAAGACGCTGTTTCTGGCCGGGGAACGCTGCGATCCGGATACGCTGCATTGGGCGGAGGACAAGCTGGGCGTTCCGGTCATCGATCATTGGTGGCAGACGGAAACCGGCTGGGCCATCGCGGCCAACTGCATGGGCATCGAACGGCTGCCGGTCAAGCCGGGTTCGCCGACGCGCCCAGTGCCGGGCTACGACGTCCAAATCCTGGGGCCCGACAACCAGCCGGTCCCGAACGGCGAGATGGGAGCGATTTGCATCAAGCTGCCAATGCCGCCGTCCTGTCTGCCAACCCTTTGGCAGGCTGACGAGCGCTATCTGCAGTCCTACCTGACCGACTATCCGGGCTATTACCAGACCGGCGACGCTGGCTATCTGGACGAGGACGGCTATGTCTTCGTCATGTCGCGCACCGACGACATCATAAATGTGGCTGGGCACCGCCTGTCGACCGGGGCGATGGAGGAGGTGCTGGCCGAGCACCCGGACGTGGCCGAGTGCGCGGTCATCGGCGTTGCCGACAAGCTGAAAGGTCAGTTGCCGCTGGGTTTCCTGGTCCTGAAGTCAGGGGTCACGCGCCCGCACGAGGAGATCGTGGCGGAGGTGGTCAAGCAGGTGCGCCAGTCGATCGGGCCGGTGGCGGCGTTCAAGACCTGCACGGTGGTGCCGCGTCTGCCCAAGACCCGCTCGGGCAAGATCCTGCGCGGCACGATGCGCGCCATCGCCGACGGGCAGGACTACAAGATGCCCGCCACCATCGACGATCCGATGATCCTGGAGGAGATCGGCGACAGTCTGAAGACGGTGGGGTACGCGAAGACCGGGTAGGGCGGGACTGTGGCCTGCGGCCCGGTCCGGCTACCCCAATCCCTCCCAGGTCGGCGCCTGCATGGGTGCCGCGGGCTCAGGCTCGAGATCCTGCGGGTCGGCCGGCTTGTGGCCTGCCTTGATGGCCTTCTCGATTGCCGCGCGCATGTCGTCGAACGAGCACAGCCCAAGCTCGACGGGGCTGCGGGGGCGCAGGTTGGGACTGTTCCAGTGCGTCCGGTCGCGCACCGCGTTGATCGTCGGCTTGGTCGTGCCGATCAGCCGCCCGACCTGGGCGTCGGTCAGTTCCGGATGGTGTTTCAGCAGCCAGGCAATGGCGTCCGGCTTGTCGGCGCGCTTGGAGACAGGCGTATAGCGTGGGCCCTTGTGCCGGACCTTGGGCATCGGGATGTCGGATTCGGCGATCTTGAGCTGGGCGTTCACGTCCGCCTCGCACCTGAGGATTTCCTCCCTCGTCAGCTGCCCGTTTTGCACCGGATCCAGACCCTGCATGCCGCCGCTTGCTTCGCCATCCGCGATCGCCTGGACCTCCAACGGGTGCAGGCCGCAGAACGCTGAGATCTGGTCAAAGGTCAGTGTTGTGTTGTCGACCAGCCAAACGGCCGTCGCCCTTGGCATCAGCGGCTTTCTTGACATTACGCCTCCTTGGACGGGGCGGACGGTGCGCTCGCATGTTCATGGCTGCGGGCCTAGCGCCGCCCCAGTATCTTGGGATTGTCCGGGATGCGCAGCCTTATACACGCCTTTGTCAGACGCGCAAAGCGCAGAGTGCCTAGCGTGCCACCTCCAGCACGATCTTGCCCATGTGCCGGCTCGATTCCATCAGGGCGTGGGCCTCGGACGCCTCGGCCAGCGGGAATCGGGCATAGATCGGCGCCTTCAGCTTGCCGGTCTCCAACAGTGGCCAGACATGCGCGCGCAGGTCCCGGGCGATCGCGTCTTTCTGGGCGACCGTCTGCGGTCTCAGCGTTGCGCCGGTGATCGTCAGGCGCATCCGCAGGACCCGGTTGAAATTAACCTCCGCCTTCGGACCGTGCAGGAACGCAATGAGGCTGTAGCGCCCGTCAAGGGCCAGAACGTCGATGTTTTCCTGGATATAGTCGCCGGCAACCATGTCCAGGATTACGTCGACACCCCTGCCGCCGGTTTCCTTGAGAACCGCTTCCTTCCAGTCGCCGGCCCTGTAATTGATGGCGTGGTCGGCGCCGAGCTCGCGACAGAACGCGCATTTCTCATCCGATCCGGCCGTGGTGAAGACGGTCGCGCCGAACGCCTTGGCCAACTGAATTGCGGTGGCGCCGATGCCGCTGGAGCCGCCGTGTACCAGAAATGCCTCGCCGGCCTTCAGGCTGGCGCGGCCGAAAACGTTCGACCAGACGGTAAAGCAGGTCTCCGGCAAGGCGGCCGCTTCCACCGCCGACAGCCCCTCCGGGATCGGCAGACAATGCCCGGCGGGCGCCAGGCAGTATTCCGCATAGCCGCCGCCAGGAGTCAGCGCGCAGACCCGATCGCCGGGTTCGAGATCGTCGACTTCCGAACCGACGGCGGCAACCGTTCCCGCCACCTCCAGGCCGGGCAGGTCGCTGGCGCCGGGTGGCGGCGGATAGGCGCCGGCCCGCTGCAGACAATCGGGGCGGTTCACGCCGGCCGCCTCGACCGCGATCAGCGCTTCGCCCGGGCCGGGCGTCGGGACCGCGCGGGTGGCGGGTTTCAGCACCTCCGGGCCACCCGGGGAGGAGATCTCAACGACTGTCATGTCTTGCGCCAGGCTCATGGGTTGCGGACTTTCCTCGCTTTGACAACCTCTTCGCACAGTCGCAATCAGCCGACCAAATTGCAAGGGAGCGACAGCCGATGGACACCGACGATCTCGAACCGCTCGTCCCCAAGGCAGTGGTCAAGCCGAAGGACCTGGACATCATGTCCATGGAAGCCCTTGCCGAGTACATCGCCGAGCTGGAAGCCGAGATCGACCGGGTACGGAAGAAGATCGCGGAGAAACAGACCGCCCTCGGCGCCGCCGAATCCGTCTTCAAATCATAGCCGGCATCCGGCCGATGCGCCGTCTGCCGACATTGCTGCTGATGGCCGGTCTTGCAGGCTGTCAGGCGCAGCCGGTCGCGCCCGGCACGGTCGGCTGGGTCGCACCGGAGGATCGGGCCATTTGGCTGGGCGACCCGGCCCGCGACGAGGCCATGCGGTTCGTGCGCTTCGCCGATATCTGGCAAAGAGAGGATTACGGATTCCTGGATCGCGATGGTGTCACGTCCGAGATCGTCTTTCTCGCGGCCGACCGGCGAAACACGGTCGCGCTTGATTTCCAGATGGCCACCGAAGAGGCGCTGGGGACCTTTCCCGCCCTTGCGTCGGCCTCGCTGGACTGGGGGCCGGCCGAGGCGGTGCCCGGCTGGCGGCGGGAGATGTTCTATCGGTGTTTTACGCGAGGCGACCAGAATCGCGCCTGCGTGGGTTTCGCCGGCGGCTGGAACCATATCAACGAAGATAGAGAACAGCGGCCGCGCCACGCGGTATTTGGATATGTCTGTAATCCCCCGGGCGTCGCGCTGACGCCCGAGGATGCTGAGGCGTTCGCGCGTCGGATCAGAGTCCGGCCGCCGGCGGCGTGGGGCGGCGCCGCGACAGAGAACCCGTCGGACCAGCAAACGGCCCTGGCCTTCGCCCGCGGCACGGCGGAACAGGGAAACCCGTCATTCCCGTTCAGGCTGGCCCGCTTCTATGTGGTCGGGAACGGGCGCAGCGGCTTCAAATAGGCTGTCGGGCGCCGGCACGACCCGTTAACCGGTTTCGACATTGCGGTGAAAATTACTGCAAAAAAGTTCATCCCTGGGGCGAATCTTAACCACAAAAACGCGAGAAAAGCGGGCGAGACGGCCCAGAAAGCCCCGTCGGCTGCCTGGTGTCGGCATAAAAAACTCTTATTTTTCAACACTCTAATACCTTAGGCTATAGAGTTGCGGAGAATGACTAATTGCAGTAGAAAGAATCCAGGAACATTAACCAAAAATTAGCATTTTGCCCTTAGTTTGAGCATCATCACTCCGAGGCTTGATGTCCGCTCCCCCGGCGGACGAAGCATTCGGACCCCTATTTGCCTCCCTGTTCAACTTGAGCCGCTTCGGCGGCTCAATTTTCTTTGACCGCTCCCCGCCGTGTGGGTAATGTTCCGCCTGTCGACGCAAGTTGTACAGGGAAGGCAATCAGGGGGCCGGCGCTTCGGAGTGCCGGTTACTTGCTAAAAAGGGCCGTCAATCCCCGGGCAGGGGGTGGTGGCCCATTTTCTTGCGCGATTTGCGTCATTGAGCCAACGCTTTACGGCCATGTATGGTGCCCGCCTTCACTCATCCGGCAACCGGGACCGAGGGCCGATACAGAATGGTTGAACCAGACTTCCTTCGATTTGCGACACTGGCCCTGCATGCGGGCCAGCAGCCCGACCCGGCGACGGGGGCGCGGGCGGTGCCGATCTACCAGACGACGTCCTATGTCTTCGAGGACGCCGACCACGCCGCGGCGCTGTTCAACCTGGAACGGGCCGGTCACATCTATTCGCGGATTTCCAATCCGACGGTGGCCGTGCTGGAAGAACGGATGGCGGCACTGGACGGCGGCGTCGGGGCGGTCTGCACGGCCAGCGGCCACGCCGCGCTGCACCTGGCCGTCGTTACGCTGATGGGGCAGGGAGGGCACATCGTGGCCTCGCGTGCCCTGTACGGCGGATCGATCAATCTGTTCACCCAAACGCTGCCGCGGTTCGGGATCGAGACCACGTTCGTCGACCCCCGGGACATCGAGGCCTTCCGCGCGGCGATCCGGCCGGAGACCCGGATGGTCTTCGGCGAGCTTCTGGGCAATCCGGGCCTGGAGATCTTGGATCTGGAGGCGGTGTCGGCGGTCGCCCACGAGGCGGGGCTCCCGCTGGTCATCGACGCCACGTTCAACACGCCTTATCTGTGCCGCGTGTTCGACCATGGCGCGGACATCGCGGTTCATTCTGCGACAAAATGGCTGGGTGGACACGGCATCGCGATGGGCGGCGTGCTGACCGATTCCGGCCGCTTCGACTGGGCCGCGGGGGACAAGTTCCGGACCTTGACCGAGCCCTATGCCGGCTATCACGGCATCGTCTTCGCCGAAGAGTACGGCCCTGCAGCCTTCATCATGCGGGCCCGGGCCGAGGGGCTGCGCGACTTCGGCGCCGCAATGAGCCCCGCCAACGCGTTTTATATCCTGCAGGGGCTGGAGACGCTGCCGGTGCGCATGGACCGTCATGTGGCAAACGCCCGAGCGGTCGCTGCGTTCCTGGACGGTCACGACGCGGCGGCCTGGGTTTCCTACCCCGGGTTGCCCAGTCACCCGGACCATGCCCTGGCGCAACGCTATCTGCCGAAGGGCCCGGGGTCGATGCTGTCCTTTGGGGTGCGGGGCGGTCGGGCGGCAGGTGCGAAGTTCATCGAGGAGGTCGAGATCTTTTCGCACTTGGCAAATGTCGGCGACGCGAAGTCGCTGGTGCTGCATCTGGCCAGCACGACGCACCAGCAGATGAGCGCCGCGCAACTGGCCGAGGCCGGGATCGGCGAGGACCTGATCCGCATCTCCGTTGGCTTGGAGGATCCGGAAGACCTGATCCGCGACCTGGACCGCGCCCTGCGCGCGGCGATGAAGGCGGCCGCCTGATGCAAGTCACGGTCGATGGCGCCCGGGTCTATATCCAGACCGGCGGCCAGCCCCTGGACCCCGGCCGCCCGACGGTCGTTTTCCTGCACGGCGCCGGCATGGATCACAGCATCTGGGGACAGCAGACCCGGTATTTCGCGCATCACGGCTACAGTGTGGCGGCGGTCGACCTGCCCGGCCATGGGCGCAGCGCCGGTCCGGCCCTGCCGGGGGTGTCGGAGATGGCTGGCTGGGTCGCCTCCTTGCTGGATGCCCTGGAAGTTGCTCGGGCCGGCCTGGTGGGCCACTCCATGGGCGCGCTGATCGCACTGGAGGCGGCGGCGCAGCATGCCGAGCGCGTCGCCGCGATCGCCCTTTTGGGTGCGGCGCTTCGCATGCCCGTGCATCCGGCGCTGTTGGAGGCGGCACAGAACGATCTGGCCAAAGCTGCGGACTTGATTGCGGCGTGGGCGCACGGCGCGCGCGCTCACCGCGGCGGCAATGTCGCAAGCGGCATTTGGCTGATCCGCGGTGCGGTCCAGTTGCTGCGTCGCAGCGCACCCGGTGTTCTGGCCGCCGATCTGGAAGCCTGCAACGTATATCAGGGCGCGCCGGAGGCGGCCGAGCGGGTCGCCTGTCCCACCCTGCTGATCGTGGGGTCGGCGGACCGCATGACGCCGATGAAGGCGGCGATGCCGCTGGGCGAGGCGATCACCCAGGCGAATACGGTGATCATCCCGGATGGGGGCCACATGATCATGTTGGAGGAACCGGCGCAGACGCTGTCGGCGCTGCGGTTGTTTCTTTCTGAAATGAAGGTAGACGCATGAGCCGGGATCGAACTGTGATGCGCGACAGGTATCTCCATTTCCTGGCGATCCCGACCCGTTGGATGGACAACGACGTCTACGGTCATGTCAACAACGTGACCTACTACTCGTACTTCGACACGGTGGTGAACAAGCACTTGATGGATCATGCCGGCCTCGATCCGGCAACGACCCGTGAGATCGGCCTGGTGGTCGAGACGAAATGCCAGTTCAAGAAGGAACTGACATTTCCGGACGTGATCGATGCAGGAATGTGCGTGATCAAGCTGGGACGGTCCAGCGTCGTCTACGACATCGGCCTGTTCCGCCAGGGCGAGGACGACCCGGCTGCCTTCGGCCATTTCGTGCATGTCTATGTGGACCGGGACAGCCGCAAGACGGTTCCCATGCCCGAGCGGGTGCGGATGGCTGTATTGCCGCTGTTGAACGAGGGCGCCGCCTGACAGTGCGGTCACGGCGCCGACCACAGGCGGTGGATGAGGACGGTCGGTGACCCGATTGGCCAGGCGGTTTGGCACGGTGGTATTGGGCCCGGCGTTGGCTGTCGGGGCGCCAGCGGGCACCGCGCCGGGCGATGTCCTGAACGATGCCGAAACGGCCGCCTATGCGGCGGGCCGCGGCGAATACCGCAAGGCTGTGTTTTTCCTGACCCGGGTGATCGAGTCCGGCGACATTACAGGCTGGGACCTGTCTCAGGCGCTGACCCGCCGTGCCGATGCCCTGGCGGCGCTTGGGGCCAGGCAGGCCGCGCTGGCGGACTACGACGCGGCGCTCGCGCTGTCGGCGGTCAATACCGATGCGCTGATCAACCGTGGTCTGACCCATCACGAGCTGTCGCGTTTCGATGCCGCGATCGCGGACTTCAATGCGGCTCTGGCGATCGATCCGGCCAACGTCCCGGCACGCTATAACCGGGCGCTCAGCTTCGGCGCGATCGGCGCATTCGCGCGGTCACTGGCGGATCTGAACGCGGTGCTTGCGGCATGGCCCGATTTTGCCCAGGCCTATAACGACAGAGGCGTGATCCACAGCCAACTGGGCGATGCCGAAGGGGCGCTTTTGGATTTTCATGCGGCAATCGGTCTGCAGCCCGATTTGGCCGTTGCCTATTTCAACCGGGCAGTCGTCCATCGCCGTCTCGGCAATCCGGTCGATGCGCTCGCGGATCTCGACCGGGCGCTGACGCTTTCGCCGGACGATCCGGAGTTCCTGTTGATGCGCGGGCGCCTGCTGTTCGAACTGGACCGCGTGCCTTCCGCGCGCGACGATGTCGGGCGCGCACGCAATATCGACCCCGGCCTGTGTCAACGGCTGGCAAAGGACCCCAGCTTGGCCGAGCTCAGACGCAGCCTGTGCGAGTGAGCGTCAGGCCTGGGTGATCGGGACGTAGCAGGGCAGCGCCTGGATCCGGTCCATCCAGGCCCCGATTGCGCGATACGGCGTCAGGTCGAAGCCGCCTTCGGGAGCCACGTGCGTGTAGGCATAAAGAGCGATATCCGCGATCGTGCAGCCTTCCCCCACCAGGAAATCATGATTGACCAGTCTGTCCTCCATGATCTGGAGCGCGGCATACCCGCCGATCCGTTTCTGGGCCAATTGCGCTTCGGCGCCCTCGGGCATGCGCTTGTATTTGGTCCAGAACCTGACGACGGCGATGGTCGGTTCGTGGTCATACTGCTCGAAGAACATCCACTGCGGCACCTTTGCCTGGGACAGGCGGTCGTCGGGCCAGAACGGCGTGCCCTGCGCCAGATAGAACAGAATGGCACCGGACTCCCAAAGGCAGGCCCCGTCGGACAGTTGCAGAACCGGGATCTTGCCCACCGGATTGCGCCTCAGAAATTCGGGCGTACGCGAGGCCCCTTCGTAGATGTTTACCTCGATCCGCTCGAACGGCAGGCCCAGCTGATGGAGCATCAGCCGGGCCTTGTAGCCGTTGCCCGAGGTGAGTTGGTCGTAAAGCCGCAACATGGCGCCCTCAGCGCACCCAGAACGGTTTTGACGCCTCGCGGTGGATGTCGGCACTGGACAAGGCCAGATCGTGCATGGCCCTGTCTTCCAGCGATTCCAGTGCGCGCCGCTGTCTCCAACGCTCCTGCCAGGCAGCAAGGATCGCCAGCAAGCCGAACAGTGCCGAACGGACCGGTGGTTGCGCGGTGGCGTCATGCGGACGCCGGATGAGGGGCGACGGCGACGGTGAATCGATCCTTGCATGCATGGCTCCGTCCTCCTGTTTCGAGCCCGGCGCGCCGATCGCGCCTTGATCTGTGGTTGAAGATGCAAATCCAAGACTGTTCAATCAAGCGAATAGTTTTTATGATACCCATAAGAAAATCTAATTAGATTGGATCCACCAGGAGGCCCCGTAGGGCGGAACCCTCGATATCGACCTTTTGCGCACCTTTGTCGCGTTTGCCGACACCGGCAGTTTCACCGGCGCGGCCCCGTTGGTGCACCGGACGCAATCGGCGGTCAGAATGCAGATGCGGCGGCTGGAAGAGCTCAGCGGCAAGGCCCTTTTCGAGCGGGCCGGACGGCAGCTGATCCTGACCGCGGACGGCATGACGCTGCTGGGTTATGCGCGGCGCATCCTGGCACTGCACGATGAGGCGGTCACCCGCTTCGCCGAGCCTGAGATCGCCGGGACCGTGACCGTGGGAACGCCCGACGATTACGCCAACACCCTGCTGCCATTGCTGTTCTCAAGGTTTGCGGAAACCTATCCGCGGGTCCATCTGGAAATCCGCTGCGAGCAAAGCCCACAGCTGTTGACGGCCCTGAATGGCGGCAAGCTGGACCTGGCCCTGATCTCCCGCGACCCGGGGTCTGACGATGGAATTGTCCTGCGCCGTGAGCCGGTGGTCTGGGCAACGTCGCCCCATCACAGGGCGCACGAGCTGGACCCGATTCCGCTGGCCCTGTTTCTCCAGGACTGCAAGTTCCATCAGTGGGCGATCGCTGCGCTGGATGCGGCCGAAAGGCCCTATCGCGTTGCCTATACCAGCCCCAGCCTGTCGGCCCTCACCGCTGCCGTCGACAGCGGTCTGGCGGTGACTGCGATTGCCCAGAGCTCGCTGTCGGATGGCATGCGTGTGCTGGGCGAGAAGGACGGTTTCCCGCAGCTGCCCATGGTCGATATCGCACTGGTCCTGGGCCGGCGGGCCGATTCGGAAGCCGGCAAACGGCTGGCCGAGCACATCATCGACACCTTCCGCCAGGACGTTGCTGCCTGAGCCCGCACGTGAGCGGGGCAGGGGCCCAAAACAGATGGGGCGGAGGCTGACGCCCGCGCCCCGCTGATCGCCGGCGAACCGGCTCGGTGCCTGGACCGATCGTCAGGCGGCCTTCTGGGTGATCTTCTTCTGGCCGCTGGCATTGATCTTGATCTGCCGCGGCTTCAAGGCCTCGGGCACCTCGCGCACCAGCTCGATGTGCAACAGGCCGTTCTCGAGCGTGGCACCGGTGACCTTGATGTGGTCGGCCAGGTTGAACCGGCGCTCGAAGGCGCGGGTCGCAATGCCGCGGTGCAGGAAGGTCTTGGTGCCTTCCTTCTCCTTGTCCAGGTTGCCGGACACCGTCAGGACGTTTTCCTTGACCTCAAGGGCCAAGTCCGCGTCACCGAAGCCGGCCACCGCCATCGTCACGCGATAGGCGTCGTCGGCCGTCTTTTCGATGTTGTAGGGCGGGTAGGTGGGCGCACCTTCGCTGGACATCTGGTCCAGCATCCGCGCCATGCGGTCAAACCCGACGGTGGTGCTGAAAAGCGGGGAAAGGTCGAACGTACGCATTGTCAGACTCCTTTTGAGGCAAGTCGCTTGTTGGGGCTGCCTGTCGGCCTGCGCCGATCGGAACTGCCGCCCATCGGACCCGAAATCGGCATCCGGGCGGACATCTGATATTTAGGAAGCGCCGCCCCGCGGTTCAAGCGCGCCCGGCGAAAAAAGATACACTATATTTCAATGGGTTACGCGGCATCTGGGCGGCTGCGGGAAGCAAAAAAGGCGCCCGTCAAAGGGCGCCTTGGATGTAGCCGCGGCCGGGGCCGCGCGGCATACGCCGTTACTTGATGAAGTTGCCGTAGCGCTTCTGATAGCGGGCCAGTTGGCCACCCTCCAGCAGCTTCTGCGGGCCGCCGGTCCAGGCCGGGTGCGTCGTGACGTCGATATCGAGCCGCATCGTCTCGCCCGGGCTGCCCCAGGTCGAGCGGGTCGTATAGGTGCTTCCGTCGGTCATTTGGACCGTGATTTCGTGGTAGTCGGGGTGGATGTCCGGTTTCATGGGCTCAGTCTTTCTTCGTCAGTGCGCGGCGCTTATAGACGCTGCGACGGCCCAATGCAAGCCCGCGCGTCCTGTCCTTTGGCCGATCAGCGCTGGGTCAGTTTCAGCTCTATCCGGCGGTTGCGCCGATAGGCGATCTCGTCCCCGCGGTCGTCCAGCGGCTGGAACTGCGCGAACCCGGTTGCGGCCAACCGCTCCGCCGGAATTCCCTGGCTCTCCAGGAACTTAACCACGGAAATCGCCCGCGCCGTGGAAAGCTCCCAGTTCGATGGGAAACGCTCTGTGGTGATCGGAACCCGGTCAGTATGGCCGTCGACCCGCAAAATCCAGTTGATATCGGCCGGGATGCCGCGGGCGATCTCGGACAAGGTCTTGGCGATCTGCGCCATCTGTTCCTTGCCGGCCTCCTCCAGTTCGTCCGAGCCTGACGCGAAAAGGACCTCCGACTGAAAGACGAACCTGTCGCCCACGATTTGGACGTCACGCCTGTCGCCCAGGATCTCGCGCAGCTTGCCGAAAAAGTCGGACCGGTACCGGGCCAGTTCCTGCACCTTGCTGGCAAGCGCCGTGTTGAGACGGTTGCCCAGGGCTTCGATCTGCGCCTTCTGTTCCTTGTCGCGTTCCTCCGACGCATCCAGGGTGGCGTTCAGGATCTCGAGCTGCTCGCGCAGGGCAGCCACCTGCCGGTTGAGTTTTGCGGTCTCCGCCCGCGCCAGGGTCAGAGCCTCGATATTTGCCTCAAGCTCTCGTTTGCTGAGCGCCAGATCGGCTTCGCTGCTATCAAGTTTCTTACGGCCGCTGGCCAGAAGGGCGACGTATTCTTCCAGCGACGTTTCTTTTTCGGCCAACGCCTGCTCGGCGGCCAGTCGTTCCTTTTCTTCCGTGCTAAGCTTGTCTTCCGCCTCCTGCAGCGCCAGCTGCGCGGCGGCAAGCTGGGTCATCAGTTCCGACCGCAGCGCCTCCAGTGCCGACAGGTCGTCGGACAGGCGCGCCAGGTCGGCCAGCTGGGCCTCGATCGTCTCCTTGTCGGCCTCGATGACCTTGTAGGCATCCTCGACCTGGGCCGACAAGGAATCCCTTGTCTGAAGCAACGCGTCGCGCTCGCCGGCCAGCAGATCGCGTTCGGACTGCAGTCTGTCCGCCTGCTCCTGCGCGTCCGCCAGCCGCGAGGTGAGGCTGTCTCGCAGGGTCCGCAAGGACAACAGCTCGCTTTCCTGGCTGTCGCGCTCGGACAGCGAGGCGCGCAGTTCGCCGGAAAGCTCGTCGATGTTGGTGCGCAACTCGTCGTTGGCGGAACGCTCCAGCGTCAGCAGCTCCGACAGCTCGGCGACCTGGCTGTTCAGCCGCTGCAGGGCTTCGTCGCGACCGCTCAGCGCTTCGTTGAGATAGACCTGGGACAGGACGAAGATCATCAGCAGGAAGATGATCACCATCAGCAAGGTCGCCAGGGCGTCGACGAAGCCGGGCCAGATGTCCAGATTTTGTCTTTCGCGGCGCGCGAGGGCCATGGCGCCGGCCCTCCTCAGGCGCTTTTCGTGTCGACCTTACCGTCCAATGCGGCGGCAAGTGTCCGTGCCAACAGCCTGATTTCGGCACGCAGGTCTTGCATGGTCTCGGCCCGGCCGCTGGACATTTCCTCCAGCATGCGAGCCAGATAGGTTTCGATGTTGCGGATGTGCGCCCTGCTTTGTTCTTCCGCCGCACCGACGATCGGTCCCTCGGCAAGCCGCTTCAGGGCAGGCTGCAGTTCCAGCTGGCCTTCCGCCAGTTTTAACAGCAGGTTCTGTTCCGTCTTCATGGTGTCCGACAGGGCATCGATCTTAGCGGTCAGATCCGCCATATGGTCCTTCGCGATGCCGCGGGAATCCTCGGTGCGCGCCATTGCGCGCTGAAGGTTGTCCAGACTGTCCGCCGTTTGCTCCAACAACGCCTGGATATAGGCCGGGACCGACTCGACACCGTCGCCGACGGGACCGCCCCCGCCCGACAGACGCGTCAGGCCGGACAACCAGTCTTCAAGGTCGTTGTAGAACCGGTTCTGCGCCTGGCCCGCCTGCAGACCCAGAAAACCGATCACCAGGGAGCCCGCCAGCCCGAACAGCGAGGACGAGAAGGCCGTGCCCATGCCGGCAAGCGGCGACTGCAGGCCGCCTTTGAGCTCTTCGAACGCGCCCGCCACGTCGCTGCCGCCGACATCCAGGTCGCCGATCACCAGGCCCACCGCGTTTACGGTCTGCAGCAGTCCCCAGAACGTGCCCAGTAGACCCAGGAACACCAGCAGGCCGACCATGTACCGGTTGATCTCGCGGCTCTCGTCCAGCCTGCTCGCCACCCCGTCCAGCAGGGTCTGCATCGCGGTCGTGGACAGGCTGAGACGGGCGGAACGGTCCGCGCGTTCGCCCAGCATCGTTGCCGCAGGGGCCAACAGCCGCGGCGTCACGGACACCGTTCCCAGGCCGCCGCTCTGTCCGCGCTGAAAGACCTCCACCCACATGACCTCCCGGCCCAGCATGACGACGGTGCGAAACGGCAGGACAATGCCGATGGCAAGGGCGGTCAGGATGATCGAGTTCAAAACGGCGTTGGCAAGGAAGGCGTTGGCCAGGGGCTGGTAGAGAACGCCCACCAGGACGACGAGCACCACCAGAAACAGCGCCATACGGACGAGGAACGGCGAGGGCTTACTCATGCCGCGCATCCTGAATGGGAAATGGGGAGAAATTGGGGCCGGACCGCGCGGGTCCGGACCGCGTTAGCTTCCACTTGGCACCACCAAATCAACCCGGTCCGGCGGACCGTCGTCCTCCTTGTTCCCAAGTGCCCGGACGTCCATGCGCGTGCTGCGAACGCCTTTCTTCATAAGATGCGTGCGCACCGACAGGGCGCGGAACAGCGACAGGCGCCGTGCCTGGCTGGCTGACTCGACCTGTGTCCGTGCATACCCCACAAGCTGAATCCGCTGGTTCGGGTCGGACTTCATCCGTTCGGCAAGCCGGTCCAGGGCAGCCACCGCGTTGTCCGGAAGATCGCTGGAACCCGGTGCGAAGGTCACGGTCAGACCCCCGTCGCGTTCGATCGCTTCGCCGGGTACGGCCGCGACCTGCTTAGCCGGAGCGGGCTTCGTCTCCTCGGCCGGCTTGGGCGGGGGGGCCTTCGGCTCGGCAGGCGCGGGCTGTGACGATCCAGATGGCTTGATTGCAGCCTTCGCGGCCGGCTTGGCGGGTTCGGCTGCCTGCTTGGGCGCAGCCGGCTTGGCGGTGGCAGGCTGCATGGGCGGCGCCGGCTTTGCCGGCTCGGCCGGCTTCGGCGGAGCGGGCCGTGCCGCGGCCTGCTGCGGGGCAGGGGGCTGCTTCGGCGCTGGCTGTTTGGGCTTCGCCTCTGCTGCCTTCGGAGGGGGCGCCGGGGGCTTCTTCGCCGTCGGCGCTGGTGGCTGTTTCGGCGCAGGCGGCGGAGCCGCCGGCTGTGGGGCCGGTCTCTTCGCCACCTGGGGCGGCGGTTTCTTCGCCGTCGGCGCCGGCTTGCGCGCGGTGGCGGGCTGCGGTGCGGGGGCGGGCCGTTTCGGCGGTGCGACTTCGCCGCCTGGCGACGGTACGTTCAGGCTGGACTTTGGCGCCCCGCTGGGCGGCTGCTGCAAGCGCGCCGCAGCGTCGGCTTCGGGCAGCTCAGAGGGTGGTTCCAGCGATTGCGGCGTCACGCTTCCCTGCCGCAGCAGCTGCGGCAGGGACGGCGGCGGGCCCAGGCGATCGAGAACCGACAGGTCGACGGTCACGCTGTCGCCCGTCACAGCGGCGCCACTGTAGTGGGGAGTCTGGGCATTCGCGGCGGCGCCGATCAACGACGTCGCGAAGGCAAAACACAAAAACGGCCGCACACTCATGCTGATTCCAACGGTTCTGAGAGTCGTCAGGACATCTCGTGCCGGCATGGCCCTCTCATGAATAAAGCGATTCGCTGCGCGGCGTAAGGTCGGGCAAAGATATCCCAGTGGATTTGGCCGCACAACTATTTGTGGTTGAGCCAAAACCGTCGCGAATGCCAGTTATCCGACCGGCTTCATCAACGCCACGAACGGCGCGTGGATCTGTTCATTCGTCGCCAGCAGGTCCTGATCTTCCAGGGCGAACCGTCCACCGGCCATATCGGAGACGATCCCGCCGGCCTCGCGCACCAGGATCAGGCCGGCCGCGATGTCCCATGGTTTGAGGCCGCGTTCCCAGAACCCCTCGTAACGTCCGGCGGCCACATAGGCCAGGTCAAGGGACGCCGCCCCCCACCGCCTCACGCCGGCCGTCGCCCCCATCACGGTTTCCAGACGGCGCAGAAACTGGCGATGGCCTTCACCCTCCTGAATGCCCAGAAAGGGAATGCCGGTGGAAAAGACGGATTCGGCCAACCGGGAGCGGGAGGACACACGGATGCGCCGGTTGCCAAGATACGCGCCGATACCTTTCTGAGCCTGGAACATCTCGTCCTTGACCGGGTCGTAGACGATGCCGGCAATAATCTCCCGGTTTTGTTCCAGCGCCACCGAGATCGCCCAGTGCGGCATGCCGTGCAGGAAGTTCGTGGTGCCGTCCAGTGGGTCGACGATCCAGCGATGCTCGCCGTCCTCGCCCGCCAGTTCGCCGGACTCCTCCATCAGGAAGCCGAAACGCGGGCGGGCCTTCGACAGTTCGTCCCGCAGGATGCGTTCTGCCTTGTGGTCGGCGTTGGAGACGAAATCCGCCGGCCCCTTCTTGCTGACCTGCAGCTGCTCGACCTCGCCGAAGTCGCGCACCAAGGCGCGCCCGGCCTTTTCGACCGCGCGCGTCATGACATTTATCAACGGCGTGTTGATCGACATCCCGTTTCCGTTGTGCAGGGGCGACCCTAGCCCTTGGCGCGTTCCACGTAGGAGCCGTCGGCGGTGTTGATGACGACTTTCGTGCCGGTTTCGATATGCGGCGGAACCAGGGTCCGGACTCCATTTTCCAGAAGCGCCGGCTTGTAGGAGCTGGATGCCGTCTGTCCCTTGACGACGGCGTCCGCCTCGGTGATTTCCAGGACCACGGTTTCAGGCAGGCTGACCGCGATCGGCTCGTCCTCGAAGGACTCGACCTCGACGATCATCCCGTCCTGCAGATACTGCACCGACTCTTCGCCGATCAGGTCCTTGTTCAGCGAGATCTGTTCGTATGTCTCCTGATCCATGAACGTGTGGTCGTCGCCGTCGGCGTAGAGATACTGGTAAGGCTTCTGGTCGAGACGGACCCGTTCGACGCTTTCCGACGAGCGGAAACGCTCGTTGAGCTTGGTGCCGTGGCGAATGTCGCGCAGCTCGACCTGCAGAAACGCGCCGCCCTTTCCGGGCTTCACGTGCTGGGTCTTAACCGCCCGCCAGAGCTGCCCCTTGTGCTCGATGATGTTTCCGGGGCGGATCGCGTTGCCGTCTATCTTCATCAATCGTGTCCGTAGGTAATCCGATCAGTGGCCCGCCGACGAGCCGGGGCCCGATATAGACGGGCGGCGGGTGCGATGCAATGGTTGGCTCCGGCTAAGTCATCACCCCGGCGAAACGCCGGACCGCGGCGGCCGGCCCGTCGGGGTCGTCCCAGACGGCGGAGATCACCGCCAGGAAGTCGGCGCCCGCTTCGACCAGGGGGCGGCAGTTGTCGGGCGTGATGCCGCCAATTGCGACGCAGGGAACCTCCATCAGTTCCGCCCACCACCGGATCAATGCGACGTCCGCCCGCGTCTTCGCGTCTTTGGTTCCGGTCGGAAAGAACGCGCCGAACGCGACGTAGTCCGCACCCTGTTCGGCCGCCACCATCGCCAGGTGTCGGGAAGCATGACAGGTCACCCCGACGATAGCGTCGGTGCCGACAATCCGACGGGCGTGATCGTAGGCGGCGTCCTCAAGGCCGATATGGACGCCGTCGCAACCGGTTTCGGCGGCCAGGTCGGGTCGATCATTGAGGATAAAGGCGACGTCCCGGGACTGCGCGATCGGTGCCAGGGCCTCCGCCGCGCGGCGCACGGTGTCGTCGTTGGCCTGCTTCAGGCGGAGCTGGACGCAGGAAACCGGGCCCGCGTCCAGGGCCCGGGCAAGGCCGTCCGCAAAAGACGCCGGGTCCAGGCCCGGCGGCGTGATCAGGTAGAGCTGGCAAGGCGGCGTGTCCATTCGGTGGATATCCGGATCGGACACCGGTTTGTCAATCGCGGACGTCAGCCGGCCCGCATCCAGTCGTGATTGTGCCAGTTGCCGCGTCACCGGTCTGTCACGCTGTTGCGGCATAACGGGATACGCCCTAAAACCATCCAAAATTGGATATCAGGAGAAAAACTAATGGCACAGGTTGTATACCAGGGCGCGGCCCCGGACGAGGCCACGGCCGCTCAGGCAATCGGACGCCTGCTGGGACAGCACCAGGCGGCACGCGCCCAACCTGACACCGCCGATCCGAATCACATGCCGATGACCCTGATCGCGTTGAACCGACTTGGCGCCCCCGCCGAGATCCTTGGTGCCTACGCCGAACTGCATTGCCTCGATCATGCATTGCTGCCGCCTCCCGTCAGTCCGGGCCGGGTGGCGCGGGAAGACTGGCGTACCGCCCTGGGCGATCCGGCAATGGAGCAGGCCTATCGTGCCTTTTTCGAGACCGAGCTGGTGCGGCTGGGACGCGACGCGATGCTGCGGGAATACCTTCCGGATCTTATGGAGGGATGTGGCGGGGCCGGATTTCATCCGATGATCCGGCTGGCATTCGGGATTCAGCAAGACGACGATTCCGAAATCGTGTTGGCCCTGGCCTATTGGGCGACGGCTTTCCTTAGATTGGGGCATGGGCAACGCGAGCGGGCCGGCCGGGACGATCCGCGTGCCGTTCTCGAGCGCCTGCGCCGCCAGCTCGGACCGGCGTTCGGCAAGCGCGATACGGGCCTGGAATTCGGGATGCCGGCGGTTCGTGCAATGCCGGGTTTTCAGCCGGTCGTGCATTGGCTGAAGACCGACGAACGGTCGCTGGCGCAAATGGCCGAGGCGACGCTGGCGCTGTTTTCCGCGGCCGGCGGCTCGGACGCGCTGCACGTTCTGGCGGCGCCTCACGCCCTTCGCACGCTGTTGCCGTGGTTCTACGATCCGGCGCCCGCCTTGCGTTACCACTGGCAGGCGGTCGCGGCGGCGTATCTGGTGATCGGCGCGCCGCCGTTGCCGACAGCAGAGGCGCTTAAGGAAGCGGGTGAGCGGCAGGCGCCGCCGTGGCCGGCTTTGCGACAGGCGGCGATCGCGTCGCTGGACGACCATGTCATCCAGGCCGTCTACAGTTGCAGCGAGGAGGAGGAAGCGTACGGCGACCCCCTCTACCGGGTCGCGGCGGCCCGGTTCGTGGCCGATGACGGCTAGGGGCGTTTGCGCAGCACGACCGCGTCCATGGCGTCGGCAATCTGCCTGATCTTGGAGGCCGCAGGGCCGGTATAGACGATCGTGCGCCATCCCGACCGCAGCGCCGCCAGCGCATCTGCGGGTCGGGAGCCACAGTCCAGAACGGCTTTGACCGCGGCCTCGGGCCGGTCGGCCTTCGCGGCGTCAACCAGCGCCTTGAACCACGCCGGCCCGCCGGAAGCGGCCGCCGCCGGTGCCGAGATCAAGGTCAGCGACACCCCGTCCCGGGCGGCCGCCGCGACCGCCGCGCGGGCCTCGTCAGGGTCGTGGACCGTGACCGTTCGGGCGGACGGCCGGCTCAGCCAAGCGCCCCCATCGCGATGGCCGTGTCCGACATGCGGCAGGAGAATCCCCACTCGTTATCGTACCAGGACATGACGCTGACGAACCGGCCTTCCACGACCTGGGTCTGGGTCAGGTCGAAGGTGGAACTGGCCGAACTGTGATTGAAGTCGGACGACACCAGCGGCGCGTCGTTGACTTCAAGGATTCCCTTCAGGGCGCCGTTCGCCGCCTCGGTGATCGTGGCGTTGATTTCTTCGGTGCTGGTCTCGCGGCCGGCATCGAATTTGAAATCCACCAGCGAAACGTTCGGCGTCGGCACCCGGATCGCCGTGCCGTCCAGCTTGCCGTTGAGATCGGGCAGAACCAGTCCGACGGCGCGGGCGGCGCCCGTTGAGGTCGGGATCATCGAAAGGGCGGCGCCCCGGGCGCGCCGAAGATCCTTGTGCAGCGTATCGACGCTGGGCTGGTCGCCCGTGTAGGAATGGATCGTCGTCATGAAGCCGCGTTCGATACCGATCGAATTGTGCAGGACATGGGCGACCGGCGCCAGGCAATTGGTCGTGCACGAGGCGTTGGAGACAACCGTCATGTTGTGGGTCAGCTTGTCGTCGTTGACCCCGTAGACGACGGTCAGGTCGGCGCCGGAAGAAGGCGCGGAGACCAGCACTCTCTTGGCCCCTGCGTCCAGGTGGACGGCCGCCTTTTCCTTCGCCGTGAAGATCCCGGTGCACTCCATCGCCACGTCGACGCCCAGGTTTCCCCAATCCAGTTTGGTCGGGTCGCGCTCGGCCGAAACCTTGATCTTGCCCTTGCCCAGGTCGATCCAGTCGTCGCCCGACGTGATGTCCTTCGGAAACCGTCCGTGCACGCTGTCGTATTTCAGCAGATGCGCATTGGTGGCCACCGAGCCCAGATCGTTAATCCCGACAAATTCGATATCGTCGCGGCCCGCCTCATAGGCCGCGCGCAACACCAAGCGACCGATACGACCGAAACCGTTGATTGCAACTCGAACGGTCATGCTGCTCCCCTTCGCCGTTTGCTGGTTTGTCTGAAATACGCACGCGTTGTCTGTGCTGCCTAAGCCGTGTCTTACAGCGTCCTTCCCACGGCTTTCAAGCGGCCATTATGCCGCCCCTCCGCGACGGATCGTCGGCTCAGGGAAGATCGACCAGCCACGCCGCAGTTTGCTCGCCGATCTCCTTTGCCGTGAACTCCATCGAGGCGCCGCTTGCCGAGATCGATATCCCGCCCAGCCGCTGTCCGGTCGCGATATCCGACAACGAGACCGTCGCGGTCGATGTGTTGGTGAACTCCTTGAAGCCGCCGGTTTCCTGCTGACGGAGATCGATCTCCACGTTCAGCCCCTGTTTCTGGCCGGTGGCCAAGGAACCGGCAACGACCAGCCGCCAGCGGCGGGCCCGTTTGATCGCCAGGACAGCCTCAGCTTCGACAATACGGGCGATCTCGCGGTCGACGCCACGCTCCAGCGGCACCGTAACCACCACCGCACGGTACCCCGACAGCGGCGCGCTGGGGGCTTCGGCCGTTTCCACGGCAGACGTCCCGCAGCCCGCGACCGCAATGCACAGTGCCGCCACGCTCAGCATCCGGATAACGGCGCCCGACATCGGTCAGCCCGCGGCCTTGGCCGCCGCCACAACCGCGTCGGCGGTGATCCCGAAATGCTCGTACAGCGCCGGACCCGGGCCGGATGCGCCAAAACCGGACATGCCGACGAACCGACCCTGCGTACCGATCAAGGCATCCCACCCCTGGCGGACGGCGGCCTCGATGCCGACCGTGACGGTACCGGGCTGCAACACCGCAGCCCGATAGGTGTCCGTCTGCGCCGCGAACAACTCGAAACAGGGTGCGGAAACGACGGCGGTGGGGATGCCGTCCGCCTGCAGGGTTTCCCGCGCCGCCATCGCGATCGCGACCTCCGAACCTGTGGCGACAAGGGTGACCTGACGTGCGCCGGTATCGGCCTCGGCCAGAACGTAGGCGCCGCGCGCGCAAAGGTTCTCGTCGGTATATTCGGTCCGCAGCACGGGCAGGCCCTGGCGGCTCAGCGCGATCGCCGAAGGCGCCTGCTGGCGAAGAGCCAAGACCCAGCATTCCGCCGTCTCGACGGTGTCGGCCGGCCGGAAGACGAACAGCCCGGGTATCGCCCGCAGCGACGCCAGATGCTCAACCGGCTGATGCGTCGGGCCGTCTTCGCCAAGGCCGATTGAATCGTGGGTCAGGACATAGACCACGCGCTGTTGCATCAGCGCGGCGAGTCGGATCGCCGGGCGGCAATAATCGGCGAAGACCAGGAACGTTCCGCCATAGGGAATGAAGCCTCGATGCAGCGCGATCCCGTTCATTGCTGCCGCCATGCCGTGTTCGCGCACGCCGTAATAGATGTACCGGCCGTTGCCGGGGCCGGGCTTCACCGGCTCCAGCGTCGCGGTCCTGGTCAGGTTCGACCCGGTCAGATCGGCCGATCCGCCGAGCAGGTCGGGGACGGTTTCATTCAGGACCTCCAACACCATCTGGGAGGATTTGCGCGACGCGACCTTCTGCGCTGCTTCCGAGGATTGGCGCTTGAAGGCGTTGATCGCGTCATCCAGGCCGTCGGGCAAGGCGCCGGAGTGGGAAGCGAGGAACGCGTCCCGTTGGGCGGCCGCGTCCAGGCGCGACTGCCAGGACTGACGTTTCGCCGCGCCGCGCCCGCCGGCCGCGCGCCACGCCTGCATCACGTCGTCCGGAATCGAGAAGGGCTCGTGGCTCCAGCCCAGTGCGTCGCGCACGCCCGCAATCTCGTCGCCGCCCAGTGGCGCACCGTGCGACGAGGCAGTGCCTTGTTTGGTTGGCGCGCCAAAACCGATCACCGTCTTGCAAGCCAGCAGCGCCGGGCGATCGGTGCCGCGCGCCCAGGCGATCGCGTCCGCAACTGCCGCGGGATCGTGGCCGTCGACGGCGCGGACGTCCCAACCCGAGGCGGCGAAACGGGCAAGCTGATCATCGGACACCGACAGGCTGGTTGGCCCATCGATGGATATCCCGTTGTCGTCGAACAGGACGATCAACTTGTTCAGGCGGTGATGTCCCGCCAGCGAGATCGCCTCCTGGCTGATGCCTTCCATCAGGCAACCGTCGCCGGCGATGACATATGTATGGTGATCGACAAGGTCGGACCCGAAGCGGGCAGCCAACAGGCGTTCGGCCAGCGCCATTCCGACCGCATTGGCCAGACCCTGGCCAAGCGGCCCGGTGGTGGTCTCGATTCCGGGCGCGTGACCGTATTCCGGATGTCCCGCGGTCTTCGATCCCACCTGTCGGAAGTCCTTCAGCTGTCCGATGTCCATGCCCGGATACCCGGTCAGGTGCAGCAGTGCGTAAAGCAGCATGGACCCGTGTCCCGCCGACAAGACGAAACGATCGCGGTCGGGCCAGTTGGGGTCGGCCGGGTCGTATTTCAGGAATTTGGTGAACAGGACCGTTGCGACGTCGGCCATGCCCATGGGCATCCCCGGATGCCCGGAATTGGCTTTCTGCACGGCATCCATGGCCAGGGCGCGGATGGCGTTTGCCATCTCGCGATGGCCGGCCTCGGATTCGATTGCGGTGGTCATGGGACATCGCTCCGGAAAGAGATTCTGCACAGTGCCGGGCCGCGGCGCCGGGCGGTCCGGGCCGCGGCAACATGCCGCTCGACATAGGCAGCGTCAATGTTGTTGTTGCGTCGCGCGCGTTTCACCGCCCATGTTCGGCGCCGACAGCGGCGCCAGCATGTTGACGCCTCGTCCCCCAGGTCATAGTTTTGCTTTTGCACAAGGCATTTCCCTGCCTTCGGTTCAAGTTCTACGTGAAGAAAGCGATGTCGCGATTGTTGGAAGCGGAAAACCGGCTTGAACAGGTGCTGCAGCGCCTTGAAGCGGCGGCCGACAGGGTCGCGGGTGCGGGTGCGTCCTGCAGGGCGGAACTTCAGACCGTGACCACGGAGCGAGACGAGATCAAGGCCCGGGCCGGCGACTTGGCCCAGCGTCTGGAAAAAGCCGTTGCCCGTCTGAAGGTGGTGGCAAGAGAAACGGTATAGACCGGGGTAATGAGCCAGCTTGGCGTAACGATAAACGGGCGCAGTTATTCAATCGCCTACGACGATGGCCAGGAGGCGCACCTGACCAAACTCGCGGCCTATCTGGACACGCGGGTCGGCGAGATCGCGGCGACGATGGGCCAGGTTGGCGACGCGCGGCTGCTGTTGATCGCCGGCCTGTTGATCGCGGACGAGCTGTCGGACGCGAACGCCCAGGTTGCGGAGATGGAACGGGATCTGTCCGAATCGGACCATTCGGCGGAGGTTACCGCCTCGGAGAACAGCGAGAATGCTGCGGCGGATATCCTCGATCGAGTGGCACAGCGCATCGAATCGGTTGCAGCGCGCCTTGAACAGGCCTAACTAGGGCGCTGGGCGTGTGCTGCGTGGTGCGAGCCGTTTTACGTCCCGGGGGGCTAAGTACATCCCCAGGGAGCTGTCCCTGCTGGGATTGCGGTCTCGGTACTACGGCGCCCACCTGCACTTGCAGGCCATCGGGAGAATATTCGGCTACCGGCCAAGGTGGCCACGCCCAGCCTTTGTCGGTCCCGTCACCGCGATCCGCCTTGCGCTTGCCATGACTGACCCCACGGCATCAAAGCAGGCCCTGCGCCGCGCCGCGCAAGACCGCCGGCGAGATGCGGCAGCTGCTGCGTCGCCGGACAACGCCGGTGCATTGATGACCGCGGGCCTGGCCGTCCTGGCCGACAGGGCGCCGGGAACGCTGTCTGGCTTCTGGCCGATCCGAGACGAGATCGATGTGCGACCGCTACTGGGCGCGTTGCGTGATCTTGGCTGGACGGTTCTGCTGCCGGCCGTCATGGGCCCGGACGTGCCGCTTGAATTCAGGGTCTGGCAGGCGGATGGCCCCCTGGTCAGGGCCGACTTCGGCATCATGCAGCCGCCGCCGGGGGCAGCCGCCCGGGATCCTGACGTTGCCCTGGTGCCTCTCCTGGCCTTCGACGGGCGGGGCTACCGCATCGGCTACGGCAAGGGCCACTACGATAGGACACTGAGCCTGCTGCGCGGGCGGCGGCCGGTTCTTGCCGTGGGTGTCGGCTATGCCGCGCAGGAGGTGGCGCGGGTGCCGGTCGAACAGCATGACCAGCGGCTGGATGCCGTGTTAACGGAACGCGGGTGGAAATGGACGGGCGGCGATGCCTAAAGGTGGACGATGAGGCTGTTATTCTGTGGGGACGTCGTCGGTCGGTCCGGCCGCACGGTTCTGATCGAGAACTTGCCGCGGCTGCGGAACGAGATGGCGCTGGACTTCGTCGTCGCCAATGGGGAAAACGCCGCGCGCGGCTTCGGCATGACCGAAAGCATCTGCGAGGATCTGTTCGATGCGGGCTGCGACGTCATCACAGGCGGCAACCACACCTTCGACCGGGCCGAGATCATCACCTACCTGGAGCGGAACGAGCGCGTTCTGCGGCCCGACAATTATCCACCCGGGACACCGGGCCGCGGCCACGGCGTCTTCGAGACGGCCGACGGCCGCCGAATCCTGGTCGTCAACGTGATCTGTCGGCTGTTCATGGAAAACAGCGACGATCCGTTTGCCGCACTGGACCGCTTGCTGCCGGACGGTCCGCCGGTGCGATCGGGCCTGGACGCGGTGGTCGTCGATGTGCACGGCGAGGCCACGTCGGAGAAGATGGCGCTTGGCCATGTGGCGGATGGGGCCGCGAGCCTTGTGGTGGGGACGCACTCCCACGTGCCGACGGCCGATACGCACATTATGAAGGGTGGCACGGCCTATCAGACGGATGCAGGCATGTGCGGGGACTACGATTCCGTGATCGGAATGGAGAAGCAGGCGCCGATCGATCGGTTCCTCGGGCGCGTGCCGCGGCCGCGGCTGGCGCCCGCGGAGGGCGCCGGAACGCTTTGTGGCGTGTTCGTGGAAACCGACGACAAAACCGGATTGGCGAAGTCCGTTGCCCCGGTGCGCACCGGCGGCCTGCTCAAGGGGACGGCGCCCGACCTATAGGCGCGGCTTCAGCTGTTGCCTTGCGACTGGAACCGATCGACCGCGAATTCCAGGCCCTGGGCAATTTCACGGCCGATGGCGCCGCCGTCACCCTTGACCCGGTTGACGATGACCGCACGCATCGCCTCGACATGCGCGCGCACGACTTTCATGGCCCGTTCGTCCGGGCTGTTGAGCACCTCGGTGAAGCGGCACAAGGAACTGCCGACGCGGGTCATCAGGGGATATCCGAAACTGCCGCCCTGGCCGCGCATGTCGTGGGCCAGCTTGAAGATCTGCTGCAGGTTGTCGATGCGGGTCTCGTCCGTCTGTTCGGCCTCTTCCATCAGGGCGCACAGCGTTTCGATGTCCTTCATGGCCCATTTCGGATAGTCGTCGCTGAGGCGGTCGATCGCCTCTTCGGCGCGCTCCAGCATGTCCGGCGTGGGACCGCCGCTGCCGCTGACCTTTGCCTTGATCAGGTTTGGCGGGTTGATGACTTGCACGTCATCCGGTTCGTTGGCTTCGTCCGTCATTCCTCAGCGCCTCCAGCTTGAATGCTGTGATGCCCTTATCAAGAGCCCTCGTGCACAAGATCAAGAGCCCTCGTGCACAAGCGACCCGACACGATCGCGCACACCCTTCAATGCGTCCGCGGTCGCTGGTCCGGTCGCATCGGACTGTTCCTCGTTTCGGTCTTGGTCGTCCGTTTCATCGACGATCCGCCGATCGTTGCCGGCAAAGTCCTTTATCCTGCGGCGGCGGTTCGGGCCGAAATAGGACCCGACTTCGACGAATTGGCGTGGTCCTTCGATGACCGAGGCAATTCTGTCGTAAAGGCTGCTCGCTGAAACCGGTTTCGCCATGAATTCGGTCACGCCGCAATCCCGCGCTTCGACCACGCGGGCTTTTTCGGTGTAGCCGGTTAGCATGATGATCGGAACAAATTCGTCCGGACTATCATCGGCCGTCCGCACCATGCGCGTGAATTCGATGCCGTTCAATCGTTCCATCATCCAGTCGACGATGACAACGTCTGCCTTCTTCTGTTTGAATCGCTCGTAGCCCGTTGCGCCATCATCGGCCTCGACGACGTTCTTGATGCCGTACGCATTGAGAATCTGGCGCAAAAGCAACCTCGTATGTGGATTGTCCTCCACCAATAAAACGTTAAGAGCGGTCAGGTTGTAGGCCATTCAACCCTCTATCGACGTTTTCCATCCTCAGTTCGTCCGTTCGCCCGAAGCGCGACAGTCGGCGCGGCCCGGCCCGCCATGCCCCATCGGCCAAAACGGTTATCAGGAACCGGGCGGCGTCCGCCGCAAACGGCACCAACTATGGCCCAAAAACGGTTACGAAAGGCTTTGCTTGCGGCAGATAGGGCCGGTATCACACAGCCCGCTGTAACGACGGACAGAAAGCGGCCCCGGTGAGCCGGCCCGGACCCGCCGCGCCCCATTGTCGCCAAATTGCACGACTATGAGGTGTGCCTCCGGCCTATGCTTCACCACAATATCTGGTATAGATTGCTGCGAATCCGCGCTGCATTTTGAGATCCGAGTGGTAGTCGGGGAAGATTACGATGGCAGGTCACTCTAAGTTCAAGAACATTATGCACCGCAAAGGTGCCCAGGATCGCAAGCGGGCCGGCGCCTTTGCCAAGCTCTCGCGGGAATTGACGATTGCCGCCAAGCTGGGCGGGACCGATCCGGCGGCAAACGCCCGGTTGCGGGCGGCTGTGGCCGCGGCGCGGGCCGGCAGCATGCCGAAGGACAATATCGCCCGCGCCATCGCCAAGGGCGGGGCCGGGCCGGGCGAGGGCGCCGATTACGACGAAATCAGGTATGAAGGATACGGTCCGGGTGGCGTTGCCCTGATCATTGAAACACTGACCGACAACAAGAACCGCACCGCATCGGAAGTACGCGCCACGCTGTCCAAGTTCGGGGGCAGCCTGGGCGAAACGGGGTCCGTCAATTTCATGTTCGACCGGGTCGGCGAAATCAGCTATCCGGCCGACGTTGCCGACACCGACTCCATGTTCGAGGCGGCACTGGAGGCGGGCGCAGACGACGTGGAGTCCGGCGGCGACGGTCACGAGATACGCACCACGCCAGAGGATCTGCACGCGGTGGCGGCCGCGCTTGAAGAGCGCTTTGGCGAGCCGCAAAGCGCAAAGCTTGGGTGGCGTCCGCAGAACGCAGTGCCGCTGGACGAAGACAGGGCCATGTCGGTTCTGAAACTGATGGACGCGCTGGACGACAACGACGATGTCCAGACGGTCGCCGCCAATTTCGACATTCCCGACGCGTTGATGGAACAACTGGCCGGGGGCGGCTAAGGCAGCGGATGCGAATCATAGGTCTGGATCCAGGATTGCGCCACACTGGCTGGGGGGTCGTCGACAGCATCGGAAACCGGCTGGTCTTTGTTTCCGCCGGGACGGTCAGTCCCGATACGAAAGGAACGCTTTCGCAGCGTTTGTGCGCCTTGCACGACGGTCTCGAACAGGTGATCGGCTCATTCTCGCCGGATGAGGCCGCAATCGAAGAGACCTTCGTCAACCGCAATGCGGAATCCACCCTAAAGCTTGGCGAGGCGCGTGGCGTCGTGCTTCTGGTGCCGGCCCGGTACGGCCTGACCGTCAGCGAATACAACAATGCCAGCGTCAAGAAATCCGTCGTCGGCACCGGCGGCGCGACCAAGGACCAGGTCCAGAGCATGGTGCGCACCCTGTTGCCAGATGCACGACTGCCGTCCGCGGACGCCGCCGACGCCCTGGCGGTCGCGATCTGTCATGCCCACCGGGCGTCGGTGAACCGCGTCTGGGAACGGGCCGGCGGCGCGGAGACAGTCCGGTGATCGCGCGCCTGAAGGGAATTCTGGACGAGGTGCTGGAAGACCGGGTGATCGTTGATGTTGGCGGTGTCGGCTATATCGCCTTCTGTTCCGTGCGGACCCTGAACAGGATGCCCGGCATCGGCGAGGCCGTGCGCTTGGAGATCGAGACCCATGTCCGTGAGGATCATATCCATCTCTACGGATTTCACGATCCGGTCGAGCGGGACTGGTTCCGGCTTCTGACCACCGTGCAGGGCGTCGGGGCCCGTGTCGCATTGGCGATTCTCTCCGTGCTGTCGCCCGATGAACTTGTCCAGGCCATTGCTGCCCAAGACAAGGCCGCGGTCAGCAGGGCGAACGGGGTTGGGCCTAAGGTGGCGGGGCGTATCGTGTCCGAACTGAAGGACAAGGCCGCCAACGTCTCGCTGGTCCAAACCGCCCGCGCGCCGGCCGTGACTGGCGCCGCACAGCCGCCGGACATGATGGAAGATGCGGTCTCGGCCCTGGTCAATCTCGGTTACAGCCGCACCGAGGCGTTCGGCGCGGTGGCCCGCGCCGGCGGCAAGCTTGAGGGCACACCGGACATCGGCGCCTTGGTCAAGGGCGGCTTGGCGGAGTTGAGCCAATGACGGACGGCCCGGATCGAGTCGTGGCGCCGGACTTCGGACGCAGTGACGAGGTTGAAGCGTCGATCCGCCCGGCCCGGCTCGACGATTTCGTCGGGCAGGGCGCGATCCGCGAAAACCTCGCGGTCTTCGTTGCCGCCGCGCGGGCGCGCGGCGAGGCGATGGACCACACGCTGTTCTACGGTCCGCCGGGTCTTGGCAAGACGACGCTTGCCCAGATCATCGCGCACGAGCTTGGTGTCGGGTTTCGCGCCACGTCCGGGCCCGTGATAGCGCGGGCCGGCGATCTGGCCGCGCTGTTGACCAACCTGCAGCCGCGCGACGTGTTGTTCATCGACGAAATCCACCGGTTGAACCCGGCTGTCGAAGAGATCCTGTACCCGGCGATGGAGGATTTCCAGCTGGACCTGATCATAGGCGAGGGGCCGGCGGCGCGTTCGGTGCGGATCGATTTGCCACCCTTCACGCTTGTCGGCGCGACAACGCGGGCAGGGCTGATCACCACCCCGCTGCGCGAACGTTTCGGCATCCCGATGCACATGGACTTCTACACGGTGGACGAGCTCACCAGCATCGTGACTCGGGCGGCGGGAATCATGCGGGTCGGGATCGATCCCGACGGCGCGCGGGAGGTTGCCAGACGGTCGCGGGGCACGCCCAGAGTGGCCGGGCGCCTGCTGCGCCGCGTGCGCGATTTCGCGTCGGTCGACGGCGTTTCCACGATCGATGCGACGGTCGCCGATTCCGCCTTGCGCCGGCTGGCCGTGGACGACCGTGGGCTGGACAGCATCGACCGCCGTTATCTTGGCTGTCTGGCCGAGATGTACGGGGGCGGCCCTGTTGGGGTCGAGACGCTGGCTGCGGCGATGTCGAACGAACGCGATGTCCTGGAAGAAGTGGTCGAACCGTTCCTTATCCAGCAGGGGCTGGTTCAGCGCACGCCGCGCGGACGCATGTTGACGGTCCCCGGCTGGAAGTATGTCGGTCTGCCGGTGCCCAGTGCCGTGCGCGAGCAACTGGACCTGCTGACGGTCGACGGCGGTGGAGATGGCAGTGACTGACTCGCGCGACCATGTCCACGCCCTCAGAGTCTACTACGAGGACACCGATGCCGCCGGGGTCGTGTACTACGCGAACTATCTCCGTTTCATCGAGCGGGCGCGCACCGAGATGCTGCGCGACGCCGGCTTCGACCATATCGAACTCAGACAGGAACGAGGTTTGGAGTTCTTCGTGAAATCGTTGAGCGCCGACTATGTGGCGCCTGCCAGACTGGACGACTCGCTGGAGGTGCACACACGAGTCGTTAACCTTAATGGTGCAAGCATGGAGGCGGCGCAGACCGTCAGGCGCGGCACCGAAGACCTGGTGAAATGCACCCTCAAGCTTGTGTGCCTCAACGCAAAAGGACGACCCGCTCGGCTCCCGGCCGACCTGCGGGCGCGGATGCAGGCATACCTCTGGAACCCGAGGCGGGACAATTGAAGTCATGGAACAGAACGTAATCGACGCAGTGGCCCTGGGTGGTTCGGTCGAAGCCCACAGCCTGACCATCTGGTCGCTATTCCTTCAGGCCGACTGGATCGTCAAGATTGTCATGGTGATCCTGATCGTGGCATCCGTCTGGTGCTGGGCGATCATCTTCGAGAAAGTCGTGCGGCTGAGAAAGCTGCATCAGGAAGCCGGCAAGTTCGAGGACGCCTTCTGGTCGGGTGGGTCGCTGGACGACCTCTACGAGCGCATCGGCAGCCAGCCGGCCGATCCGATGGCATCGGTGTTCTCCGCCGCGATGCGCGAATGGCGCCGCTCGGCCGCACGCGGCCTGACCCAGGCAAGCGGTCTGCGCGGCGGGTTGCAGCAGCGGATCGACCGCGTCATGCAGGTGACGCTGGGACGCGAGATGGAGACGCTGGAACGGTATGTGGCGTTTCTCGCCTCCGTCGGCTCGACGGCGCCCTTTGTCGGCCTGTTCGGGACGGTCTGGGGCATCATGAACTCCTTTCAGTCCATCGCGATGACCAAGCAGACAAGTCTTGCGGTCGTCGCCCCCGGAATTGCCGAGGCGCTGTTCGCCACCGCCCTTGGCCTTGTCGCGGCAATCCCCGCAACGGTCGCCTACAACAAGATCTCGACCGAGCTGGGCCGCTATGCCGGACGGCTGGAGGCATTTGCGGGCGAGTTCAGCGCCATCCTGTCGCGCCAGCTCGAAGAAGAGGAGAGCTAGGCGATGGGAGCGTCGGTGGACGGCGGCGGCCGGTTCCACGCAAACGGCGGGCGGTATCGATATCGGGCGATGTCGGAGATCAACGTCACGCCGTTCGTCGATGTGATGCTGGTGCTTCTGATCGTCTTCATGGTCACCGCGCCGCTGCTCACGGTCGGCGTGCCGGTCGACCTGCCGAAGACCAAGGCGGCGTCGATCAACGATTCCGACGAACCGCTGGTCATCACGATCGACAGCAACGGGGCCGTCTTCGTCCAGGAAACGGAACTGCCGTTGGACAAGCTGGTGCCGCGGCTGCAGGCGATCACGGGCTCGAACCCCGATATCCGCATCTTTGTGCGGGGCGACAAGGCAATCGACTATGGCCGCATCATGGAAGTGATGGGCACGGTCAGCGTTGCGGGCTTCCGCAAGGTCGCCCTGGTCGCCGAGCTGCCGAAGTGACCGGAACGGACTGACGTCGGCGTGAAGGGCGCAGGCTGGTAATGCGGACACCGCTGATCTATTCGATTGCGCTGCATGTTGCGGTCGCGCTGATCGCGGCATTCGGTCTGCCGTCCCTGTCCGACCGGATCATCGAGCTGGCCCCGGTGATGGAAGTCTCGGTGGTGAGCGAGGCCGAGCTGGAACCGAAGGAACCGGAGCCGGTCGTTGCGGCAAAGCCGGAGCCGCCGAAGCCGGAGCCCAAGCAGCCCCCGCCGCCGCCGCCCGAACCGCCGAAGCCCGCGCGGCCGCCGCCCGAACCGCCTGCGCCCGAACCCGAGGCCGAGGTCGTGCCGGAGCCGAAGAAGGAACCGAAGAAGCCGCCCGAGCCCAAGCCGGAGCCGCAGGTTGCCAAAAAACCGCCGCCCAAGGCGGTGCCGCGGCCAAAGCCGCGCGCGAAGCCGAAGCCGCCACCCCGGAAACAGGATTTTACGTCTGTGCTGAAGACGGTGGAAAAACTGAAGGAAGAGACGCCGCGGCCGCCGCCAAAGAAGAAGGCCGAGCCCGAAGAGAAGAAACTCGACCTTCAGCAGCAGGTCGCCCAGGCGCTGGATCTCGAAGAGAAGCCCAAGCAACGTCCCAGGTTCCTGGCGGTCGGCGGGCTGACGATGAGCGAGATGGACGCGTTGCGCGCGCAGATTTCACGCTGCTGGAGTGTTCCCGCCGGCGCGCGCGATGCGGAGAACCTGGTGGTCGAGATCCGGGTCGAGGTCAATCCGGATATGACGGTCCGCTCGGCGCGGATCACCGATGTTGCGCGCATGAACAGCGACCCGTTCTATCGCACGGCGGCTGAAAGCGCGCTGCGCGCGGTCTTGAACCCGCGCTGTTCGCCACTACACCTACCTCCGAAGAAATACGAGGAATGGCGGTCCATGGTGCTGTCGTTCAATCCCAGGGAGATGTTCGGTCTATGATTCGGTCAAGCATTGTCGGAACGGTTGCCCGCCGTGTCGCCGTCCTGGCCCTTCTGTTTGCAGGCGCCGGGGTGCCGCAGGCATGGGCGGAAGTGCGAATCGACATCACGCGCGGCAATATCGATCCGCTTCCAGTTGCGATCACAAGTTTCCACGGTGTCGAGGACGACGAGATCAAGTTCGGCGGCCTGGTGGCCCAGGTCATCTCCGACGATCTGGAACGTTCCGGTCTTTTCCGGCCGATCGACCAGCGGGCCTTCATCCAGTCGGCGGCATCGATGCAGGTACGGCCGCGGTTCTCCGACTGGCGTGTGATCAACGCCCAGGCGCTGGTCAACGGCAAGGTCGAGGTGATGGAGGACGGCCGGCTCAGTGTCGAGTTTCGGTTGTGGGACGTCTTCGCCGAGGCGCAGATGCTGGGGCTACGTTATTCGACAGAGCAGGCCAACTGGCGCCGGGTCGCCCATATCATTGCCGACGGAATATACAAACGCCTGACCGGCGAAACCGGCTATTTCGACACCCGCATCGTCTTTGTCGCCGAAAGCGGCCCGGCGACCCGCAGGGTCAAGCGCCTTGCCATCATGGATCAGGACGGCGCCAACCACCGGTTCCTGACTGGCGGCGAGACTTTGGTGCTGACGCCGCGGTTCTCACCGACGCAGCAGGAAATCACCTATCTCAGCTACTGGAACCAAACGCCGCGGGTCTACATTTTCAACATCCAGACCGGCAAGCAGGAACTTCTGGGCACCTTCAAGGGCATGACGTTCGCGCCGCGGTTCTCGCCCGACGGCAACTCGGTAATCATGAGCCACGCCGAGGCCGGCAACTCTGACATCTATGTCATGGATCTGCGCACCCGCAAGGCCCGGCGCCTGACCAACGATCCCGCCATCGATACCAGCCCGACCTATTCGCCCGACGGATCGCAGGTGGCATTCAACTCGGACCGCGGCGGCACGCCGCAACTTTACGTGATGAATGCCGACGGATCGGCGATCAGGCGAATCAGTTTTGGCCGCGGCCGATATCTGACCCCGGTGTGGTCGCCGCGCGGCGACCTGGTCGCCTTTACCCGCCAGGCCGGCGGACAATTTGCGATCGGGGTCATGCGTCCGGACGGATCGGGCGAAAGAATCCTGTCGGAGAGCTATCTCGACGAGGCCCCCACATGGGCGCCAAACGGCCGTGTGCTGATGTTTTTCCGTCAGGCTCCTCCCGATGCGGAGGGCAAGACGGGACGCACCCGTTTGTATTCGATCGATCTTACCGGCTACAATTTGCGCGAGGTGCTGACACCCGGCGACGCGTCAGACCCGGCGTGGTCGCCACTTAACCCGTAGAGCATGTTGGAAAAATCGGAACGGATGTTTTCTTGCGCCGTTAAGATCAAAGAAAGATTTCGAAACTATCGATGTTCTATTCGGCGGAGATGGTTGTATTTGGCGATTCCACGTGCTTTATTAATCGCCACGGTCAGTGAAAACCAAATCCCACGGTTTGTGAACACCATTTTCAACCTAAAAGGACGGTCAGGGATCCTCCGGGTAGGAATGACGTCCTGCACCTCTGTTGGGGGGGGGGTCTTACATGCAGGTAAAACTACTGAGCCTTCTTGCCGCTTTGCTTCTGGTTTCGGCGTGTGCGTCGCAGCCGGAGGAAACAGCGGGGACTGATACCGGCGGTGCCGCGGCAACCGGTGCCGGCGCGGCAGTCACCGATTCGGGCGTCCAGCCTCCAGTGGCGGGTTCGGCCGAAGATTTCCTCGTCAATGTCGGCGACCGCATCTTTTTCGACTTCGACAAGTCGGAGATCCGGTCGGACGCGGTCGGCACGCTGGAGCGCCAGGCCGCTTGGCTTAAGCAGTTCCCGCAGGTGACCATCCTGATCGAGGGACATTGCGACGAGCGCGGCACCCGCGAGTACAACCTCGCCCTTGGTGAGCGGCGCGCCAACGCCCATAGGGACTACCTCGTCGGCCTCGGCGTCGCCGAGGGTCGCGTTGAAATCACCAGTTACGGCAAGGAACGCCCTGCCGTTCTGGGCAGCAACGAGGCTGCATGGGCCCAGAACCGCCGCGGGGTCGTGGTGATTCGGGGCGGCTCGGCAAGCTGAACGTCGACTCGAGGCAATGAGGCGCGTCCGACAGGGCGCGCCTCTGCCTTAATGTCGTCCAAATGGCTGCCTATCCTGCGCGCCGGTTTGCGAAGGATCAGAAGGCTATGACGATGCGGTTCGGACGCGTCGCCCGTCGCCGTGAGCGGCAGGCGACGTTTCGTGTCTTTGGTGGTATTGCGGCCGTTGCGCTGGTGCTCGTTACGCTTGGCGTGCCGGCCGCACGTGCGCAGGCCCCCGAATCGGAGTCGGCGCTGTTCGAAGAGATCGAACGCCTGCGCAACGACCTCATCGACCTTCAGAAATTCGTCTACGCCGGCGGCGGCACCGTCGCGTCCGGCGCACCGGACGTTTCCGGCGCGGCCTCCGGCAGCGAGGATGCCGGCGCCGGCACAGGCAACCTCAACGCACGCATGCAGTTGCGGATCCAGCAATTGGAATCGAAGATCCGCAACCTGACGGGCCAGCTGGAAGAGGCCAACTTCCAGATGCGCCAGATGGCCCTGCGCCTCGACAGGCTCGTTGGCGATGTCGATTTCCGTCTGCAGAACCTTGAACGTGCCGGCGGCGTGAGTCAGACGTCCAGCCTGTCCGGGACTGCCCAGACAGGCCAGGTCCAGGGACAGCTTCCCGGCCAGGCGGCAGCCCAGCGGCCAGGCACCACGGTCATCACCTCGTCGGGTGCAACGGTCACGGCCAGCGAGCTGCCGGTTGCACCGGGTGGCGAACTGCAGCCCGGCCAGCGGCCGCTTGCCTACATGCGGCAAAGCGATCTCGATGACCCGCAGCAGACCCCAAGCACGGCAGCGCCATCGATTGCACCCGAAGCCATTGCACGGCGCAGCGAGCCGGTGGCTCCTGCGGCGCCGACGGCGGCGCCGGCGCCCGGCGCCGTCAGCGCACAGCCGTCTTCCACGGGCCGGCCCGCCGTACAACAAGCCGCCATCCTTCCCGAAGGCACGGCGGAGGAGCAGTATCGGTTTGCCTTTGGTCTTGTGCGCAAGCAGCAGTTTCCGGAGGCGGAACAGGCGTTGCGTGCGTTCGTCGAGACCCATTCCGAGCATGAGTTGGCGGGCAACGCGATGTACTGGCTGGGCGAGACCTTTTATGCGCAGCAGCACTACCGGGATTCGGCTGCGGTCTTTGTCGACGCCTACAGCAACTACCCGAAGGGCGCCAAGGCGTCGCACAGTCTGTTGAAGCTGGGAATGTCGCTGGGCGCTCTCGGTAAGACGGAAGCGGCATGTACCTCGTTCCAGGAACTGCGCAGAAAGTTCCCGGAAACCGAGCAGCGCGTCCTGCGAAAGGCTGACAGCGAGTCCAGGAAGCTGGGCTGCAAGACGGGTTAGGCATCCGTTCGCGTCAGCGCGGCGCGGCTGGTAATGACAGACTCCACCCCTCAACCGCTGGACCGGCAAGCGTTTGCCGACTGTATGGCGCGCTTTGATCCGTTCGAATCCCGGCCGCACCTGGCCGTTGCCTGCTCGGGCGGACCCGACAGCATGGCGCTCGCGGTGCTGGCCGCCGGGTGGGCAGAGGCGCGCAAGGGGCGTGCGACTGCCTTGATCGTCGACCATGGCCTGAGGGCCGAGGCGGCACAAGAAGCGGCGTCTACGCGCAAGCGGCTCGGCCGGCTGGGCATTCGCGCCGTGATCCTGAAGGGAAGCATCGGCGCGCCGACACGCGATGTTCAGAACGCTGCGCGGGACTTGCGTTACCGGCTGTTGCAGGAATGGTGCGCCAAACATCGCGTGCTTCATCTTTTGGTGGCGCATCATCGTGAGGACCAGGCCGAAACGCTGTTGTTGCGGCTGGGCCGCGGCAGCGGAGTCGACGGACTTGCTGCGATGGCGTCGGAAAGCGTGCTGGACCATGTCCGTGTCCTGCGTCCGCTGCTGCAGGCTCCGCGGGCCAGTCTGGAGGCCGTTGCGCATGAGGCGGCAGGGACGTATGTCGATGATCCCTCCAACCGCGACCCGGCCTTCGCCCGGGTTCGCATGCGGCGCCTGCTGCCCGCTCTTGCCGCCGAAGGCCTCGGCGTTGACCGGCTGGCCGCGACCGCCACGCGCATGGGGCGGGCGCGCAGCGCGCTGGATGAGACGGTCAATGCCTTGTTGGGAAAGTCGGTCGGCCTTTATCCGTCTGGCTATTGCCGGATCGCCCCCGGGCCGCTGCTTGTCGCGCCGGAAGAGATCGCTCTGCGCGCCTTGTCGCGGATCGTCGCCTGCGTCTCGGGTATGGCGCATCCGCCGCGCCTGGACCGATTGGAGCGTCTGCACGCGGCCTTGTGCGACGGCAGGCTGGGACGGGGCAGAACCCTTGCCGGAGTCCGTGTCGTTGAATGGCAAGAAGCGATTCTGGCGGTGCGCGAGACTGCGGCCATGGCGCCGCCTGTGCGGCTGACCGGCCAGGTGCTCTGGGACGGGCGCTATTTCGCCGAAACGGCCGCTCCGGGCTGGAGCCTGGGCGCCTTGGGCGCCGTCGGAGCCGCGGCGATTGGAAGTCAGCATGCCGCCTCCGGACCGGTCCCGCCGCGTGTTGTTTGGCCCAGCTTGCCTGCATTTTGGAGGCGTGGGCAACCAAAGGTGGTGCCCCATTTGGGGATATTGGGGCCGGGACGGGGTGTCGCCGCGACCTTGCGGATCGCCTATACCCCCAAAAGACCGCTTGGGGGTGCAATCTTTAACTTTTCGTAAGGGCAATTAGACACTATCTAAAGCGAGACAAAGCACTATATCTGGTTCCATAATGGTCCTAGATCTGGACCGGCGGGGGTGCTAGGGGCTGCGACGCGTCAGGTCGGCGTCGCCGATGCGGAAGCGAGGCGAACAAGTGAACCTTTTCGGCAGAAATCTGGCATTGTGGATCATCATCATGGTCCTGATGGTGTTCCTGTATAATGTTTTCCAGGGCTCATCGACGCGTCCACAACAGGCGTCGATCTCCTATTCCCGCTTTCTGGCCGAAGTTCAGGACGACCGGATCGCGGACGTGACGATCCAAGGCGACACCATCACCGGTCATTACAAGGGTGGCGGTGCGTTTCAGACCTATGCACCGGAGGATCCGGCCCTTGTCGACCGGCTTCAGGACAACGGTGTGACGATCTCCGCCGCGCCCCCGGACGAGGGCATGCCGACCCTGTTCGCGGTTCTCATAAACTGGTTCCCGATGCTGCTGTTGATCGGCGTCTGGATCTTCTTCATGCGTCAGATGCAGTCGGGCGGCGGCAAGGCCATGGGCTTTGGCAAGTCGAAGGCCAAGCTGCTGACCGAGCGTTCCGGACGGGTCACGTTCGAGGACGTGGCCGGCGTCGACGAAGCCAAGCAGGAGCTGGAAGAGGTCGTCGAATTCCTGCGCGACCCCCAGAAATTCCAGCGGCTTGGCGGCAAGATCCCCAAGGGCGTGCTTCTGGTCGGGCCACCGGGGACCGGTAAAACCTTGATCGCACGGGCGGTGGCCGGCGAGGCCAACGTGCCGTTCTTCACGATTTCGGGTTCGGACTTCGTCGAGATGTTCGTCGGCGTTGGCGCCAGCCGCGTCCGCGACATGTTCGAGCAGGGCAAGAAGAACGCCCCTTGCATCATCTTCATCGACGAGATCGACGCGGTCGGACGCCATCGCGGCGCCGGGCTGGGCGGCGGCAACGACGAACGCGAACAGACCCTCAACCAGCTGTTGGTCGAGATGGACGGGTTCGAGGCCAACGAGGGCGTCATTCTGATCGCCGCGACCAACCGGCCCGACGTTCTGGATCCGGCCCTGTTGCGGCCGGGCCGTTTGGACCGCCAGGTCGTGGTGCCCAATCCGGATATCCTCGGCCGCGAGAAGATCCTGAAGGTCCACATGCGCAAGGTGCCGCTGGCGCCGGACGTGGACGCCAAGATCATCGCGCGCGGGACGCCCGGTTTCTCCGGCGCGGACCTTGCCAATCTTGTCAACGAGGCGGCCTTGCTGGCCGCCCGGCGGAACCGGCGCGTGGTCTCCATGCAGGAGCTGGAGGACGCCAAGGACAAGGTGATGATGGGGACCGAACGGCGCTCCATGGTCATGTCCGAGGAAGAGAAGCGCCTGACCGCCTATCACGAGGGCGGCCACGCGATTGCGGCCCTGCACACGCCGGCGTCCGATCCCATCCACAAGGCGACGATCATTCCGCGCGGCAGCGCGCTGGGCATGGTGATGCGTCTGCCCGAGCGTGACCAGATCTCCATGTCGCGCGAACAGATCGAGGCCAATCTGATCGTCGGGATGGGCGGCCGGATCGCCGAAGAGCTGATCTTCGGGCGCGACAAGGTGACGACGGGTGCCTCCAGCGACATCTCGATGATCACCGATCTGGCCCGCCGGATGGTGACCGAATGGGGATTGTCCGATCGGATGGGACCGCTGCGCTACAACGATAACCAGGAGGAGGTCTTCCTGGGGCATTCGGTGGCGCGCCAGCAAAGCGTGTCCGAAGCCACGGCCCAGGCGATCGACGAGGAAGTCAGGCTGATTGTGGATGGCGCCGACGCGCGCTGTCGGGCGATCCTGACCGAACATGAGGAGGATCTCCACATCCTGGCCAAGGCGCTGCTGGAATACGAGACGCTGAGCGGCGAGGAGATCAAGGCGCTGTTGCGTGGCGAGGAGATCGTCCGAGAGGATTCCAGCGATTCCGCCCCGAAGGGCGGAGCCCGATCGTCCGTGCCGACCAGCGGCGGGCCGGTCGGAATCGAGCCGGGGCCGGAACCGCAAGGCACCTGACACCGACTTTCACGACATGGACGGGGCTGCGCTTGGCGCGGCCCCGTTTTTGTCAATGTCGCGTTAACCGTGATGGCGCAGGGTGGTTGGAATCCGCGGCTGCCGCGCTGGCCCGCATTCGTATCGCGCAGGCGCCCGCGACATGCTAAGAACGCTGGCGCGCTGCATGGTATCCGCGCCTTTCTTGAGAGACGAAAATGACCCGCAAATACTTCGGGACCGACGGCATCCGCGGGACCGCCAACCTCGGCCCGATCACCCCCGATACCGTTCTGCGCCTTGCGATGGCGGCGGGCCAGCGGTTCCGCCGCGGCGGACACCGGCACCGCGTGGTGATCGGCAAGGACACGCGGCTTTCCGGCTATATGCTGGAGAACGCCCTCACGGCGGGCTTCCTGTCGATGGGAATGGACGTGCAGCTTCTGGGTCCGATGCCGACACCCGCCGTGGCCATGCTGACACCGTCGCTGCGGGCCGATCTCGGCGTGATGATTTCGGCCTCGCACAACCCCTTTCAGGACAACGGCATCAAGCTGTTCGGACCCGACGGTTTCAAGCTTTCCGACGACGACGAACACGAGATCGAGGCGCTGATGGACGGGCTGGGCCTCGATCTGATCGAGCCGGCGCAAGTCGGCCGCGCCAAGCGCCTGGACGATGCGCCCGGCCGCTATGTTGAGGCGGTCAAAAAGACCTTCCCCCGCGGCCAGACGCTGGACGGACTGAAGATCGTTGTCGACTGCGCCCACGGCGCGGCCTACCGGGTGGCGCCGTCGGTATTTTGGGAACTGGACGCCGACGTTTTCGCGCTGGGTGTCGCGCCGAACGGCACAAACATCAACGACGGGGTCGGGGCCGCCTGTCCCGAGGCCATGTGCGCCGCCGTCGTCGAGCAGAAGGCGGACCTGGGCATTGCCTTGGACGGCGACGCCGATCGCGTGATTATCTGCGACGAGACCGGCCACGTCGTGGACGGTGACCAGGTGATGGCGCTGATCGCGAAGTCCTGGCACGCTCAGGGACGGTTGGAGAACGGAGTCGTCGCCACGGTCATGTCCAATCTGGGGCTGGAACGGTTTGTCACCGGTCTTGGCCTGTCGCTGGTGCGGACCCGTGTCGGCGACCGCTATGTGGTCGAGCGCATGCGCAAAGACGGTTACGCGCTGGGCGGCGAACAGTCGGGCCACATCATCATGACCGATTATACGACGACGGGGGACGGACTGATCGCGGCACTGCAGGTGCTGGCGGTTCTGGTGGACCGGCCCGGCACGCCGATGAGTGCACTGTCGCGGGTGTTCGCGGCCGTGCCCCAGCGACTGCGCAACGTGCGGCACAACGGTGACGATCCGCTGCAGGCCGAGCCGGTCAAGACGGCCATCCACGACGCCGAAGCGGCGCTTGGTGCGTCGGGAAGGCTGGTGATCCGCCGGTCGGGCACCGAGCCGGTGATCCGCGTGATGGCCGAAGGCGATGACTTTGGCCTGGTTGAAAAGGTTGTCGATCAGGTCGCGGACGTCATCTCCCAGCAGACCGGCCGGTGAGCGGCAACGGTCCGGGGCCGCGCGGCGCCGGTGGGCGGGCCCTGATCGTCGCTGGTTCCGATTCGGGCGGCGGCGCGGGCATTCAAGCAGACATCAAGACGGTGACCGCTTTGGGTGGCTATGCCATGACCGCGGTGACGGCCCTGACCGCGCAGAACACGCTGGGCGTTCATGGCGTCGTCGGCGTCGAGCCTGCCTTTATCGCCCAGCAGATGACAGTGGTCCTGGACGACCTGGGCGCCGACGCGCTGAAGACGGGAATGCTGCATTCGGCGCCTGTGATCGAAGCGGTATGCGACGTCATCAAGGCGCGGGCAGGCGACATCCCGCTGGTCGCGGACCCCGTCATGTACGCCAAGGGTGGCCATGCTTTGCTGCAGCCCGACGCGGTAACGACCCTCACAGCGCGGCTGCTGCCGCTGGCGGCGGTGGTCACGCCCAACCTTCCCGAAGCAGCGGCCCTGACCGGTATCGACATTGCCGGTGTGAATGAAATGGAAGCGGCCGGACGCGCCCTGATCGGGAAGGGCGCCGGCGCGGCGCTGGTCAAGGGCGGCCACCTGGACGGCGCGCGGCTGTACGATGTGCTGGTGCATGCCGGCGGTGTCCGGATCTTCGAGGACGACCGGATCGACACCAAACATACCCACGGGACCGGCTGTACCCTGGCTTCCGCCATCGCCTGCGGTCTGGCGCAAGGGCTGAATCTCGAACGGGCGGTTGCCCGTGCTCGCGCCTACGTTCAACGCGCGATCGCCGCGGCGCCCGGTCTCGGCGCCGGCCATGGCCCGCTGGCGCACGGCCATACCGTGGCCCCGTTCAACGGAACGGACTAGAGCGGGGTTAGTTCAGGTCAAACCACCGAGGCGGTTGCAGCCACGTGGTTCGAGACGGCGCGCTGGCGCGCGCCTCCTCACCATGAGGGGAATAGTGAGCCGTTCCAGTGCAAACCCTCACGCCTCAAGGAGCACCCGTAGGGCGCGTCTCGAAGGGTCTGGCTGCAACCGGCACGCCGCTATCCGCGCCGCGGCTTGCTCCATCGACTCGGCCTTGATCTAGCCCGTCCGCGTCGCTAGACGATCTCCTGTGCGGCAACCGGCCGGTCACGCGCCAGATCGGCAAGAATGCGCAGCCCTTTTTCGAATTTCTCCCATGTCCTTGGGGGACCCAGGCAGATGCGGATCGCGTGCGGCGGAACGCCCCGGCCGACCACGAATGCCTCGGGCGGCGTGACCAGCACGCCGCGCCGCTTTGCCTCAACCACGAAGTCGCTGGACCGCCACGGTTCGGGAAGGCGCAGCCACAGATGCATCGCCCCCTTGGGACAGTCCTTTTCCGCATCCGGGAACAGGGTCAGGGCGAACCGGCGGCGGCGCTCGCCTTCGGCCCGGCGGCTTTCCAGGATCCGGTCTGCGGTCCCGTCCATGATCCAGCGGGCCGCGATTTCCGCGGTCAGCGGCGATGCCATCCAGCAGCTGACGCGCACCGCGCGGGTCAGTTCGGTCGTGGCCTGTGGCGGCCCCGCCATGTAGGCGATGCGCAGGCCCGGCGCCAAGGCCTTGGAAACGGAGCCAATGTAGTAGCCCAGTTCAGGCACCAGGTTGCTGATCGGGGGCGGCGCGTCTTCGGTCATCGGTCCGAAGATATCGTCCTCCAGGATCGGGACGCCAAACCGGCGCGCCAGCGCTGCGATTTCCGCACGCCGCGCCGACGACATGATGACGTTGGTCGGGTTCTGCAGCGTCGGAACCGTGTACAAGACCTGAACATCGCCCTGTCGGCACGCCGCCTCCAGGGCGTCCGGCCGGATGCCGTCGTGGTCCATCGCCAGCGGCTCAAGCTTGACGTTGAAGATACGGGCCAGGGGCTGGATTCCCGGATAGGTCAGTTCGTCGGTGACGATTCGGCCGCCCGGCCGGGTCAGCGCGGTCAGGGCCACCATCATCGCATTGTGGGCGCCGGCTGTGATCACCACCCGGTCCGGCTCCACGTCCAGGCCGCAGCGCCCAAGCCACACCGCGCCGGCTTCCCGGTGTCGCGGCAGGCCTGCGTGGGACTGATAGCCGATCAACGCACCTAATGACGGGTCGGTAGCCATGCTTGCCAGCGTGGGGCCGATTGCCGCGATCTCTTCGCCGGGTACGGGATAGTTGAAGCTGAAATTGATCGGTCCGGCCGGTTCGTCGCCTTCGGTGACGAACAGCTGCTTTTCCGCCAACGCGCTGGACGGTTCCTGGACGAAGGTTCCGCGCCCCACATGGCCGGCCACCAGGCCTCGCCGCTCTGCTTCGGCGTAGGCGCGGCTGACCGTTCCGACCGTCACGCCCAGGGACCAGGCAAGATCTCGGTGAGTCGGCAGGCGAGTGCCGGTCGCAAGCGCGCCCGCGGCGATGTCCGCGTCGATCGCCTCGACGATGGCCAGGTATTTCGGACCGTGGGTTTCGGAGAGATCAGGCCGCCATGCGGTCATCGAAAGGCGTCGTCGGGTTCCATAAAATTGTCATGGTGACAATGTAACGTTTGACTCCGATTGTCACAATGACAAAATGCGAAGAATAGGACAATGGACGATGACAAACCTCGAGAGGGGAGAGATTGAATGCATACAATCCAGCAGAACAAAGGGCTGGTGGCGCGTCTCTTCGCCACCAGGCCGGAGTATTTCCATGGTTCCGGACCGCTCCGCGGCATCGGGCGCGGCGCGGCATGGCTGCTTGAGGCCGTCCTGGTTTGGCAGGACCGGGCGAACCAGCGCCACCGTCTTCGTTTGTTGTCCGATGCGGCGCTGAAGGATATCGGCGTCAGTCGGCTGGACGCCGAACGCGAAGCCTGCAAGCCGTTCTGGCAGGCTTGAGCGGATGGACACAGCCGGACTGGTGCCGTAGGGAAGAGGGATGACCACCGTCAGCTTGTCCGAACTGGAGTCCGCCGCTGACCTTGTCCACGCGGTGATGCCTGCCACGCCGCAATACAGCTGGCCGCTCTTGTGCCAGCGCATCGGCTGCGACGTTTGGGTCAAACACGAGAACCACACGCCCGTCGGCGCCTTCAAGGTCCGCGGCGGGCTGGTTTTCATGGACGACCTGACCGCCAACGGGATGCCGGCGGGGATCATCACTGCGACGCGCGGCAACCATGGGCAGTCGGTCGCGTTTGCAGCAAGGCGCGCCGGCATCCATGCGGTGATCGTGGTGCCGGAAGGCAACTCGGTCGAAAAGAACGCGGCGATGCAGTCGTTGGGCGCCGACCTTGTGGTGCATGGCCACGATTTCCAGGCCGCGTTCGAATATGCGCAGGCGCGGGCATCGGGCGACGGGCTCTACATGGTGCCTTCCTTCGACCCTCGGCTGATCAGCGGCGTGGGAACCTACGGCCTCGAGTTCTTTCGCGCCGTCCCCGACCTCGACGCGGTCTATGTGCCGATCGGGCTCGGGTCCGCCATCTGCGGGCTGATTTCCGCGCGCAACGCCCTGGGTCTAGGCACGGCCATCGTCGGCGTGGTGTCCGAAGGCGCCCCAACCTATGCACTTTCCTTCGAGGCGGGCAAACCCGTGCCGACAAATGCCGCGGAGACCATGGCCGACGGCGTCGCCTGCCGGGTGCCGATTCCCGCGGCGGTGGAGACGATCAACCGCGGCGCCGACCGCGTGGTGCGTGTGTCCGACGAGGAGATCAAGGCGGCGATGCGTGCCTATTTCAGCGACACCCACAATGTCATCGAAGGCGCGGGCGCGGCGCCGCTGGCGGCTGTCCTGAAGGAACGTGACCATCTCTCGGGGCGCAAGGTCGGCGTCATCGCGACCGGCGGCAATATCGACCTTGCGCTGTTCCGCGAGGTGCTGAACGAAGATGCCGGACCGGATCGCCGGCCGGACGGTCCGTAGGGCAGGAGGGACCAGGCATGACGACCCCGATCCGGCTGTTCCAGGTCGATGCGTTCACGCACCGGCTCTTCGGCGGCAATCCGGCGGCGGTCTGCCCGCTGGAGGCATGGCTTCCGGATCAAACCCTGCAGGCGATCGCTGCCGAAAACAATCTGTCTGAGACGGCGTTTCTGGTTCCCAGTAGCGCCGACGGGGCGGACTACGAGATCCGTTGGTTCACCCCGACCGCGGAGGTCGATTTGTGCGGCCACGCCACACTCGCCAGCGGCCATGTGCTGTTTAATGTGCTGGGATTCGACAAACAGACGGTTCGGTTTGGTTCCAAATCGGGACCATTGGATGTCGTGCGCGAGGACGATGTGTTGGTCCTGGATTTCCCCAGCCGGCCTCCGGTCCCTGCTGTCTTCCCCGATGGCATCGAATCCGCTTTGGGAGTCAGGCCGCTGGAGTATCTGTCGGGTGACATGCAAGTTGCGGTTCTGGCCGACGAGACTGCCGTGCGGGGCACGCAGCCCGATCTTCGCTACATCGCCCGGCATGCCGGTGGGAGCTTGATAGTGACGGCCGAGGGCGAAAACTGCGATTTCGTTTCGCGCTATTTCGCCCCGCATGTGGGGATCGACGAGGATCCGGTAACCGGCTCCGCCCACTGCGTTCTGACCCCGTTCTGGGCCAAGCGCCTGGGCAAGCAGCGGCTGACCGCGCGGCAGGTCTCCAAGCGCGGCGGCGACCTTGTCTGCGAACTTGCAGGCGACCGGGTGAGGATCGCCGGCCAGGCCGTGCTGTACCTCGAGGGAGCCATCCGTGCCTGACGTTTCCCTGCGCGAGGCGTTGGGCCCGGCGGACATGACGACGGTCCGGATCCTGTTCCGCGAATATGCCGACTGGCTTGGCGTCGACCTCTGCTTCCAGGATTTCGAACAGGAGCTTCAGGACCTGCCCGGGTTCTACCGCCGCCCCCAGGGGTGTCTTTTGTTCGCGGAGAGCGGCGAGGAGACAGCCGGTGTCGTCGGTGTGAGGCCCCTCGAGGAAGGCGTGGCGGAGATGAAACGGCTGTGGGTCCGGGCCGGCTTTCGCGGCCTGGGCATCGGCAGGCGTTTGGCCGAGGCCTCTGTCTCGATGGCGCGGGAGGGCGGCTATCGGGCCATGGTGCTGGACACCCTGAGCGATCCGCGTCTGGACGCCGCGCGCGGCATCTATGAGACGATGGGCTTCCGTCGGGTTCCGGCCTACTACCACAACCCTCTGGAAGGCGTTCTGTACTACCGGATGGACCTGTAGGCGGGGTATCGCAAGAACCGGGTGGCCGGCATGTCGGCACGTCCCTAGGGTGCTGCGCGATCACGAACGCAGGAGGGACGGAACGATGTTTTTGTCAGCGATTCACCGCGCAACCTTTTCGCGCCGCGCCGGTCTGGGCCGGTTCGTTGCGCGCTTGCTGTCGGCGGTCCTGGAATGGCAGGACCGGGCCAACCAGCGCCACCGGCTCCGCGGCATGTCGGACTACATGCTGAAGGACCTGGGCCTGACCCGGGCGGACGTGGAATGGGAGGCGTCCAAGCCTTTCTGGATGCGGTAGGCGCCGCCGCAAGATCCGGGTGGCGGCCCCCCGGGACCCGGCCTAAGCTTGGTCCATTCCAGCGGAGGCAGTGGAAACAGAGGTTACGGTCCCGGGGCAGGTGTCCGGGCAGGAGACGGAAGATGAGCGAAATCGGTCAGGACAACACATTGCAAATGCCCCATGCCGGGCCCGAATTCGCGCGCGTCGGCGAGGCCCTCGCCTATGTCGCCGCGCATTTTCGTGACCAGCCGAGCCTTGCCGAGGTTGCCGGTCATGTGGGCCTCAGCGAGTTCCATTTTCAGCGGGTCTTCACGCGCTGGGTCGGGCTCAGCCCCAAGAAGTTCCTCCAGGTTCTGACCCTGGAGGCGGCCAAGCAGAGCCTGGAGACCTCCAGCAGCGTTCTTGACGCGGCGTTCGATGCCGGCCTTTCCGGGCCGGGCCGGCTGCACGATCTCTTCGTGTCGCTGGAGGCCGTGACGCCCGGCGAGTACAAGCAGCTGGGCCAGGGCATCGTAATCCGCTGGGGCTGGCACGAAAGCCCGTTCGGGACATGCCTGGCGATGGCCACCGACCGCGGCCTGTGCGGACTCGCATTTCTTGATGACCGAGGCGAAGACATTGGATTCGCCGATGTGGCTGCGCGGTTCCCTGAGGCGGAGCTCGTCGAGGATCCGTCCTTCACGGCGCCCTTTGTGGCGGCCGTGTTCCAGACGCCCGAACAGCGCCGCGCAACGCTGGACGCGCCGCTCAGGCTGTTTGTGAAAGGTACGCCGTTTCAGGTTCAGGTCTGGCGCGCCCGGCTGTCGATCCCGGAAGGGACCTTGACCACCTACGGCAGCATTGCCCGGGCGTTGGGCAAGGGCGGCGTGGCCGCACACGCGGTGGGCACCGCGGTGGGGTCCAACCCGGTTTCCTTCCTGATCCCCTGTCACCGCGTCATTCGCGAGACCGGGGCCCTGGGCGGCTACCGGTGGGGGCTGGGCCGAAAGCTGGCAATGATTGGCTGGGAGGCCAATCACGCCCGGTCCGGGCTGGCGTTGCGGCAGAGTGCCTAGCGCGTGGCGATGCCCCAGGCGACGAATTCCGGGTTGCGAAACCCGTCCTTGCCGTAAAGCAGCGGCTCGCCCGCGACGCAATCCACCCGGCCGCCGGCTGCCGCCAGCACAGCGTGGGCGGCGGCCGTGTCCCATTCCATGGTCGGACCGAAGCGGGGGTAGATGTCGGCCTGGCCCGCCGCCACAAGGCAGAATTTCAACGACGACCCGGCCGAAATCCGCTCCACGACCCGTCGGTCGCCCAGGAATTCCGAGATCTTCTGCGTGTCGCCGTGGCGTCGGCTGTAGATGACCGTCAGCCCATCGAAGGGCGCCGGCCTGACATGGATCGGGTCGGCAAAACCCGAGCCTTTCTGTCGCGACGCGCCCAGTCCTTCGGCTCCGGCATAAAGCGTATCGTCCAGCGCCGGTGCCAGGACCACGCCCAGAACCGGCCTTCGGTCGCGGATCAGACCGATATTGACGGTAAACTCGTCGTTGCGGTTCAGGAATTCCTTGGTGCCGTCGACCGGGTCGACCAGCCAGAAGGGACCGTCGCCCACATCCGGGATGTCGCCCCGGGTGACGGCCTCTTCCGCGACAATGGGCACATCGGGCGTCAGCGCCGCCAGGCGCGGTGTGATGATGGCCTCGGCCTCCAGATCCGCCTTGGTGACGGGCGACTGGTCCGTCTTCTGATAGACGTCGAAGTCCGAGCGATAGACGCGCATGACGGCTTCGCCTGCCTCCAGGGCAATCGCCTTGACCTTCGGCAGAAGCGTCGCATAGTCGAGATCCTGCATCGTCCCTCCCTCGGTGCGGCTCAACGCGACGTTAAGTGCTTGCGGCTGTTGCATCAACTGAACCTCACGACTGGATGGAACATCTTACTCGCATACCCCGATTCGCAGGTGCACAACAATGCAGCGTGTTTGTTCGGCCTGATTTCGCGCTCTGGTCGGGCTTGTCGCGAAAAAAAAGTCCCGGCCGGGGTGAGCCGACCGGGAAGTCGCGGCCATTGCAGCCGCGGAGGCACAGGGGTTAACTCAGTCGAAGGCCTCGTCCCAGGTTCCGCGGGTCGCAGCCTTCGAATATTCCGTCGCACGGTTCTCGAAGAAGTTGGTGTGTTCGAGACCGTTCAGCATCTCGTGCATCCATGGAAGCGGATTCTTGTCGATCTGATACATCCGGTTCAGGCCCAGCTGCATCAGACGGCGATCCGCGATATAGCGGATGTATCTCTTCACGTCCTCGGCGGTCATGCCCTCGACCCCGCCAAGCTCGAAGGCGAGATCGATGAAAGCGTCTTCATGGTCGACGATGGTCGCGCAGGCGACATGCAGATCGCGGCGCAAGTCCTCGGTCCAGACCTCCGGGTTCTCCGAAATGAAGGTGCGGAACAGCTTGATGATGTTCGTGGTGTGCAGCGACTCGTCGCGCACCGACCAGGAAACGATCTGCCCCATCCCCTTCATCTTGTTGTAGCGCGGGAAATTCAGCAGCATCGCAAATGAGGCGAAAAGCTGAAGGCCCTCCGTGAACCCACCGAATACCGCCAGCGTCTTGGCAATGTCTGCCTTCGTTTCGACCCCCCATTCGTGCATGTAGTCGTACTTGTCCCGCATTTCCTTGTATTTGAGGAATGCTTGGTACTCGACCTCCGGCATACCGATGGTGTCCAGCAAGTGCGAATAGGCCGCGATATGTATGGTCTCAATGTTGGAGAAGGACGACAGCATCATCAGCACTTCGGTCGGCTTGAAGACCTGGCTGTAGTGCTTCATGTAGCAGTTGTTCACCTCGACATCGGCCTGGGTGAAGAACCGGAAGATCTGCGTCAGGAGATTGCGCTCGGCCACGCTCAGCTTGTGGTGCCAGTCCTTGACGTCTTCGGCCAGCGGCACTTCCTCCGGCAGCCAGTGTACGCGTTGCTGGGTCAGCCAAGCGTCGTACGCCCACGGGTAGTGGAACGGCTTGTAGATCGAATCGGCGTCCAGCAACGACATGTTCTTCAGCACTCTCCGTTCACGATTCTCGTGGCCGCCACTACTGGCAGGCCAAGCATTCCTCGTAGTCTGTTTCGTTCTGGGCCAACGGCTTGTCGCTTTCGTTGACCTTGCCCATATGCGGCACGGCCGCGGCGAGGCCCGCGCTTTCGGAAACCGACTCGGCCCGCTGGATCGACTTGGACCGGCAGTAGTAGAGGCTCTTGACGCCCTTCTTCCAGGCCTGGAAATGCAGCTGATGCAGTTCGCGCTTGTGCACGTCCGCCGGCAGGAAGATGTTCAGCGACTGGGACTGGCAAACGAAAGGCGTGCGGTCGGCGGCAAGATCGATCAGCCACCGCTGGTCGATTTCAAACGCGGTTCTAAAGACGTCCTTTTCGTCCTGGGTCAGGAAATCCAGGTGCTGTACCGAGCCTTCGGCGGTGGTGATCTTCGACCAGGTGTCTTCGTCGTCCCGGCCTTTTTCCGCCAACAGGGCCTTCAGATAGCGGTTCCGGACCGCGAACGAACCGCTGAGCGTCTTGTGCGTGAAGCTGTTCGCCGCGTTCGGTTCGATTCCGGGCGAGGCGCCGCCGCAGATGATCGAGATCGAGGCCGTCGGCGCGATCGCCATCTTGTTGGAAAAGCGCTGGGCGATGCCGAACTCGGCGGCATCGGGGCAGGCGCCGCGTTCCTTGGCCAGCGTTTCCGACGCCGTGTCCGCCTGGGATCGGATGTGTTTGAAGATCCGTTTGTTCCAGACCTTGGCCATCACGCTTTCCAGCGGGATGCCGTTGGCCTGGAGGAAGGAATGGAAGCCCATCACGCCCATTCCCACCGATCGCTCGCGGCTCGCCGCGTAGGTCGCGCGCGAGAACTCGTCGGGCGCATTGTCGATGAAGTCCTGCAGCACGTTGTCAAGGAACCGCATAGCATCGGCGATGAAGGTGGGATGTTTTTCCCACTCCTCGAAGGTTTCCAGGTTCAGCGACGACAGGCAGCACACCGCGGTCCGGTTCTGTCCGTGCCGGTCGATACCGGTGGGCAGCGTGATTTCCGAACACAGGTTCGACGTTTTGACCTGAAGGCCGGCCAGCTTTTGATGCTCGGGCAGCGCCTCGTTTACATGATCGATGAAGACGATGTAGGGCTCGCCGGTTTCGACGCGCGCCGTCAGGATCCTGATCCAAAGATCGCGGGCGCGAATCTTGCGGATGACAGCGTCGTCCTTCGGACTGCGCAGCGCCCAGTCCTCGTCGTTTTCGACCGCGCGCATGAACGCCTCGGAGACGAGGATGCCGTGATGAAGGTTGAGCGCCTTGCGGTTGGGATCGCCGCCGGTAGGGCGGCGGATTTCGACGAATTCTTCGATTTCCGGGTGCGAGACGGGCAGATAGACCGCCGCGGAGCCGCGCCTCAGCGACCCCTGGCTGATCGCGAGGGTCAGCGAGTCCATCACCCGGATGAACGGCACCACGCCCGACGTCTTGCCGACGCCGCCGACGCTTTCGCCGATCGAACGCAGATTGCCCCAGTAACTGCCGATCCCGCCGCCGCGGGCGGCCAGCCAGACATTTTCGTTCCACAGCCCCAGGATGCCTTCCAGGCTGTCGGTGGATTCGTTCAGGAAGCACGAAATCGGCAATCCGCGCTTGGTGCCGCCGTTCGACAGCACCGGCGTTGCCGGCATCATCCACAGGTTGGAGATGTAGTCGTACATCCGCTGGGCATGATCGGAATCGTCCGCGAAGTGCATCGCGACGCGCGCGAACAGATCCTGGAATCCTTTGCCCGGCATCAGGTAGCGGTCTTCCAGCGTCGCCTTGCCGAACTCGGTGAGCTTGGCGTCGCGCGACCGGTCAATGACGATCCGGATGCCGCGTTCGTTCTGCCGGATATTGTCCAGCAGGACGGCGCCGGGTGCGTCGGATTTTCTGCCGTTGGCCTGGTCCTTGAGCGCCTTCGTCTTGCCGTTTTTGTGCTTATTGCCGTTCGGGCGGACCGGATCCTGGGGATCGTTGCGCTCGAGAACTGCCGCGTCGGCTGAGTTATCCACAGCGGCGTCCTCTGGCGTAACTGTATGGGATACTTCGGTCATCCCCAGTCTTTCCCCCTTTTCCCCAATTTCCCGCGCGGTGGATATGAAGAACGTGCAAAACCACAACATCTTGTGTGTCGCGGGTATTTCGCTACAGAATTTATGCAACGTCAAGGGTCAGTTTGTATCGGCATGTAAACATGCGCGCGCAGACGGGAATACATTTGGGCGGTATTCGGTTCCGACCGGTTGTTTGCCTGCCGCGCTGCAAATGAAAAACCGGCACAATTCCGCCATTGCGGCGACACCTGGTTGTCATCGAATTGATCGATGTCATTCTCGAAACCGACCGGGTGGAACAAGATAGTATCGGGCAAGGCCCTGCGTCGGATATCGCACCAGTGGAGGGCCGATGGGCACGACCGAGCAGAATCAGGCAGCGCTTCCAGGTGTCCTGCAGCGTATCGGCTGGGAGCACAAGAACATGGCGAAGCTCCTGGATCTGTTGGAGCGCCATGTCGGTGTGTTCGAACGCGATGGCGAAACGGACTACGAACTCATAGACGCCCTGGTCGAGTACTTTCGCCGCTTTCCCGACGCCTGTCATCATCCCAAGGAAGACTTGATCTTCGAACGTCTGAAGGAACGCAACCCGGCCGCAGCGACCGCCGTGGGCGATCTTCCAACCGAGCACGAAGGCTTGATCGGCAAGACCGAAACGCTTGCCGGTGTGATCGACAGCATCCTGAAAGAGGTTGGCGTTCCGCGCGAGGACTTCGAACGCGCGGCGCACGATTTCATCGATGCCCAGCGCGCGCATATGCGGATGGAGGTCGAGCGCTTTTTCCCGGCCGCGTTGGCGGCGCTGTCGTCCGAAGACTGGACTGACATCGACGCCCGGGTGGAGGATCCGGACGACCCGGTCTTCGGGTCGGTACGGGAGGAAAGGTTCGAGGAGCTGCGAGCGCAGATCCTGGAATGGGACGCGGCCGAGACGTCCGACTGAGATCGGCGGCCGTGCGGATGCCGCGTTGACATCCCCGCTGCACCGAATGGTATGAAGGCGGGCCACAGGCGCAGCGCGAGGCCCATTCAAGATGTGCGGACGATACAGCCTGACCACGCCGGTCGAAGGCATCATTCGCCTGTTCGACGTTCCCGAAAGGCCCAACCTGCGGCCGCGGTACAACATTGCACCCACGCAGGACGTGACCGCGATCCGCCAGGACGAGGACGGCACGCGGCACCTGGTCTTCTTTCGCTGGGGGTTGGTGCCGTTCTGGGCGAAGGATCTGTCGATCGGCGCCCGCATGATCAATGCCCGGGCGAAAAGCGTGCGCCAGAAACCCGCATTCAGGGCGGCGTTCAAACGCCGCCGGTGTCTGGTTCCGGCCGACGGGTATTATGAATGGAAGAAGGAAAAGGCGGGTAAGCAGCCCTATCGGATCGTCATGGAAGATGGCGGGCCCTATGCCTTCGCGGGGCTGTGGGAGAACTGGTCGTCGTCTGACGGCTCGGAAGTGGAAACCTGCACGATCGTCACGACCGACGCCAGCCCGTCGGTTACCCAAATCCACAACCGGATGCCGGTGATTTTGGACCGGGATGACTTCGCAACCTGGTTGGGCGGCGACGACGATGAAGCCGAACGCCTGTTGCGGCCCTACGCCGGCGGCCGCGGTTTGCGCGCCTATCCGGTCGACCACCGGGTCGGCAACGTCCGCTATGACGATGCCGACCTGGTACTGCCGCTGGACGAGGGCGGGGAGGGCCCCGCGGAGGATCAGCCGCGCCTGTTCTAGCGCAGGGTCAATTCAGGTCGAACCACCGGAGCGGCTGCGGCCATATGGTTATGGGATGGTCCGCCCCCTATCGGTTTAGCCGGTAGGATACCGGTTTGCGAAACCCCAAACCCAAAGGGAGCGAACCGATGACGATCGTCACACTCGGGATTGATTTGGGCAAGAC
>Ga0209783_1000025_pt1 | contig 86644 bp, 72 predicted proteins | sample WorMetfiPIANOSA1_FD_187395 | JGI IMG/M metagenome (GOLD analysis project Ga0209783, IMG submission 187395) | Marine gutless worms symbiont microbial communities from Max Planck institute for Marine Microbiology, Germany - Olavius filocauda... | ecosystem: Host-associated > Annelida > Digestive... | reverse complement strand
CTACATCGGCTTCTACAATGCGATGCGGCTACATTCGACGCTGGGATATCTCAGCCCGATTAATTATGAAAAAGAACAATTAAACAATGCTGCTTAAAACCGTGTCCGTTTTTACTGGACCACTACAGTCTGCGGTCCGACGTCAGAAAACCTCCCTCCCCTGACGGGAGGGATTTGATGGAGGGGAGGGATACAGCTTCCTGTCAGGTTCTCGACGAGTGTCTTGCTTCAGGTCATATCAACTGTTTCGAATGTTGATTCCAGCAAATCCACCAGCAGCATCCGGTTTCGCAGCGGATTTCCACGTCCCAGTAAGATCTTGACAGCTTCCGCGCACTCTATATTTGCGATCATACCGACAATCGGGGCCAGGTTACCCAGCTGCGTCTCAACCCCTTTTTCCGGCATTTCACCCGGAACGCCATACACGGATTCAAAACCATTATCATCCGGAAAGAAGACGGTTACCTGCCCCGACAGTCCGGCTACGGCAGCCACCACCAGCGGCGCCCCGGCATTTCGGCAGGCAACCGCCAGATAGTAGCGTGACTTCAGGCTGTCCAGGCAGTCGACCACCACATCGGATCCGGCGATGAGCTCTGCGGCGTTCTGTTCATCCAGAAACTGCTGCTGGGTTGTAACGGTTAGCCCTGAATTGATCTGGGCCACCCGCTCCCGGGCGGTGTCAGCCTTGGAAGCGCCTACCTTGGCAGTGCTACTGGTGATCTGGCGGTTCAGGTTGCTGTCCTCGAAAACATCCCCGTCAATCAGGTTCAGCTGACCGATCCCTATGCGCGCCAGCATCTCCATAACCGTCCCGCCCAATCCGCCCAGCCCCACAATCGTAACAGTCGCATTCAGCAGTTTGATCTGCTCGACCGTAGACAGCGATTTCATGTTGCGGGTGTAGCGTTCAGGGATGATGTCGTTTTCAAGGGCAGTGATTTCCACCTCCCGGCCGGTGCACCTCGCCTCAGACGCTATCTTTTGGACGGCCTGAATTGCCAGGCTCCGGTATTCATCACCATCCGGCCGCTTCAGGGTCCGACTTGCAGCCCGAATGTCTTGGATCAACTGGTTTGACATGCTTTTGCCTCACTAATTTAGAAGTGGCTTTACAGGTCCGGAGACAGTCTGCGCATTTCAAACCATGTCTGATAAACAAGACACCTGCGAAGATCAGATCACAAACATGCAGGGCGTGTCGCGGGAATCTGCTTGCATGCTGGCAGCCAAAGTTGGGTTTGGACGCAGTACTTCTAACCGCCCCCTATGGGCGGAAACAATCCCACTCGGTCGCCTTCCGCCAGGACCGAATCCAACGCCCCTTTACGGCCGTTGATAAATATCAGCTTGGCGTCCTTGGGATCGATACCCAACTCGGTTACCAGGTCTGCTACAGTGGTGCCATCCACGACCGGGAACTGGTCGGCATTGCCCGGCAGCTTTTCCAAAAGGGTGGCAAACAGTTTAATCTGAATATGCATAACGATTTGGGTTCCCATATGTTTGAATTTGGGTTAAACTCGATGAGATTAGATTGGTTCTACTGAAGAATATTCAGGCCAACCGTTAAAGTCAAGCAGCGGCCGGGCATCTTTGCCAGAAGCTATCTAAAAAATAGGATTTTGGTCCAAGGTCCCGTCTTCGCCTTTCAGGCTACGCCGGACAGGCAAGACGGCCGTGAGGTTCCCCCGCGTCGCGGGACTTCCCGCTTGAGCTATTCCTCAAATATGGGTCGCAACCGGAGGAATACACCAAGTATTTCGAGGATAGCGCTAAAACTTCACTTGCGTGCCGAAACCGAGCGCCCAATGGAGTCTATCGGCCGTAGCTTAAGCGAAGGCTGAAGATTGGGCCAAAAGACATTTTTTAGATAGCTTCGATAAACATCGAGGCCGTACATACCGATGCAGATTACAGAGACCATCATACCCATTTTCCTGGTTATATTTGTTGGCTGGCTGGCACGCAAAAAGCGGTTTATGCCCGATGGCTTTCTGGGACCGGCCAACCGCCTGGTGTACTACCTGGCCATTCCGGCCATGATTTTCCGCGCTATATCGCGAGCCTCGTTCCAAGAAGAGTTCAACAGCCAGGTTCTCCTTATTACCCTGCTCTGTGTACTGGGCGTGTTTCTGACCACTTGGCTGCTGGCAGTCCTGGCCGGTATGGCCCGCCATTTTCGCGGTACCTTCATCCAAAGCGCGTTTCACGGCAATCTCGGCTATATCGGACTGGCCGTGGTGTATTACTACCTGGGCGATGCCGGCTTGGCCAAAGGCGGCATATTTGCCGGGTTCATCATGATCCTGCAAAATATTCTGGCCGTCATCACGCTGCAGGTGCATTCCGACCGGTCAACCCGGAAAGGCCCGGTTTTCGCCGAAAACATGCGCAGAATAATCGGTCACCCGGTCATCCTTTCGGCCCTGGGCGGCATCCTGGTTTCCATAGCCGGCATCCCTTTGCCGGTTATCGTAGACCGCAGCTTGGTGATCCTGAGCGGCATGGCCCTGCCTCTGGCCTTGTTGCTGATAGGCGCCTCTCTCTCTTTTGATCTGATGCGCGCCCGTTTGCGGGCGGTGCTCTCCGTGAGCCTGTTCAAACTGGCGGTAATGCCCGGGATCGGCATTCTGGTGTTCAACCTGTTCTCCATACCACCGACCGACTACCTGCCGGCCTTCATATTGCTGGCCGCACCCACCGCGACGCTCACCTATGTGATGGCCCGGGAAATGAAGGGTGATGCCGATTTTGCAGTGGCCGCGATTTCCGGATGTACCCTTTTATCGGCCGCGAGCTATTCCATCTGGCTGAATCTTGTGTAGTCTCATTTCCCGGAGAAATTCATTTTACCGGGGGAACCCAGACATGTTATCCTTTGATGCACACCGCCAAGACCGGTGGCCGCGGATAGACGTCTGATTGGCATTGATCCGGCATACCCAGCCGGAAGCCCGGCTGCGACTGTCCGCCTGATGAACATGCTTGGGAGCCAGATTAGGGACGACCCATGCGGATGAACAAAGAAAAATACGGTCTGCTTTTCATTTTAATGGTGTCAGCAATCGCTGTGGGAACAGTGCTGTATCAGCCCCCTATTTCCCAGGATCCGGCCTATCATCGCTTTCGGGATACGCGGACAATTTTGGGCATTCCAAATTTCTGGAATGTCATGACGAACCTCTTTTTCTTGCTGGCCGGCATTCAAGGTCTACGCTGGACGGTGAAAGCAGGGTCAGACCGTCTGTTAACGGAGTTGAAGCTCGCTTACTATCTTCTGTTCGCCGGGCTGCTTGCGGTTGCCTTGGGCAGCGCGTACTATCACCTGCGACCCGCGAACACGACGTTGGTATGGGACCGTTTACCCATGGCCATAGCATTCATGGCCCTGTTTGCACTGATTTTGGGTGAGTTCATTTCGATACGCGCCGGCCGCTTGCTCCTGTGGCCGCTGATTGTGAGCGGCGTATGCGCGGTGCTGTATTGGCATATCACCGAGTTGGCTGGTCGGGGCGATTTAAGATTTTACATTCTGGTGCAATTCCTGCCGATATTGGTCATCCCCCTGATATTACTGTTATGCAAACCGACCTTTACAAAAACAAGCGGGTATTGGCTGTTGCTATTTTCATATTTGCTGGCCAAAGGACTCGAGCACTTTGATGCCGCCATATTTAATCTCGGCGCCATTGTGAGCGGACACAGCCTGAAACATGCGGCCGCCGCAGGCGGTATTTTTTTTCTTGTTAGCGCCTATCGGCACAGGCAGCCGACTGGACGCCGGAGCTGAGTTTTATCCGACGCTACCGGGCAGCCGGGGGGGAATTTACAGTTTGCCGGAATTGTGCTAAGGCCGTGGTAGCTATGGGTACCGATGTCTACAACCAACTCGCCTGTCACCTCGATCACCTGCCGGGCGGCTTTCCAGCCACGGACAGCGGGGTCGAGATCAGGATTCTAAAGCGGCTGTTTTCTCCCGACCAGGCCCGCCTCGCCTGCCACCTGACATTGATAGCGGAATCCGTACCGGTCATAGCCTTACGCAGCGGCCTGCCGGTTGATGAAGCGTCCGTGATGCTGGCAGAAATGGCGCAGAAGGGACTTATTTTCAAATCTGCACCGCCCCTGCGCTATATGGCCGCCCAGTTCGTGGTGGGTATCTGGGAGTACCAGGTGGGATACCTGGATGCCGGTCTGGTAGCGGATATGGAGGAATATCTGCCCTATCTGTTCGACTCCGGAGCCTGGCAGGCGTCTCCCCAGATGCGTACCATTCCGGTCGGCCGGAGTATAGATGCCGGGCTCAAAATTCTCCCCCATGAATCGGCAACGTTTCTGCTTAAACAGAAAGACAGCTTTGTGGTAACCCCCTGTATCTGCCGTAAAGAGCAGCAGTTGCAGGGTAAAGGCTGCGACCGCCCCATGGAGGCCTGCATTTCCTTCGGGGCGGCTGACTCCTACTATCTTGAAACCGGGGCCGGTCGCCGCGCCGACCGGGACGAAGTTCTCGAGATTCTCAGGCAGGCGGACAAAAGCGGTCTGGTACTGCAGGCCAGCAACGGCAAGGACATCTCCTGGATATGCTGCTGTTGCGGCTGTTGCTGCGGCGTGCTGCGCAACCTCAAGCGCTATCCGCGGCCGGCCGACATGGTATCGGCACCTTTTAGAGCCAGCCTGGATACGGATCGCTGCAATGGTTGCGGCGTATGTGCAAACCGCTGCCAGACAGATGCCATTGCCCTGATTGAAGAACAGGCTCACCTGGACGCGGGTCACTGCATTGGCTGCGGATTGTGTGTCTCGACCTGCGCCCCCGGCGCCCTGACCCTGGAACGTAAACCGGTACCCGCGCAGCCGCGGGTGCCTTTGAACACGGCCACGTCAATGCTCGGCCTAGCCTGGAAAAGGAAAGTCATAGGACCCGGCGGTCTCTTGAAATTGTTTTTAGCATCACAGAAAGACCGCCTCAGGGCCAGTCGTCGCGCGAACGTGTAGACGACTGCTGCGAAAACCTCCGAAAAAATAACGAACCATGGCACTTGGCTCTCTTTTCAATCGAGCGCGCGAAACGTTGCGCCATCTGTCCTCGGGGGACAAATCTGTACTTGACGGTCTTTGTGACCGTATCCAGGAAGCCGAAGCAGATCTGCGCCTGTCTGCCGCGGATGCATTCGCGTACTGCCATACCGCCTGCCAGGGAATTTGCTGCCGCAACATCACGCTCGACGCCGTGCTGGATTACCCGGATTTTGTGTATATCCTGAATAGAAGGCCGGATCTGGCTGAAAGAGCAGCCGCCTGCCTCGAAAACGAGACGGCTTTTTTTGCAGCGAACTGCATTTTTCTGGAGAATGGAACCGGGCCGTGCATCTTTCCCGGTACGGTCATGCCGGAAGTCTGTATCACAACCTTTTGCTATGCCAATGCCCCCGCCAAAAATGAAATCAAGTATTTGAAATGGTGCTTCTTCCGTCTCAACTGGTTTCTAGGCACCCTGAAACTCAGGCTTTTCCTGAGAAATTTTTGGAAGGCGCTTGAAAAAGGTCACTTCATAGGTGATCGCTAAAATCAATGAGACACAGCTAGCAGGGCCGCCCCGATCGCCCCGTTGATCTGGGCATTGGGTGACACCTTGATGGCAACCCCAGCTCGATTTTCAAGGGCTTTGACCACACCGATATTCTTGGCCACCCCGCCGGTCATCATGACCGGCTCGGCCACCCCCACCCTTTTCGCCATGGCCAGGACCCGCGATCCGATGGACTCATGGATCCCGGCGATAATATTTTCCCGCTTCTCTCCCCGGGCAATCAGGGAAATTACTTCCGATTCCGCGAATACCGTGCACAGGCTGCTGATGGCGGCCGGCGCATCGGCTTTCAGGGACATGTCGCCGAAGGCATCCAGGTCTACTTCCAGCGCCCGAGCCATGACTTCCAGGAACCGACCGGTGCCGGCGGCGCACTTGTCGTTCATGGCAAAATCGTTGACCCGCCCCTCATTATCCAGGGAGATGGCCTTGCTGTCCTGGCCGCCGATGTCGATCACCGAACGGACGGCCGGATCCTGGAAATGGGCCCCGGCGGCATGGCAGGTAATTTCGGTAATGGCCTTATCTGCAAACTCAACGCTGTTGCGGCCATACCCGGTTGCCACAACCCGGTCGATCGCCTCGGATTTAACTCCCAGTTTCGAAAGCAGGATGTCAAAGACCTTTTTGCCTGCATTTTTGGCATTGTACCCCGTAAGGATCACTGTGCCTGCCAACAGATTGCCATTCTCGATAACAGCAGCCTTGGCGCTGATCGAGCCCACATCAATTCCCACCGTAAGCATAGCCTTCCTACTCCTGGTTAACGGTCTCACCGGTCGCAACCGGCAACAGCGGTTTGTAAAGAAATATCGCTATAATGCCGGCCAGGTACATAATCAAGCCGAACATCCCGGATGTAATGAACATGCTGCTGTAGAAATCACCCATGGAGTCCTGAATCAACAGGGCGATGGTCATGGCCAGGGCACTGTTGCGCAGGCCGGTTTCCAGTGAAATGGCCCGGGTCTGATAATTGTTGATACCAATCAATTTGGAAAACACAATCCCGAACAGCATACCCAACATGGTCAACAGGAATATCGTCGTATAGAACTTGACTCCCTGCCGGTCCGTATCGGCAAATGCATCCAGATTGCTCAATACCCCCGCTACGATCAAAACAAGGAGTGCAATGATGCCCAGGGCCGAGAAAAAGGGCGTGGCTTTTTCAGCAAAGGCCTGCCATTTGCCCCGGACGGCCATCCCCACGACCAGGGGGATGATCACGAGGATTAGAATTGTTTGGACAACAAGCTTGACCGGGATGGCGATCTCCGGCATGCCCGCGCAATAGAACGCCAACAATAACGGCGTAAAGACAATCGACATGACCGTGGAAAAAGATGTGAGGGATATGGACAGCGCCAGGTCCCCTTTCGCATAGTAGGTCATCAAGTTCGATGTAACCCCGCCGGGGGTTGCCGTGATCAGAATCATCCCGACAAAAATAAAGGGGTACTGTTCATAGAACCCAAAAAGACGCCCAATGCACATAGCCAGAAAAGGCATGAAACCGAACTGGAGGATCTCCCCCAGGATGATGCCCCGCGGTTTGGTGAAAACCAGGGCAAAATCTTTGAAGGTCAGGGTCATGCCCATGCCGACCATAACGAAAAAAAGCATCAGAATGATACAGATCTTGAAGATCTTATCCAACTTCATCTGGGTGGGTTTGGCGGTGAGGGTCGCCAGGGGGTAGGTAACGCCGTCAATGTCGGCATTAAGGCTCTTGACATTGAAAACCATTTTGCTGCCCGAAGTTCCGTCCAGACCGGCATAAAAAGAATCCGCTTCTGCGTTGCGGGCTGCCGGATCGGCCGGCACGGACAGGACATAGAGCTCGCCGCTTAATTTGCGCAGCAGATAAACCCGCGCCCGGTTTTCATCAGCTGGAGCCTGCACACTTTTTAATATTCGCAGGTTCCCCACAAACTGGGTTTCCGTACCCGCGGCCCAATCCTGATTACGAGCAATTCTATTCAGTTTCTCGAAAAGAGAAAGATCGCCGTCGACACTGAAGGCAATCCCCGAGAGCTGCTTGTATAGTGCTTCGTGGGCGTCTGTCTCGGCATAGACGTTTCCGGGTAGGGAAAGGCAAAGCACCACCAGAACAGCCACAAGCCAAAATACCGACCGACTGCTGCAATTTCTGCTCTTTTTCAGCATGATTGCTCCTTTACAAACAGATTAGCGTTTGGATTTAAGAACTTCCATAAAGGCATCGATGCGTGTTTCGATCTGGCTCTCCGCAAAATTGCGGGCATCGGTCATGTCCGCTTCGATCAGCAGGGCGGGGATGCCTCTTTCAACCTGTACAATTTTCTGGATGTCGTACTGCCCCAATGAATAGGGTTTGCAGCTGCGGTTGGAGTGCATCACCAGCCCATCCGCATCGTAATGGTCGATCATGCGTAGCACCTCCGCGGCCATGGCGTCCACCCCGATGTTCAGATAGATGCGGGAATACCCTTCCGCCATCGATCCGAGAAAGTCGTTTTCGTCCAAATATTTTAAGGAGCTGCACCAGGCCGATGTATAGGTATCGGCCACCAGGCAGGCCCCGTGCGCGGCAAATTTTTCGGACAGCCATTTTGTGCGGAACCAGACCGGCAGGTTGTCCCACAGGAGCCTGATGTTTTCATCGGGTACGGCGCTGATGCCCTGGGCAATGCGTGTCTGCATCTCTGCCAGCAGCTCCGTGTAGTAATCCACAACGGTCTGGGTACCCCGCAGGGTAACAATCAGCGCCAGATGAAAAAACGCGTCAAAAGCGCTCATGGGCGCCGGTTTGTGCCGGGTGGTGTCCAAGACGGCCTGCCAGAGTTTCTGGCCGGCAATGGAAAGGCGGCCTATCTCGGCCAGACGGTCCTGGTCGAGTTTTTGCCCGCAATGTTCCTCCAGGAAATCAATGTATTCGTCGAACTGGCGCCGTACGTAACGACGCGCCTCGTCATTGAAATCGGTATGACTGATCGGTGTGTCCAGGATAAAAAGGGGAACATTGAAGTAGCGGGCCTGAACTTCGTACCATTTGAGGACGGTCCCGCAGATATTGTTGCAGCAGACCAGCATGTCCGGCCGGGGCAGACCGCCGATGGGACCGCCGTTTACGGTCGCACAGGCGATGTCGGCGCGGGCATAGGAGCACAAATCGCTGGCGTACCCCATCTCCTCAGCTTTTTCGCACAGGTCCACCCCCATTTTGCTGGCCCCGATCATGGCTCCGTGGTTTTCCGGATAGACCGGGATGACATCCATGGCGATCAGCGGCTCCACCGGACCGCCGCTGGTGATCCAGGCGATATTCTTTCCCGACTGCTCGGTGGTCTTGGCTTCGATATAATAAGTGGTCATGATATCTTTCATTTTCTTGACGCACTTGATCTTCCGCTTTTCCTTCTCAGGATCGATCACTTTTTCTTTTTCAGTCATATTTCACTCCGAAAATGAGCTTTTAGATATTCTAACTGGTAGCCGCTGAGTTCAAGCCTTTTACAAAGAATAGACGCAGGGTTTAGGCCATTTCCTGGCCTGAAGATCAAGGCGGATCGGAAAATTCGACCACAGGCATATTGAAATATTCCGCGGATTGAATTTTCCGACCAACGCAGAGATTCAGGTCTGGAGATGGCCTAAACCCTGCGTCTACAGCATTTCTATGAATGCCTCACACCGCGTCTTAAACTGACCTTCCGCCGTATCCCGCTCTTCCATCTCATACAGCAGGCAGGGAATCTCTTCGTCCGCCAGCATCTGTTTCAGGTAGGGGTAGTCGAACCCGTGGGGGTCGCAGAACTTCAAATAGATGAAGATGACCCCGTCAGCCCCGCTCTCCTTAGCCGTCCGGACCAGGTTTGCGCCCCGGCTTTTTATACCGGCATGCTTGGCCGGGCAAACGTTGCGGTTTATGTAGCGGTTGGCTATGGCGGTCAGCGTGTCCGCCCCCTGCTCGATATTTCCCTCGAAGAACCGGTGGCCGGTGCACAGGTCATCGGCTACAATGGTACCGCCCGAATCTTCGATGGTGCCGTAGATATCCGGCATATTACACAGTCCCCCGGACAGGACCAGGCGCTTTCCGGCAAACGCCGTTTCAGGCTGTATGTCTTCCAACTGCCTGGCCGCTTCCTCGGCCAGGGCCGCAAATTCCGTCCGATCCATAACCATGGCGGCCTTGACCATGGCGTGTATATCAGCCCCTTTCAAAATTCCCGGTTTTTCCATGCGGGCTGCATATATGCGCTGCATACTTTGACGGATCCGGTTACCGATCGCCACTGCTGATTCAATGTCAGCAGCACTGATTTTGTGGTCCAGACTGGTTTCGAGTTCCTGTCGGAACTTATCCATTACTGCCCGCATATATTCCCGGGCGCTGTCGGTATTCAATTTAACCGGGCCGACCAGATCCAGGTGAAAACCGTTCTTGATGTTCATCCGCCAGATATCCGATAAGCGCTGGATGGAATCGCAGGTGTGGGGGAAAACCACCCCATCCAGGAAATCGAGCTGCCCGGCCAGCACCTCTTCCAGGGCACCCCGTACCAGGCTGCAGCTGTAGGCCTGCATGTGGGCATCTGCCCGCGAGATATTCAGGTCTGTCCCGAATATTCGATATCCCAGGGCGCCGGAAGCCAGGATGACCTCTTCAGGCGCATAACTGCAAAAGGTCCCGACAACTTTGCCACCCTTTTCTTTTTTCCATTGCTGCGCATAGCCGGCCGGATCGACGGCCACGGCCCTGAACCTGTTGAGACTGTCCATACGATACTCCTTATAAAGTTCTGCCCTTTGAATCTTCCGGCCAATTAAATCCGTCTTTCGGTCTTATTACCGAACGCCGGTCGGAATGTCAACCGGCAGTTGACCGTTTAATCCTTTAATGTTACGCTGAGGCAGTTTTACATACTCGCTCGCTGAAACGTGGACTTGGAAATGGAAAATAACGGTACCCTTATAAAACTAAAAGCAAAGGAACGGGAAACGCGACGTGAACTGATCATCGCTGCCGCCCGGGCCGTCTTTGGTGAAAAGACCTATGAGCGGGTCAGCATGGCTGAAATCGCCAAGGCAGCCGGTATTGCCAAATCTTCCATCTATACCTACTTCAGCAGCCAGGAATCCCTGTTTGTGGAAATTGCCGTCCGGGACACACATCGCTTCATCACCCAGCTCAAGAAGCATATCGCGGCTGTTGAACATCCGTCCCTTGGTCAGGTTATCAGCTATTTTCTGGATTATTACATGCGGCATGAAGCCCAATGGCGCATGATTACCCATTTCGCCCTGTACGGCAATAAACGCAACGAGTCTGTCGAAAAATTGGATCTGGTATCCCGCCAGGTGATAGACCAATTTGCCCTGGTTTTCGATAAACTCGGCTATAAAGATAACACCCGCATGCTTGCCCACACATTGTTTTCATCCCTGAGCGGCATCCTGATCGCCTTTCGCAAATATCCGGGCAGAACCGAAGCGGAAAAGGCCGCCCACATGCAGCGCATCGGCCGCCGTTTTGAACGCATGTTCACACTGCTGCAGAATTCCTGAAATTAATTGCCCCGAACGTAGATACGCACCCCAATCAAAGCGTACTTGACTTATTGTCACCAGTAATATAATCAAATTTTTAATCAAACCTAAAAGGACCCTGATGCCTAAGCGCAGCCCTAAAAAAAGCAGCCGCGAAGACCATACCCTGAAGGCTTTTAACGGAATTCGCCGTATGCTCTTTCACAACGAGATCGCCCCCGGCCAGAAAATCGTTTACGGCGACCTGGCCAAACGCCTGGACATGAGCCCCACCCCGGTTATTCAGGCGCTGAAATGGCTCGAATTTCAAGGCATCGTCCGTCGGGAACCGAACCGGGGCTACTTCACCGAGCCGATCAGTCTCAAAGAAGTCAAAGAAATATACGATATGCGGGAACTGGTGGAACTCTCCCTGCTGCCTATAATTATCGAAAATCTCGATGAATCCGGCATCCTCAAACTAAGGCAGGCGCTGGAAGAACACCACAATGCATCCTCCCGGGTGTACCTGAATGAGCGCCTCTTGAAAGATATGGATTTCCACCTGGCCCTGGCATCTCTATCCGGCTGCACGGTGCAGCAGAAAGTTTTGAAAGACCTGTTTGATCTGCTTTACCTGAAATACAGGGGCAGCATTTTGTTTGTCAATTTTATGGATACGGTCGATACTGCACATCGCGATATCTTTGAGGCTGTGACGCGTCGGGATACTGAGCAGGCGCAAAAAGTCCTCTCCGCACATATAAAAGACGTACAAAGGCACGTGCTGGAGGGGTTGGGCCGCATGATTGCCGAAAAGGAAGAATCTGTTTTCTGAAAGGCCCACGACCTTTGATCACCCGGATAGCAAAGGCATTTCAGTCATTGGTAGCGTATAAATTTAATCAAATATGTAATTATATAAGCGAGGCGTAAAAATGAACCTGTCCTTCATTGAGGGCAACGAAGCCATTGCCCTGGGGGCCATGGCATCCGGATGCCGCTTTTTTGCCGGGTATCCCATCACCCCCGCCACCACCATTCTCAATAACATGCTCAAATACCTGCCGCCTGAAGGCGGAGTCTGTCTGCAGGGCGAGGATGAAATTGCATCGATAGGCTATTGCCTGGGTGCCTCCATGGCCGGCATGAAGGTCATGACCGCCACCTCGGGTCCCGGCATCAGCCTCTATAGCGAACAGATTTCGTTTGCCATCGGCAGTGAAATCCCAATAGTTATCGTAAACATTCAGCGCCTGGGCCCCTCCACGGGTTCGGCGACCCTGGGAGCAGACGGGGACATCCAGTTTATGCGCTGGGGCAACAGTGGCGGCCTGCCGGTCATCGTGCTGGCACCCTCTGATCCCCGCGAATGCTACGAACTTACCCGGCACGCTTTTAACCTGGCCGAGACCTATCGGTGCCCGGTATTTATCGCGTCCAATAAAGAAATCGCCATGACCAGGGAGAGCGTCGATCTGGACGCCCTGTCAGATCCCGGCCAGATCGATCGGCAGCCGTCCCCGGCCGGTAACGCCTACCTGCCCTTTGCCGCTCCGGACGGCATCCAGGTGCCCTATTTCGAACCGATCGGCGGAGATATTCTATCCCGCCAAACCTCTTCGACCCACGGCCCGAACGGATACATTACCGTTGATCCGGACCAGATTGGAGCCAATATCGCAAGACTGCGCGACAAACTGATCCAGGCGGTGGACGGATTTACGTACTACGCGTACAGCCCGGCAGCGGATACCGATACCCTGCTGATTACGTATGGGGTTACCACGCGGGCGGCAATGACAGCTGTCCGCAATTTAAAGGCGGGCGGTAAACCGGTTGCCCACCTTTCCCTGAAAACCCTCTGGCCGGTGCCTGAAATAAAAATAGTTGAAATTGCGGAAAAATACGATCGGATCGTTCTGGTTGAAATGAACCTGGGGCAATACGTGCGGGAAATCGAACGGGTATTGCCTGCCAAAAGGGTGTCGTTCATCGGTCAGATGAACGGCAAACTGATCACCCCGGCGCAAATTGAAAGGACGGTGAAAAATGGATAGCCTGCTCAATAAAAACCGCCCGCCGGTATTTTGCCCGGGGTGCTCCCATGATACGGTTACCAAGGCCCTTGATCGGGCATTCGTGAAGATGGAGCTGCAGGAAAAAGATGTGGTCGTGGTCAGCGACATCGGCTGTTCCGGGCTCTTCGACACGTTTTTCAACACCCACGCCATGCATGGCCTGCACGGGCGTGCTTTGACCTATGCCACCGGGCTCAAAATGGCCCGGCCGGACCTCACGGTGATTGTCACCATGGGGGACGGCGGACTCGGTATCGGCGGGGCCCATCTGCTCTCCGCCTGCCGACGAAATCTTGATCTCACCCTTTTGATCTTGAACAATTTCAACTTCGGCATGACCGGCGGACAATATTCGGCCACCACGCCCAATGATGCGGTCGTTGGCTCGGGATTTCTCAATCAGCTCGACCTGCCCATGGATGCCTGCGAGGTGGTGGCCGCGGCCGGTGCGCCCCATGTCACCCAGTGCTCGTGCTATGATAAAGGCTTGGCCCAGACCATTGAAAATGCCATTCGTTTCCAGGGGTTCGCGTTTATCGACATGTGGGGCGTCTGCCCCGGCCGCTACACCCGGGGGAACAAGCTGACGCCTAAAACAATCGCGGCCGAAATTGAGGCCCGCAAATCATTTGAAGGTGAACTTGAGGGCAACCTGCGCCCGGAGTATGGAATGCACTACCGCGCAGCGGCCGCAGCCCTCCCGACACCGGCCAGACCCGCAGCCATCCAGCCCGCGTATACCGCCCCGGTCAACAATCGCCAGGATGTCATCATCCTCGGTGGTGCCGGCCAGAGAATCGTGACGGCCGGCGAAATCCTGTGTCTGGGGGGGATGACGGCCGGGTTAAAAGCCACCCAGAAAAACGACTACCCGATTACAGTCTTGCGGGGACACTCCATCAGCGAATTGATCCTGGCCCCGGACGAAATCGAATTCACCGGCATAGAGCGTCCAAACGTGGTGATCGCCATCGGTCCGGAGGGCGTGGCCCGTCGTAAAGACATGTTTGCCGCATTAGGGCCTGAAGCGCTCGTTATTAAACCGCTTGACCTGGAAATTCCGGCGAGCCGGGCGGAAGTCGTGGAAATTGATTTCAAAACCCTGGCCGTAAAATCTCCGGATATGGCCCTGGCCGCCCTGGCGGTGCTGGCCGGGATGCAGCGGGTTGTAACCATCGACATGCTGATCAGGGCCCTGGAGCACCGTTTCAGTGGTAAAGTCCTGGAGTCATCTCAAGAACTTGTGAAACACGTGCATAACGTGATGCTTGAAAAAGCATAGATACGTATAGAGAACCGTTACCGAGCCCTATGACCCTGAACTTTAAACATAAAACCCGGAACTGTGTTCAGTATAATTTGCTTGACTAAAACATAATGATAATATAGCTGTAATGTAGCTTTTTTCGCAAATAACAGCCTACCTGCCACCTTAAAGAATGCCGGTACCAAACGCGGCAAACCCAACGTTCTACCGGCAGGAACAGCCTAAACTTTGGACAATTAGTCATCAGGAGGAACCCATGGATTTCACGCTGTCAAAAGAACTTCAAATGCTCCAGAAAGCCGTTCGTGAATTCGCCAAAAAGAAAATCGCCCCCAATGTGGATGAATGGGATGCTGAGCACTACCTGCCTTACAAAGAGGTCATGCGGCCCATGGGCGACCTGGGGTTTTTCGGCACCGTTATCCCGGAAGAATACGGCGGCGAGGAGATGGGCTGGCTGGCAGCCATGATTGTCTCAGAGGAAATTGCCCGTGTATCCAGCAGCTTGAGAGTACAGGTCAACATGCAGGTGCTGGGTTGTGCCTATACAATCTACACTTATGGCAGCGAGGAGCTGAAGAAGAAATATATCGAAAAACTCTGTACGTCGGAATACCTGGGGGGCTTCGGCATCACCGAGCCGGACGCCGGTTCCGATGTCATGGCCATGAGTTCCACTGCCGAAGACAAGGGCGACCATTGGCTGATCAACGGTTCGAAAACCTGGATTTCCAATGCCAATGTTGCAGACGTCCTGATCTACTATGCCTATACCGATCAGGATAAGGGATCCAAAGGGCTTTCCGCCTTTGTCATCGAACCTAAAAATTTCAATGGTATCAAAACCTCGGGCCTGGAAAAAATGGGTTCCCATTCATCCCCTACCGGCGAAGTCTTCCTGGACAATACCAAGGTGCCCAAGGAGAACATTCTGGGCAAACCGGGTGATGGTGCCAAGATCGTATTCGGTTCCCTTAACCAGACCAGACTTTCGGCGGCGGCCGGCGGTGTGGGCCTGGCCCAGGCCTGTCTGGATGCCGTGGTTAAATATTGCAGCCAGCGCAAACAGTTCGGCAAACCGATCGGACAATTCCAGATGAACCAGGACATGGTGGCCCAGATGGCGGCTGAAATCGAAGCCGCGCGGCTGATGGTCTACAAAGCCGCCTATGCCAAAGACCAGGGAAAACTGAACAACGGTCTGGACGTGGCCATGGCCAAATACCTGGCCGGTGAGGTCGCCACCAAATGCTCCAATTATGCCATGCGCATCTATGGCGCCTATGGGTACTCGACGGAATATCCAGTCGCCCGTTTTTACCGGGATGCCCCCACCTATTCGATGGTTGAAGGCTCGGCCAACATCTGCAAGTGGATCATTGCCCTGGATCAGTTGGGTATCCGCAAGGCCAATCGTTAATGCCGGCGAATGTGCCTGGTAGACCCGAACAAGGAGAACCTGTTGTGAGCAAAGAGATAATTGAAAAAACGAAGAAAACGGCTCAACTCTATTTTGATGGCGTCACCGACGAACGGCCTTTCGATCTTTGGCAGTCCTTTGACAAAGGCCTGGCCCGCGACCTGTCGCTTTTCATTACCGGCCAGATGTATGCCCGCGAGAAATTGCCCCATCCAACCCGTCAGCTGGTGACCGTGGCGGCCTTGACCGTGCTGTCCCGTCTCGAGGAATTGAAATTGCACATTGAGGCCGCTCTCAACGTCGGGTGCTCTCCGCAGGAAATAGCTGAAACCATATTCCAGACGGCTATTTACGGCGGGGTACCCGCCACGAACCAGGCCCTGAAAACCCTGCGGACCGTGCTGCAGGAAAAGGACATGTGGCCCCTGGCGCAAGAATAGCAGGCGCAGAGGGAAAACTACCGAACGGTCGGTAAATTTTTCTTGCAAAACGGAGGCCGGAATTCATTAAAAACAAGGCATCTTCAAAAATTGCCAGAATTCTAAACAATTAAGGTAAAAACACAGGAGTCGCCCATGAAACCCTATTTTGAAAAAATGCCGTCATTTGGACGCAAACTTGCCGAGGGACAGATAAAAAGCGCTGCTGAAAGCGTAGCCCAGATCAAGGAAGTTGAAGCCGAGGTCGCCGCTGCCGTTGATAAGGTAAAAAATGCCGGTTTCCCAGCCGAGAAGATCAATGCCCGTGGCCTGATGACCGTATTTCAGCGCCTGAACTACCTGTTGGATCCGGATACCTGGTGCCCCCTCAACACCTTGTACAATCCCTATGACAATGTCGAAGGCACCAACAATGTGATTAGCGGCCTGGGAAAAATATCAGGCAAGTGGGCGGTTGTAATCGGTTTTGATAACAAGGTGATGGCCGGTGCCTGGCTGCCCGGACAGGCTGAAAACGTCTTTCGCGCCACTGATCTGTCCAAACGGTTGCACATCCCGCTGGTATGGCTGGTGAACTGCAGCGGGGTCAAGCTGACTGAGCAGGAAAAATTCTACGCCGACCGCAAAGGCTCCGGAACAACCTTCTTCCGCCATGCCGAACTCAACACATTGGGCATCCCCATTCTGGCCGGCATCTATGGGACCAACCCGGCCGGCGGCGGCTATCAAGGCATCAGTCCAACGGTCCTTTTCGCCCACAAGAATTGCAATATCGCTGTTGGTGGCGGAGGTATTCTCAGCGGCATGTCCCCCAAAGGTCATTTTGATGTGGAAGGCGCCGAAGCGTTAATCTCCGCAGCCAAGCAGTTCAAGGCCAAACCACCAGGATCAGTTGAGATTCACCACGATGAAACAGGGTTTTTCAGGTACGTCTTCGAGGAAGAGACTGAATTGCTGGACGGCCTGAAAGACTACATGAAGGATATGCCAGCCTACAATCCCAAATTCTTCCGGGTTGCCGAACCCAAAGAACCGGCTTTTGACGCCGAAGACCTCTACAGCCTGATCCCGTTTAACCAGAAGCGGATGTACAACTTCGATGAAATCCTCGCCCGCCTGGTGGACGGCAGCGAGCATATGGAATTCAAGCCCGATTACGGGCCGGAAATATACACCGGCCTGGTAAAAATGGATGGTTTCCTAGTGGGCTGCATCGGTAACCGCCAGGGTTTTTTAGGTGAAAACTATCCTGAATACGCGGATTATCCGGGTATCGGCGGCAAACTCTACCGTCAGGGCCTGATCAAAATGAACGAGTTCGTCACCCAGTGCGGCCGCGACCGGGTACCGGTCATCTGGTTCCAGGACACTTCCGGAATCGATGTGGGCGATATCGCCGAGAAAGCCGAACTGCTCGGTCTGGGCCAGAGCCTGATCTACTCCATCCAGCAGACCAATGTCCCCATGACCCTGGTGGTCCTGCGCAAGGGTACGGCCGCGGCTCACTATGTCATGGGCGGGCCCACGGCCAACCGTCACAACGCCTTCACGCTGGGTGTGGCCACAACCGAGATTTACGTTATGCACGGCGAAACTGCCGCGGCAGCCAGTTTCTCACGCCGCCTGGTCAAGGAAAAGGATGCCGGGCGTGATCTGCAGCCGACCATCGACAAAATGAACCAGATGGCCCAGGAATACCATGACTATTCCCGTCCCATTTACTGTGCCCAGCACGGGTTTGTGGATGAGGTGGTCAACCTCAGTTCCCTGCGCAGCTACCTGAAAGCCTTCGCTGGAGCGGCCTATCAGGACCCTGAATCAATTTGCCCGCAGCACCAGATGTTGCTGCCGCGGCTTATCAAAGGATAGGTTTTCAAACTAAATCACCGCAGTGACACCGGTAGTATTTCACTGCGGTGATTTGCATGCCGCCTCCTACCCGCCTGCTCTAGCGTACCCGGCACCGCATACATCCCATACAGGGCACGATCTCCTTAACATACTGTAATTTCTCTAATTATTTAATTAAGCAACCAAATTGGCCGCAAACTTAGGCGGCCGGCCACAATGTTGTTTTTCATAATATTTTCAATATATTATAGATTCATACAGTAGATAATTGAAAAAATTGGACCTAGGTACAATTTCTTTTTTATTACCAACCCATATAATAGGCCATCATAAGAAATTTCTATGCGGAGGTAAATCATGGCCAAAACCGGTAGCATTCAATCCATATCAGGTCCCGTCACCGCCCGGACCCCTCTGGGTGAAGTTCGTGAACTTCTGCCGGGCGAATACGTCTATGAAAACGAGCTCATCGAAACGCCAGCAGGCTCTTTCGTTACAATCTTGCTGGATAACGGCAAAACCATCCATCTGAGTGAAAGCTCCAAAGTTCTGCTCGATGATTCCGTTCTTGACCAGGTAGACCCCTATGATGCCATCGTGCACGAAGTCGAGATGCTGCAAAAGCTCATCGAAAGCGGCGCAGAGATCGACGATGCTGAGCTCGAAACTTCCTTGGGTGTTGCGGACGATGCTTTTGAATATGATGTTGATTACCATGGCGGCGATGCCACCCGGGGCCAGGTTGGCAGCCGCCAGCTGGATGTCGAAGACGGACCGGGAACGCCTCCTCCCGATCCGCTGACCGGCACCTACCCGCCTACCGCATCCGATGGTGCCGCAGTTGATACTGCCGGCGCACCCTCACCGGCTGCCGCAGCAGGCTCCGGACCGGCCGGGGCCGCAGTCAATGTAACCTTGAGCCAGACCTTTCCAACCGTAGCTGAAGGTGCTACGGCAACCTATACGATCAGTGTGGATAACGCACCTGCCACGCCCTTTAGTGTCGAGGTTATCATCGGCCATGGTACTACGGCTGACGGAGATCTGTTGCCCGTCACCAGGAACATAACTGTTCCGGCCGGGGCGACTTCGGTCAATTTCACCGTTACAAATCTCAATGACGCCGTTGCGGAAGGCATGGAATCCTATGCCGTGTCCCTATCCGGCACCACCAGCGGCGGCGGATACGGTTCTGTTACCGTCGATACAACCACGATTGCCACCACCATCACTGACACCGTCGATGTCACCACCATTTCGCTCAGCGCCGAGGCCAACGAAGTCGAAGGCGGCACCATCACCTATACCGCCACCATCGACAACACCTCCGATACCGATCTGACCGTCAACCTGTCCAACGGCGCGAGTATCACCATTTTAGCCGGCGCCACCTTTGGGACCGTCGATGTGGCGGCCCCGGCCGACGATGTCCATCTCGACGCCGGCACCGTGAGCGTCTCCATCGCCGGCACGGCCGGCGGCAACTTCGAGTCCCTGGTCATTGACCCGACCACCGCCGACACTGCCGTGGCCGATACCGTCGATGATACCACCGTCTCTTTGACCGCCACCGCGGCCGTGACCGAAGGTGGCAACATCACCTATACCGCTGCTTTGGATAACGCTGCCGATGGCGACATGGCCGTCACCTTGAACGACGGCACCGTGATCACCATTTTAGATGGCAACACCACCGGCGCAGCCACCATCGCCGCCCCGGTCGACGATGCCTTTATCGACGCCGGCACCGTCACCAACTACATTGCCTCCACCACCGGCGGCAATTTTGAGAACGTCATCAATGCCAACGGCGCCGGCACCCCGGTGTCCACCACCATCACCGACACCGTTGATGTCACCACCGTGGCGCTCAGTGCCGAGGCCAACGAGGTCGAAGGCGGCACCATCACCTATACCGTCACCGTCGACAACACTTCCGATACCGACCTGACCGTCAACCTGTCCAACGGGGCGACCATCACGATTCTGGCCGGCGGCAACTTTGAGTCCCTGGTGGTCGACGCCACCGCCGCGACCACGGCCATTGCCGATACCGTCGACACCGCCACCGTGACCCTGACGGCGACCGGCGCGGTGGCCGAAGGCGGCAACATCACCTACACCGCCACCGTGGACAACGCCCCGTCCGGCAGCGACCTGGTCCTGGATCTGGACAATGGGTCGCAGATTACCATTTTAGCCGGCAGCACCACCGGCAACGTGACCGTAGCCGCGCCCACCGACGATGCCTTTGTCGATGCCGGCAACGTGACCGTGGCCATCACGGGCGCGGCGGGCGGCAACTTTGAGGATCTGGATACCACCGACACCGCCACCACCGCGATCACCGACACGGTCGATGTCACCAACCTGACGCTGGCAGCCGAGGCCAACGAGGTCGAAGGCGGCACCATCACCTATACCGCCACGGTCGACAACGTCTCCGATAGCGACTTGACCGTCAACCTGTCCAACGGCGCGAGTATCACCATTTTAGCCGGCGCCACCTTTGGGACCGTCGATGTGGCGGCCCCGGCCGACGATGTCTATGTCGATGCCGGCTCGGTCAGCGCCACCATCACCGGCACGGCCGGCGGCAACTTTGAGTCCCTGGTGGTCGACGCCACCGCCGCGACCACGGCCATTGCCGATACCGTCGATACTTCGACGGTGACCTTATCGCAGGCAGCTTCTACAGTAGCTGAAGGCGGTTCCGCTACCTATACCGTCAGTGTTGATAATGCTCCTGATACTGATTTTGATGTGGAAGTCATCACCGGTCATACAACTACAGATGATGGAGACCTTGTTCCGACTACTACCACTGTCACAATTTTAGCTGGTTCTACCTCTACTGATTTCACAGTATCAAACGTGGATGATGTCATCACGGAGGGAAATGAAGATTGCACGGTAGCGCTTACCGGTACCACCAGCGGCGGTAATTTCGAAAATGTATCTGTAGATACGACCGCCCTGACCACTACTATTGTTGATGATGAAGGCCTGCCCAGTCTTACTGTTAATGATGTAACGGTAGACGAAGATGCCGGCAATCTTGTTTTCACGGTAACGCTGAGCAATGTCGCTGCCGCAGATGTCACCTTTGATTTCAATTCTGTTGATGTAGACGCTACTGCTGGAGATGATTATACAGCTGTAACCGGTACCGCTACCATTACAGCCGGCAGTACAACGACTACGATATCAGTACCGATTAGCGACGATGTTTACCAGGAAGGCAGCGAGACGTTTAATATTGCACTTTCAAACCCGAGCGCGAATGCGATTATTGCTGACGGCAGCGGTCTTGGTACTATTGACGATACAATCGACACCACCACGGTTGCCCTGGCGGCCACCGGGTCCGTAGCCGAAGGCGGCACCATCACCTACACCGCCACCTTGACCAATGCGGCCGACGGCGATGTCACCGTCAACCTTTCAAACGGTGCGACCATCACCATTTTAGACGGCGCCACCACCGGCACCGTCGATGTCACGGCCTCCGACGACGTCTATGCCGGCGGCGACAGTGCCTCCGTCACCATCGCCTCCGCTTCCGGCGGCAACTTCGAGAACCTGGCCGTCGACGCCACCGCCGCGGTCACCACGATCACCGACGACGCTGACACCACCACGGTTTCTTTATCGCAGGCATCTTCTACTGTTGCCGAAGGCGGTTCCGCCACCTATACCGTCAGTGTGGATAATGCTCCTGATACTGATTTTGATGTGGAAGTTATCACCGGCCATACCACTACCGATAACGGAGACCTTGTGCCGACAACCTCTACGGTTACCATTTTAGCCGGTACCACTTCGGTTGATTTCACAGTATCAAACGTGGATGATGTCATTACGGAGGGGAATGAAGATTACACGGTAGCGCTCACCGGTACGACCAGCGGCGGTAATTTCGAAAATGTATCTGTTGATACGACCGCCCTTACCACGACCATTACTGATGATGATTTCCCGCCCGCACTCGATCTGGATGCTGATGACTCATCCGCAGCGGGAGCCGATTATGCAACCATCTTCACCGAAGGCGGCGGCGGTGTGGCTATCGCTGACAGCGATATTGCGATTACCGACATCGATGATACCAACATAGAGAGTGCGACCATCACTATAACCAACGTTGAAACCGACGACCTGCTGATTGTCGGTTCGCTGCCGGCCGCCATTACGGCCGGGGCCTATGATGCCGCTACCGGGACGATTACCCTGATCGGCACCGCTACCCTTGCGGACTACCAGCAGGCAATTAGAGCCATCCAGTTCGACAACGTGGGCGATTCGGTCGCCGCCAGCCGCACGATCAACGTGACCGTCAATGACGGTGATAATGACAGCAACACGGCCGTCAGCACTGTAAATATCGTTACGGTGCCCACGGTGAGCATCGATGATGTATCCGTCCAGGAACCGGACAGCGGGACCACGACCCTCACTTTCACAGTGTCCATCGATCAGACCCTGGGCAGCGACCTTACCTTTGACTACCAGACGGTGGATGTCAGCGCCCTGGCCGGCTCCGACTATGTCGGCATTGGTACGACGACCGGCACGATCACCGCCGGCAGTACGTCTACAACCATATCGGTCACCATCAACAGCGATGCGGATGTCTTTGAGGGCGATGAAGCCTTCACGGTCGACCTTGCCAACTTCAACCAGACAGTCAACTTCCAGACCGGCGCCCACCTGACGACCGACGGCATCCAGGGTATCGGCAGCATTGGAGTCGACAGTGGACCGCCGGTCGCCGTCGACGATGCCTTCATCACCACCCCGGATACGCCCCTGGTGACCGGCGACGTCCTGGCCAACGACGCCCTGGTCGACAACGCCGTCTATTCCGCGCATGACGGCACATCCGTCAACGGCGGCACCGTGACCTACAATGGCGACGGCACCTTTACCTACACCCCGGCCGGCGGCTTTTCGGGGACGGACACCTTCACTTACACGGTCATCGACGATGACGGCGAGACTGATACAGCGACTGTAACCGTCGAGGTTTCCAATGCCGTCATCAACCCGCCGTCGGTGTCGGCCGTACCGGACACGGCCTACACCGAGAATGATGCGATCACCAACATCCTGACCGGCATCACCATGAGCGATGTGGACTCCACTACCCTCTCAAAAGTCGTGGTCAAGATTGACGGATATATCGGTTCACAAGATGTTCTGGCCTATTTGACCGCGGGCACCAGTGTAAATGCCAGCATATCAGTAAGTGGCTCCACCTGGGAGCTGACTCTGACCAATGGCGCCGACATCAATGAATACGAGACGGTGCTGGATTCGCTGACCTACGAAAACACCTCGGACAACCCGAGTGCTTCTACCCGTAACATCACGGTTGAAGCCTACGATGAAACCTATAACAACCTCTTCAGCAGCGACACGGGCAGTCTGAACGTTCTTCCGGTCAACGATGCGCCCGAGGTTTTCGACAACAATGCATATGCCGCGGCCGATTCCCTGGACAATGGTCTCAACATTACCATGCCGACCGACCCGGATACGGATGATGCTGATCTGGTCATTACGGTAACCGGATTGCCGCCCACGCTTGGGACGGTCACCCTGGCCGACGGCACCGCGGTCAATGTCGGGGACACCCTGACAAGAGCCGAGCTGGCCGGTTTACAGTTCGATGCCGGCAGCGCCGACGGCACTGAGCAGTTCACCTACTCCGTGTTCGACGGTGACCAGACAACGGTCGGTACGACCACGATCAACGTAGGCGACACCGATCCGGATACAGGTACGGTTTATGAAAGTGCGCTCGCCGACGGCACTGGTGCTGATGACGGTGCGTCTACTGTTAGCGGCAACCTGTTCGCCAACGACGCCTCGGCTGGAAACTCAATCGACAGTGTCGATTTCGGGGCCTCCAACTACACACCGGCCGGAGGTGTCATTACCATCAACACCACCATCGGGACCCTAACGGTCTATGCCGACAATTCGACTCCGGGCTATAGTTCCGGTGATTATGTTTACGAATTGACCGCGGCCGACGGCAGCGGGAATGATGTCACGGAAGCCTTCACCTACAACTTTGACAGCGGCGGCCCGCTTTCGGACACGCTGACAATTACGGTTGAAGATGACGAGCCCATTGCCCGTGATCTGGAAATCGATGTCCCGGAATCCGAGGAGCAGGTTTTCAACCTGATGCTGACCCTGGATGACTCCGGCTCCATGAGCTGGGGCGCCGTGTCCGGCAGCAATCCTCCGGGAGCCGGAGAAGCGTCCCGTATGGATATAGCCAAAGAGGCCTTGAGCGCGCTTGCACAGGAATTCTTCAAACAGTCTTCCCAGGTCACGGTGACCCTGATAACCTTTAACACTGCGGCCACATTTGTAGGGTCGTATACCACCTTTGAAAATTTTGAAACGGATCTGCTGAGTGTAACACCGGGCGGTGGTACCAATTATGTGGACGCCACCGATGAAATCATGACCCAAATGGCCGCCGACCTGGCTGCCCAGAATCCGGCCGACGATGTCCAGAACATCTCCTACTTCATCTCGGACGGTGAACCCAATGCCGGGACTTCGGCCATCGGCAGCGGTTATATTGAATATGTCAATGCAAACTCCATCGACTCCTATGCGGTGGGGATCGGGTCCAGTCTACCCTCCGATTTGTCCGATCTGAATTATATCCATAATATCGATTCGCTGGGTTCCGGTTACGGTGCGGTCGATCCGGCGTTGATCGTTGAGGATGTTTCCATGCTGCAGTCCGAACTGCTCAGCACCGTTCCGACGGCCTTCGGCGGCAACATTACCGTGGATGTAGACGCCAGCATCGAAAACGTCCTCTTCGGCGCCGATACGGGCTATGTGGATTCCATCACAATCGATCTGGGCGGCACCGATTACACCTTTACTTACGACGGCAGTACCATCACCGTGCCAGGAGCCCTGGCAGCCACCGTCGAGGTGGACGGGGCTCTCATGACCCTGGATGCCGACGACGGGTTTGCCTACGGCACCATCAAATTCAATTTCGCGGACGGCAGTTACACCATCAGCGCCCCCAACGGCCTGGCGCCGTCCTCATTTGACTTTGATTTTACGATCGTGGACGGTGATGGCGATACCGCCGGCGCCACAGCCACAATCAACATTGTCGATGACGCTCCGGAAGCCCGGGATGACCTGCACTCGGTCGTTGCCGGTGAGGTCGCCGAAGGAAACGTGGTTACCGCTATCGGTACCGATGGCGGCCCATCCTTCGGCCTGGATTACACGCCTTTCGCCACCCAGGGCGGTGGGGTCGACAAAGTTGTTGATGATGCGGCCGTATCCGAATTCACTTACAAGGGTGAAACGATCAGTCTTGACCTAACGCTCTCAACGCCACCGGCGCCTGCGGGCGGATCTGAGAGTTTGGCCATCAACAATACCACCAACTGGACAACAACCAACATCGCCCTTAGTGCAAATGCTGGCTTCAATGCCGGCGGTGCCGGGGTTACCGGCGGCCGAGATGATGGTACGTTTGACAACCAGGATGGTGGTGCTGCCCTGACCGTTTCTTTTGACGGAGTCGATTTGCCCTATGGTGTTGATAACCTTATTCTCACAATCAACGATTTCCAAAGCGCCAATAACGATGAAGTCACTATCGCCATTTATGATACAACCGGGGCGACTCTGGGCACCGCAGTCCAAGCGGCAACTACTGGTGGAGCAGAGAATGTTGATCTCTCAGCTTACACGGGAATTGGTTCGGTGGATATTGTATATACCGGCGGTGGCTGGGATAGCCAGTTGTCAAACGTCGCTTTTGATCCGGCCCCTGGTGCTCCAACCCTGGATCAAACCGGCGGTGACAACGGCAGCAACCTTACCTGGGTCTACAGCTACGATTACGACCTGGACGGCAATCCGGTGTTTGATGCCACCGTTACCGATTCAGATGACAACACCACCTTTACCATGCGCAGCAATGGGTACTACAGCTATACCCCGGATATGGCAGCTATTCCCGCGCCGGTAACCGTCTCGGAAAGTTTTACCGACGGCAGTGCCGACCAGGGCGTCGCGGCCATCACAACTGCGAATGGCAGCCCGGTGATTACCTGGAACGGCGCCAACGGTATCGGTGTCAACAGCACCGGGGACACCTACAGCGACAGTGCGAATGCGGGAGACAACATCATCTTCAACTTCGATCCGGTTCTCTATCCCAACGGCATCGAGGAAATTACCATGTCCTTCGGTTGGGACAGCGGCACGGGCTCTGCGATTTTCTATGACGATGTCGGCGCTGTAATCGACACGGTGGCCCTGACCGGTGCCAACAGCCAGACCTTCAGTGGGATAACCGGTGTCTACAGCATGGAAATCGCTACCGGGGCAGACGGCGACTACAGTGTCACCCAGATAGATTTTACGGTAGTACCGGATCCGGTGGTCCTGCCTACCACCCTGGACCCGATCCTGGTCGACTATGTATTGACGGACAATGACGACCAGTCGGATTCAGCCCAGTTGGCTATCTATACCATCGACAATGAAATTACCGGCACTATCGGTGCCGACAGCATTACCGGTGGTGCCCTGAACGATGCCATCATCGGCGATACCGGCGACGACATCCTGGCCGGCGGCGCAGGCGCCGACACGCTGTCCGGTGATGCAGGCCAGGACTACCTTAGCGGCGGAGCGGATGATGATATCCTCTCCGGCGGTGCCGATGAGGACAACCTCGACGGCGATGCCGGAGACGACATCGTGGATGGCGGCACGGGCGATGATATCGTTAAGGGCGGCACGGGTGACGACCAGGTCTTCGGTGGTGCCGGCGATGACCGGCTGGAAGGCGAAGACGGCGATGATGCCCTTTACGGGGGTGCCGGCAGCGATACCCTGGAGGGCGGCGACGGCGCCGACACGCTTGATGGCGGTGACGGAGCTGATACCATCTCCGGCGGCAAAGGGGATGATACCATCGTATTGGACGAGAATGATACCAGCATAGACGGTGGCGCCGGGGATGATACGCTGATGATCTCCCATGATGTCCTGGACTTCAGCACCATTGCCGACGGAACCATTTCAAATGTCGAAAAACTCGACTTGAACGACTCTGATGCCCAGTCGGTCTCCCTGAACCTGGATGATGTCCTCGACATGACGGACGGCAATAATACACTGGAGGTTACCGGCGGCGCCGGGGATGAAGTGACCTTTGAAGGGGTTCAGGGGCCCGGCGCGGACTGGACCCATGCCGGCGGCGGTCTCTTTACGCACTCCAACGGGGTTGACCAGGTGCAGATCGTTACGGCAGCGGATCCGGACAACCAGGTGAAGATATTTACGGATGATGGCACGGAAATCACTTAGCAAAGGATTTAGTACCACTTCTATTCACGGCGTCCGTATATAAAAATTGACAGGCATGTAATGACAAGGCCATACCGGGGTAACACCGGTATGGCCGTATGGCTTCGAGACTGGGGATGCTCCCACCGTTCATACGTTCACAAGATGATAACTTTTTATTTTGACGGCCAGTTCCAGCCTGTCCCGGCATCCGGTTTTGCTGAAAATGGAGGTGAGGTGCGCTTTTACCGTGCGGACCGAAATAAACAGTTTGTCGGCTATCTCCTTGTTGGATAAGCCCTGGGCAACCAGATCGGCAACCTCGCGTTCGCGTTTACTGAGTTCTTCCAGGGGGAGCGGCTGTTCGGCTTCAGGTTCAGCCGGAGACATAGAACTGATCATCTGGTTAATGATGGCGGGCGGCATCCAGACCTGTCCGGCACGCACAGCCGCAACCGCCTGCTTTAAGTTCTGGAGCAGCATGTGGCGATTGCCGTATCCGCGCACCCCGCGCTGTTGCAGCCGCATAGCCTGCTTGAAGCCAGGCACCTCTGCCAGGGCAACCGCCGGGCACGCCACCTCGGGCAGGTCGGCTTCTTGAAAAGCCTTGAGGTCTATGATCAACAGGTCTTCGGCACCGGCGTTCAACTGAGGCAACTGTTCCATCTTTGCCAGTCGACCGGTTTTTTCCCGATCCCCGGCCAATTGCCGACAGGCTTCCGCTAACGCTGTATCCCTGGTACAAATGATGATCATTATCGCTCTCGCAATGCATTGGCCTTGGCACGCAGAATGGGCTTGAGCAGGTAATGCATGACAGTCCGCTCGCCGGTGATAATCTCAGCGTGCGCGGTCATCCCCACCATGATTTTCTTCATGGTCTGATCGGTACCGAGAAAATTCTTTTCCGTCTTGATGTGTACCAGGTAGTATTCCTCCTGGCGCTCGCCGGTAATTGTATCGGCACTGATGTGGGTCACCGTGCCGTCCAGTCCGCCATAGATGGTGTAGTCATAGGCGGTTATCTTCACAATCGCCTTTTGTCCCGGATAGATAAAGGCCCGATCCTGAGGCTTGATCTTGGCTTCAACCAGCAGTACTTTTTCAAAAGGAACTATCTCCATAATATCCTGGCCCGGCTTTACAACTCCGCCCACGGTATTCACCATCAATTGCTTCACGGTTCCGTTGACCGGCGAACGCACGTTGGTGCGCGCCACCCGGTCCTCGATTGCCACCTGGGTCTGCGTCAGCCGGTCAATTTCAGCCATCACTTTATTGTATTCTTGCTGGGCCTCACTGCTGCGACGGCCCTCGACTTCCTTGATCTGGTTTTTGGCTTCGCTAATCTGGGACACCAGTCTCTCGGCATTCTTCTTGCGCTGCCCAGCTCATGCTGCTTGTCCAGGGCTTTCTGCCTCAGCTGGATAAACTCCAGTTCAGATACGAGACGTTTTTTATACAGTGGTTCCGTCAGCTTGATTTCCCGATTGATCATTTTCAGGCTTTTGGCCAGGATTTGAGCATCCAGCCGGGATTCGGAAAGTTCTATCTGGCGCTGTTTCAGGCGCTGCTACAGCACCCCAATTTCACTCTGTTTACGCCTAAGGTTGGTTTCATACAGCCTTTTTTCTTTGAGCAGCAGGCCAAACAGTTCGCCATCGCCCCTCGATTCGGTGGAAAACGGCCCGATGCCGGCCTCGGCCTGCAACCTTACTGCCCGGGCTTTGAGTTCGTTGATGACCGTTTTGCTTTCTGCAAAAGAACTGCCGGCGCCGGTATTGTCAATAATGACCAGGGTCTGACCTTTTTCAACGGTCTCGCCCTCACGCACCAGAATCTCCTTGACGATCCCGCCTTCCAGGTTCTGTACCGTCTGGATTTGCTGGGAAGGGATCAGGCGGCCAACCCCCCGGGTCCGTTCGTCAATTTCAGCGAAACTGGCCCACGCCAGCAGGGAACCCACCACCAGAGTAATGACATACAGGATGACATTGGAACGGCCGGGGCTATCGGCATTCACGGCCGCACTGAGGCTGTCCATGAATTTGATATCTTTTTTCCCGTAACGCTCCCGGGCATGACTGGCCAGGCCTTTTGCGGCGGAACCTTTATTAGGAGTGCTGTCTTGAGTCACTTCGCTTTCCCTCCCAGCTTCGCGAGAACCTCTTGCTTAGGCCCATCCATGACGATGCTGCCGTTGTCCATCACGAGAACGCGGTCCACAATACTAAGAATCGATGGCTTGTGCGTAATAACAATGGTCGTTTTATCTTTGGTTGCTGCTTTAAGATTCTGAATGACCTTCAGCTCGGTATTGAAATCCATGGCGTTGGTCGGCTCATCCAGCAATATGATGGGACTCGGATCAATGAATCCCATGGCCACGGCCACCGACTGGCGCTGTCCGCCGGACAGACTGAAACCGCGCTCTCCCACCTGCAGGTCCATCCCCATGGGATGCCGATCGGTAAACGTGTTGACGCCGCCGATATTGGCGGCCCGAATGATGGCTGCGTCCTCCGCATGCGGAGACTTCAGGGTAATATTGTCCCGCACGGTACCGGAAAAAAGGATCACGTCCTGCGGAACATAACTGAAATTGTGGCGCAGGTCAGCCGGATCGATCTGCTTGATATCCAGGCCGTCGATGAACACCGATCCCTCGCCCGGTTCATACAGGCCCAGCAGGATCTTGCTGATCGTCGATTTTCCCGAGCCGACCTGACCAATGATCCCAACCCGCTCTCCGGGCTGCAGGTGAAAATTGATTTTGATCAGCGCCTTTTTCTCTTCACCCGGGTAGCTGAAGTCGACGTCTTTGAACTCGATCTCTCCTTTGAAATCCGGCCGGCGGATAAATTTCTTTTCTTCCGGCCGCTCTACTTCCAGCGCCATGAATTCATTCAGGGATTGCAGGGCGCTTTTCATCTGGCCGAAATTTATCATCAGGGATACAGCCTGGGCCATGGGTGCAATGCTGCGGGAGGCCAGGATGTTGACCGCAATCAGCCCCCCCATCGTCAATTCTCCGGCTTTGATGAGATATACGCCCAGGACAATGACGACCACACTGCAAAACTGCGTGAGAAAGGCCGACAGCGTCGTTAGCGAGTTTGATTTAATCCGGGACTTCAGACTCTTGCCGGCTATGTCGCCCGTACTTTCTTCCCAATGCCACTGCACCGAACTGTTGGCATTGAATGCTTTGATGGTTTCCAGGTTTGCCAGGGCCTCCACCAGAATGCCGTTGCGGCGCGCAGTTGCCTCATGGGTACTGTCCAGCACCTTCTGGATGGAATACTTCATGGGAATACTGAAGAATAAAAGCAACAGCAGGGCTACCAGGGGGACGATGACAATGGTACTGTTGATGAAATAGATAACCAGAATAAAAATGAGCGCAAACGGCATCTCAATAAAGGCGGTGATGGCACTGGCCGCAAAAAAAGAGCGGATCCCGTCAAAATCCTTGATGGTACTGGTAAAGGCTCCCACCGAGCGCGGTTTGTCCTTCATTTTTAAACCGATCGCATGTTCGAACAGCATACTGGAAAGAATGATATCACTTTTCTTGGCCACGTTTTCCAGAAAATAGGTGCGAATATACTTCAACAACAGGTCGAACAGGTAAATCAGCGCAATGCCGATGGCCAGAACCCAGAGCGTGTCGATGGCATTGTGCGGAATGATGCGATCGTAAACATTCATGGTAAAAAGCGGACCCGCCACCACAAACAGGTTAACCAGGAAGGTGACCAGCAGCACCCGGCTGTAGAGGCCTTTGAACATCATCAGCGTTCCAAAAAACCAGTGCCCTTTTTTCGCGACGGCATCCACCAGCTTATTTTCCCCGAAGCCTTCGTACCGGCGTTTCAGGAAAAAGACATACCCGAGGTATTCCTCGCCGAGCTTGGCAAGGTCTATCTCCATGGGGTTTTCGTCCACCGTCGGCGCGATTATCTGGGCCACACCGTTGTCTTCATCTAGGGCGAGCAGCACGCAGGCATTGTCATCTTTAAGAACGAGAATCGCCGGCAGTACTATCGAAGGGATATCCTGCAGATTCCGTTTTTGCAGTTGCGACTTAAAACCGGCTTTGGCCGCTGCCCGGGAAAAATTGGCCTTGGGTTTGTCCACGCTGAACAGCCGCTGTTTTTCATCAGAGGGATCGAAAGGCAGCCCGTAGGCCAGGGCCTCAGCCGAGGCCGGCTTGTTGTTCAGCTTGGTCAACACCACCAAACACTGCATCAATGGATCTGTGGCAAGCGTTTCACTCATGTGCGTTCCCCAAAGGAGCGATCGCGGCGATGCCGCGCCCCTGGAAGTAGGTTATGTTGCGGGCAGCAAGTGCGTCGCGCTGCGTCTCGCTCTCTATCTTCGTCGCAATCAACTTGATATCCAGACTGTCGGTAATCGTAAATATAGCGTTCAACACCATGTCGGTTTTGCCCGGATCATCAAAAACCTCCAGGTAGTCGCGCTCTACCTTAATATAGGCCGGTTTCAGCTTGGCCAACAGGTTCAGGGCCGCATCGTTCAGGGTAAATTGGTCTATCCCGAACTGATATCCCAGACCATGAAAAAGGCCCGCCAGATCCAGAGAGATTTCCGGAGACTGGATCAGGGTATTCTCATGCAGTTCAAACACCAGACCCGCCTGAATGTTTTTGCGGGCAGCCAGAAACTGCCGGAGCCACTGGAGGGCCAGACGATCCTGGCAAAATTCGGTCGTAATGTTCACGGCCAGGACCTGTTGCGGGTGCACCGTGAGATAATCCGCCGCGCGTTCCAGCACATATTGATCCAGCCGGATAGAAAAGCCCAAACTCATCATCACCGGCATGAAAAGCCCGGCGCGCTGCTCGACATTCTCATTGTCAAGCAGGCTGACAAACAGCTCTCGATGTAGTTCCCGGCCGGCACCCAGGACCGCCTGTGCCGACAGCAGATAACGGTCGTCCACGAATGCCTTTTCAAGCAATGCCCGCCATTCGGATCTGCCCAGAACTGTATGGATCTGAAGATCCTGAAACCGGGCGACCGTCCCCGGCAGTTGGCTCCGGGCTACCGATAAGGCATAGTCTACTTTTGAAAGCACCGTAGACAACTCATCCTCGACAGCGTAGGTCGCCACCCCCCCGTTGATATTTATCGGGTCGGTAATGTCCGCCGCGAGGTCTAGCGTCTGCCGAAAGCCTTTTACAGTTGCCTCGGCAGTCGCCATGGCCGTTTCGGTATTAGTGTTCGGCAAAAGAACGGCAAACTCCTGTCTGGGAAAACGCGCAGCCACTGCCTGGCTGTGATTCACGGTTTCTTTTTCAAGTACCCCTGCCAGGTCTCTGTAAAGTTGATGGACAACGGGATGCCCGCCGGAAATATTCAAGCGTTCCATACCTGACAATCCCAGAATAATAACATGTCCGCGGGATGCCTGAGCATCCGCAGTAAGTAATCGGGATAATTCTTTAACGATGAATGTCCGGTTGTGCAGACCGGTTATAGTATCCTTGTCGCGCAGTTCCTGGAACTGGATCAAGTTCTCCAGGTGACGGTTGAAGATGGTCTGCACTTTGGCCACCATGGCATTCATGGCCAGGACCACTTTTTTCAGTTCAGGCGTTTCCGGAATTTCCGGAGTCAGCACGAACTCATTGTTGCTGATGGCCTCCGCCTGGTGCTGAATACCGGCCAGGGCTCTGAGCAGGTGTTTGAGCACCAGGTAACTGATGGAGACGGACACCCCGCCTAAAACGGCAAAGAGCAGGCAGAGCTGTTTAAAGGTGGCCCATAGTTTTTTATAGGCACTGCCGGTATTGCCTTCCACCTGTATCGTCCCGAAAACGGTCCAGCCATCCATCACCTGGGACTCCGCCACGGGTATGTCCACGTCAATATACTTCAGGAAAAGATCGGGGATACCCTCAATCGTCAGGGGTTCACGCTTTTGGTACACAACCTCGCCGCCCGTCCGCGCAAGGGTGATGGACTGGTAATAGCCGCCGTCGTACATCGCGTTGATGCTGGTGGCAATAAACGCCTCATCCGCAATCCGGGGGCCCAGCGAAAGAGCCAGCACGTTGGCGACGTTTTTGGCATTGTTGTAGGTCTGGTTGGCGGTAAACTCCCTGGCATTGTTGAAATTTATCCGCAATACCGTGACCAGCATGGCCAGCAGCAGGCACGCCACCAGAAGTTGTATTTGTTTAAATAGACTCATTGCTCCCGTCTTCGAATCTCAAGGTCGATAGCCTGCAGGTTGCGCTGGGTCTTCAAGGTGGCCCGATTGACGCGCTTGCCAAGGCCCTGCTGTTTCTGAAGGTAAAGGTCGTTGGCCGTAAAGCTGTAGACCGGAATCAGATCTTTGCGCTGGGTGGCCGGCAGAATGCGTTTATTGTAATTGTCCAGTACGAAAGGCACCGTGCCCGGTTTCTGGTAATAGGTCACGACCAGGTGCGCGGCCTCGGGATAGCCGATTGCCTTGACGTATGTCAGAAAAATCTTTTTTTCCGGCACCCCCAGTTGCATCATGGTCAAGAACTTGGCAACGGCAAAATCTTCACAATCGCCCTGGCCTTTGCCGAGGAACTCCAGCCGGCTGGCCCAATAGTCTTTTTTCTGCCAGGTATCCATGTCGGGACTGAATTCCAGCTGGTTGAAAAACCGGTTCACGGCTACCACAATCTTGTCTTCCGGGGACGCCACCATAGTGTCCATCATGACCAGCAGGCTGTTCAGGCGTTTAACCGCCTGGTTACCGTAGGCTTTGTTCAACGTGGCGATGCGTTCTTCCGGTACGAAAAAACTCAGGGCGGTTTCCGCGGCCACAACCAGGATGGAAACATGCAGGATGACCAGAATATATTTGATAGCAGCCATTAGTCGGGTGGCATTCGGGTTAACTTAAATTCAATACGACGATTTTTCCGTTTGCCCTCTTCCGTTGTGTTGGGCACAAGCTGGGCGTACTCGCCCCGGCCCATAGCGGTCAAACGTTGGCCGGCAACCCCCAGCCGGATTAACTCGTCAGCCACGCTCCGGGCCCTGGCCTGTGATAGCTTCTGATTATGCGCCGCACTGCCAGTATTGTCGGTATGCCCGATCACCTCAATCTCGAAATCAGCCGCCGCCTTCAGCTGCGGGGCGATGTGCTTGAGAACAATGCGCGCATCGGGGTTCAATTTCGCAGAATCCGAGGCAAATGTGATCAGATCCATATGAATGGACTGTTTCGAACGGGAACGATCGATTTTCAGGTTCAACTCCGCGGGAGTTCCCTCGGCCGGCACGATATAGCGACTCGATGCATCAGCAGGCGCGGATGTATCCCGCTGGGTTTTTTCCGTTCCGGCACCGGGTGTCGTTTCAGTCTGTTCATCGCTCTTTTTTCGTAATCTGAATTCAATGCGGCGATTTCGACGTTTTCCTTCCTCCGTCAAATTGGAAGCGATGGGACCATCTTCTCCCCGTCCATAAGCAGACAGGCGCCGGGGATTGACTCCCAATTTAACCAGCTCGGCATACACAGCCCGGGCCCTGGCCTGGGAGAGTCTCTGGTTGTGAATGGCGCTGGCGGTACTATCGGTGTGACCAATGACCTCGATATGAAAACCTTGCACCGCTTTGAGCTGCTGCGCAATCGGCACCAACATCTGACGGGTTTGGGTGGTAAGCACGGCCGAATCCGAGGCAAAGGCCAGGATATCCATGTGGATGGACTGCACTGTTTTAGACGGATCAATATTCAGATTCAGCTCGGGCGGTATGGCAGCCGCCGGCGCCTTTTCTAAAACCGGTTCAGGTGCAAGCGGCACGACTAGGGGCTTTTGCGAAGTTGGGGTCGCATCTTGCGGGCTGAGCGCCGGCATTTCGGTAGGCGTTTCAACCACCTCCGGAGCCGTTACCTTGTCTTTGGCCACCCGCGTGTCTTCCAGATCCGGTTTTTTCTGGAGCCGGAACCCTATCCGTCGATTTTTTCTTTTGCCCTCTTCGGTATCATTGGATGCGATCGGTTCGTGCTCTCCCTTGCCTCGAGCGACCAGGCGGGCTTTCGGGACTCCCAAATTGATCAGTTCATCGTAGACACTCAGTGCCCGGGCCAACGACAGCTTGCGGTTATGTTCGGCACTGGCGGTGCTGTCGGTATGGCCGATGACTTCGATATAAAAATCTTCGGCCGCTTTCAGCTGATCCGCGATTGGCACCAGCATCTCACGAGTTTCCCCGGTGAGTGCCGCCGAGTCCGATTCAAAGTAAATGATATCCATGTGAATGGATTGTTCGTCCTTGGTCTTGTCAATCTTCAGGTTCAGCTCCTCCGGCGTGCCCTCCTCGGGCAGGATATAGGGGCTGAGATCTTTGGGTTCCTGATACCCGACCGTAAAAACCTTCTCCTGCGCACATCCCGAGAATTCAGTCCGGGTCCCCAGCACGGTGTTGTCGCACTGATCGGTCACATCCTGGACCGAATCAAAATCGCGGTTCGGGTCCAGCTCTTCATATCCTTTCAGGTCATACACTTTTTTAGGCGGCAGCTGCATATGGTCCCGCAGCCCGGTATCATATTCGTGCAGCATCAAACCGGTGGCCTGGGAAATTCGATAATAGGAAACCAGGTGGGAAAACTTTGACTCGGCATTGGCATTTTTAGCGGAGTTGTACTCATTTTCCATGTTGAGCAGGTCAAGCAGGGTCCGGCGCCCGACAAAATACTCGCCCTTAAACGCTTCCAGAGTCTGCAGGCTCAAATCCACGTGATCCTGCAGGTATTTGCGCTTATGTTCCTCTGCCTGTAAAATATTCCAGGCCAGTCGGGCCGTCTGGTTTACATTGCGGCGTTCCACATAGGCCCGCTGGTATTCTTTGTTTAGCTCCCCGTAGCTTCTGCCTTTTTCACCTTTACGGACCCCACCGTCAAAAAAGGTGTAGTTCAACTTGAGCATCGCCGAAGCCTGGTCAGTCTCCCCCTGGTCGCCATTGGTGTTCTCCCGATGCTGGGCTTTCAATTCCAAATCCAGAGTGGGCCAATAATCGGCTTTGGCTTTCTCGTGACTGTATTTACGGACCTGGATATTATATTTGGCAACCTCCAGAGCCGGATGGTGGCGTAAGGCTAAATCGACGTTTTCCTCGACGGTTGCCGGGAATTGATATTTAGGTTTGGGCATTACAAACTGCTCCGGCTTGATCAGGCGGCCGAATTGTCGGTGAAATTGGACCACGGCCTGATTTAAATCCTGCTGTTTCGAAACATAGTTGCCTCGGGCCAGCGCCAGGCGAGCTTCCGAGTTGTTCAAGTCCGAAACTCGTTGGAACCCGGCGGCCGTCTTCTCCTTGACCTGCTCGAGTATTTTCTCCTGGGTCAGGACGTTTTCCTCCGAAAACCGCAACAGCTGGCGGGCTTGCAACACCTGGATATAGGCCTCGGTCGTCTCCAGGAAAACCCGGTTGGCCACATTCATTACCTCGTAGGCCGCAGACAGGATGCGGGCATCGGTTTCATTGACGAAGGCCTTGGTTCTTCCGCCGCTCCACAGGTTCTGGCGTGCGTACAGGGTCGCCGTAGCGGCGGTCAGGTTCTCGCGGGAGTTACCGGTTTGGACGCCATCGGTAACTTCAGGGCCGGCGGCCAGTTCGGTCCCTACTTCGGGCCAGTAACCGGCCGTGGCAATGGAGCGTTCTGCCTTGACACCGTGGTAGCGCTCCAATGCCTCTAATATTTCAGGATTTGTTTTGGTGACAATCTCCAAAACATCGTGCAGCTGCATGGGTGGCAGTATATTCTCATCGCTGGCGATGGCAGCTGCTGTTCCATTTAAAAGAAGCAATCCTACCAGTAAGTAGGCCGTCAACCTGATGAATTTCGAAATACTATGCAATTTAAGCTCCACGAATATATACCGGTCAAAAACATTGGTCAGATCCGCCCGAATCGGCAACGATCGCATTCAGAAGTCTCCCGCCACTTGGATGAACACACTAAATTGCATTGTATACCATATATTTCAATCTGTTACAAACAAACAGCCATTAATTGTACTATCTGCATTTTTACTAAAAGCTTTAGTAACAAAAATATCATGTGGGCTGTTTGGCAGGATATCGTCCCGGAATTTACAAATTACCGTCCGCAGGCCGTCCAAAATGCGTCCCTTTTTCCGTCCCCCCACCTGTTCCGGAGGCGTATAAAGGCGCAAACATTGAATAAGAATATAAGTTCTAGGCAGGACGTCAGAAGATCCCCACGATGGGCTCGCGGGCAACCTTGTTGGGGGGATAACAGGCAGCCTGCGGATGTAGAAATAGAAACCCCTGGCAGCTATGAAGCTGCCCGCATGTGTCGCTGCCTGGAAGGGTCCGGCGGCTCTACGGAAAAATGGATCCCTGCTCAGTCGGATTTACTTTTTGAAAACCGCCCACTCCCGGACTGGTATCATGTGGTCAAGTGTCCAGCCCTGAAAAGCCATGTCATTTAACTGCTTTTCATATTCATACACCGTGTTGGCGGTTCCGATGGAAACAACCTTATACTTATATAACTTGGCGGCACTGGCCGGCACGGGTCCGGGCAACAGCCGCCCGATTATGACGATGGTAAAGGTGATCGCAAATACAAAGATAACCGTTTTGAACAATTAGACCTGTCTCATGACATTACCTTTCGACAATGGTTGCCTGTGTGAATCTGGGTGAGTTCCGGCGCGGTGGAACCGCCCGCGTTGCAGTTAAGGCTTAATACCACAGCCCGGGAAAAATTCAAACGCATTGGTATCTCCCGGCGCCCTGGAACTGCCCGGCCGGCAATCTGCTGAAAACAATATCTAGCTACGATACAGCTAAAATTCATCTTGACCCCCAACCGCGATCATGTTAACCAAATGAATACGAAAAAAAATCTAAGCACCGGAAATACCATGAAATTTAGTAACTATTCGGCAATATGAAACTTGGTGCCAGCTGGTTAGAGCAACAAGTGGCTGCCCATACCCAAACAGGTTGCCCGCAGCATTGGCATTTGGCATATCCTGTTTGGATGGACCCAGTGGCGCTTTGACAAGCCCCCCAAACAATATTCCCGAACGTATCTCCCGTTTCCCCGAGTGGATATTTGCGCTATGAATTGATTTCAGCGAGGTAACGACCGTGTCTGAAGATGAAAAGAGTTCTGAAAACAGAGCACCGGAAAGACCGCCGAGCCGCGTCAAGTTCGAAGTCTACGGCGAAGAAATGATAGAAAAAATGGTGAAGTCCAGCGGCAACAGCGGTCGGGTTTACCTGCCCCCCAACTGGGTGGGACACCAGGTAAAAATCATCAGGATCGATTAGAAGGGAATAAAAAAGTGGAAAAGCTTGTTATCAGAAAACTGCAGGCAGGCGACGCATTGAGAGTCGGTCATATCTGCGCCGACATTACCCAGACTCCCGTTGCCGAAGATTTTGTGCAGATGCTTACCGAACAGCCGTTAAAGAAAGAGGATCTCAGCTTTGTGGCCGAGTTGGACGGCGAGGTGATCGGTTATATGATCAGCACCATCATGTCCGGTATATTTGGAATAAAAAGAAGTGCCTGGATATCAACCATGGGGGTTGCTCCGGCCTACATGGGACAGGGCATTGGTGAAAAACTGGCCCAGGAAACGTTTCGCATGGCCAAAGAAGCGGGGCTCCAGGATATCTACACCTCCGTGCAGTGGGACTCCCCGGATCTGCTCTCCTATTTTAAAACCATGGGGTTTGATAGAAGCAAATTCATCAATTTGATCAAAAGGTTCTAAGGGGGTGCCAATAGTTCCCCGGGACAAACAGTTGAATTGATAGCCAGTTGTTTCAATCTTCTTCAAATTGTCAATCACCTTGCCGGCCGTGGCCACAAAGCCGGAAACATCGGACAGGGAGGATGGAATAATAAGGGTATTGCTCTCCTTGGCCAATTTTCCGAATTCAGAAATATACTGTTCGGCAATGCGCAGGTTAACTGCATCTGCCCCGCCCTCTTTTTGGATTACAGTTGCAATGCTGGTCAGGCCAAGCGCTGTCGCCGCCGCCACCTTTTCGATTTCAGCAGCCCGGCCTTCCGCCTCATTTATCCGCTTTTGCTTCTCACCTTCTGATTCCGCTGTCATGGCCTGCCGCTTGCCCTCGGCCCGGTTGATCTCGGACTGTTTGTCCCCTTCCGATTCGGCAATGGTCGCCCGCTTGTCCCGCTCCGCCCGCATCTGTTTTTCCATGGCTTCGATGATACTCTGCGGCGGCATAATGTCTTTAATTTCATAACGGGTAACTTTGACTCCCCACGGGTCACTGGCTTCATCCACGGCCTGGACCACCTTGGTGTTGATGTTATCACGGGCTTCGAAGGTCCCATCCAGGTCAAAGGTGCCGAATACACTTCGCATGGTCGTCTGGGCCAGTTGGGCTACGGCGTATTTATAATCTTCGATTCCGTATGCGGACTTCTGGGCATCGATCACCTGCAGGTATAGGATCCCGTCGACATCGATAGAGACATTGTCCTTCGTGATACAGGTCTGCTGGGCCACATCCAGGGCTTCCTCTTTCAGTGAGCGTTTGTAGGCTACCCGGTCGAAAAACGGAATCAGAATATGAAACCCCGCCTCAAGCGTCCGGTTGTACTTGCCCAGTCTTTCAATAACAAACGCCATTCGCTGGGGGACAATCCGTATGGTTTTAGCAAATGCAACCACTACCAAGACCGCCAGCCCTACACCAAAAATTGACAGTTCCATAAATGCCTCCTATTCTGAAACGGGCTCTACCCTAAATATGATACTTTCATAACCTACGATTTTGACAAGCGTGCCCTTTTCAATCACCTGGTCGGACTCAGTCTCGGCTTTCCACAACGCACCCTTGAATTTCACCTTGCCATACGCACCTTTGACCACCCGCTCTTCGACCGCAGCTGTCTTCCCGATAAACTCGTCCGTCAGATCAGGTGTTTGCTCCGCCACAGCCATGAAGCGTTTTCTCAAAACAAGCAGGGCGGTGATGGAGACCACCAGGAATATCAGAATCTGGAAAAAGAGTGACATGTCCAGGGCCAGCAGGGCCAGGGCGGCCGCCCAGGCACCCAACCCGAAAAAGATGATAACCAGGCCGGGAACTGCAAATTCGGAAACAATCAGGACAAGGCCGATTAAAAACCAGACCATCGCAGGCTCTTTAAGAAAAGTGAAATCCACCGGCGTGCCTCCTTCCGTGCGTGTTCAAACAGCTTTCAATATCGGGTGTCAGTTTACCACTAAAAACCCTGGCATCGCCATCTTTTTCTGATCGGTATCATGTGTGGCAATATGGCGGCCGTACAGTACTTGGTTTCAGAATGGGATCTGAACTTGAAAGCTGACGGACAACATCGAGCGCCCCTGCCATGTTTGGTTCTCTGCAACCATACCTCTTTCTAAGCCGAGAAGGACAAATCTATGGCCCCTGTAAAAACCCGGAAGAAAAAACTGCTTATACCGATCATAATAGTTCTACTTCTAGCCCTGCCCTATTTCATTCCGGACCTTGAAACCACGGCAATAGATGACCGGGCCCGTCGGCAAGTAGACGGAAGTTTCATTCATCTTTCAGACGGGTATACCCACTACCGCCTGGAAGGGCCGGTTGCAGGGCCACCGGTTGTCTTGATACACGGCTTCTCAACCCCCCTTTTCAACTGGGACCATACGGTACCCGCCCTTACCGCGGCAGGTTTCCAGGTACTGCGGTACGACCTCTTTGGGCGCGGATTCTCGGACCGCCCCCGGATAGACTACACCAAGGACCTTTTCGACCGCCAATTACGGGAACTTCTGGACGCCTTGACCATCAGAAGCCCGGTAGACTTGGTCGGGCTGTCCATGGGCGGGGCTGTGGCCGTCATATTTACCGCCCGCCATCCGGAACGCGTCCGCAAACTGGCCCTGTTCGCCCCGGCCGGCTTTCCGGTAAACATTCCATTGACCGGAAAGCTGGTCCGCCTGCCGGTTCTGGGACCTTATCTGCTACGGGCCGTTGGAGACAGGTCCCTGCTTGCCAGCGTGCGCAAAGCATTGTATGCGCCAGATAAGCTTCCGGAATATATGACTAAATATACAGAGCAGATGGTGTACCACGGCTACAAACGGGCCCTGGCCAGCACCCTGCGGCATTTCGATCTTTCCAACCAGGCGGCCGAATTTCAAAAAGCCGGTTTGCACCCCCGACCTGTCAAACTGTTCTGGGGCCGCAGCGACCAGATTGTCCCCTTCGAAAACAGCACCCGCGTATTAGCGGCCATGCCCCGGGCCACCCTTTTCTCCCTGCCGGCAGCCGGGCACGTCCTGCCATACGAAAATGCTGCGTCCGTAAACCCGCTCCTGGTTGAGTTCCTGACTGCAGGTAAATAGAACAGGGGGAGCCGGCCGTATCCGCCAGGGTCATTGCAGGGTCCATCTTCCGGAAAATCCTGCCGGCCGGCACCATCTCGTTTGTCTGGACATTCAAAATATGCACATAGCTCAAGTTCATCCCATCGCGTTCGTAAAACCCTGCTCCGGAGTTCAAAATGAACAGGCTACATTGTGACTATTTTTCGGACATATTGAAGAAAACCCCGACAATACATAACATTTTGGACGCCTTCCTATTATATAAGAATGACACTGCGTTAGAGAGCCCCTGGTTGCCTCCCCGTTTACCATCTTTTTGCTTGACAAATTTTCGAGTAGCTGTAATGTAGCTTCAATATAAATACACGTCCCCCAATGAATGAACAGTCTTTAGTCATGTTACCCCAATTCAGGTAAGCTATTTTTAAAGGGAGGAAAATTATGTCTGATTTAAGCTGGTTACCGAGAGAATCCGGAAGCAAAAACCATTTTCTCTGGGGAGAGGAACACTTTTCCTCCACCGCCCCGGGCGTCATTTACGAGAAAAAACCTGTGGTTGATCACCAGGGCAATGTTATCGATGGCGTATACTCGGCCTGGATCACCCTGAACAACCCGAAACAATACAACTCGTATACGGCCGAAATGGTCAAAGGCGTCATTGCCGGATTCCAGAAAGCCTCCGCCGACAGCTCGGTAGTAGCAGCCGTTTTTACCGCCATGGGCGACAGGGCCTTCTGCACGGGCGGCAACACTAAGGAATACGCCGAATACTATGCCGGCCGGCCCAACGAATACGGCTTGTACATGGATCTCTTCAACGCCATGGTAGACGCCATCCTGGGCTGTAAAAAGCCGACCATCTGCCGGGTAAACGGCATGCGCGTGGCCGGCGGCCAGGAAATCGGCATGGCCTGCGATATCACCATCTCCAGCGACCTGGCCATCTTCGGCCAAGCCGGTCCTAAACACGGCAGCGCGCCCGATGGCGGCAGCACTGATTTTCTGCCCTGGATGCTGCCCATGGAACTGGCCATGTGGAATTGCGTCTCCTGCGAAATGTGGAGCGCCTACCGCATGAAACAGCTGGGCCTCATATCCAAGTGTGTGCCGGTCATCAAGGACGGAGAAAAATGGGTCCGCAACCCGGGCGTTATCACCGACACCTATTTGGACGACGGTGAAATCGTCTATGGCAATTTTCAAACCGGTGCCAAGGCCAAGGAGGCGCGGGATTATGTCATGGGCGCCACGACCGATTTTGAGCTGCTGGATCTCGAACTCAACAAGATTCTCTTCACATTTACCAACCTGTTCCCAGGCTGCCTGATCAAGAGTGTAGAAGGCATCCGGCTCAAGAAAAAATACTTCTGGGATCAGGCCAAGGTCATCAATCGTCACTGGCTGGGTGCCAATATGAACTACGAGGCCTACCTGGGCTTCAATGCTTTCAACACCAAGAAGATAACCGGACAGGATACGATCGATTTCATCGAATATCGTCGTCGTCAGTCAGAAGGCGCCGCTTTCGATACGGAGTTTATGGCGGCTGTCTTGGGTAAACCGCAATAATTACGAATGTAAAGTGACTAAAGTTAAGGAGTCGCTCCGCTTCACCTGCAATCTAAACAGGCAGTATTCCTTCACTTTAGATCACTTTTAACTTTTTAAATTGGGAGGCTATATGCTGCTTGAAGGAAAAAATGCCATTGTTACCGGCGGCTCTGCCGGAATAGGCGCCGCGACGTCATTGGAACTGGCGCGTGAAGGCGCCAATGTCTGCTTAACCTACCGGAAACACGAGGCCGAAGCCAAAGAATTCGCCCAACAGATAGTCGCCATGGGCCGCAAGCCCATTGCTCTGCATTGTGACATCGCCCAGTTCGATGCAGCCGAAAACGTGGTCAAGACCGCCCTGGCAGAATTCGGCAGCCTGGACATCCTGGTCAACAATGCCGGTATGAACTGGGACGGTGTCTGCTGGAAAATGAGCGAAGAACAGTGGGACCGGGTGCTGGAAGTCAACCTGAAAGGCTACTTCAATTTCACCCGCCACGTGGCCCCCCTCTTTAAAGAACAGAAATACGGCAAGATCATCAATGTCACATCCATCAATGGTCTGCGGGGAAAATTCGGCCAGACCAACTACTCGGCTTCCAAAGCGGGCATCATCGGCTACACCAAAGCCGTTGCCAAAGAACTTGGGGCTTTCGGCGTAAACGTGAATGCCGTGGCGCCCGGCCTGATAGAAACCCAGATGCTCAAAGAATCCGAAGCCCGCGACAAGATTATCGACATGGCCATGGGCGAGATCGTACTTAAACGGGTTGGCCAGCCGGAAGACCTCGCCCATGTGGTCACGTTCCTGGCATCGGACCGGGCGCGGCATGTCACCGGTGAAATCATCAAGGTCGACGGGGGCCAGTACATATAAACCCCGCACCATAACCATACCCACCAGTAGAGGATACATATGAAAAAAGTTGCCATTATCGGTGTGGGCCAAAGCAAGTTTGTCAGAAGTTATCCGGGTTCCATACGGGAACTTGCTTTTGAAGGATTTAAAGACGCGATCGGGGATGCCGGTGTTAAACCCGCTGAAATTGATGCATCCGTGGTCTGCAGCGCCCCGGAATACGACAAGCAGCGCTCACCATCGGGAATTTTTGCCGAATATCTGGGACTGAACCCCGGCCCTACCTTCTATGTGGAAACCCTGTGTTCGTCCAGCAGCACGGGACTCAAGCTGGCCTATTCGCTGGTCGCCTCCGGGCTGCATGATGTCGTGGCCGTGCTCGGGTTTCAAAAAATGTCGGAAATATCTTCGGCCGAGTCCCAGGAGCGCATGGGGCGCGGGGCCGATATCCAATGGGAAAGCCCGTTTGGCACCATGATGCCGGCCTATTACGCCATGTACGCCCAGGCCCACATGGACACGTACGGCACCACCCACGAAGATTTGGCCGCTATCCGTGTCAAGGCAGCCACTTACGGCCAGTTGAATGAAATGGCCGTCTACCGCAAGCCGGTGAACATGGAAGACTTCACGGACAAGGAAAGCCGGATGCGCTACCCGGTGGCCAGCCCGCTGCGGGTCGGCGACTGCTGTGCCAATGCCGACGGCAGCTCGTGTTTGATCGTCGCCAGCGAGGAAAAAGCCAAAGCATTCAGCACCAAGCCGGTCTGGATCCGCGGAGTCGGTGCGGCCTCCGCCAGTGTCAATCTCACTGGTCGTGATCTATTTACCGGGCTGGCGGTTGCCAAACAGGCCGCTGAGCAGGCCTACGCCATGGCCGGCGTGACCGCGGAGGATATTGATGTGGCCGAAGTGCATGACTGTTTCACCATCGCTGAAATGATGGCTTATGAAAATCTTGGCTTCGCCAAACCGGGCGAAGGCCGTGCGCTGATTCAAAACAAGGAAACCTACAAGGAAGGCAAGATCCCGGTCAATGTGGACGGCGGCCTGCTCTCCAAAGGCCACCCCATCGGCGCCACCGGTGGATCACAGATCCGGACGATCGTGCTGCAGCTGCGGGGTGAAGCCGGTGATATTCAGGTCCCCGATCCGGAAATCGGGCTGGTCCACAATATCGGCGGCGTCGGTATTTACGGCAATGTAACCATCTTAGGGAGATAACCATGGGCAAAAAACCTGACAAAGATATCAGATTCAGTAAATTCGGCACAGTCAGCTTTACCCAGACCACCGGAGTCAATGATTTCGTGGACCACCTTGAAGACAGCAAGGTAATGGGGACCCGCTGCCCGGCCTGCGACCTATCCTTCTTTCCACCCCGCAGAGACTGCTGCGGATGTCAATCCAGCGATCTGGAATGGTTCGAGGTTGCCGGCACCGGTACGTTGGTCACCTACAGCCAGTTGAAATTCGGCCCGATAGGATTTGAAGATGACCTGCCCTACTCCATCGCGTTGCTTGACTATGGCGACTACAAGGTGTTCGGGCGCATCGCGGACGATGTGCCCCAGGAAGACATCCAGATCGGCATGCCCATGAAAACCATGGTCAATACGCTTTCCAACGGGCAGCTGAACTATGTCTTCCAGAAAGCCTGATCAACTCGCAAACCATTAGCCTACGAGGTATTGCCAATGACATCACCTGACCATCTTAAAGTGGAAACGGCAGACGGTGTGGCCCGCATCACCCTGGCACGGCCCAAACACAACGTGCTGAATATCGACATGATGAATGAGCTCAATACGGCCCTGGCGGCCCTGCTGGACAACCAGGATCTCAAATGTGTCCTGATCCTGGGCGAGGGCCCCAGCTGGTGTGCCGGGGTGGAAGTTGCCGACCACAAGCCGGAGATGGTGGATGACATGATCGCCACCTTCAGCCGCATTTTCGAGTTGATCGATCAACTCGAAGTTCCGGTCATAGCCGGCGTACATGGGGCTTGCCTGGGGGGTGGCATGGAACTGGCCATCGCCTGCGACATCGTGGTTGCGTCCGAAAAAGCCCTTTTTGGGCAACCCGAAATCAAGCTGGGCTTTTTCCCGCCTTATGCGGCGGTCAGACTGCCGGCCATCGTGGGTCCGGCCCGGGCCATTGAAATCTGCACCACCGGCAAGCGCTACAGTGCGGCCGAGGCCAAAGAGATGGGGATGGCCGCTTACTGTGTCGCGGAAGATGCATTCGACGCCACCCTCGCCGGCCTGGTCAAGGAAATCAGTCATTGCAGCCCCTTGATCATTCGCCTGAACAAACAGGCGGTAAAACAAAATATCAACAAACCTTTTGCCGAGGCCATGGCCGACGCCAATAACCTGTTTTTAAATACACTCATGCAAACCGGGGATACCCTGGAAGGTATCGCCAGCTTCGAAGAAAAACGCCGTCCTGAGTGGAAGAACTGTTAACCAACGACTAGGGGAGGTCTTTAGAATGTCTCAGATCAACAAAATCGGTGTAATCGGTGCAGGCAATATGGGCAGCGGTATCGCCCAGAAAATAGCCCAGGAGGGCATCAATGTCGTCATGATCGATATCAAGGACGAGTTTGTACAGCGCGGGCTGGATACCATTAAAACGCTTCTGGGGGAAGCTGTGGAGCGCAAGATTTTCACCCCGGAAAAGGTTGACGAAATTGTCTCCCGGATCAACGCAACCACCGATTTCAATGCTGTCGCCGACGCCGACCTGGTTATCGAGGCGGTCTTCGAAGACAAGCAGGTGAAAGCCGACCTTTTTAAAAAACTGGATACCCTTTGCGATGATAAAACCATTTTGGCCACCAACACCTCCAGTTTCTTTGTTCGCGATTTCGCTGAACTAACCGAGCGCCCCGACCGTTTCGTGGGATACCATTACTTCTTCCACCCGGCTAAAAACCGACTGCTGGAAGTGATTCCACACGCCGGCACCAGCGAGGAGACCCTTGAGAAATCGCTGCTGGCAGCCAAACTGCACGGCAAGACATCCATCCTGGTCAAGGATGCCCCGGGGTTTGCCGTGAACCGTTTTTTCGTGCCTTTTCTGAATGAAGCCACCCGCATGCTGGAAGAAGGCTTGGCCAACATCCCCACCATCGAAGAAGCCAGCAAACGGGCTTTTAAGATCGGTATGGGCGCCTTTGTCCTGATGAATGTGACCGGTGTTCCGATTGCCCTGCACGCGGCCACGACTCTCGGTGAAGAACTGGGACCGTTTTACGCACCCAGCCAAACCCTGGCCGACCAGGTGGCAAAAGGTGAAAACTGGGACATGGACGGTGAAGTTGACGAATCAAAAATCGACGCACTGATGGACCGGTTCTACGGTGTTTGCCTGGGCGTCTCCGCTGCCCTGGTCGACGAAGAAGTCGCCACCATCGAAGACACTGACCGCGGTGCCAAAATCGGCCTGCGCTGGATTCAGGGCCCCTTTGAAATCATGAACAAGATCGGCATCGAAAAGACCTATGCCTGCGTTAGCGCCATCTGCGCGAAGTACCCGGATTTTAAAATGCCGCAGGTCCTGGAAAACCAGAAGGCTGCCGGCAAGCCTTTTGAGTTCAAACTGGTGGACCTCGCTGTCAAGGGCGACACAGCCTGGTTGACCATCAATCGGCCGGAAGCGATGAACGCCCTGAATGAAGCCGTCTTTGACCAGCTCGCAGAGAAATTCTCCGCCGCTGAACAGGATCCGGCGGTAAAAGCGATCGTCATCCAGGGTGCCGGCAAAGCCTTTGTCGCCGGTGCGGATATCCGCTATTTCGTCAAGAATATCAAAGCGGATAAAATCCAGGACATTGTCGATTTCACGCGGGCCGGTCATGAGACCCTGCTGAAGATTGAAAACAGTGCCAAACTGACCATCTGCCTGCTCGACGGACTGTCTCTGGGCGGCGGCAGTGAACTGGCCCTGGCGTGCCAGGCCATCGTGGCCACACCGGCCGGATCCATGGCCTTTCCGGAAACCGGCATCGGGATATTCCCGGGACTGGGCGGCATGCTGCGGTTTGCCAAACATACCTCCCCGGCCCTGGCCAAGTACTATACGTTTACCGGGGCACCCATTAAAGCGGCAGATGCCCAGGCACTGGGAATTATCACCCGCCTGGTGCCCCCGGACGAGGTCGAATCCGCGATTGCCGAACTGGTCAGCCAGGGCAAACCGGACAAATACCAGGCACGTGATTTGCCGGCACCCTACAGCGTTTACGCCGCCCTGTGCGACGCCGGCAATGTGGATCAGCTGCTCGGCGGCCAGGTACCGGCGGGCTCTGATGAGGCCCTAGCAGCCAAGACCGCCAAGGTGGTCGGCTTCAAGGCACCTTTGGCGCTAAAAATGGCCAATGAGATTATAGATACCCAGGCCGAACAGTCCATCGCGGACGGCGTCGAGACCGAACTGGGGCGCTTAGCGGAAATTTTTGCCACCACCGACGCCTTGGAGGGCCTCTCGTCGGCCGGCCGGAAAAGACCCGCATTTAAAGGCAGCTGATGGGATCTTTTAGTACAGGTTAAAACCGATTCCCGGATGGCAGGGGCCGGAAACGCGGCCAGCAAAAATCCGACTGATAACAAAAGGAGTGACCAAAATGACCATGATTTCCTGGCAAATGGTAGATTTGAAGAAACCCCTGGAACGGGTCGAAGCGCCGATACCTTCTCCGGGGGAAGGAGAAGTTCTGCTGAAGGTCGCGGGCTGCGGCGTCTGCCACACGGATCTGGGGTTCTATTATGACGGTGTCCGCACCAAATCCCCAATGCCCCTGACCCTGGGCCATGAGATCAGCGGTATCGTGGACGCGGTAGGACCGGGTGCGGAAAACTGGGACAAAAAAGCCGTCATCGTGCCGGCGGTGATGCCTTGCGGCGGGTGCGATGTCTGCGTGCGCGGCAAAGGCAATATCTGCCCCACCCAGAAAATGCCCGGCAACGATATCCAGGGCGGCTTCGCCAGCCACATTGTCGTGCCGGCCGCCCAGCTCTGCGAGGTACCGGTCGATGAAAATTACACCCCGCAAGGAACACCGGGACTTTCCCTGGCTGGCCTGTCCGTCATTGCCGATGCAGTCACCACGCCCTACCAGGCCATCGCCGAATCCGGGCTGGATGCCGATGACACAGCCATCTTTATCGGTGTGGGGGGAGTCGGTGGCTTCGGCGCCCAGATTGCGAAGAGTTTTGGGGCCTGTGTGATTGCCATCGATATCGACGCCCAGAAGCTCGAAGCCATCAAGCCCTACGTCGATGCGGTGTTCAATGTTGGGGAATACTCCTTCAAAGACCTGCGTAAAGCGGTCTCCGGGTTCGTGAAAGAGCAGGGCCGCCGCCGGACGGAGTGGAAGATTTTTGAGACCTCCGGCACCGCCGCCGGGCAGAAAACAGCTTTTGGGCTGATGACGTTCGGGGCTTCGCTGGCTGTCGTGGGTTTCACGATGGATACCGTGGATATCCGCTTGAGCAATCTCATGGCGTTCCACGCCACCGCCCGCGGCAATTGGGGCTGTATTCCCGAGTACTACAAGCCGACGCTGGACCTGGTGCTTTCAGGAAAAGTCGAGCTTGGCCCGTTTGTAAAAACCTTTGCGCTGGATGAGATCAACGCCATTTTCGAAAAAGTCCACAACCGTGAGATTCTCCAGCGTCCGATTTTGATTCCGTAAAGCCATTAAGCGAGGTAACGTGTATGCACAAATTACTTTCTGACACACCCGGAAAAAAATACCTGCTGCTGGGCAATGAAGCCATTGCCCGGGGCGGTATCGAGGCCGGCATTGGGGCCGCCACTACCTATCCCGGTACCCCCTCTTCCGAGATCTCTTTGCAGTATTTTCAAATTTGCCAGGAGACCGATCTTTTCTTCGAATACAGCCCGAATGAAAAGGTGGCCCTGGAAGTAGCCGCCGCAACCGCCAACGCCGGCGTGCGCACCATGTGTATGATGAAGCACGTGGGGCTGAATGTAGCGGCCGATCCGCTGATGACCCTGGCCTACGTGGGGGTCAAGGCCGGCCTGGTGGTATTGACCGCCGACGACCCGTTCATGTTCTCCAGCCAGAACGAACAGGACAATCGCTACTACGGCAAGCTGTCCGGCCTGCCGGTCCTGGAGCCCTCTTCCGTGGCCGAAGCCAAGGATCTGATGGTCTATGCGTTCGATCTCTCCGAACAGCTGCAGGTCCCGGTCCTTTTCCGGACCACGACTCGGATCAACCACTCCAACGCACCGGTAACGTTCGGTGACATAAAAGCGCGGGTAGTCAAAGGTGACTTTCAAAAAGACCCTATGAACCTGGTTACGGTCCCGGCCGTTTCACGGAACCTGCACGTCAAACTGCTGGAAAAGCAGGCCCAGGCGGCCGAGATAACGGAAACCTCAAAATACAATTTCGTCGACGGCAGCGGTAAGTGGGGTATTATCTGCAACGGGGTCAGTTACGGCTATGTAACCGATGCCGTGAACGACCTGGGCGCGGCCGGGAAGATCAAAGTCCTGCGCATCGGGTTCTCCCACCCCATGCCGGCCGGCATTATCGCCGATTTCCTGAAAGATTGTGAGAAGGTACTGGTCGTGGAGGAAGGTGAACCGGTAATGGAGGAATCCGTTCGCTCCATTGCCCAGCAAAACGGCTTCACCATGCCGATCAACGGCAAGGGCGAAGACCTCCTTTCCCGGCTCTATGAGTTCAATCCGGCCCTGGTCCGCGATTGCGTTGCCAAGTACTTTGGCCTGGAAATCAAAGCCGATTCAAAAATTGACCTGTCGGATGTTCCGCCGCTGCCCATGCGCCCCCCGACGCTGTGCGCCGGCTGTTCCCATCGGGCCACCTTCTACGAGATCAAAAAAGCGGCCGAGGGCATGGAAACCATCTACCCGACCGACATTGGTTGTTATACCCTGGGCTTTTTGCCGCCCTTGAAAATGGGGGATTTTCTTATCTGTATGGGTTCCTCGGTCAGCACGGCCTGTGGGTTTTCAAAGGTAACGGACAAGAAGGTGATCAGTTTTATCGGTGATTCGACCTTTTTCCACTCCGGGATGACCGGCCTGGCGGATGCTGTTTTCAATAACCACAACTTTACCCTGGTTATTCTCGACAACGCCATCACGGCCATGACCGGGCACCAACCCAATCACGGGGTGGATATGGAAGCCATGAACCTGTCCGGCTACGGCCGTATATCCATCGAGGCCATCGTGCGGGCCCTCGGTGTGGAACATGTCACCATTATCAAACCCTATAAGGTCAAAAAGAGCATAGGGGCCATCAAAGAGGCCCTGGCCTATGAAGGTGTGTCGGTCATCATTTCACAGGAGCCGTGCACCCTGTACGCCAAGAGCCTGAAACAGCTGAAACCACGGGCATTTACCGTCACAAGTAAATGTAAGAATCACCGGGATTGTATCAACGAGATTGCCTGCCCGGCTTTTTATATTGAAGACGAGGCTGTCAAGATCAACCCCACCCAGTGTGTGGGATGTGCAGTCTGCGCCCAGATTTGCCCGGAAAATGCCATAACGCCTTTGAAAAAAACCGGGTAACGGTACCCACGCAAAGGCGATACACAGTTAGAAATCAAAGCAGTGAGATATTTAACACCAATTGCAGGGGTAGACATATGGATACAACTAGATTGATCATCGTGGCGGTTGGCGGCCAGGGCAATTTGCTGGCCTCCAAGGTCCTGGGCGAAGCAGCCCTGGCCAATAATGTCCCAATGCACATGAGCGAAATACACGGCATGGCCCAGCGTGGCGGGGTGGTAGAATCCGCCCTTGTGTTCGGCGATGCCAAAAGCTCGATCATTTCCGACGGTGAAGCCGACGTCCTGGTTGGCTTTGAGCCCCTGGAAACCTTACGGGCCCTGAACAAATGCAGCCGGGATACAGTCGTGATCACCAATACGACCCCGGTGCCGCCCTTTACGGTTTCCATCGGAATGGGCGAATATCCCGACCTGGAGAATATAACGGTCAAACTGGAAGCCAGCTGCACCCGGCTGATTGCCATAGACGCCACAAAACTGGCCAACGAGGCCGGTAATGTGCTGGCCGTCAACATGGTACTGTTGGGGGCCCTCGTCCAGACCGGCATCGTGCCCATCGATGCTGCCAAGGTAGAAGAGACCATTCGCACCAAGACGAAACAGGCGTTCGTCGAGACAAACCTGAAGGCGTTTGCATTGGGTGCCGCCGCGGCAGCCGGATAGTCTCTGCCGCAACAGCAGGTTGATAGGCACCTGTAGAATATCACAAGGAGTTTTCACAACCGTTCATTCATGACGGCCGCTGGTTTGCCTGGCAGGAACCGGGCCAAACAAGGAGGAAAAAATGCCCTGGGATAAAGAATTCGAGTGTATGCCGGTAGAGGAAATGCAGAAGCTGCAGCTTGAAAAGCTCAAAGAGACAGTTGCCTGGGTTGAGGAAAAGATTCCGTTCTATAAAGAGAAGTTCAAGGAAGCCGGGCTCTCAGCGGCCGACATCACCAGCCTTGAGGACATTGCCAAATTCCCCGTCACCGTAAAAGACGATTTGCGTGACAATTATCCCTTTGGGCTGTGCGCCGTCGATTTGAAGGATGTGGTGCGCGTGCACGCATCATCGGGTACTACCGGCAAACCGATCACCGGACCCTACACCCAGGCGGACCTGGATCAGTGGACAGAATGTATGGCCCGCAATTTCACGGCTGCCGGCGTAAGCTCGGAGGACATTGTCCAGAATGCCTATGGGCACGGCCTTTTTACCGGTGGACTCGGATTTCATCAAGGCGCCTGCCGGATCGGCGCGACCGTGGTCCCGACCAGCGCCGGGATGACCGAGCGCCAGATCGTTTTGATGCAGGATTTCGAGGCGACCGTCCTGTTGTGCACCCCATCATACGCGCTGACCATTGCCGAGGCAGCTGAAGATATGGGCGTCGATATCAGAAAGCTCCCCGTGAGGGTCGGTATTTTCGGAGCCGAACCCTGGACAATCGGCATGCGCAAAGAAATTGAAGAACGCATGGGCATCAAAGCGCATGAGGCTTTCGGCTTGACCGAACTCTGCGGCCCCGGCGTCTCCTTCGATTGTGAGGCCCAGGACGGCCTGCATATCAACGAAGATCACTTCCTGGCTGAAGTCGTTGATCCGGAAACTTTCCAACCGGTCCCGCTGGGAGAAAAAGGCGAGCTGATCTTCACATCGCTCCAGCGCCGGGCCATGCCGATGATCCGGTACCGCACCAAAGATATTACCCGCTTAAGAAGAGAAGAATGTGCCTGTGGCCGGACCCTGTTGAAAATGGATAAACTCTCCGGTCGTACAGACGACATGCTGATAATCAGTGGGGTCAATGTCTTCCCGTCCCAGGTGGAATCGGTCCTGCTGGAGTTTGAGGAAGTCGAGCCTCAATACGTACTGGTTGTGCGCAAGAAGGGCTATCTCGATCACCTGACGGTGAGAGTCGAAGCCAAGCGTGAAGTCTACAACGCCGGCCCTGAAAAATGTGCCGAAGTCGAGCAGAATATCGCCGGCCGCATAAAAGGCCTGCTGGGATTCAGCGCTGCCATTCAGTTGATGGAACCCAAGCTGATCGAGCGCAGCGAAGGTAAGGCCAAGCGCATAATAGATGAACGTCCCAAGGAATAATGGCACTTCTACCTTTTAACGAAAGGGAGATACCATGAAAGCTAATTCTGATTTTGAACCCAAGTCCTTTGCCGTTGTCGGGGCCGGTCCCGTGGGATGCATTGTCGCCGCTTTCCTGGCCAAAGGCGACTACGAGGTAACTCTGTGCGACGTGGTTCCCGATCTGTTGGCACCGGCCATTGATCCGGGCATCAAGATTGAAGGGTCCGAAAGTCTGCAGCAGAGCGTCACCCGCACCTGCCTGAGCGTCGATGAGCTGGCCGAGCACAAACCGGATGTTATTTTCATCACCGTCAAAGCCAACGCCCTGCCGCTGATCGCGTCGGCCTTGGAATCGTTCTGCGATGAAAGCACGTACATCATCAGTTGGCAAAACGGTATCGATACGGAATTGGAACTGGCCAAAGTCCTGGGCCGTGAAACCGTAATGCGCGCAGTAGTCAACTATGGCTGCGGGCTGGCCGGCCCGGCCCATGTCATGATGCCTTTCCATCATCCGCCGCATTTTATCCAGGAGATGGACCCGGAATCTGCCCCGGCTGCCCAGGCCATAGCCGGCGTACTGACCGAATGTGGACTGGGGACGGAGCATGCCGACCAGATTATATCCATGGTATGGCGCAAAGGCATCTTGAATGCCTGCATGAACCCGGTGTGTGCGGTGACCGGTCTGACCATGGCCCAGTCCATGACCGACCCTATTGTCTTCGGCATCGTGGACGCGCTGATAAAAGAATGCGTCAAAGTCGCCCGGGCCAACGAAATAGACCTGGGCTGGGATTTCTACCCGCACGCCATTGAATACATGAGCAACGCCGGCAATCACAAGCCTTCGATGCTCATGGATATTGAAAACAAACGACGCACGGAAATCGATTTTATCAACGGCAAATTTGTTGAGTATGGTGTGCAGGCCGGCATTGAAACGCCTTACAACAACTCACTGAAGTCGCTGGTAAAAGGTCTCGAATCCGCTATCGAGCATAACAAGTAGCAGCGCGGCGCGGCCTCCTCTTCCGGCTCTGTATGTGGGCCTTTGGAAAAGGAGCAATACATTGGCGAACCGCTTTACAGCTGAAAGAGTATTCGTATGACACCCAGACCTGCAGTGTTTGTCGGCATCGATGTCGGTGCCTCCCGGACCAAAACAGCGGTCCTCGATGAAAACAAGAACCTGGTCGGCCACTGTGTGGTAAAATCCGGGACCGACTTCACGATTGCCGCCAACAATTGCCTGGAAGCCTCGCTCGAGATGGCCGGTGTCTCCTATGGTGATATCGTACGCGCGGCTTCGACCGGTTACGGCCGCAAGAATGTCAGCGTGGCCGACTTCAGCCGGACAGAGATAAGCTGCCATGGACGCGGGTGTCATTATTATTTTCCGGAAGCCTTGACCATCATCGACATTGGCGGTCAGGATAACAAGATTATTAAACTCGACCCGGACGGGCGGCGCGTGTCCTTTAAAATGAACCGCAAGTGTGCCGCCGGAACCGGCGCATTTTTAGAAGAAATGTCCCCCCGGCTCGATATTCCGCTCGAGGAGATGAATGCCCTCGCAGTCGCGTCCAAAAATATGGTGGAACTGGGCAGTTTCTGCACGGTGTTTTCCGCTACGGAAGTCCTGGAAAAGATCCGCGCCGGGAGAAAGGTAGAGGACATCATCAAGGGGCTGTTCTATTCGGTCGTCAAGCAGGTTCTGGAAATGGACGCTTTGACTGATAAAATTGTGATGACCGGCGGGGTTGTCGCCCACAACCGGTATATCGTTGACATGGTAAAGGAAAAAACCGGAAAACCAATTTTTGTCCCGGAATTCCCCCAGCTTACCGGTGCCATTGGTGCCGCGTTATATGCCGCTGAACTATAGCCGGTCGGCGGTCGCATACGAACAGGAGAATTAACATGGCAGACGAAAAGAAAATTAAACTCAAAAGACTCGAATCGTCCAAAGTACTGGGCAAATTCATGGCTGACTATTATTACGAACTCGACGGGGCGGCCAAATCCGGCGAAAAGAAGATCGCCTGGTGCACCAGTGTCGGGCCCGCGGAAATCCTGCGGGCCATGGGTTTTCTGGTCTATTTTCCCGAAACCCATAGTGCCATGCTGGGATCGTCGCGTATGGCCACGGACCTCATTCCCAAGGCCAACGCCATCGGGTACTCCCCGAACATCTGTTCCTACCTCACCGCAGACGTCGGCGCCTATCTGGAAGGCGTGTCACCCCTGGCTAACATCTTCAAGGGCATCGAGGGTCCCCCTAAACCGGACGTGCTGGTCTTCAACACCAATCAATGCCGGGACGTGCAGGACTGGTTCAAATTCTACGGTAAGGAATACGACGTGCCGGTCCTGGGCGTGCACTCCTATGTAGGTGTGGAAGCGGTGTCCGATGACTACCTGCTCTCCATAAAGAAGCAGATGGAAAACCTGGTACCCGGCCTAGAAGAAGTATCCGGTACCAAATTCGATATGGACCGGTTTAAAGAGACCGTGGCCACCTCCCGGGAGTGCTCGGAACTGTGGAAAAAAGTCCTGGATTGCGCCGCAGCCAAACCTTCGCCCCTGACCTTTTTCGACGGTACAACCCTCATGGGTGCGGCCGTGGTCGGCCGGGGCACCGAAAAAGCCAACGAGTGCTATCGCACCCTGCTGAAGGAACTGGAGGACCGCATTGCCGCTGGAGAAGGCGCCCTCGACGAAGAGCGCCTGCGGATCTACTGGGATGGCATGCCGGTCTGGGGCCGCCTGAGCAGTCATGCCAAGCTGTTTGCCGGGCTGCATACGACTGTGCTGGCCTCCACCTACTGCAACAGCTGGATCTTTTCGGCGCTCGACCCGGATGACCCCTTCACCAGTATGGCCCGGGCCTATACCGAACTTTTTATCGTCCGGGGCGACCACTACAAAGAGCAGTATATCAGTAACATGCTGGATTTCTTTAAAGTGGACGGTATCATCTACCACGACGCCATGACTTGCCCGAACAACTCCAACTGTCGCTACGGCATGCCCCAGCGCATGGAAAAGAAGACCGGTATCCCCAGCCTGACCATTAACGGCGATTTGAATGACCTGCGGCTTATCTCCGATGAGCAGACCAAAACCAATGTCGAAGCATTCATAGAGCAACTGGAAGAAAACCGTTAAGGAGAGCGATATGTTAGAATCTCTGTTCAGACCGAAATCGGTGGCCGTAATCGGGGCCTCTACCAAGGAATTTTCAATAGGCAACCGGGTAATCCGCAACCTTGTTGAATTCGATTTCAAAGGGCCTATCTACCCGATCAACCCCAAGGCGGATGAAGTCCGGGGGATCAAAGCCTATAAATCCATTATGGATGTCCCGGACGGCGTGGACGTTGTTCACATGGTCATCCCCGCCAAGTTTGTACCCCAGGCGGTTGAGGACTGCGGTATCAAGAAAGTTAAGAACATCATCATCAACTCGGGGGGGGGTCTCGGAAACCGGCCCCGAGGGTGAAGCGATTGAGAAAGATTTCCTGGCCCGGGCCAAAAAATACGGCATCCGCATTTTCGGTCCCAACTGCCAGGGGGTCATCAATTCTGATCCGGACATCCGCGCTTACTGTAATTTTACGTTCACCAAGCCCGAGGTGGGTTACATTTCAATCGTGGCCCTCAGTGGCGGAGTAGCCGAGGTCATTCACCAGGGCTTTTCAGAAATGGGCATCGGCACCCGCATCTATGCCTCCAATGGAAATGCCTGTGATGTCACCATCCCGGAAATTATCCGCTACCTCGGTGAAGACGAAGGCACCCGGGTGATCGTAACCTACGTGGAGGGTCTGCGTGATCCCGAAACCTTCATGACCGTGGCCCGCGAAGTGGCCGCCAAAAAACCGGTCCTGGCCATGAAAGCCGGCCGCACCGCTGAAGGTGCCAAGGCCGCGGCCTCCCATACGGGCGGTCTGGCCAAAGAGGATCTGGCCACCGATCTGATTTTCAAAAAGGCCGGCATTCTTTCCTTCCGCGATGAGGGGGAACTGATCCAGGCGGCGGCCGCATTTGCCACCCAGCCGATCCCCAGGGGCAACCGGGTTGGTGTGATCACCAATACCGGCGGGCCGGCGGTCATCGCCACCGACGTCATGGTCGGCGCCGGGTTGACCCTGCCTCCGCTTTCTGAAAAGACCGCGGCCCTCCTGAAAGAAAACCTTTATCCGGAAGCTTCCGTCAATAACCCGGTGGATGTACTGGCTACCGGGAATGCCGCCCATTACCGCGCCTGCATGGACGCCATGATGGCAGACGACAACTACGATTGTCTCTACATCAACTTCGTAACCCCGTTTTTCGTAGACACCGAAAGCATTGCCAAGGAAATTGTCGCCGTCAATGAGCAGCGCATCAAACCGATTGTCTGCAACCTGATGACTGACCGTCGCCAGTGGACCGGAACGGTGAAGATACTTCAGGATGGTGGTGTTCCCTGTTTCAGCCTGCCAGGGGTCGCCGCACGGGCCCTGTCCGCCATGGTCCGGTATAATGAGATACGCGCCAAAGAAGCGGGTGAAGTAAAAACGTTTCCTGATGTGGACAAAGCCAAGGCGACCGCTATCATGCAACAGGCCGTCACCGCCGGCCGTAAAATGCTGGCCGCCGATGACGTCTACGGCATCCTGGATGCATACAAGCTCCCAACCGCCGGCTGGGCGGTTGTCAGCACGCCGGAAGAGGCTGAAAAAGCCGCTGCCGATATCGGCTTTCCCGTTGTGGTAAAAGCTGACTCGGAAAGCATCATCCACAAAAGCGATATGGGCGGTGTGGCGGTCAACCTTGCCGATGCAGCGGCCGTCCGGGACGCAGTCACGCAGATGCAGGCCAAATTCACGGCCGGTGATCTGAAATTTTTGGTACAAAAATTTACTCCGGGCGGCACCGAGGTGATCGTCGGGGCCAAGGCCGAAGAAGGCCTGGGCCACCTGATCATGTTCGGCATGGGCGGTATCTACGTGGAAGTACTTCAAGACGTAGTCTTCAACCTGACACCGCTGACCACCGTGGAAGCAGAAGATATGTTGTCTGAAATCCGCCTGGCACCATTGCTTGAAGGCGTGCGCGGTCAAAAAGCGGTCGACCGGGCCGGTCTGCAGGAAGTGCTGCTGCGGCTCTCACAGTTGCTGGCCGATCTGCCGCAAATCCAGGAACTCGACCTCAACCCCACCCTGGCTTTCGAAGACAGCACGTGCGTGGTCGATGCCCGGATAAGCTTGTAAGCCGATGCGCAACCGGCCGGCGGCGATACGCGGCCACCGGCAGTCTGAAGTCTGAAACCACTGGAGTAGAAAGGGGGGTCTTATGACCTGCTGGATGAACCTGGGCCAGAACCTGAAAGTCAATGCCAAAAAATTCCCCGCCACAGTTGCCCTCAGAGACAGGTCGCGTAGTTTTACCTATCCACAGACGAATGAACGTGTAAACCGGCTGGCCAACAGCCTCCTTGAACTTGGGCTCTCCAAGGGTGACCGGGTAGCGGTACTTATGGAAAACAGTATCGAAATTATCGAGCTTTATCTGGCCACCGCTAAAACCGGCCTGGTCATCGTACCCATCAATTTCCGCCTGGTTGGACCGGAAATCTCCTATATCGCCAACAACTCGGATGCAAAGGCGTTTGTCGTCCACGACGAGTTTGCCGCCGAGGTGGATCGGGTCAAGACGGAGTTGGCCAATATCGCGACCGACAATTATTTTATCGTCGGTGCCCAGCGGGAGGGCTATCGTCCCTATGAAGCCCTGATCGACAGCGGATCTGCGGCCGAACCGGAGATTGCGGTGGCCCCGGAGGACACCTGGATTCTAATCTATACGTCCGGAACGACCGGTAAACCCAAGGGCGTGATACGCTCCCATGCCTCCCATATCGCCTTTTACCTGATCAATGCCGTGGATTTCGGATTTAATGAGCACGATTTCTGTATGAACGTCATGCCGTTGTGCCACATCAATTCAACATTCTTTACCTTCATTTTCCTCTATATCGGTGCAAGCGTGTATGTCCACCCGGCGCAGTCCTTTCGGCCGGCGGAAATTCTGGAAATCGTAGAAAGCGAGAAGATCACCTTTATTTCCTTGATCCCGACCCATTACAACCTGATTCTCAATGCCCCGGAAGACTCCCTTAAACGCGATGTGAGCTCCATCCGGAAACTCCTGTGCTCTTCGGCTCCGGTCAGAAAAAGCATGAAGGAGTGCATCATGGGTTATTTCAAAGGCGTAGAATTGTATGAGGGCTACGGCAGTACTGAAGCCGGCATCGTGACGGTCCTGAAACCGGAATACCAAATGAACAAACTGGGCTCCATCGGATTTGAAACCCTCGGTACCGAGTTTGTAAAAATTCTGGATGAAAATGGAAAAGAAGTTTCGGATGGTGAAGTCGGCGAACTCTACTCCCGGGGCCCTATGCTCTTCGATGAGTATTACAAACTGCCTGATAAAACCGCCGAGTCCTTCGTGGATGGCTGGTTCTCGGCCGGTGATATGGCTCGGAAGGATACCGATGGTTTTTTCGAAATCGTCGATCGCAAGGACAACATGATTATTACCGGCGGCGAAAATGTGTATCCCAGCGAAGTTGAAGAGGTAGTCGGCGGCCACCCGGATGTTTTCGATGCCGCCGTGATCGGCCTGCCGGACGACAAGTGGGGCGAACGGGTCGCCGCGGTGGTTATTAAAAAGGCCGGCGCCGGCCTGGATGAAGACGCCCTGCGCACATATTGTAAAGACAAAATGGCTGGCTACAAACGCCCCAAGGATGTTATTTTCATTGAAGCCGAAGCCATGCCTAGAACCGCAACGGGTAAAATCCTGCACCGGATTCTGCGTGAGAAATTTGCCTGATAATCAGCGAATAGTGCAATGAACAATTAGAAGCGGAGGTACAAGGTTATGTTAACGAAAGCGTTTATCCCCTATGGTGGCTACTACAGTTCTCCATTTGCCCGCTGGCAGGGTTCCATGGCCACGGCGCACGCCATCAAACTGGCTGCGGCCACGAGCAAGCGGTGGTTTACCCAGAAAAGCTGGGAACCGCTGAACATCGACTACGTGTTCCTGGGCATGACCATCGGCCAGCCCCAGTGGTTCTATGGCAGCCCCTGGGCCGCGGCCCTGATTGGGGCTGAGAACAGCCCTGGTATGCTGATTACGCAGGCCTGCTCCACGTCGACCACCTGTGTATTCCAGGCCGCTGCCGGGGTTGATAACGGTCTATACGAAAACACCTATTGCCTGATGGGTGACCGGGCCTCCAATGGCCCGCATACCATCTGGCCCAATCCGGGCGGCCCTGGCGGTGAAGTGCTCTCTGAAAACTGGATGATGGGCAACTTCAACCGTGATCCCTGGGCCAAAGGCGCCATGATTCAGACGGCTGAAAATGTGTCCAAGGAAGTCGGCGTCACCCGGGAGCAATGCGATGCCGTGGCCCTGCGGCGCTACCAGCAGTACGAGGACGCCCTGGCCGACGACCGGGCTTTCCAGAAACGCTATATGTTTCCCGTCGAGATCCAGGTGTCGCGCAAGAAAACCATCACGGTAGAAGCGGATGAAGGCATTATGCCAACCACGGCGGAGGGCCTGGCCGGGCTGCGGCCGGTGCTGCCGGATGGCGTCCACACCTTCGGCGCACAAACCCACCCGGCCGACGGCCATTGCGGTATCGCGGTGACTTCCCGGGAAAAAGCCAAGGAGCTCAGTGCAGACCCCGGCACGGAAATCCAGGTCGTCTCTTATGGCTATGCCCGTGCCAAGAAGGGTTTCATGGCCATGGCCGTTGTACCGGCCGCCCAGATGGCACTGGAAAAAGCCGGCATTTCTGTCGCTGATGTCAAGGTGATCAAGACGCACAACCCGTTCGCCGCCAACGACATCTACATGGCCGACCAGCTGGGTATTGATGTCAACGGTTTCAATAATTACGGCAGCTCGTTGATCTATGGTCATCCCCAGGCCCCCACGGCGGGGCGGGCTATCATTGAAGGCATTGAGGAAACCGTCATGGCCGGCGGCGGCTACCTGCTGTTTGCCGGTTGCGCAGCTGGCGATACCGGCGGCGCCCTGGTCCTGAAGGTTGGTTGACACGTAACCGCTTAGCACGCAAAGGAAAAGGCTGTTCCCCGACAGGGAAACAGCCTTTTTTATATCCTTTGGATATTGCCGACCGAAAGGTATCAGGTGTTAGGCCTGAATCACGCCCCAGATTTCCAAAGATACTGGAACTGCTCCGGAAGGGGGCAGCTAGGTCAAAAGGCGGCCGGCCACACAAGCCCGGCATGAGCCGGATCGGAATCGGGCCGCGTCAGAGAGCGAAAGCACCCCGGAGATTTGATCCGTTGTATCCGTATTTACAAACAAGCGCTGGACATCCTGCAACAACATCAGCTGCAGGGCTTCACTCAGCTTTGCAGTTTTGCGGCAGCTTCGAACCGGCTTACTCATCACGTCTGCGGCGGGTGCATCCGGCTGGACACCATGAAACCAGGCCTGGATAAGATCTGTCTTCGAGACGACGCCCACCGCCCGATCATGCGCAGCATAGATTAAAATCGCCCCCAGGCTTTTCGCCGTCAGGATTTCAATAACCGTGAAAAGCGAGTCGGTTTCGTAGGCAAAGTGGACGTCCGGGCTCATGACCTCTTGCACGGTTAGTTCCGGTGGCAGGTGAACATCGTCCACCGGCGGACGGCTGAGAGTGCTTTGCCGACAGGCATGGCAGTATCGATACAGCAGACCCACGATATCAGCATAGGAGAGTACGCCGACAACCTGCTCCCGGCTGGCACCGATCACAAAAAGCTGGTGGATTCCGCAACTTTGCATCAACTCAAGGCCATCATCGAGCAGATCATCGGGAAAGCAAGCCACGGGTGGGCCGACCATCATGTCTCCCAAAGGGGTTTCCGGCGGAAGCCCCGCATACATCAGGGCCAGCAGGTCTGTTTTGGAAACCACCCCGCAGGGTACGCCAGAGTCGGTAACCAGCAGGGCATTGATTTTGTATTTGATCAGGTGGCGGACGGAATCGCGCGCCGCAATGCTCTTTTCCACGGCCACCACCTGGCGGCGCATGGCTTCCCGGACCTGGAGGCCGGTCAGGACCTTGCGGGGCTGAAACTTAGGCATTTGCGTTCCCTGTCCGTCAGTTAAAACCCATCACAAATAAGTCTTTTTGGCGGGTCTAGCTCGCAGAGCGAAGACTGGATATGAACTATAATCCGACTTTTGAGATATGTTCTAGGGGCTGTTTCTAAATTAGGATTTTGGTTCAAGGTCAAGGCGGCCGTGAGGTTTCAACCGGAGGAATACTGAAGTATTTCGAGGATTGAAACCGAACGCCCAACGCCGAGATTGGGCCAAAAGACAATTTAGAAACAGCCCCTAGAATGTATGCAGCATCCGGTAAAATACATCCGAAACATATACAATGCCGGCCACCTGACGATCGGCAACCACCGGCAGCCGGCGAATATGTTTTTTGATCATGATATCAGCGATGACCAGCAGATGGGTGTCCGGATGGACTGTGACCACCTCGGCCGTCATAATGTCGTCAACCTTAACTGACCGTACCCGCCGCAACTGTTCCTGATAGAGGCGGTCGGGGTCCAATTCCTCCATTTCACCCCATATGGAAGCATGTTTGGGCTGTATGTAGATGAGGATATCGTACATGGACAGCATACCCACCAGGTGCCCCCGGTCATCCGTCACCATCATGCCGAACACTTTTTTGCCTTCCTTGCGGGTCGCTTCCTGAAAGGCTTGCACGGCGGCCTGAATGGTCATGTCAGGATGCAGGGTGTGGAATCGGCAATCCATGATATCCCTGGCAAACACGGCTGCACTCCTTTACGCACAATGGGTTTATAGGGGTTCGGCTAAAATGTTGTCAAAGGCTTACCCGACGGGCAGGCGGATAATGAAGCGGGCTCCCTTGCCTGGTTCGGATTCGACCGTCATGGATCCCTGGTGGTTATCCGTGATGATAAAATAGCTGACCGACAGGCCTAGTCCAGTGCCGCCCTCACCGCTTTTGGTAGTGTAAAAGGGCTCGAAGATCCGCTTGCGGACAGTTGCATCCATTCCCGGTCCATTGTCCTTGATTTCAATCCGGACCATGGCATCCTCCGGTTTCACCTGCAGTTGAAAACAAGGCGGGGTCGGCCGTTCCTCCCAGTCCGCCATCGCTTCCGCTCCGTTCTTGAAAATATTGAGGAAGACCTGTTGTATCTTACTGCCGGCGCACAATACCAGCGGGGTATCGGCAGCGTAGTCCCGGGTGATTTCAATCTTCCGAAAATCGTGTTTGCGTTTTAAATCATAATCGCTCTGGGCCAGCTCGATGGTGGCATCCAGCAACTCGGCCAGGTTCTGCCGGGCAAGGGAGGCATCCTCCATACGGCTGAAACTAAGCATGTTGTTCACGATCTTGGCCGCACGCGAACCTGATTCCAGGGCTGCTTCCAGAATACTGATCAAGCCGCGTCTCTCATGGAACGCCTTGATCGCCTCGATGGTAGTGCCACACTCAGCGGCCGTCCGCTGATCGGCCGGTGAAGCACCTGAGAGCCGGTTTCTGGCTATCTGGGTGTTTTGCATGATGCCGGCCAGGGGGTTGTTGATTTCGTGCGCCATCCCGGCCGCCAACCCGCCTACGGACATCATCTTTTCGGATTGGATCATCATCTCTTCCAGCCGCACTCTTTCGGTCACGTCATCCACCCGGATGACGGCCCCCTGGACTCCATTGGAGTCAAAGGATACACGGTCACATCTTCATAGCGCGTTTCCGTCGCGTCCCGATACGGTTTTTTGGCATCATGCTGGGGGCGACACTCTTGCATGGCCACCCGGATGTTATCCATTTCGTCCGCCAGCCGGGGAAAGACATCCCCGATTTTACGGCCTGCGGCCGCGGCGGCATTAATCCCGGTCTCCTCTTCGGCCCTGCGGTTCCATTGGGTTACCCGGCCAGCGTCATCGATGCCAACCAGGATGGAGGGCATGGAGTCCACGATGTTACGAAGCAGGTTCTGAAGGCGCCGGGTTTCCTGTTCGGCTTTTATACTGGCGGTAATGTCACGCATGATCGTGGACAGGTAGTCGATCCGTCCATCCGGGCCCTTGTGGGACATGATAACCTGGGACACCGGGATTTCGTTTCCCCGGGCACCCAGCAGGGCGGTCTGTCCATTCCAAACGCCATAATCGATGGCAGCCGGAATGCCTTCGGTGTGAACCTTTTCATTCGCCCAGGGGGGGGGGTGCACATCCGGAATAGTCTTGTCCAACAGGGGGTCGTCTTCCTGCCATCCAACCATTTTTCGCCCGGCCCGGTTCATGTACAGGACCCTGCCGTCGGGCAACGCCGATGAAACCATATCACTGGTGTTTTCAACAATGGCGATCAACCGTTCACGTTCAGCCTCGGTCTTGCGGCGTTCTGTGATGTCGCGGTGGATCACGATGGAACCTTGCAGGTTGCCGTCGTCATCATGAAAAATTGCTGTTTTTAAATGTATGTCCAGTATACGGCCATCTTTGGTAAGCCGTTGGGTTTCGAGGGATACATCTTTGCCGTTCAAGTTGCGCATGACCGCCCGGCGGGTTTTCTCCATCTCATGCTCGGGCACGAAATCGATTCGCCGACCAGCCAGTTCGGCCGCACTCCAGCCATAGGTTTTTTCAAAAGCCGGATTGATATAGATTATATTACCGCTGTTATCGTAGGCCACAATGGCATCCGGTGAAGCTTCCAGCAGGGTCCGATAGCGTTCCTCACTCTTGCGCAGGGATTCTTCCGCCAACTGCCGTTCGGTGTTATCGAGAATAAATCCGTCCAGAAACCTTGTTTCGCCATCAGCAGCGTAGATCGCCCGACCTTCCTCGTAGACTGAACGGAGGGAGCCATCTGCATGGCTGACCCGGTATTCCAGAACCCATGCTTGCCGGTTTGCAATAGCCGCCCGCACCTTTGCATCCACCCGGGGAATGTCTTCCGGATGGATGACACTGGCAAAGCTACGCACGGCATTGTCGATAAAATCAGAGGCCGGGTAGCCGGTAATCTCAAGGATTTGCTGGCTGATGAATGCCATGGTCCAGTGTGCATCCAGGGCACAGCGGTAGATCGCACAGGGCACTGTATCGGCCATGGAACGAAAACGGTTTTCGCTTTCCTGGAGCGCTTCGGTGATGCGTTTGCGCTGAATGGCGATGGCAATTTGCTCGGAGACGGATGCTAAAAAGTCCAGGTCCGCGGCATTGTACTGGCGGGGGTCATCATAGCTCTGGGCGGCAATGACACCGATTACTTCGCCCTTTACTTTCAGGGGAAGCCCCATCCAGATCAATGGGACGGTACCCATGATCTTATCCTGGCTGGCCCGTTCGGCCAGCATCGCCTCGTTCAACAGCAAAGGCGTACCCGCCAAAATTACCTCACCCGTGAGGGAATTGGTCTCCTCGAAGTCATCTATCCGACTGAAATCATCTTCATGTTCATCCTGAAAATAAGGAAAGGATATGGACCGCTTCTCGCGATGATAAGTGGCGATATAGAAATTCCTGAGCTCGATGACATCGTGCAGGATGGCGTGAATGGAGGCGTAGAGTTCATCCAGGTTTTCCGTGGTGTTGACGGCGCTGGAAACCCGGTACAGGGTCTGATTCATCTTTTCAGCCCGTTCCAGCCCGGCAACCTTGCGGCTAAGCTGGTCTACCTGCTGCTCCAGTTCTGCATAGGTCGGTTTCTCTGTCATCTTAACCTCAACACCTCAGGGAAGGCAGTCGTCGGATCGTATGCAGATCGCGTTTACCGGGCCAGGGCCGGCAATCAGATTGAAAAATAACACGTGACCTGACAACAAGGCAATTATTTTTACCTTTTATGCGGTATACCACAGCGCTGGATCGGTGGCATTCATACTGTAAACATTAAGCCGCGCGCCGTCCAGGTACCGGTGGGTCTGTTTTGACTTCCGGAGGTGCTTGGGATATACTCTGGAAAGATAACAGTTGCCGCAGGCAGGACCCTGCGCCGTCCAAGCCTGCCGTTAACACATTCGGATACCTATTGCTGCAAATGGAGATTCCCATGTCCCCCCGCTGTGACCACCTGATAGATATCTTTACAGCCGGCGTGAAGCGTGTCGATCCTTACGCACTGGTCTGCGAATCCGTAAGTCTGGTCGATTCTCGGTTGACAATCGGGCACCATGGCGATCAAAAGGTGTTCAACCTGGATGACTGGGACAACCTGATTGTCATCGGCGCCGGTAAAGCGACCGCCCCAATGGCCCTGGCGATCGAGCATATCTGCGGGGACAAGATCAGTAGTGGTTGCATCGTCGTCAAGTACGGGCACACGGAAGCCCTGCAGCATATCCAGGTTCTGGAATCCGGCCATCCCATCCCGGACGAAAACGGTGTAAAGGGCGCCCGTGAAGTTTTAGCGCAGTGCACCGCTGCGGGCGAGCGCACGCTTGTTGTAAACCTTATTTCCGGGGGCGGGTCCGCCCTGCTGCCGCTGCCCGGCCGCCATCAGGTGTCCGGACAAGAGATCGCATTTTCCTTGTTAGACAAGCAGACTGCCACGCAGCTTCTGTTGGAATGCGGCGCGACTATCAATGAAATCAACTGTATCCGCAAGCATATGTCCGGGATAAAGGGCGGCCAGCTTGCCCGGGCGATTGCGCCGGCCACCTCGGTCAGTCTGATTCTCTCGGATGTTGTGGGTGACAGCCTGGATGCTATAGCGTCGGGACCGACCGTGCCCGATCCAACCAGCTATGCCGACGTCGGCGCAATTTTGGATAAATACCGTCTTGCGGATAAGATGCCCGCCAAGCTGCTGGAACTGGTCCGGTTCGGTCAGGCCGGCATCGTACCGGAGACTCCCAAGCCGGGCGACCCTTTATTTACCAACAGTACCAACCTTTTGATCGGCACCAATTTCTTGAGCCTTCACGCTGCCGCCCGGCAGGCCCGTCAATTGGGCTATACCCCGGTTATCCTCTCATCGCAGATTACCGGTGAAGCCCGGGAGGTGGCCAAGGTTTTCTATGGAATCGGTAAAGACGCCCGTAAACACAGGCTGCTGGGTGAGGGCGATCTGTGCATCATTGCCGGCGGGGAGACCACTGTGACGCTGCGGGGTGCGGGCAAAGGCGGGCGCAATCAGGAAATGGCCCTGGCGTTTCTGGCGGAAATCGCCGCCTGTCCCGAAGATGCGGAAGGCCTCTTTTTCCTTTCAGCCGCCACGGATGGCAATGACGGCCCCACGGATGCAGCCGGGGCCTGTGTACACGGGGGGCTGCTCACATTGGCCCAGGCGGCCGCCGGCAATATCGACACGTATCTGAATGACAACAATGCCTATACTTTCTTCGACCAGTTGGGCGTTTTATTCAAAACCGGTCCTACCAATACCAATGTTTGTGATCTGCAGCTTATGCTGGTAACCGGTTGACAACCAGGCGTGGGTAGCGGTCAGATCTTAGTGGACATGGCCTCCATCTTCGTTCATGACCTGGTGAAGTTTGCCGGACAGTTCTTTAATGTCAAAGGGTTTCTGGATAAAGCCGTTGCAGCCCCGATCGATGATTTCAGACGCTATGCCGTCCAGGCTGTAGCCCCTGGACAAAATCACCCGGACATCATTATCGATAGTTTTCAGTTGATCGAAGAGTTCGCCCCCCCATGGTCGGCATAATCATATCAAGCAGAACGACATCTATTTCGGCACCCTTTTCCTTGTATATGTCGATGGCTTGATGCCCTTGCGAGGCCGTAATGACTTCATAACCAATGGCCCTGATCATCTCCGCGCCAACCTCGACGATCATCTCTTCATCGTCTACCAGCAGTACCGTACCGGTGCCCTTTACGAACGCGGGCATCTCCCGGGTTTCCTGCTCCGACTTCTTTTCGGAAGCGGGCAGATAGACGGTGAACGTGGTACCCCACCCTGCCGACTTTCTACATCAATGATACCATCGTGGTTTTTTATGATGCCGTACACGGACGCCAGTCCGAGGCCGGTACCCCGTCCCATCTCCTTGGTCGTTAAAAACGGATTGAAGATCTTCTGCCGGGTCTCCTCATCCATGCCGATGCCGGTATCGGTCACGGTTAGGACAATGTACCTGCCGGGACTGGTTTCAAATGACCGGGTGAACTCCTCCTCCAAGTGGGTGTTGCGCGTACGGACGAATATGCGTCCGCCGCCGGGCATGGCCTGCCAGGCATTGACGTAGAGGTTCAGGAGTACCTGTTTGATCTGCCCCCGGTCGACTTCAACGGTCCAGAGGTCTTTTTCATAATCTTCATGAATGGTGATTTCTTTCTTGGCCCGGCCGAACATCCGGTTTTCCTCTTCCACAATTTTATTGAGATTGGTGGGCCGGGTCTCATATTTGCCCCCCTGGCAAACCCCAACAATTGCTTGGTAAGGTCCACCCCGCTGCGCACATAGGTTTCAATGTTCTTTAATTTGTCGAAAGCCGGCCCACCCGCATCCATATCCAGCAGGCAAAGGGAGGCATTACCCTGGATCCCCATCAGCATGTTGTTGAAATCATGAGCAATGCCACCGGCCAGGGTACCGATAGCCTCCATGCGATCGGCATGCTGAAGCTGGCTTTCCAGGCGTTTACGATCTGATATGTCGCGCAAAACCACCAGCATACCGGTCGGTTTGCCGCGATGATCATTATACCGGGAGGCGCTCAGACTGACGTCCAGCAATTTCCCGCTCTTGGTGTATCGCTGAGTCTCGAATCCCTGGCAGGAGGTCCCGTTTTGGACCAGGTCGGAGATGATCTGCATGGTTCGCTCCATTTCCGGATCCGGCACAAAGGGAATAAAGTCGCCTTTGACTTCTGCGAGAGTCCAGCCAAAAATACGGGTGAAAGAATCACTCAGGTATTCCGGATGGCCCTGCATGTTGTAGGTCACAATCGCATCCGCCGATGAATTGAGCAGGGAGCGATAGACTTCCTCGGCCTGACGGGACTCCTCATACAGTTTCCGGAAATTATCTTCACTTTCCCGGAGGGTTTCCTCGGTCTGTTTCTTTTCCCGTATCTCTATCTGTAGTGACTGGTTGGATTCCGCCAACTCCTCGGTGCGGCGGCGTACGGTATCTTCTAAAAGTCCCTTGTGGCGTACGATACGGAAATAGAGCTGGATAACCGTAATCACGAGGCCCAAAGCAAAAAGCAAATAGGCATAAGTATAAATTGTGCGGGGGAGCCAGACGGCCGCGATGTGTCCGATGACATTGCCGGCATACAGGACATCCGCCTTGAGCGTGACTTCTGGAATCAGATTGAAATTGATCAGGGTCTTATCGATTGTCCCGGGTTCGTCGGCCCCGGCTTTTTGAAAGATCTCACCACTGTGGTCGGTAACAACCAGGGTCTTATAGTTGTGGGCATTGGCTACCAGCTTGAGGTATTCGGCCGCACCCTGATAGTGGAAATTCCAGAGGGAATCGGAAATAATAACTGCATGTTCTTCGATTTTTTGCTGGGCCTGACGGCGGGTCTGAAGCTCATAAATAATGACAAAACAGATGAAAAGTACGCAGATTAAGGCTGTCAAACCGTTTTTAAGGGTGCGGGTATTCATTCATTTGGTCCGGTTTACTGGCAGGTTCAATAGCCAGCCTATCAAAATATTCCTTAGAATTCAACCAGTTTGCTACCTCCTAATTTAGAGCGGCAAATGGTCAACCTTTTATAAGCAAGGCTCGCAGAAGGTGGTGTACCAGGGCCGGATTCTCCTTTAGTCGCCGGGTAGCATAGCCAAACCAGCTTTCTCCGTAGGGCACATACACGCGCATATTGTGACCAGCCGCGATAATGCGCTGCCGTAAACGCGGGGTGACCCCGTACAGCATCTGAAATTCATACCGATCTGTTGTAGCGCCGTAATGCGCAATGAGCTGCGCGGCCTTTTCGATAAGTTTCCGGTCGTGGGTGGCGATGCCCACATACATATCATTGCGCAGCATGAAATCGAGGTTTTCGATAAAAGCCCGGTTGATCGCCGGCATGTTCTGCAAGGCGACCTCCGGAGGTTCCACATAGATGCCTTTGCACAGTCTGAAATTAAGCGGCGCCTCCGGGGCGTTGTGACTGCGTTTTAATTCCTCCAGATCGCGCGGGGTACGCTTCAGGTAGGCTTGCAAAACCAATCCCACGTGTTTGGGAAATTCCGCTTTCAGTTTGTTAAAAAGCGCTATCTCGAGATCAACACACCGGGAATCTTCCATGTCTATCCGCACAAAGCTGTCCCGCGCCGCCGCCGCCCGCACGATACCGTGGATGGCGGCATAGCATTTGTCAGGATCAATCAGCAGCCCGAACATAGTCGGTTTCAGGGAATAGTTGCCGCGTGCCGGACTGGCGGCAAACTGCTCGATCAGGTCAAGGTAGGCCTCCCGATACGCAGAAACCATTTCAATATCGGTGATAAACTCACCCAAAAGGTCAACGGTCACGCTGGCGCCGTTATTGTTGAGATCCCGGGAAACCCGGATGGCATCGGCGACGGTTTCGCCGGCAATATAGGTTTTTGAAAAGAACCAGATCAGCTCTTTAGGTAGCAGCGGTAAGGTATGGGCGATCATCTTGTTCAGCATGTCACCGGGTCCTGTGTCTCTCTTGCTGGATTGTCTGACATGGGGGACGCAGTTGAGTTGTGCATATAAAGTGGTACTCCGCCCGTCTGGTGTCAAGGGTGCCTGCGCCCGTTCGGACTTGAGTTTGCCGCCCGGTGAATCTATACTGGGAGCGTCTATAATAGATCCGGTAACGGATCCAGCTGAAAGGATTGGTAAGGTGCACCCGCAAACAGTTGACGTTGTTGGCCTGGGGCAGTGCTGCCTGGATTATATCAGTACCATCGCAGAATATCCCGAGGTAGATAAGAAGTGTGAAGTTACCGGGCTCACCATCCAGGGTGGGGGACCGGTGGCCACCGCGCTGGTGGCACTGGCCCGCTGGAACCTGCGTTACGCCATCATGGGTATTACCGGCGACGATCCCTTCGCAGAAGAAATTCGAACTTCCCTGCAACAAGAGCAAATCGACATCGCGGGCTTGCAGATACGTCGCCAGAGTGCATCGCAGGTCGCCTTCATCGTAGTGGAGAGAGGGTCGGGACAGCGCAATATCTTCTGGCAGCGCCCCCAGGGACCTGCGCTGGCAGTTGGAGAAATCGACATTGACCTCATCACGCGTGCGCGGGTGCTGCACACGGATGGTCTGTTTGCTGAGGCGGCCCTGGAAGCCTCCCGGGCCGCACGCCGCAGCGGAGTCCCGGTTGTCGTGGACGCCGGCACCCTGCGCCCCGGTATGCTGCCCCTGGCAGGGTCCAGCGATTACTTCATTGCTTCAGAATCTTTTGGCCGGCAGCTGATCGGGCGCGATGCCCCCCAGCAGGCCTGCCGGGAAATCCACAAACTGGGCCCGCGGCTGGCCTGCGTAACCCTGGGAGCCCGCGGCTACGTGGCCAGCTGGGCCGGCCGTACGATTGAAAAGCAGCCTACCCCGTCGCGGCAGTGGACACTACCGGCTGCGGTGATATCTTTCATGCCGCTTTTATCTATGGATTGCTGAACGGGTGGTCGTTGGAACGCAATCTCGATTACGCCGCCTGGTCGGCGGCTCAGGTAGCACTGGCCCTAGGCGGCCGTGCAGGCATACCGCGCGTGGAAGACTGGCCGGGGATGCCGCCGGATTGAAGCCATTTCCAGTTGCGGTTTCTAGATCCCCGGCAATCAGCGCGGTGCCATTGGGGAAAATTTCGTGCTCAGATACCCTTGCCCAGTATGTTTTTGTCGCGCAGCAACCGTTCCTGGATCCCCTTGCTGACCTGGTAGTTTCGACTGAATTCATGCCAGAATTTACTCTCCTTCTCCTGCCAGCCGTCTCCGAATCTTTCATCGAAGAAGTCACCCAGCTTTTCAAACAGGAGTTTCCAGGGCGGATCCCCTTTTTGGTGAGCGTCCAGCAGTAATGCCAGCAATTCGTCCAGTTCAGCCAGCTTTTCCTTGGGCAGGTAGGAGATGGCGCCTTTTTGGATGGATTCCATCAGGGCTTCCGGATTGATGGCATGCGCGGTAAGCATGACCGTGGGTATGCCTTGTTCAACGGTTTTCTCCAGTAACTTTAACCCATCGACGCCCATGATGTCCAGAATGGCCAGATCATAGCGTTTATCTTTTATCTTTCGCGATGCGGTCGCATAATCCCCGGCCGTATCGACAGCGGCGCTGTCAAGGATGTCCTCAATGGTTTCGAGAATGTCAATCTCGTCATCGACGGCCAGAATACGTTTACCACTCAGAATGGAACTTGAATCTGTCATCTTAAACCTCTCTTCAATGGGTTACAGGTATCAATGCTTTCATTTGATATTTGTCTTTAAGGTCGGACACAATCCAGATTCATGGGCAGATACAAGCTGAAGGCGGCTCCTTTGCCCCGCTCACTGTTGATTTTGATATCGCCTCCAAGATGCCTGGCAATTATATACGCTCCGGCCAGTCCAAGTCCATGTCCTCGCCGGGAGACCTTTTGGTTGTCGCGGATCTGGGTGTAGCGCTGAAACACAACGCCGTGGTGTTCGGGTGCAATCCCGGGGCCGTCATCCGCCACTTCCAGGCACAGCCAGTTGCCATCCACATCGAAATGGATCCGCACCTTTTCCTGGCAGTGGTGGATGGCGTTTTTTATCAAATTCCCGGCTATCTGTCTGAATTTAAGTTCATCTTGAAAGGCCACCGCCTCCCGGGCCCGGCTGGCTGTGGTAAGCGAAAAACCTTCGGCGTCCAGGAATTGCAGGATGTCTTCATTACGGTTATACCCGGATAGGGCCTCTGCGTATTTACCGGACATGGACTCCAGCGCTTCCACCAGTATTTCCGGAATGACGCCGGCTGGTTTAAACCGGCAGGCCAGTAGTTGCTTGCTTTCCGAACGGCCGACTTCCAAAAGACCATGCAGCATGCCCCGGGCTTTGGCACAATTGCGCAAGGCTCGTTTCAAGGTCCGCTCCTGGCGGGTAGAAAGCTCTCCGAATTTTGACTGTTTCTCCAGTAGCGTCCGCACACCGGTTTCAATAACGGCGATGGGATCTTTTAACTCGTGAATGAGAAACGCAATATCTATCTCTTTGAAGAAGTCATCCGGGATGGTGCAGACGGCCTCCTCGACATCGGGTTTGAAAGCATCCTTGGTCATACCATATCCTTTATGTCCTTGCATGGCGCTTACAAGCTGTCTCAAAAAAGTCTTTGGGCCCAATCTCGGCGTTGGGCGTTCGGTTTCAATCCTCGAAATACTTCAGTATTCTTCCGGTTTAAACCTCACGGCCGCCTTGCCTGTCCGGCGTAGCCTGGAAGGCGTAGACGGGACCTTGAACCAAAATCCTAATTTAGAAACAGCCCCTAGTACTCCGCATAACGTGAAAAAAGCACACGCACCGTTGTCCCCCCCCCCGACTCGCGGCATCCGGATTCCGGGCGACACTGGGTGCAGCCTGAGGTGTTTCCCGGACAGAGGCTGTCGCTTTCTTCCAGGTGCGGGCACCGCCGGGACGTTAAGGCTAGATCGAAACCGTACCGCTCAGAGAATATTTTCATTCTAAGCAGATCAAATCCTTTCCCGCCGGCGTTGAAATCAAACGGCTTTTTAGACGAATACTGCATGGTTTCCGGGGGTGTGAAATAATTCTCAAACAACAGCCGCTGATTATCCGCGGTAATCCCGGTTCCGGTATCCCGCACTTCGAACAGCACACCGGTTTGACTATCACGGACCGTCACCGCAAGCAGCCCGCCATCCGGGGTATATTCAATAGCATTGCGTACCAGGCCGGTCACAATCTTCCTGAGTACCTCCGGCGGAACCAGAATAGTGGCGTCCGATTGGATGTTGATCGTTAAATCACACGCGCGGTGGGCAAAGTGCGGCGCCAAATCTGCCAGGGTACTTTCAACGAACCTGCCCAGATTTATCTGCTCCGGGGTAGCCCGGCGGGGGCCGAACAACTCATCCACCTTTTGACGCACGGATTCAAGGGTGCGGCCTTCATCCTGGGCTTCCAGCAGTAAAACCGCCAGCTCATCCTCGCAGGCATCCAAAAGGGTGGACAGCACCTGGTGGGCGATATAATCCCGCTGTTTGATGATATCTTCGGTCTGGTACTGCATGTCAAGTATCCGGCTCAGGTTCCGCTGCGCCCGGTCGAGTATCCGGATAATCCCTGCGCCGCTCTCCGAACGCAGGCTCCGTTTGCGGATCAACTCAAAGGCTGCGGCCAGTACCGATACCGGTGTCTTGAGTTCGTGGGAAAGATGGTGGATCACGCGCTCCTTGGCCCGGTTAAAGGCGGTAACTTCGTCATAGGACCGTTTGAGTTCGTCGTTAATGCGGGCATTTTCAATCGGCATGGCCACCATGCCGGCAATGGTGGTCAGCATTTCCACATCGGTCTGGTCAAAGGTGCCATGCTTTTTATTGACCGCGCAGAGGACGCCGATCATGCGATCCTCCTGCCAGAGGGGCACATCCAGCATATTTTTGGTTTCGAAATTCGCTTCGTCATCCACCGTTTTGAAGAAAAATTCACTTTCCGAGGTATCCGGCACAATCAAGGGTTCACCGGATTTGTAGACCGCGCCGGCAACCCCTTTGGACGCCGGGAATCTGATTTCACGCATCCTTTTCCCGGTCGCCTGGTCGTCATATGCGGTTACCCGGAAGAAAAACTCCTGTTTCTCCTCATCCAGCAGGATAACGGAGGCTCCAGCTGCACCTACCAGTTGCTTGATTTCCTTGGTAATGTATTTAAGGCGCTCATCCAGCGTCCGCAGTTTATGCAGGGCTCTGGAAATACGCAGCAAGGTTTGATTGCTGCGGTCCAGCCGCCTCTCGCGGGTAATATCCCGGAGCATGATCACCTGGCCGGCGGGATTGCCGGCTTCATCATAGAACAAGGCCCCGTCCAGGATGATATCCAGCAGGCGGCCGTCCTTGGTCAACCGGCGGGTTTCAAAATTCTCCAGTATCTTTTCCTTGAAAAACTTTTTTACGCCGCGCCTGGTTTCCGCTTTGAGGTCGTCCGGTACAAAGGGGATGCGTTTGCCTTTTAGTTCGTACAAGGTCCAGCCAAAAACCTTCTCGAACGCCGGGTTCAGGTAAGACACGGTGCTGTCCATATTGAAAACAAATACGGGCACGGGCAGGAAATTCAGAAAGTTGCGGTATTTCAGTTCCGCCCGATGGCTGGCCCGATACTGCTCTTCGGCGCGCTGCCGGGATTTTTCCAATTCCTGCTGGGCACGGTACTTGTCGGTGACGTCCCGGGCAACCCCCCGGAACCCGGTGCGGTGACCGGCCGCATTTTTAATCAGGCTGGCGGAAATTTCAAGGATACGCGTTTCGCCGTCTTTGCGGCGAATCTGCCAGACGATATCCGAATTTTGCTTACCGGTTTCGAAGATCGCGTTGAAGTCGGAGAATGCCGCAGCCGTATGATCAGGGTCCATGAACGCCGCGTAGTTACGTCCCTGGACCTCCTCGGGTGGATAACCGAAAATCCGGCAGAGGGCATCATTGAAAAAGATAAAGTCTCCCTTGATGTTGGTTTCATAAAAACCATCGCCGATGTCCTCAATAAACACCCGGTAGCGCTCCAGGGGAATCATGCAGTCCGCCGTGACTGATCCGGTCGCACCGGTATCTATCTGGCATTCAGCGGTCATTTCCGGTCTATTTTTAGGATCGTTTTCCATGCGGTCTCACTACGGTTTACATCTGAACGCAACATTGACCCCGATCGCCGCCCGGCACCTGCGGGCAAGGCGGTACCACTGGCGTCCCCTGGCAGCAACAACTTAGATAGCGGCTGTTAGCGATCCAGCCCCTGTTTGTCGGGGGACCGGGGCGCACTGATTAACTCTGGCTCAGGATCCCAAAGGCTTCGGCATCCAGTATTTTGTAGCCTTTGTCCTCTATAATGCCGATGGCTTTATCGATATCGTTAAAGCGAAAAATCATGACAGCCTTACCGGATGAAAACCCGACATAGGCGTACATGTGCACAACATTGATACCATTGTCCTTCAACGGTTCCAGCATGTTGGCCAGGTAACCGGGCTTGTCTTCAATTTCCACGGCAACGACTTCATCCACCCGGGCCGGCCAATGGTGTTGCATAACGATCTGGCGGGTCGTGGCGATGTCCGATACCAGCAGCCGCAATTTACCGAAATCGCCGGTATCCACCAGGTTCAGCGCCCGCAGATTGATGCCGGCATTCCCCAGCGCCCGGGTAACCTCATAAAGCCGACCAGGCGAATTTTCGATCAGGATTGAAATTTGTTTTAGTTTCATGGTTCCTCCCTTTACCGGATTATTGATTCGGCCATCTAACCTGCAACTGCTACCGATAGACGCGTCAGCCTATTCTCGTCTGTCTGACGACGGGATTGGCCTGGCAAGCATGGCATCACGCTTGTGGTGCCCGCCTAGCGTCGGGTATAAGGAGCCCGGTTTACCTCGATGTCTGACCGGCTCGTTATAAACTAATATTTATACCGTAGCTTGTCCAATTTCAATATGAACGCGATCTGTTTGCGCGCCTTGCATCTGTTCAGTCCAGATTGAACTGGACCTGCTTCAATCGGCGCTCCACTGCTTCGGAGACATTGGCCCCAATCTTTACCATGAACATGTTTTCCGGGCGCATCATGATATTGGGCTCGTTGGTCTGGCGCAATGCAAAACCGAATCCGGCAAACAGGCCGATCATCATATCGCGATAAGCCATAATCGGCAGGTTGCTGCCCGCAATATCCCAGGCCCAGGAATAACCGACCATGTAAAGAATTTTATCTTCCTTCAACGGGTGGTCCAGTGCCAATTCCAGAATTTTTTTAGCCAGCCCGCCGCTGCGCCAGGCCCGGCTTACCTCGACCACGGAAAGCTCCATCATCACCCGATCGCCAACACGTACCCAGCGCTCATCCGGATCCGGGTACTGTAAAATGCCAAATCCGACAATGTCACCTGCCGCAGTCGTGGCCAACGTCACGTTGGTATCCGGCTCGGCGGCAATCTTCATGAGACTTTTTTTTGAAGAAATGATCGGGCTATAATGCGGATGCAATTGAAAAGAGCGTTTGAACCCGAGCGCGGCAATCTCTTCCGGCGTGAAAAATGAGGCGACGGTAATGGTTCCCTGGTCGGTTTGAACTGTGCCAGTTTTGGGTGTGAAACGTGTCATCAGAGCCTGATGATAGATGCAATCTCAAACATGTTGATCGGGCAGTGTTAGAAGCTACTTCAATGATAGATTTTGGTTCAAGATGTGGCGGCCGCGAATACTAACCGGAGATGCCAGCGAAGCCAATGCCTATCGTGGTAAATACAGTGTGTATTTCGAAAATTTAATTTGAGCGCCCAACGCCGAGGTTGGGCCAAAGGATATTATTGTAATAGCTTCTAAAAATCGCTCCACTCCGAGTGCAACTGCTTCACCATAATCTGGTAGTCGTAATAGTTGCCGTCATCATCGCGAAAGTAATCCTTTAGGACCCCTTCCGAAACAAAGTCCAGTTTACGGGTGGCATTGATGGCCATGTCCTCGACACCGATGATGAAATCCGTCCTGAGCTTCTCCAGTCCCAGTTCCATGGCCCGGCGGATCATATCAAAAATCAGCCAGGTCCCCAGCTGCTTTTTGCGATAATCTTTGGCGACCATCAGGCGCAGACGCCCCACGTGTTTACGTCCACCCCGCAAACGTCGCAAGAGGCTGGCGTGGGCCACGACCTTGTCAGCATGCCAGGCCAGTACGCAGAATGTCTTCCCGGTCTCCTGGTTATCCGCCCATTTGCGGATCGTGGCCGGATCGGCGGGATCCTCCTTTAGATACCACTTATTTTTAGCGGGCAATTCCTCGAAAAAGCTCAGCAACGCATTCTGGGCCTCATGGTTCAACGGCTTCAAGATGATTTCACTGCCGTCCTTGAGGACAATCTCTTTCGGGTACCTGTTCATCGACATCGTATATTTCCTTTCCAGCATTGCAGGAGTCGACGCTACCGGAAATAGCGTCTCAAATTCCCAGCCGCCCTGGCGCCCGCTGGTCCCTTTTCCGGACGCTGCCAGCTGCACTTAGACACGGATTTAGAACCGGGCGGGCGGCGGGCCTTTTTCCAGCGTCGGCAGCCGCCCGGTTATCACGAAACTATCTGATGGATTAGTCGGCAGAATCCTCTAATTAATAAATCCCATGACTTTCGGCAGCCACAGGACCACATCCGGCATAAACGTCAACAGCAGCAGTACCAGTATCTGGATCGCGATAAACGGCAAGACTGCCTTGGACACATAGATCAGGTCTCGTTTGGCGATGGCCCCGGTGATATAGAGACTGACCCCCATGGGTGGGGTACAGTAGCCAATGGCCAGGTTGACCGTCATGATTAATCCGAAATGCATCCAGTCTATATTAAACGCATCCAGCATTGGTAGAAAAACAGGACCCAGGATCATGGTGGCCGATATGATGTCCATGAACATGCCCACAACCAGCAGCAGAACATTCATGGCGATCAGAAAAACCACCGGGCTGCTGATCGCCGACAGTACGGCTTCTGTAATGGTCCCCGGGATATCTTCGAGGGTCAGCAGGCGCCCAAAACAGCTGGCGCCCGCGACAATAATCAAAAGGGTGGCGGAGGTAACCGCGGAACTGACTGTTATTTTCTTGACCTCGCTGAATTTGATGGACTTGTGAATCACCAGTTCGACGAAAAACGCGTATACACAAGCCACGACCGCGGCCTCATTCGCCGTGAAGGCACCTGAGAAAATACCGCCGAAAATAATTACTGGCAGCATCATCGACCAGAAGCCTTCCTTGAAAATGCTCAAGACTTCCTTGAATGTCGGTACCGGCATTCTAACAATTTCCGCTTTTTTCCGAAAGTAGACGTAGGTGTAGAGACACACCCCGAACATGATGAGGATACCAGGTACAAACCCGGTTAAAAAGAGACCTTCCAGAGAAACGTTGGAAATCATGGAATAGAGGATCATACCGATACTCGGCGGAATAATAACTCCCAGGTTGGGTGAGGTCGTCATCAGGCCAAGGGTATACTTCTCTGGATAGCCGTTGTCCAGCAAAGCCGGAATCATAAAGCCGCCCAACGCGACAACGGTAGCGACCGTGGATCCTGAAATGGCGCCGAACAGACCGCAGGCCAGGACACCGGCCATGCCCAGACCACCGGGCAACCAACTGACCAGGGCATTAGCAAATTTGATCAGCTTTTCAACAATGGACCCGGCCGTCATAATGTTGCCGCACAGAATGAAAAACAGGACTACCACCAGGGCGAAATTGTCCATGCTCCTGAGCAGGGTTTGGGCCAGCAGTAGAATCGGCAGGTCGGTGAAGAAAAGAAACCCGAGGACCGCGGTAAAGAACAGACACATAAACACGGGTATATAGGTTGCCATGCATCCGAGCAGAATCAACAGGATGATAATATGACTATTTTCCATGAACGCAAACTCCTTGTACAGTAAGAACCGGGCAGGCTACTGGTTACCTTTTTTCGCCATCATTTCCGTAATATCTTCGTAAAATACCTGAATGATGCGGAGCAGCATCATCCCCCCCATCAGCGGCAGAATCGCAAAGATGTACACCAGGGGAATCTGCATGATGATGGTTTTCTGGTTGGTCATGACCTGCAGGGCAGCCATCTTCCATCCGTAATAGATCATCAATAACGAGAAAATGAGCGTTACGAAGTTGCTGAAGAAGGTCAGGGGGGTCTTGAGGGCCGGTACAAGTTGTACCGAGGCATCAATTTTGATCATACTCCGGGCCTTAACGGCGGCACTGCACCCGATCAGGGTGGTATAGATAATAACCTCGCGTACCAGTTCTTCCGACCAGGCCAGCGAATAGTTGAAACCGTAGCGCAGAACAACATTGAAAAACATTGCAATCAAGGCAACCATTACCGTAATGAACAGTGTCCATTCCTCAAATAAGGTGAGGATTTTATCGAGAACGCCTAATACCTTTCCAAACATCCTGGGGCCCTTCCATCCTGGGGATTAAAATGTCAAAAAGGGGGATACCAGGTATCCCCCTTTTTCGTTATCGTGTGCTACTTTGCGGTTTGTATCCGGCGATGCGCCTGTGCTTGCGTATCCGTTTGAAACGATCGCGTGATTTGAATTTAAAACCATTTAGAGCGACACGCATTTTAAACAGTTGCAGGTACAGCCACAGCCGAAACGCAGCGATACAGATTAGGGTTTGTAGCCCATGTAATCCTGTACTTCCTTAAGGAAGTTTGCAGGCTTATACATATCGGTCGGATAATTCTTATTGATTTCCGCAGCATATTTTTCATGGGCCAGGTTGCCTTTTTTCTGCAGCCAGGCCATGTCTTTGTCGGACAACTTGAAAAACAGGATGCCGTTCTTAGAGGCCTTGGCAATCTGGGTATATTCCTGCTGCTCGGTCTGTTTCCGGATATCCGCGCAAACGTCATGGACGACGGCTTTGAAAGTATCCTGGAGATCCTTGGGCAATTTGTTGAACCAGGCCTTGTTGAAAATCCAGATGAAAAGCCCCTGGGCGTAATCCAGATAGGTGTAGTACTTGGCAACTTCAAACTTCCGGGTGATGTTGCAGACCATCGGGGTATGATCGAGACCGTCGATAACCCCCTGTTTCAGGGCAACCGGCACATCCGGCCACGGCATGGCCACCGGGTTGACGCCCCACTGCTTGTAGGTGAGCTGATTCACGGCTGCTTCGGCCGTACGGAATTTGAGTTTCTGGGCATCCTTGATCGTCTTGACCGGAGAGGTGGAGGCCCATCCGTAGTTACCGTAGCCGGTAATGTCGATGCCGATAATGCCCTGGTGTTCCATGGCCTGCATGTAGTGCTCAAACAGCTTGCCGCTGGCCACGAATTTGTCAAGCTTACCGAACGAATTGACCAAGAACGGCAGGTTGATCAGGCCGAAACGGGGCCCGAGGTTGGTGGCCGCCACGGAACTGACACCCATTCCCTGGATGGCACCCATCTGCAGCTGATTCAAAACCTCGACTTCACCGCCGAGCATTGAGAACGGCTTGTAATCGAAGTAAATTTTCCCGCCGCTGCGTTTCCACAGTTCGTCACGGATTGCAAAACCGGCATAGACACCTTTAATAACCGGGTGGGATACATTGGAAACGATGGCTTTATACTTGGCTGTCTTTGGGTTGAAAGCGGGTTTCCATTTGTCCAGTGACGGTTTCTTCTTGGCCAGAGCTGCCGGCGCGACGACGAGACCAAGACCGACCAAACATACTACCAATAGTATTGTTGCCCTTCTGAACTTCATCCGCACCCCTTTTGGTTGGCTCACATTCTGTACAATGATAATTCTCTAAACATTATTCATTTGCCAAAGACTGTTTAAATAGCTACACTACAGCTACACGTTTTTGTCAAGAGAAAAATGGGGTCAAAAGCCTCAAATCTGAAATAATTCAGTATGCTGAACGACTGGCGCCCCTGCGCCGCCCGCCTCCTGCGACCCTTATCGGCATTGATACCGCCCCGGACACCCTGCCGGCCAAAATCAACGGATTGGTTCCCATGCAAACGGCGCTGTACACGCTCGCAAAATTGATTCGGGCCCCCTCTTTACACTTCCAATAGGTAAAAAAAGGGCCCTGCCATTTACGGCAGAGCCCTTGCTTTCGTTTACCGGGATAGATTTCTTATTTATCGGTTTCCTCCGGTTTGCTATCTGCGGGGGCTTCGTCAGCCTCATTCCCCTTCACGTCATCCTCCTGGGCTTGGTCGGCAGCAGCTTGCTGCTTTTCTTCACTTTCATCCACAGGAGCGGTCTCGGACGCCTGGGGTTCCTCAGGGGCTGTTTCTACGGCTACATCCTCAGCCGGTTCCTTTTTGGCAGCGGCTGCCTTTTTCGGGGCCCGCTTGGCAGCAGCCTTTTTCTTGGCGGTTTTCTTTTTCTTGGGCTTTTTAACCTCAGGGGTAACAAGTTCGATCAGGGACATCATAGCGGCATCTCCCTGCCGACGCCCTAACTTGATGACCCGCGTGTAGCCGCCGGAGACTGCGGCAAAGCGCTTCGGAGCCTCTTCAAATATCTTATGGACCACGTCTTTTTCCCGTACGATCGCCAGGGCCTGGCGCCGGGCATGCAGGTCGCCACGCTTGGCCAGGGTAATGATATGATCAGCCCAGCCTCTGAGTTCCTTGGCTTTCTGGTCGGTGGTTTTAATCCGTTCGTATTTAAGCAGCGAAGTCACCATGTTTCTGAACATGGCCTTTCTGTGACTGCCGTTCCTGTTGAATTTGGATCCTGCTTTGCGATGTCTCATGGATCGACTACTCCCCTTCTTCCGAGTCTTCCTCGGGCGGAACAAAGCCTTCGAGCTTCATGCCCAGAGTAAGTCCCATCTCGCTCAGAACTTCCTTGATTTCGTTCAGAGATTTTCTTCCAAAGTTCTTGGTTCTGAGCATTTCCGCTTCGGTCTTTGCAACCAGTTGATATATTTTATGAATTTCAGAATTCTTCAGACAGTTTGCACTGCGGACAGACAGTTCCAATTCCTCGACGCTGCGGTAGAGATTTTCATTGAACTGCGGTTTGTCCGGCCCATCCGTTTTCTTTTCCGGTTCCGGTTCGAGCGATTCGTCAAAATTGATCAAGATGGAAATCTGCTCTTTCAGGATCTTGCTGGCGAAGGCAACCGCATCTTCCGGAGCAACACTCCCATCTGTCCAAACCTCGAGGGTCAGTTTGTCATAGTCCGTCCGCTGGCCGACACGGGCATTCCCCACGACATACACGACGCGCTTGATGGGGGAAAAGACCGCATCGATTGGAATGGTTCCCAGGGCGGCTTCTTCATCCTTGTTATCTTCAGCCAGCGCATAGCCCTTGCCGACTTTCACCACCATCTCCATCTTGAGGGCGGCATTCTTCGCGGTCAGAGTGGCAATATGTTTTTCCGGGGTCAATACTTCGCACTGCCCGTCTTCGCTGATGATATCGGCAGCCGTCACCACACTCTCACCGGATGCGTCAATGGTGATCTTGCGCGGCTCGGAATCGGGCACTCTGAAACGTATTTCTTTCAGATTCAGTATAATTTCGGACACATCCTCCAGCACACCGGAAATGGTGCTGAATTCATGCATTACCTCATCGAACTTTACGGACACAATGGCGGCACCGTATAGAGACGAAAGGATGATACGCCGCAGAGAATTTCCGATCGTGATCCCGTATCCTCTTTCCAGGGGCTCACAAACGAATTTCCCATAGGCAGGCGTACTGGTGACCTGAACCTTTTCCGGCTTAATCATCTCCTGCCAGTTCATGTACATCAGTTCTTTAGTTGCCATTGATTATCTCCAAGATGTTTAATTTACGGATCGAACTGGTAATCGCCCGCTTGTGCGGGCGGCCGCCGCCCTGTTATTTCGAGTACAGTTCAACAATGAGCTGTTCTTCAATGGGCATGGTAATATCTTCCCGAACAGGTAACGATCTTATACTGGCTTTAAAATTATCCTTATCCAGTTCAAGCCACTGAGGCAGGCCTCTGCGGACAACGGCATCCATGGCATCTTCAATCGCCTTTACTTCCCGGCTCTTTTCGCGGACCTCGATCACATCGCCCGCTTTGGTCAAGTATGACGGGATGTTAACCTTCTTCCCGTTTACCAGAAAGTGATTGTGCTTTACAAAATGGCGTCCCTGGGTTCTGGAATTAACGAAACCCATCCTGTAAACGGTATTGTCGAGTCTGCGCTCGAGCATGACCAGCAGGTTGGACCCGGTGATGCCTTTTTGTTTATCCGCTCTTTTGAAAAACAGCCGGAACTGTTTCTCGGAAAGTCCGTACATCCGTTTAACTTTCTGCTTTTCCCGAAGCTGAATACCATAATCAGACACTTTACGGCCGCGGCGCTGCCCGTGTTCACCAGGTACGTAGCTACGGCGGTCAAAAGCGCATTTATCGGAATAGCAGCGATCTCCCTTAAGAAACAATTTTAAGTTCTCACGCCTGCAAATTCGGCAGACAGACCCTGTATAACGTGCCAAGATTTCCTCCTCTGGCGATTTAACCAGTTTTACTGGTGTTTAATAGCAGCTTAACAGTTTAAATATTCAATGAAAAGTTTATACCCGGCGTCTTTTCGGCGGCCGACAGCCGTTGTGCGGTATCGGCGTGACATCCTTGATCAGGGTCACGTTGAAGCCGGCTGCCTGCAGTGAACGCAATGCGGACTCACGACCGGAGCCGGGGCCTTTTACGTAGACTTCGACAGTCCGCATGCCATGCTCCATTGCTTTCTTGGCCGCATCTTCAGCAGCCAGCTGGGCAGCGAAAGGCGTACTCTTGCGGGATCCTTTAAAACCCTGTACGCCGGCACTGGACCAGGCTACGACGTTCCCGGCCGCGTCTGCAATGGTTACAATGGTATTATTAAACGTTGATTGAATGTGCACAACGCCGTTGGATATGTTCTTTTTCTCTTTTCTTCTGGTCCGAACCTTTTTCTTAGCCATGGGTACGCCTCGTTTACTGGTTTACTTCTTGGTTACGCCGCCTTTTTTCTTAACTGCGGCTCGTTTCGGGCCCTTGCGGGTCCTGGCGTTGGTACTGGTGCGCTGTCCCCGGACTGGAAGTGAGCGACGGTGACGAAGGCCCCGATAACAGCCCAGATCCATCAACCGCTTGATGTTCATGGAAACCTGGGTGCGGAGTTCACCTTCCACCTTGAGTTCGCTGTCAATTATTTTACGGATGCTGTTGACTTCGGCTTCCGACAGATCATCGGTCTTGGTATCCGGATCAATTTTGAGTTTCCCGAGTATCCGTTGCGATGTGGTGCGTCCGATACCATAGATGTAGGTCAGCCCTATCTCAATCCGCTTACGTTTCGGTAGATCTACGCCTGCGATTCTTGCCACAACCTGTCCTCCTGTTATCCTTGTCTCTGTTTGTGTCTTTTATTCTCGCAGATTACCCGTACAACACCGCGTCTGCGGACCACTTTACATTTGCTGCACATTTTTTTGACTGAAGCTCTGACTTTCATTTTCTCTGCTCCCTGGGGACTTGGCCCCGCATGGCCAAGTTGGTGTATAGGCGCTTATTTCGCTCGGTAGGTAATTCTGCCCCTGGTCAAATCATACGGCGACAATTCAACCGTCACCGTATCACCGGGTAAAATCTTGATAAAGTGCATCCGCATTTTACCCGAAATGTGGGCCAAAACCTGGTGCTTGTTCTCCAGCTCGACCTTAAACATCGCATTGGGAAGCGTCTCCAGGACGGTGCCTTCTACCTTAATCGCCTCTTCTTTAGCCATTTGTATCCTTGCTCCTTAATCTCTCTGCCTGTCGCGCTGTAGTGGTCCAGTAAAAACGGACACGGTTTTAAGCAGCATTGTTTAATTGTTCTTTTTCATAATTAATCGGGCTGAGATATCCCAGCGTCGAATGTAGCCGCATCGCATTGTAGAAGCCGATGTAG
>Ga0209783_1000024_pt1 | contig 86853 bp, 88 predicted proteins | sample WorMetfiPIANOSA1_FD_187395 | JGI IMG/M metagenome (GOLD analysis project Ga0209783, IMG submission 187395) | Marine gutless worms symbiont microbial communities from Max Planck institute for Marine Microbiology, Germany - Olavius filocauda... | ecosystem: Host-associated > Annelida > Digestive... | reverse complement strand
AAGGCCCTATCCCGGCCATGGGCGCAATTCCAAGCCCAAAACCGGCAAACGCCCAATTCACCGACTGGCTTCGCGACAATGAAACACCCGTCATCGTTGGACGAGCGTTTCCACACAGCCAAGACCCTTATGAGACGTTCGAGTTGCCGAATAAAGTCAAAGCGTTGCAATGCTATGTTTCGTGGTTCTTTTTATGAACTTGCGCTTCAGAACACCGTCGACTTGCTTCTGTTTGCAGAAAAGCAGTGCCGCTCAGACCAATAAGAAGGCTGCTTGCCAATTGCCCAAGCGTTAAGCGGAGGGCTTCATGAGTTTTGGCAAGAACCGTTTCTGGATTGCCATTAGGGGGCGGGATGACAGTTGAGCCCGAGAAAGGTCCGTAGAGACTCCAGAAAACTATCGCCGCAATACCTCCAAGAATCATGTTGGGTAAGAGGCCGGGAAATCGAGTGGGGCAATCTTGTCCTTTATGCCAGAGAAATATCTTTATCCACCTTCCTCTACGTCTTGTAAATTTAGGCATATTAAAGAAGCCTCCGACTAATCCTCCAATACATCCAGCAGCAAATACAGCGAGAAGTATTTTCACAATCATATTCCCACCTCTATTACTCTCGATCCCGGGGATCGCAGCGGTCAAATAGGATAATTGGCTCTCTCACGAAAGGTCAAACCCGCTCCTGGCAGATCCGAGACGTACGGTACGCCAACCGAAACGTCTGCTTCACCTCTGAAAGCGGATTTGAAGTCTACGTTGGCGCAATCAGTGTCCGCTTCGTTCCTGGTGTCAGTGCGTCCAAGGCCGCATCCCATCCTGCAAGAGACTCGAACACCCGGTTCGAACTTTTACCGCTCAGGCGCGCCACTCCCAAAATGGCGCGCATCATCAGGAATTCCCGTTGGCCCGCTCGAGCGCCCTGCGATAATCGGGATTGACCTCGATCAGCACGCTGCGCAAGCGGTCGACGTAATCCGCCGGGAAGGGCCCAGTGCGGCGAGCCATCGGCGCTGCGCTGCAGTCCGCGGTCTGCCGGCAGCAGTCCATAGGCCAAGGCCATGAGGATATCGCTGCTGACCCAGGGGCTGTCGCGGAAATAGGCGTGGCCGTGCCCTTCCGTTGATCCCTCGGCATCGGTCACGTAAACGACGCTGATATCCGCCTCGCGCTGGTGGAGATACGCTGCGACCTCTGGTGACGGGGCGCCCTCGGCCCACAACTGACCCAGGCGTTTTCGCCGCGTGAGAAAGCGCACCACCCCCAGCGCCCTGTCGCGACTGGACAGATAAACCGTGAGGTGCGCGGGGACTTCGAGAAGGCCGTCGGCGAGGAACATGGCGGCGACCTCGCGATCCATATCGCTGGCGGCCAGGACGACATGCCCGATACGCAGCTTTTGCCTGATCTCTTCGGTGGCCAACCCGTGGTGCATGAGGGCCAGTTGCTTCAGCGCGCGCAACACGATGCGCGCACCCATGCTGTATCCGACCAGATGAATCTGTTCGGCATCGGTTTCCTCGGCAAGGTACTCGAGCAGGACGCGCAGGTGTCGTGCATAGCCCACCGCCGTATCGAGGTCCCGCAGATAGGCAAAACGACTCGGCGTCGAGGGCCAGGCGAAGGCGACAAAGACGCCCTGGTAGCCGAGGAAGTGCCACAGTTCGGTCGCAACGAGGGTCGGGTTCTCGAAGATCACCCGGTAGCCGTGCACGTAGATGTAGACGTGCTTGCGCTTGGATTTGGCAAGCCAGGCATTGATCTTTTCGGCAAAGACCTGGTTCGCCGGCGCCGAGGTCTGCTGGAGGGCCTCCGGTGGGAAGAGTTCCGTCGCCGTGCGGTCGAGAACACCGAACTCGGTGGCTCCGGTAAAGCGGATCGGGAAGCCGCCGCCGAGGCTGCGCAAAAGCGAAATGCGGCGCGCGTCCTCCCAGGTGAGATTGGGATCGGCCGGTTCGACCTGCGCCACGCCGAGCCGCAGCACGTTACCGCGCTCGTTGAGATAGCGGAGGCGCCCCCGCTCGTCCACGCTCGGTTCGCGGTCGGTGGCATAAAGCACCTCGGCCCGGTTCGGTGGGTCGAAGCGGGGTGCCGTGACGAAGGGGTCGATGGTGCCTTCCTCGAAAACCTCCGGCACGGGCATCATGTTGATCCGGTCGGTCGGCGGACTGCTGCAGGCGGCGAGAGCCAGGGCGGCAACCGCAACGAAATTCACGGCCCAGATCTTGAAACGGCCCGACTCACTCTCCGCGATCATTGCTGTTCTCGCCCCCGTTAGATGGCATTGTCGGCGTCAACTTCTTTGCGAATGGCGAACCCGGGACCCATGGAAACTTCGTAACTGCGCGGTCGCAGGAAAGCCCCCCTCCAGAACAGCATTCCATCTCGCGAGAGATTGCAACACCCGGTTCGAACTTCCTCCCCCGGGCGCGCCATCTTTTCCATAAGTTGACCGACATCGTTCGCCAGAACTGGTCCGTTCGGGTGTTGCCTGGAATGACGCTCCGGGTCTTATCGCGCGTGCAAATCGGACGGTTCTGGCCAATTTCTGCCAGTCTGTCCCGTCGAGTCCTCTTGTCGCTCCTGGCCCAAAGGGAAAATTCGGCCTGTGATGACTTGTTCCCAGGCTCTTCATGGGGGTCGTCGTCGCATCGCGGGTGTCGCCCCTAGGTGTCAACCGGGAGCTGCGGCGAACTCCCGATAGGCGCTCGGGCTCATGCCGGTGGCGGCGGAGAAATCCCGGCTGAAGTGGGCCGCATCGGCGAAACCGCAGCAGTAGCCGATTTCAGTCGCCGATAATTCCGTTTGGGCTAGCAGATGACCGGCCTCCTCGATGCGAGCGGCTCGAACCAATCTTGAGAAACTAAAGCCGGCGTCCGAAAATTCCCGCTGAAGAGAGCGAACCGAGGTCCCTGTCTTGGAGGCCAACTCCGCAATTCTCCGTGTTCGGCCCAAATCTTCGCTTACATACCGACAAGCGGTATCGATGACAGGGGACGCGGAAGCAGTATCCGCATCCAACAACCTGGGTAGCCGGCGCGTGTTAACGGCTGCCGGATCAAAAGCCGTGTCGTCGAATCCCGACCATCGAAGAGTCCATTCATCGGTCTTGGCCCGCATGGACGCCGTCAACCCGTGGACTTGATTCTTGCTATAGAGGTGCTTTTTGCCGCGTCCCATCCGGCACTGAACTTCAATGCAACCGCATAATTCCAAGAGCGCGATCAAGAAGCCACAGATCATCAGGTTCTCCACCATGACCGGCGGCGGCCCACCCACGGCATACCGCTCGATCAGAACTCCACTATCCGTGTCCTCGGTGATTCTGGACCGGTTCTTGGAATGGCCGTAACGTTCCAGGCGCTGCCATTTTGCGAGCAGCACCGAAGGGGTTCTCGAATTCTTCAGCACATGGATGATGGGCGCTTGCGCAAAAGACTTGATGCCTTGCCCCAGTTCGACGATGAGTTCCGGCCCGGCTCGCGACATGGCAAATTCAAGGATACGCCGCTTGATATCGCCGGCGACGTGGGCTTCTCGCAACCCTTCCGGTGCCTCGATGCCTTGAGGCAAAAGGGCAGGATCGCGCTTCTTGAGCTCGGCGATGATGAATTTCGTCATCAGGGCACTGGCTTGATCCATACCCTCACCATACCAACAGCGCGAGCGGGACGCTTGAATAAACGCGCCAAGGACGAAGGCCTAGGTCGTCCCGAAGAGCTCCCGGTGATCGATGGGTAGTGTGCGCACCCGCCGTCCCGACGCGGCAAAGATGGCATTCGAAATCGCCGGCGCGATGGGCCCAATGGCCGGCTCGCCCGAACCCGTGGGCATGGCGCCGGGGGGTTCAATCAAGGCAACCTCGATTGCGGGTGCCTGCGAATGGCGCAAAGTAGCATAGGTATCGAAATTGACGGTTTCCGGCAGATTGCCCGCAAAAACCATTCTTTCGCCAAGGGTGATGCTGAGCCCCCAAATCGCATTCCCGACGATCTGCTGTTCGACCTGGTCCGGATTAATGACAAGTCCACAATCCTGAGCGAGCCACATTTTTTCGACAGTGAAACCTTGTTTCGCCGCATCGACTCAAACTTCGACGACGGCGGCCACGAAGGTCTTTCCCCGATAAACACCGCCGGCGATGCCCAACCCGCGATCACGAGCCAACGTTCGTCCCCATCCCGCCATTTCAGCGGCTTTCTTCAGGACCGGCTCAAGACGCCGGTTTCCCGGGTCCAAGTTCTTCAGCCTGAATTGAAGCGGATCCATTTCTGCCTTATGGGCCAACTCATCCATCATGCTTTCGACGGCGAAATTGTTGGGTACTGTCCCGAGCCCGCGCCACGCGCCCGTCGAAATCGGCAGCCGAATGTCGGAATAGCGAATGCGTTTGTTGGCAGCGCGGTAAGGAGACAGGGCGCCACGGGCGGTTCCCTTGTCCGCCAGCCGGTCCAGAATGATATGGGCGATTTCGGGAATCTCGCGAAGACCGAACAGGATCGGTGCCGAAGCGAAATCATGGTGCCAATGGCTGATGGTGCCCTCATTGTCGACGCCTGCACGGATCTCGTGAAGAAAAGGCGGCTGAAGATAATTGTGACGAAACTCGTCCTCTCGTGACCATTGCACTTTCACGGGATGTCCACTTGCTCGCGACAGAAGGGCTGCTGTTTCCGCCGGTTGGCAAGGCACGCGGCCCCCGAAGGCGCCGCCCATGCGCAAGGGATGGACCGTGACCTCATCGCGGCTGCGCCCTAACAGCTGGGCGACGCGGCCTTGCACGAAAAAGGGGGCCTGGGAGCCGCACCAGACCTCGACCTTGTCTTTCCGAGCCCAGGCCAGTCCGGCGCGCGGCTCGATTGCCCCGTGGGCAAGGAAGGGAGTTTGATAGACGCCTTCCAGCTGGGTATCGGTGGCAGTCACAATTTCATCGGCGCCTTCGGACAGCAATTCATGCTCGAAGTCACGCTGCTCGCCTTGCCAAAACCGATGAACTTTGGCGGCGGGATGTTCGCCGGCGGCATCTTGGGGATGATCCCAGCCTATCCGAAGGACGGATAGGGCCTGTCTCACCTGATGGGGTTTTTCGGCAACGACGCCGGCCAAACCGCGCGACCGCTCAATCACGACCGCAACAACGCCGGGCACTCCGTGGGCTTTACTCGCGTCGGCATTCTTGATGCTCGTCCCGGGTGCCGGCGGAAACAAGGCGCCCCCATGCATCAAACCAGGCAGGCCGGCATCGCGGCTGAAAACTCCCTTTCCGGTGACCAGATCCCGAAGCGCCGGATCGGGTAGGGACCGGCCGATTGCTGAAAAATCCTCTCGCCGAGCCGCAAAGACCTTAAGCCGGCCGGGCACCACCTCGTCTTCATCTAGAACGATAGCCTGGCTGTCGGGCGGAACCAGATCGGCATAGAGGATCTTCTTTTCCGTCTTGAACCGAAACCCCCGGTAGCGTCTTCCACTTGGTCCGTATCGACTTTCATTGCGCGTGCCGCCCGGTGGCGCAGATTCTCGCGCAAGGATGCTGCCGCCGCGGAGACAGGACCGTGAAACAGTTCAATACTCTCGCTGCCCACTGTCAGCTTGAAAGGCGGTACCTGATTGGTATTGGGCGCAACGCATGAAATAGAAGCCGGGTCGATATTGAGTTCTTCGGCAACCAGTTGGGTAAGAGAGATGGAGGCGCCCTGGCCCATTTCCATCCGTGGGCAAAAAAATCTGACCTGCCCCCCCCCGGCAGCATCTGCACCCAGCTGAAACCGCTTTCCGCCTCTGGATCCCCCCGGTGCGGCATCACGGGAATCAGGCCCGAACAGGATGACAGAACGGTTAGCCCGGCCGCCATCCAGCCAGTCCGATGCAGAAACTCTCTACGGCCAACAGAAGGCGCGGTCACGATACTCATCGAAGGCCTCCCCTAGCTGCGCGCTTGACGGCTTTGCGGATGCGACCATAGGTACCGCAACGGCACAGATTGCCGTCCATGGCCTCCCTGATGTTGGCTTCGCTGGGATAGGGTTGTTCATCAAGGAATGCGGCGGCGGTCATGATTTGGCCGGGCTGGCAATAGCCGCATTGGGGAACGCGCTCAGCGATCCAAGCTTCCTGAACTGGATGCAGCTTGCCGTTTTCGGCGAGACCTTCGATGGTGGTTACCCGCTGTCCATCGACGTCTTCCATAGTCAGTTGGCAGGATCGTTCGGCCTGACCGTTCACGTGCACCGTGCAGGCTCCGCACTGGCCGATGCCGCAGCCGAATTTGGTGCCGAACAGGCCCAGATGATCGCGGAGATATTCCACAAGGGGGATAGAAGATAGGTCCGCCGGTATCCGGACCGTCTCACCGTTCAATATCATCATTCGCCTTTCCATTCGCGCCTTCGGCATCAACACATCGGCAAAGGGTAAGGCGCGGCGCACCAATTGGCTTGAAAGATCGCGCCAGAATTCGTGGCGAGTCAGCCTGATCAAGAACATCCGGAATTGGCTAATCTGAGAAACACGGCGCACCAACAGCAGCGTCCGCCTGGCCTTTGAGCGCGGATTTGCTGCTTATTCCGGCGCAGTTGGTATCTGTTTCATTCCTGGTGTTCGCCCATGCAGAGCGGCGTTCCATCTGCCGCGGGAGTCAAACACCTGGTTCGAGCTTTTACCGCTTAGGCGCGCCACCGCCACAGATCATGGGCCTTCGGCCTTGCGTCTCAAGCAAGGCTCACGCACCGCAGATAACCTCAGCCGGACCCTGTCGCCTGTGGGCTCCCAACCCTCAGCATGCTCGCTGTTGGTCCGGCAGGAGTCGCGGATGCGCCGAGCTCTCGTGACTGAAGCCGGCCAGACGCAGATATTGCGAGGGAAGAGGAAGGATGGGGGAGAGCCTGAGCCGCTCCCCCATCGCCTGGATCTTACTTTCCCAGGTCAGGGCTTGATGTAGGTATAGCCCTGTTGCTGCAAGTAGCTCAGTTCGGCCACGCCGCTGGGCACGATCATGTCGTCGAAGACCTCGAACAGGTCGTCCTCGTAGTCGATCTCCCGCCCCACGAGAGTGTTGTTGCAGACGTGGAAGTTGACGTCCTGCGTCTTGAGGCTGACCACTTGGCTTTGAAGCTTCTGGTTGCCGACCGCGCTTTTGAGCAGGTTCACGCCGTTGCCGTGCAGAACGACCTTGACTTCGAGGTTGTCCGCGCCCACGGCGTTGATGTGATTCTGAATATCGCGCATCGCACCGCGATAAGCCTTATCGGAGTCGCCGCCGTTGTAGTTGATGTGATAGACGACTTTCTGCTTGCCGTATTTTGAATCACCGGCTTCGGCGTCCGACGAAGCAACCGCAAAAAGCGCCGTGAGGGCCGCAATCGTTGCGCAGAACGTTCTCATTCTTCACCTCCCAGTCTACATATACAGAATTTATAAAGTGTACACGTAAACGCGTTCGGTTTTGAGTCGCGAGTTTGCCGGTTGCGCGCCAGCCTTCACCGGTCAACCGCCTTCCGCGCCCCCGGCGAATCCCGTCCCGGCGCGCCGGTACTCGTCGCGCGGCGGGGCGAAGATATCCAGCACAACGGCACCCTCCGGACCGGCCGTGAAGCCGTGTTCGACGCCGCCGGGCGTGCGCCAGAAGTCGCCTTGCTTCACGGGATGTTCGACGCCGTCCTGGATCCGCACGCCGCCGCCTTTCAGCACCACGCCCCACTGCTCCTGCGGATGGCTGTGCAGGCTGCCGGCCGCGCCCGGTTCGGCGCGAACCACGGACAGCATGGCCTGGTCGCCCGGGAAGATGCGGGCCTCCATGCCTTCCGCGAGAACCCGGTGGATCCCTTGACCCAGGTCGTCGAGATTGAAGAACGTGCTGTCGGGCATGGTTTCCCCCGTTTCTTGTCAGCGTTCGCTCGGCGTCGATGCCCCATCCTGTTCCCCGGGGAGTGTAGGCTGTTAGAGTGGCAAGGCACAGGTCCGACCCATCCGCGGAGAGAGGCATGGCCACGATCAAGATCCAGTTCACGTTGTTTTCGGCGTTCTATTCGCCGCTGATCTCGACCATGTCGGGTGGTTTTCTCGAAGAAGAAGGTCTGGGGCCGCAGTGGTCCGTCTCGCCGCCCGGCAGGTCGGCGATCGATGCGCTTTTGGACGGGTCGGCGCACGTGGTGCAGTCGGCGCTGAGCCAGGGGTTCACGACGCTCGACAAGGGCGAGACGCCCAAGGTCAAGCACTTCGCCCAGATCAACGAAATGGACGGGTTCTTTCTGACCGGCCGGGACGCCGACCCGGATTTCACCTGGGACAAGCTGGAAGGTGCCGACCTCGTCTGTTTCCAGGGGGGACAGCCGCGCGCCATGTTCATGTATGCCTGCCACAAGGCCGGCATCGACTTCGAGAAGATCGACCTGATCTGCCCCGGGGGTTCCGCCGACATCGACAGGGCGTTCCGCGACGGCCAGGGCCGCTACGTGCAGCAGCAGGGCCCCTATCCCCAGCAACTGCAGAAGGACGGCATCGGCCATGTGGTCGCCCAGGTGGGCCGTCAGATCGGGCCCTGCGGCTTCTCCTCCCTGTGGGCGACGCCCGAATGGCTGGAGACGGGCATGGCCAGGGCCTTCATGCGGGCCTACAGGAAAACGCGTCTTTACATGAACGAAACGCCTGCCGCCGCGATCGCCAGAGCCGAAAAGCCTTACTTCCCCGATATCGACGAGGACGTCCTGGCCGACTGCATCGCCACCCATCAGGCGCTCGGCTGCTGGACCCCGCACGTGGAGATCACGCCCGAGGCCTACGCGGTCACGCTGGACGTGTTCCAGCATTTCGGCACATGCAAGGAACGTTACGCCTACGATCAGGTTTGCTGCCTGCCGCCGCCCACGGACTAGACTCGCCGGGCACGACGGCAAAGGAGTCGCAGCCATCTCGATCGATCCAGCGTCACCGGTGATACCGAGGCCCGGCCCCAGGCGGTCGGAAAGCGGCCTGGGTCTCGCCTGCATGGCCGCCGGCATGTTCCTGTTCTCGGCCGTGGATACCCAGGCCAAGTTCCTGACCGAGACGCTGCACCCGATCTAGATCGTCTGGTCGCGGCAGCTTGGGTTGTTGCTCGGCGTGTTCGTTCTGCTGGCGTTGCGGGGCGCCGCGATCCTGCGCACCCGCCGTCCGGCCCTGCAGGTCATCCGCGGCGGTTTGGCCGCGAGTTCGGCCACCCTGTTCATCGTTGCGGTCAGCTTCGTTCCGCTGGCCGACGCCATCGCGGTCAGCTTCGTCGCGCCCTTCATCGTCACCGTGCTGGGCGCCCTGGTTCTGCGGGAGCCGGTCGGCATCCGCCGCTGGAGCGCGGTCACGATCGGTTTTCTCGGGACGATGATCGTGATCCGGCCGGGCATGGGCGTCATCCACCCTGCGGTGATGCTGGTCGTGCTGGCGGCAATCCTGTTCGCGTTGCGGCAGATTCTGTCGCGGGTGTTGAGCGGGACCGACCGCATCGAAACGACGGTCGCCTATACCGCCCTCGTCGGCAGCCTGCTGCTGACGATGCCGCTGCCCTTCGTCTGGCGCTGGCCCGCCACCACGCTTTAGGTGACGCTGCTGGTCAGCATCGCGGTCATGGCGGCGCTGGCCGAAGTGCTGGTGATCAAGGCGCTGGAGGTGGCGCAGGCGGTGGTCGTCGCGCCGGTGCAATACACCCTTCTGATCTGGGGCACGATCTACGGCTATCTGGTGTTCAACCAGCTTCCCGACCTGTGGACCTGGGTTGGCGCGCTGATCATCGTCGCGACCGGGTTCTATACATTGCACCGGGAGCGGGTGGTGGCGCGGGCGCGGAGAAACGCGCACCATGATTGAACTCTGGATCCCCATCACCATCGCCGCCGCGTTTTTCCAGAACCTGCGCTCGGCGCTGCAGAAGCATCTGAAGGGGCGGCTGTCGACGGCGGGCGCCGCCTATGCGCGGTTCTTCTATGCCCTGCCGCTGGCGGCGGTCTATCTGTGGGGACTGCATGCCTGGGGCGGGTTGGCGCTGCCGGTGCCGAACGGGCTGTTCCTGGTCTATTGCACGCTGGGCGGGGTGTCGCAGATCCTGTTCACGGCGTTCCTGTTGTGGATGTTCTCGTTCCGCAATTTCGCGGTGGGCACGACCTTCTCCAAGCTGGAGGTGGTGATGGTGGCGGCTCTGGGCGCGGTCATCCTGGGCGACGGCCTGACCCCGCTTGCCCTGTTCGCCATCGGTCTCAGCGCGGTCGGCGTGGTCGGGCTGTCGCTGGGCCAGGCGCATATCGGGCTGGGCACCCTGCTGGCCGGCCTCACCGCCAAGCCGACTCTGATCGGGTTGGCCTCGGCGGCCTTCCTGGGCGGGTCGGTCGTGTTCTTCCGCGGCGCGGCGCTGTCGCTGGGCCACGACAACGTGGCCATGGCGGCCGCCTATGCGCTGGCCGTTGCGCTGGCGATCCAGACGGTCCTGATGGGCGCCTATCTGGTCTGGCGCGAGCCCGGCGAGCTCGGCCGGGTGCTGCGCCACTGGCGCTGGGCCGGCGCCGTCGGCGTGGCGGGCGTGCTGGCCTCGATCGGCTGGTTCACGGCCTTCACCTTGCAGAACGCGGCCTACGTGCGCGCGGTCGGCCAGATCGAGCTGGTCTTCACCTTCATCGCGTCAGTCGCCGTCTTCCGCGAAACCGTCGACTGGCGCGAAACCGCCAGCATCTGCCTGATCGTCGCCGCCATCCTGCTGATCATCCTGGGGCGGTAGGGCCTGCGGTCAGGCCGCGGTCGCCATGGCCTGATCCACGCCCGGCGACTGTCCGATGACCACCATCTCCGGGGTCAATAGGACAGGCCGGGCGCGCGGTGTAGATAGGTGTCCTCGGTGAGCTGTCGCGCCATGAAACCGGCGACATCGGCCCGCGAGATCTTCAGCCGAAGATCCCATGCCGTTGCCGGAAAGCCCTGCCTGTAGGCGCCGGTGGCGGGGCCGTCGGTATAGGCCCCGGGACGGACGATGACCCAGTCGAGGCCGCTTTGCCTGACCAGCGCTTCCTGGGCCTGGTGATCGGCATAGGCCTGCCGCAGCAGCAGGCCGAACATGATGCGTTTCCAGAAGAAGGTGAGCGGGGCATAGCTGTCGCCCGCTCCCAGCGTGGACAGACAGACGAGCCGGCGGACGCCGTGGCGTTGCATCGCCGCGATCACGTGCCCGGTGCCGACGGAACGGACCGTCCCCTTGCGGCCCGCGCCCAGCGCGATCAGCACCGCATCGTGGCCCCGCACCGCGTCCGCGACGGCGCCGGGATCGAGCACGTCTCCTGCCATCGGGGTGAGATCTTCGTGGTTCTGCTGCAGCACCGAGGGATCGCGCGCGAACGCGGTCACCCGGTGGCCCTCGGAGAGCGCCCGTTCGACCAGACGGCGCCCGATTGTTCCCGTCGCGCCAAAGATAATGATGTTCATTTTCAGCCCCTTATAACTTGACACGGTGTCAATTGACACGATGACAAGTAGCTGTTACTTGACACTATGTCAAGTGGCAATCCGGAAACCCGCACGCGCATCCTGAAAGCCGCCCTGAACCTGTTGGAGGCAAGCCAGGGCCGGGAGGTGCACATGACGGACATCGCCAGGCGGGCCGGGATCACCCGGCAGGCGCTGTACCTGCACTTCGCCACCAGGGCGGAGCTTCTGATCGCGGTGACGCACCATCTCGACGCAGTGAAGGGGGTCGACGACCGGCTGGTCCACAGCCGCACCGCGCGGATCGGGCTCGAACGGCTGGACGCCTTCATCGAAGCCTGGGGCGGCTACATTCCGGAGATCTATGCGGTCGCCAGGGCGCTGCTGGCCATGAAAGACACCGACGCCGCGGCGCGGCAGGCGTGGGACGACCGGATGCAGGCGATGCGGGAAGGCTGCGCAGCCGCGATCGGCGCGCTGGACCGCGACGGCGTGTTGTCGCCCGACCATGCGCCGACCGAGGCAACCGACATTCTGTGGACGCTGCTGTCGGTCCGCAACTGGGAGCAGCTCACCAGCGACTGCGGCTGGACGCAGGAGCGGTACATAAAGCGCATGAAGGCGCTGGCCCGGCGCATTCTGGTGGCGGACGCGCGGTCCAGCTGACGACAGGCGCCGGCGCAACAACGCCAGCCGACCGTGGAAGAGCGCCTGAACACGCTGGACCGGCTTGCCCCCAACGGCATGATCACCAAGGAAGAATACGAACGGCGCCGCAAGGCGATCATCGACGGGATCTGACCTTGCCGCGGTCTCGACGTCGAGACCGGGCCGGGCGATTTTCTCACGACCGTTTGTCCGGCTTCTGCATACTGCCGCCCATGCCGACGGAACCCTTGTTTCCCGCCTCGGCCATGCCGGATCGCGACTGGTGGTCTGCGCTATGGCCCGACCCGGAGCGCGTGCTGCGGTCGATGGGTCTGGCGCCCGGGTTGGTGGCGGTGGACCTGTGTTGCGGCGACGGTTACTTCACGGCACCGCTTGCCCGGATTGCTGCGGGCGCGGTTAACGGCGTCGACAGGGATCCGGCGATGCTGGAACGCGCTCGCGCCGAAATCGAGGGCGCCGGCGCCGCCGTCAGGGGCCTGATCCTGGCCGATGCGCGCGACCTGCCGGCGGTCCTGCCCGAACCGGCGGACTACGCGCTGATCGCCAACACCTTTCATGGCGTGCCCGACAAGACGGCCCTGGCGCGTGCCGTCGCAGCAGCGCTCAAGCCCGGCGGCCGGTTTGGCATCGTCAACTGGCACGCGCTGCGGCGCGAGGAAACGGTGGTCCTGGGCAAGCCGCGCGGGCCAGCGACCGGGTTGCGGATGCCGCCGGACGCCGTGGAAGTGGCGGTCCGGCCGGCCGGCTTCAGGCTGGAGCGGGTCGTGGAATTGCCGCCGTTCCATTACGGCGCGGTATTTCGATCCGGTCTGTGAGTGAATCGAGGGTATGCCCTATCCACACAATGAAAAGGCACCCGGCACGCGATGTGCGCCGGGTGCCAGCCCTACCTGACCACTCCCAAACCCAGGCCGATCCCTCCCGTGCCGCAAGTGCGCCCGCGACCGGAGGGCACGGAGGCAGTGTGCGGCGGCTGCGGTGACACCCGCGGCGCGTCGGATCTTTGCTGCGGCGGAACGGCAGCTCTTCCCGGCTCACAGGCCCGCGCCTGGCGGGCCGGCGCGTCCGCCACACCTGCATTTGTGATTATCATCCCCACGTATTCGAGGATTATCGCCCCCGGGCCTTAAATTTCGGTTTCGATGGTAGGCAGAAATGCATGTCCCGGTAGGCGGGCAACCGCATCAATTGATGGGCTCGGCTTCGTCTTTATTGCGGAAGGTGTCGCCGTTGACCTGGCCGTTCAGGAGGCAGGCGCTGGAGGTGTCTTGTTCCCGCAACTGCGGCCGGAGGAAACTGGCCACGCGGACCGGGACGAAAATGAAAGGCATCGCCACCATCCCCGCGACCTCGCCGCCGGTCAGGGCCGCATCGCCCACATGGCCGGAGAGATTGGCCGTGACCTCGGGGTCGGCCAGCGGCCCGCGCACCCGCACGGGCTTGTCGAATCCGTCCGCGGTCGTGAATTCTCGATTGGCGGCCAGAACCAGGTCCATGGTCTCGTCGCGCAGGTCGATCTGCCTGGATCCGCCGATCACCACGTTGGGTGTGGCCAGGACCAGGCCGTCGGTCTTGGCAACGCCCTCTTCGATGTTCAGCCGGATCACGCCGCAAGAAAGCTCGGTCCATTCGCTGCGCCGCGCGTGTGCCCTTTTGGCCTGGAAGCGGTTCGACGAGATCCGCTCCAGATCGCCGATCTGGATCCTGCCTCGGTCCACCGCGAGCGTGGCCGTGCCGTTCAGACCTTCGGCGATCTCGCGTGGCGCGCGGCCCTCGCTGGCCACGGCCACGTTCAAGTGCAAGTCCCCTTCCAACACCGGCTTCAGGCCGAACTGCGCGAGCACTTCGTCGACGCGAAGGTCGTCACCCACGGCGCTGATGGACATGATAGGCGGATCCAGGCTGCTGTCGACCACCGCGTCGAGTTCCAACTGCCCGCGCGGGTACTCCGCGCGCGTCTTCGCGGTCAGTCGACCGTCCTGCAGGTCATATTGCCCGGTCAATCGGGTCATCGAGAAATCGCGGCCGACGACTTCGCCGGTCTCGATGGAAAGCGCCAGGTCGATATCGCCGAGACGCTCGATCGGGATGGGCACTGCGCCGAAAAGCAGCGGCGTCATCACCGCCTGCTCGCTGACCGCTGCCACCTCGACATCGTCGTCAAGCGAGGGGTCCAGTTGCAGGCCGAGATCGGCGAGATGGACCGACTGCCCCCGAATCCGGGCGGTCACCTCGGTCGGTTTGTTCAGGTCAACCAACAGGTCGGTGGAGAAGACGGACGTGCCCAGCTTCACGGTTCCATCGTAGTCGAACCGTGTCGCGCCAGCCGCAAGACGTCCGGTGGTGGCGAGCGTGCTTTCCGGCAGGGCCGTTTCGTCCGGGTCCGCGGCCAGCTGGGCGAGACTGGCCGCACTGATCTCGATGTCCAGTTCGACCGGCGTCGCTTCACGCGTCGGATCGATCGTGCCCGCAGCGCTGACGGAAAGCGCCCCGACCCGGTCGAAGGCGACATTCAGACGGTCGATCGCATAGCCCTCCTTCCTGCCGGAAACGCTGAAGGCGCCGCTGGCGAGGCCCAGATCGACCCCTTCCCCTTCTGCGAGGTCGCGTGTCAGCCGCGTCATGTTGATGCGAAAGGCCCCGTTTGCGGTCAGGTCGGCCGGGTTTTCCAGGTTCCGCACCGCGCCGTCCAGGGCAAGCGTCGGTTCCGTCCGGGGGCCCGCCTCGATCACAGTGCGGGTGAGCGCAAGCGACTGTTCCTCGCTGGTCAACACGAAGGTGCCTACCAGCGGGCCGTCGATCGGCAGGTCGACACCCAACCCGGCCAGCGCGGCAGCGGTGTCCGGCGCGGTCGCGTCGAAGGTAAGGCTGACGTCCCGGTAACTGCCGTCGGACGCATTGTAGTGGCCGATACCACCGGAAACCGCGACCTTCAGGTCCCTCTGGAATCCGACGTCAATGGACTGGAGGGAAACCGCAAGCGCATCGGCATCGCCTTCGATCGCCAACCCGCCCTCGGCCTTGCCGCCGGCCGGCAGACCAAAATCGATGAACTGCGAAAGGACCTCGAAGTCTACCGCCTTGACGTCCATTTCCAGGTCCATGCCGCGAACGGCCGGTGTCCTGTCTGTATCGATGTCGGCGATCAGACCGGATGCCGTGATCAGGAGGGAATCGGCCGTTCCGATGCGTAGGGTCAGGTCCTCCCATCGATCGGCGACGACCTCACCGTTCTCTTCCATGATTCCGGTGGAAACGAAGCGAAACTCTGCCGGGCCCAGCGACTTAATCTCGGTGTCGAAAAGGGCGGACAGGTCGGACGTGTCCGAAGCGGTCAACACGACCAGCAATGGGTTCTCACCCAGCGGGTTATCGAAGTCGATGTGTTCCAGGTCGCCGGTCGCAACCGCGAACAAGCCCTCTTCTCGGCCCATGCGCAGTTCCAGGCCAAACAGCGACAGATCCTGGCCGCTGCCGCTCAGCCGCCCGGAAGCCTTGACCGGACCGATTTCCGGCATGTCAATGGCAAACCACTGGTTCGCCGCGACCGTGGTGGGCGAGTCGAACACGAAGGTGACATCGATCGCATCGGGCGCAGTGAAGCTTGAGAACTCGGCCGCGCGGACTGTCCCTTCGGCGTCAAGCGTAACACCGTCGGGCAGCACCGCCTCGGCCGCGATTCCCTCCAGCACGGCCTCGTCGGCGGTGGAGACGAGTCTTGCGGTTGCCTCCACCGACTGCGGCGTGGGCTTCCCTTCCGGCGAGAAGGCCTGGAACAACGTCCCGTCGGCCACCCAAAGGGTCAGGGCCAGATCGGCGCCTTCCAGGTCGTCGAGGCGTGCGATCGCACCTTCCGCCTTGGCGAGGGAGGCATCGGTACCGCCGACGATGGCGCTGAGGCCGTCAAGGCCCGGATCGTCCAACGACCCGACCAGGCGCGCAGCGACCTTGAGGGGGCCGACGTCTGGAATCTCCTGGTTGACGTAATGCGCAAGGCGGCTGGCATCGGGGGCGTCCACCGCAATCTGAAGATCCAGCCCGCGGCCCGTCAGGACATCGGCGATGGTGCCCGCCGCATCGAAGGTGAACTCCGGCGCCTTGACCACAAGATCCACCGGAAAGGGAGCCGAGGGGTCGAGCGCAGCCTCCGGGCCGCCCAACTCGCCCACGATCGACAGTTCCGAGCCGTCCCACAGCATCGAACCGTCGATCTGCACCTTGCCGTCCCGGGTCGTTTCCAGCAGCTTGACAAGCTGGATCTCATGCAGGGGCGGTGCGGCGGGATCGGCGCCGTATTGCACAATGCGGATGTTGTTGAGTTCCGCCGCTGCGATGAAGGGCAGGCGCAACCCCCTCGTTCCCTGGGTCGGTGGCGGCGTCGGTTCCTCTTCGTCCTGTTGCAGCACGACGAGGGCGTCGGCGACCTCCAGGCGTCTCAGCAGGGGGCCCCGCGCAACAAGCGGCCGAGATCCAGCGCGACATGCAGGCGACCGATTTCCGCGCGTTCGATCGTCTGCGTCCGGATCCGCGCGGCAAAACGAATGTCGCTGGCCGTCACATCGAGCGAATCCGACAGGTCCACGTCGAACGGGCCGTCGAACGTGGCGTCAAAACCGATTTCCGGAATGAGATAGTTGACGACGACCCATTCCGCGACGCTGTCGCGCCACAGCCAGATCGCAAGCGCCGCGACAACCGGAACCGCAACGACAGCGCCGAGAATGATCCCGGCCGTGCTCTTCAAACCCCTATTTGCCATGACCGAAATATAGTGGTGCGACGGCGATTTGTCCTTTCACAATGTGTCGCGGTCTGCGCACAGAAACAGGCGTGACCCACGCGGCGCTGCGCGAGTCACGCCTGTTGAAAAGACGTGCGGCGCGCTAGACCGCGTCGGGTCCGGTCTCTCCGGTGCGGATCCTGACCGTCTCGCCCACGTTCAGAACGAAGATCTTGCCGTCGCCGATCTTGCCGGTATGCGCCGCGCTGCGCACCGCCTCGACGATCTGCTCGACATCGCCGTCGTCGACGACGACTTCGATCCGCACCTTGGGTACGAAATCGACCTTGTACTCGGCCCCGCGGTAGATCTCGGGCTGTCCCTTCTGGCGTCCGTAGCCCCTGACCTCCGAAATGGTCAATCCCTGAACGCCCCGCTCGGTCAGGGCCTCGCGCACGGCGTCCAGCTTGAAGGGCTGAATGATGGCCATTACCAGTTTCATGTTTCCGCTCCCGGCCTGCCTGAGTGGTTACAGCGTATAGCTGCGTTCGCCGTGGCTGGACAGGTCCAGCCCTTCGGTCATGGAATCGCCGTCTATCCGCAGACCCACGGTTCCCGCGACGATCTTGACCAGAACGTAGGAGGCGATGGCCGACCAGGCGACGGCCGCGACGACACCGACGAACTGGACGCCCAACTGGCTGCCCAGTGCCATGCCTTCGGCATAGCCGGCGCCGCCGAACGTCGGCGAGACGAAGACCGCGACCAGCAGGATTCCCATGATCCCGCCGACGCCGTGCACCGCAAACACGTCCAACGAATCGTCGACCTTCAGGCGCTGCTTCACCGCGCCGACCGCCCAGAAACAGACGATGCCCGCCAAGAGGCCGATGCACAGCCCGCCGACCGGTCCGACCGAGCCCGATGCCGGCGTGATCGTCGCAAGACCCGCGACCATGCCGGTGACGATGCCGATCAGGCTGGGCTTGCCGAACTTGACCCATTCGATTGTCATCCAGGTCAGCGAGGCGGTCGCCGCGGAGATGTGCGTGACCGTCATGGCCATGCCGGCGCTGCCGCCGGCCGACAGCGCGCTGCCGGCGTTAAAGCCGAACCAGCCGACCCACAGCATCGCCGCGCCGATCATGGTCAGGCCGGGGTTGTGCGGCGGCTCGAGGTCGCGCGGGAAGCCGTGGCGCGGTCCCAACGCCTTGGCGATGACCAGGGCCGAAACGCCCGCCGTGGCGTGCACCACCAGACCCCCGGCGAAATCGAGAACGCCCATCTCGCCCAGGAAGCCGCCGCCCCAGACCCAGTGGCAAACGGGTGCATAGACCACCAGAAGCCACAGGCCGCTGAACAGCATCACCGCGCCGAACTTGATGCGTTCGGGATAGGCGCCGACGATCAGCGCCGGGGTGATGATGGCGAAGGTCATCTGAAACATGAAGAACACGGTTTCCGGAATGTCGCCCGAAAGCGCGTCCCAACCGACACCGGCCAGGAACATCTTGCCCAAACCGCCGACCACCGCGTTGGCAGGACCGCCGTCGGTGAAGGCGAGGCTGTAGGCGGCGACCAGTCACAGGATCGACGCCATGCAGGCGATCGCGAAACAATGCATCAGCACCGACAGCACGTTCTTGGACTGCACCAGGCCACCGTAGAAGATCGCCAGGCCCGGCAAAGTCATGAACAGGACCAGCGCCGTCGCAGTCAGGATCCAGGCGGTGTTCGCACCGTCAAGCGCGCCGTCCTGAGCGTGCGCCGGAGCGGCGGCCAGGATCAGGAGTCCGGCGCCGAGGCAGGCAACCCGTCCTGCCCATTTCAAATGGGACATTCTTGTTTCCCCCCAGAACAGAGTTTTCGTTCTCACCGTCCAATCCCGCGCGTGCCGTGGGCGGCGATCGCCGCCTTGCACCCCACCTCGCTGTCATTGATCGGGAGGCACCGCACGTCAGCCGTGCGGCGAGGATACTGCAGCCTGTCCGCGCCACCGCAAAGGGCGCGCGCTCAAGAGGGATCGATCCGGTAGGGCGTGAGGCGGGGAATCCAGCGCGGAACGTGTTGTTTGTAGTGCCGGTAGGCGTCGCCGAACCGCCGCTCCAACGCCGGCTCCTCGAACCGGGGGAAATAGACGCAGTTGATCAGGAAAAAGGTGACGCCCCACAGGCCCACCGGCCAGGACTGAAGCAGCAGCGCCTCAGCGGCGATGATCAGGCCCGCCCCGGTGATCATCGGGTTGCGGACATGCGCATAGGGCCCGCGGACGACGAAGGCCCTGGGCGGGTCCCAGGGCGCCGGCGTGCCTTGTCCCGCGGTGACGAACAGGCGGACGGTTGAGACCGCCAGCGCCAGCCCGACCGCCAGGGCGGCGATGCCCAGCCAGAACCATGGTGTCGTCCAGGGCGCGACCGACGCCGCGAACCGGGTGTTGTGCGACAGCCACAGGACCAGCCCGGGAACCAGCACCAGCGCCGTCCCGGGCAGGATCAGTACGGCCTTCATCAGCCGCCACGTGATCGTTTCGCGATATGTCATAGCCCGCCGGCCTCCCGCGCCGCGACGCGGATGCCGTCCGTAATCCGGTCGCTGGGGTGCAGAACCACCGTATCGCCTTCCGACAGGCCGCGCAGAACCTCGGCCACCTGGCTGTTCATGTGGCCAACCTCGATGATCCTTCGCATAGCGCGCCCCGCCTCGACGACGAACACGGCCCAACCTTCTTCGCCGCGGAACAAGGCACCGACCGGCAGCTGCACCACTTCGGGCGCCTCCCAGATGACGATCGAGGCTTCCACCCGGAAGCCGTGGCCCAGCCTTTGCCATCGCTCGGGCGGTTCGGTCAGGTCGATGATCACGTTGACCCGCTGCTCCTCGATGCCCAGAGCCGAGATCTTCGTGAATCCATAGGGCTCGACCCGCCGGACCCGACCCGTCAGGGTTTGCCCGCCCCAGTCTTCGATCAAGACGGGGTTGCCCGCCTCCACCTGCACGGCGTCCGTGGACAGCAGGTCCACCACGACCTCCAGGTCGTGCGGATCGCCGATTTCCAGGATCGGATCGGCCGCCAGGACGACGCTTTCGCTTTCCCGGATGATCCTGAGGATCTCGCCGCTGACGGGCGCATAGACATCGACGCAGCAGCCCTCCTTGCCGTCCGCCAGCGTCGTATCGCTGAGCGGGGTGATCAGCGCGGCCCGGGCGTTCTCCAGTTTGAAGCTCTTGACCTTCAAGGCGGCCTCGGCCGACTTGACGGCGGCGCGCTGGATGCGGACTTCCAGCTCGGCCGCGTCCAGCGAACGTTCGGAGATGTTGCCGCGTTCGTGCAGCCGTCTTGCGCGCGCCACGTCGTTGATCGCGAATGCAAGGGCCGCCTTTTCCCGGTCCAGTTCGGCCTCGGCCAGGGCCCGTGCCGCCTCCGCGGCCTTGACCGCGGCCTGGGCCTCGCTCAAGGACCGCACGTCCAAAAGGCTGGGATCCCGCGGCTGGATGGTGGCCAGCACCGTCTCGCCCGCGACGACGGTGTCGCCGACGTCGTTTTCGATCCGCATCAGCCGTCCGGACAAAGGCGCGGAAAGCACGTAGACGTCGCGGATCCGGGTTTCGCCTTCTTCGTCGATGGTGACGCGCATTGGACCGCGTTCTACCTGTGCCATGTCGACCGGCACGGGTTGGGGCCAGAAGGCATAGACAAGTCCCGCAACAACCAGTGCGGTGACGGTTCCCCAAATCGCGATGCGGCGGCCCAGCGGCGACATCGGCCTCACTCCCTTGTCCGCAGGGCCGACATAAGATCCAGCCTGTCGATTCGCCGTCGGACCAACGAACCGCAAAACACGCTGGCCAACGTGACAACGACGATGGAGAACCCATAAGTGGAGTTCTCGATCACCATGGGAATACGATACAGCTCCGTCTCGAACAGGTCCGTCATCAGGAACGACAGACCATAACCGATCAGGCAGCCAAGCGGCAGCGCCAGCGCCGTCAAGATTGCGATCTCGCCCAGCAGAATGTAGGACACCTCGGCCCTGGTGAATCCCAGTACCCGCAGGCTGGCCAGGTCGCGACTCCGTTCCGACAACGAGATCCGCATCGCGTTGTAGACGACGCCTGTTGCCAGGACGCCTGCGAACAGCACGTAGAAAGAGACGATGAAGTTGATGGTCTCGGCCAGCGTTTCGCGAAAAGACTGAATCATTGCCGAGCGCAGCGCGACACCGGCGACGCGGGGCGTTTCTTTGAGCGATCGGTAGAAATCGCCGTGCGTGACGGCGTCGACGAGCATGTATGCGCCCGAAATCGACGGCGCTTCCCGTATCAGTTGGTTCAATGTTTCGATATGCATATAGGCCGGTTTGCCCAGGTAGGTGTCCACCGTTGCATGGACCACGAACGTCCGCACCGGCCGGCGTCCCTCCAGGATTTCCACCGTGACCGAATCGCCTGGGGCGACCGCCAGCAGTTCGGCCAGTTTGTCCGACAGCACCAGTCCGCCCGGCGGCGGCTCGACCACGCGGCCATCCACGTCCAGCGCGCGGTTCAGCGCCGCGCCGGGTGCGATGCCGGTGATCGCCTGCAGACGGACCCGCGGACCGGCTCGGAATCGGGCCGGAACGCTGGGATAGGGTTCGACCGCCAACACGCCCGGCAGATTTGCAAAGGCCTGGACGGCCGAGCCGGACTGGGGTTCGACCAGGGTCACCGTCACGTCCTGCCGTTGAGCGCGGAAGAAGTTGAACTCCAGCATGTAGTTGATCGCGTCCAGCCAATGCAGCGAATTGACCAGGACCGCAACGGCAAAAGCGATGCCCAGCATGGTCAGGCCGGACCGGACCGGCCAGCGCGTGACATAACGAAAGATCATCAAAGTGGGCTGGTCCAAAACCTGGGCCAGACCGATGGCGCGCAGAATTCCCGGCTGATAGAGCGGTGGCGCCGGCGGTGCCATGGCGACCGCCGGCGGGATCGCGGCGGCGCGAAAGATCACGCTGATGGTGCCAAGTGCTGCGGCCGCGATCGCGAGTGCCGCGCCCGTGGCGAACACGTCCGCACCCAGTTCGAAATACAGAAACGGGAACCGGTAGGTCCGGGAATAGATCTCGGTGATCGCATGCGCCAGCCAGGCGCCGCAGAGCGAGCCCGCCACGATGCCGCCGCTGACCACGGCCAGCACCAGTTTCAAGTAATGCCACGACACCGACAGGTTGGAATAGCCAAATGCCTTCAGAAGACCGATCTGTTCGCGTTCGGCATCGACCAGACGCGCGACCACCAGGTTCAGCAGAAACACGGACACCGCCAGGAAGATCGTCGGCATGATCGTGGCGATCGTTCGCAGCTGTTCCAGCTCGCCGACAAGAAACCAGTTCGACGTCTGGTCTTTGCGGGTGATTGCGCCGGTTCCGCCATAGGGTTCCAACAGCAGGTCGATCCGGCGGAGCGTCTCATCGAGCGACTTCTCGTAGGAAACGGTCACCGTTATGTCGTTAAAGGCCTCTTCCAGGTCGAAAGCGGCCGCCAGGGCCTCTTCGCCCATCCACATCACGCCGAACCGCGCGTCGTCGGGCAACAGCGCGCCCGGTCCGATCGAATAGACATATTCCGGCGACAGCGCGACGCCGACGATATCCAGGCTGCGTTTGCGGCCGTTGATGATCGCCACGACATTGTCCCCCGGCGCAAAGCCGTGTGCTTCGGCAAACGACTCGCCGATGACGACCTCGTCGGGCCGTCCGGCAGAGACACGCCGGCCGACCCGCAGCACGATGTCGTTCGAGGCAGGGGGCCGGTTCTCCGGGATCGAGATCAGCCGGCCGGTTGCGGGTTCCGCCAGACCCGGCACGTCCAGGATGACGTCCTTGACGATCCGCGTCTGCACCGTCTTGACCTGGGGCAGGCGGCTTACGGCGGTGGCCAGCGATTGCGGCGCCCGTTTGACCGTGGCGAAGATGTCGGCAAAGCGATAGCGCTCGTAGTAGGCGGCCCGCGTCTCGTCCAGCGATTTCAGCGCGCCGATCGACATGATGAACGTGGACAGCCCGGCACCGATGACCAATGCAATGGCCAGCGCCATGCCTTTCATGCGCCACAGATCGCGCAACAGTTTTCGGTCAAGCGGATGCATGCGCATGCCTACCAGGTGATCGACGCCGCCGGCGCGCGCGTGGCATTTGTGCGTATGTCGGCGATACGGCCGTCGGCCAGCGAGATGACTCGGTCGGCCAGGGCGGCGATCGGTGCGTTGTGGGCAATCAATGCGGTCGTGGTGCCCAGCTCGGTATTGACGTGCTCAATCGCCTCAAGGACCAACACCCCGGTCTTGCTGTCCAGGGCGCCCGTCGGCTCGTCGCACAACAGAAGGTGTGGCCGTTTCGCGATCGCCCGTGCGATGGCGACCCGCTGCTGCTCGCCGCCGGAGAGCTGCGCGGGGAAATGATCCAGCCGTTCGGCCAGCCCGACCAGGGCCAGCGCGTCCGCAGGCGGCATCGGATCCCGCGCGATCTCGGTTGCCAGCGCAACGTTCTCGCGCGCCGTCAGGCTGGGGATCAGATTGTAGAACTGAAATACGAACCCAACATGGTCTCTGCGGTAACGCGTCAGGGCGGCCTCGTCCAGCGCGGTCAGATCCTGGCCGCGAAAGGCAATGCGGCCGTCGGTAGGCCGGTCCAACCCGCCGAGGATATTGAGAAGCGTGGATTTGCCGCTGCCCGAGGGTCCCAGCAGAACCAGGAGTTCGCGTTCGGGGATCTCCAGGTCGACGTCCCGAAGCGCATGAACGGCGACTTCGCCCGTGCCGTAAGACTTGCACAGCGCCCAGGCTTGCAAGGCCGGCGGAGGTGCCGCCGCGTGCGCGTGTTGCATTGCGAACCGTCCCTTGCGGGTTGACGGGTCACTGTCGTCCGCGGGCTGGCCCGGGGCCTTGATCCAGGACAATTCCGGTGCTGCGGGCCTCGGATCAGTCGCCGAAGAGGTCCTTGATGGGATGGGCGTAAAACAGGCTCAGGACTTCCGTGCCGGGGCTATCGCTGCCCAGGCTGGCGTTGGAGAGATGGTAGAAAGCGAGCCCCAGCCGAGCCCGGTTGTCGAAGCGGTATGCGCCTTCCACGTTCGACCGGAACTGGACCACATGCCCCAGGTCCTTGCCGTCGCCGTCGTGATAAAGGCCAGGCGCGAAGCTGCCGGTCAGCACGAAGCGTTTGCCGAAGAAAAGGTCCAGGCGAATGCCGGCATGGCCGTAAAGCGCGGCGTCAGTGGTGGCCATCACGCCGGCGAACGGTTTGAACACCCACCACTTAGTGTTGGACCAGTATTTAAGACGGAACTCGCCGGCTTCGTCGTCCCGCTTGTTCATGTCGAACCAGCCGGCGCCGAAGGTGATGAAGGCAGGATCGGTTTGCGCATGGGCGTCCGAACGCGCAAATAAAAGCGCGGCCGTCAACACCAGAATGCCGAAGAACCGCTGCAAGGGTCAGTGCCTCCATACCCTGAGTCCATCATAGGGATGCAGAGCGGCCGCGCAACCGATTCGTCTCGTGCGGCGCGACGGGCGGTCGTTCAGGAAAGCGTCTTGAAACGCTCCGTCGCGCGGACAAGGGCCGAACTGATGCTGGATTCGGTGGCCGAGTGGCCGGCGTCGGGCACCATGATCAGTTCGCCCTGCGGCCACGCCTGGCACAGCTCGAAGGCGGAAGTGGGCGGGCAAACGACATCGTACCGGCCCTGCACCACAATCCCTGGAATGCCCGCCAGCCTGTCCGCCTGGTCCAACAGCTGTCCTTCTTCCAGGAACAGGTTGTTGGCAAAATAATGCGCCTCGATGCGGGCAAGCCCCAGCGCAACCGACGGCTCCGTCAAGGCCGACACCGTGTCGGGACTGGGCATCAAGGTCGAGCACTCCGCCTCGTACCGGCTCCACGCCGCGGCGGCGGGCATGTGCACGGCGGGGTCGGGGTCGGTAAGACGTCGATGGTAGTTGTCCAGAAGCGCGCTGCGCTCGGCCGCCGGCAAGTGATTTTGAAAGCTGGCGGCGGCTTCGGGAAAGAAGCGGCCCATGCCGTGCATGAACCAGTCCACCTCGTCCGCCCGGCACAGGAATATCCCGCGCAGGATCAGGCCGGCGACCCGATCCGGGTGCATCTGCGCGTAGGCCAGCGCCAGGCTGGAACCCCAGGAGCCGCCGAACACGCACCAGCGTTCGATGTTCAGCGTGCGGCGCAGCGCTTCGATGTCGTCGATGAGATGTGCGGTGGTGTTGTCCGCCAGTTCCCCCAGCGGCGTCGAACGCCCGGCGCCGCGCTGGTCGAAAATGACGACACGATAGTGATCCGGATCGAAGAACCGTCGGTGTCCCGGCGTTGCACCGGCCCCGGGGCCGCCGTGCAGAAAAAGAATCGGGCTGCCGTTCGGGTTGCCCGACTGTTCCCAATAGAGCACGTGCGGCGGGCCGACGCTCAACCGCCCCGTGGCATAGGCCTCGATCTCGGGGTAGAGATCGCTGCGGGTAACCTGGTCCGACGACCCCTCTTTCATGGCCGGAGTATGCCCGAGTGGGGTGGTCCGGCAAAGCCGATTTCCGTTGTGGCGGTCGGGGCGATGGCGGCATCATCGGGCAATGCGGACGGTGACGGCATTGGCGCTTGCGGTTTCTTCCACGGCCGCCTTGGCCGGGATTGCCGCGGCATCGCCCGACGCCGAGGGGGCCCGGGTGCGCGCGGTCCTGGATGCCCACACCCTGGAACTTGCGGATGGCCGACAGGTGCGCCTTGCCCAGGTTCGTCCACCCGAGACGCGGCCCGGCGACGCCGCCATGGCGGATCGGGCCCGCGTTGCGCTGGCGGCGCTGGTCCTGGACCGCGAGGTGGTGCTGCGGTTTCCGGGGCCGCGTTTCGACCGTTATGACCGCCCGATGGCGCGTGTGGAGCTGCCGGACGGGACATGGGTCCAGGCGCGGCTTGTCGAACAGGGTTGGGCCCGGGTCGCAAGCGACGAGGACCATGTGGACGGGCTGGAGGAGCTGCTTGTCGCAGAGGAAACGGCGCGCGGCGCGGCGCGCGGTCTGTGGGCGGACTGGCGCTACCGGGTGATGGATCCGCTAGCCGTCGCCAGGGCGCCTGAGGGTTTCCACGTGGTCGAGGGCGCCGTCAGGGAGGTCGCGACCGTCGGGGCCTGGACCTACCTGAATTTCGGCGAGGACTGGCGCACCGACTTCACAATCAGCGTCCATCGGCGCGACCGGCGCCGTATGCAGGATGGGCTGGGCGACCTCGCGGCGCTTGCCGGACGCCGGGTCCGGGTGCGCGGCTGGATGCGCCATTTTAACGGCCCGATGGTCGAGGCGACGTATCCCCAGCAGATCGAACTGTTGGACTGACGGACCCACGGTCGCAGCCAGCGCTTGATTTCGGGGCGGGAATTGGCGAGTTAACTGCGTCCAGCCGGAAATCCGTCCCATCGACCCTTTTTGCCCCGGCTCGCTGTCTTCAAGGAGCCGTCCGCGTGCCACAGCCAAGCGACACTTCGCCTCGGGTTGTCGAGTTTGTTGCCCTGATGGCGTTGTTGACGTCGTTGGTGGCGCTGTCGATCGATGCCATGCTGCCGGCGCTGCCGCTGATCGGAAATGACCTGGGCGCGCTGGAAAGAAACGACCACCAGCTTGTGATTTCGGCTTTCTTCTTCGGCTTTGCCGTCGGCCAGATCTTCTATGGCCCGGTTTCCGACAGCGTTGGCCGCAAGCCGCTGATCTATGTGGGGCTGTTCCTTTTCCTCGCGGGGTGCCTGCTTTCGGTTCTGGCGCCGGACTTCAATACGATGCTGGTGGGCCGGCTGCTGCAGGGGATCGGCGTCGCGGGTCCACGCAGCGTTACGCTGGCGCTGATCCGCGACAGGTTTGCGGGCCGCGCCATGGCCCGCATCATGTCATTCATCATGGCCGTCTTTATCCTGGTCCCGGTGGTGGCGCCGGCGATCGGTCAGGCGATCCTGTTCGTTGCCGGCTGGGATATGATCTTCTGGCTGTTTGTCGGACTTGCCATTGTGTCGGTGGCTTGGTTCACGCTGCGTCAGCCCGAAACGCTGCCAGTCCAGCGCAGGACACCCTGGTCCCTGCCTCGGGTGGGGTCGGCGATCCTGCAGGCGCTGACAAACCGGGCCGCGTTTGGGTACATGATCACCGCCGGTTTCGTATTCGGCGGATTTGTCGGATATCTGAACTCCGCCCAGCAGATCTTTCAGGAGCAGTACGCGCTGGGGGCCCTTTTCCCGGTGTCTTTCGGCGTTCTGTCGCTGGGTATCGGGGCGGCGTCGGTCGTCAATGCGCGCCTGGTAATGCAATACGGCATGCGCTTCCTGACCGCGCGCGCCCTGCTGGCTGTGACCCTGCTTTCGGTCGTCTATTTCCTTGGCGCCGCCCTGCTGGGCGGCCATCCGCCGTTGTGGTCGCTGATGGCCTATTGCATGGCCGTCTTCTTCTGCATGGGGCCTTTGTTCGGCAATCTAAATGCGCTGGCGATGGAACCCCTGGGCCATATCGCCGGCGTTGCCGCGGCCATGGTTGGGTCGCTGACCACGTTCATGTCGGCGTTTCTGGGGACGGCCGTGGGGCAGGCCTATGACGGGACCGTGCTTCCCCTGGTCGGGGGCTTTGCCGTTTGTTGCGGGATCGCCATCTTCACGATGCGTTGGGCCGATTCGCACCACCCATGAGGGGCGGGGCTATTTCGTCCCGTACATGCGGTCTCCCGCGTCGCCCAGGCCCGGCACGATATAGCCATGGTCGTTCAGGTGGCTGTCGATGGCCGCGGTGAAGATCGGCACGTCGGGATGCGCCGCGTGAAACGCCTCGATGCCTTCCGGCGCCGCCAACAGGCAGGCCAGCCGGATCTTGCGGGCGCCGTGCTCCTTGAGCTGCTGGATCGCCGCGGCGGAGGAATTCCCGGTCGCCAGCATGGGATCGACCGCGACCACCTCACGGTCGTCCATCCCTTCGGGCAGCTTCAGATAGTATTCCACCGCAGCCAGGGTGTCGGGATCGCGGTAAAGCCCGATATGGCCGACTCGTGCGGAGGGCACCAGGTCCAGCATCCCGTCCAGCAGGCCGTTGCCGGCGCGCAGGATCGACACGAAGCACAGCTTCTTGCCCTTCAGGATGGGTGCTTCCATCTCAGCGAGCGGCGTTTCGATCGAATGCAGGGTCGTTTCAAGGTCGCGCAGCACCTCGTAGGCCAGCAGCAGGCTGATTTCCCACAACAGCTGTCGGAACACCGCGGTCGGGGTATTTCGGTCGCGCATCAATGTCAGCTTGTGTTGGACCAGCGGATGGTCGACGACGGTGACCGTCTGTGTCATGGCGTGCCTTCCCATTGCGTTTGAGCCGTTGCCGGCATTCTAAAAGACCGTGCCGTCGCTCTCCAGCCGGATCGGCGGCGGTCCGCCCGGCCGCAGCCGCGCGGCGATGCGGCGGCCGGCTTGCCAGGTGCCGCCTTCCAGCACCTTGGCCAGCGGCAGCGCGGTTTCGTCCAGGCCGAGCTTGCCGCGCACCGCGTCGGCCACCAGGTCGAGCCCGGCAACGGTCAATGCCCGCCATTCCACGATAACGGAATCGCCGGGCTTGTGGGCGCGTCCGGTCACGTCGGCGTGCTTAGGGACCAGGACGCCGGTATCCACCAGCAGGCCACCGTTGCGGTACTCTGCCAGACCGGTCAGTTCATCCACGCCGGTGACGCGGATGCCTGCTTCCTCCAGCGGCTCGAAAAGCGAATAGGTCAGCCACTGGGAAAGCTTGTGGAACGGCACCAGGCCGTCGGTCATGTCGCCGGCCCGGGCCTCCGGGTGGCGCCAGACATCGCCCAGATTGACGCCGTCCAGGCTTTCGCGCCCCGGCCAGATCGACCCGAAACCGTCCAGGACGGCAGTGAGGACGTCCTTCGCAGCCAAGGAGCCGTTTTCGGCGTGCTTGGCCAGCATGTCGAACAGGTTGCCGACGCGCGGCGCATGCCGGCTGAACAGATCCGGCCTGCCGGCCAGGGCGTGGCCCAGGGCGTGCAGGAGGCCGGTCCGTCCGGCCACGCCGACCAGGGGATTGTCGGCGCCGACCTGGAATCCATCGGCCAGCGACTGTTCCGACAGCCCGGCCAAGGCGTCGGCGTCGGCGCGCAGCGGCGTCTGGGGGTCGGACGAAAACGCCCCGGCGGCGAACATGTCCAGACTGGCCAGGGCCAGCCCCTCGGACCGGGCCAGCGTGGCGCCGGTCGTCCGGTCCCAATATCGCCAGGAATCGCCGGCGCCGGCATCCAGCAGCACGCTGGTGACCACCAGGTCGAAGCGGATCCGGGCGCGTTCGGCGGCATCCATGGCGGCCGCGCGGTCCGCCAGGGCCAGCCACCGGTCGGTGCCGTCGATGACGAAGTGGCGCCAGCGCGCGTGATAAGGGATGTCGAGAGCGGGATAGGCCGCCGTCATGGTTTCGACGACCGCGTCCGCCGCCGCCTCCAGCCGGCCCCGATCGATGCGGAAGTGCTGCAGCCTGTCGGCTTCGGCCGCGGCCATGATCTGGCCGCACCGTGCCCGGATCGCCTCAGGCGTTCGCAGCCAGGCAACGGCCGCTGCCGCGTCGCGAAACACCGGTGGGCTCGGGTTCAAAAGTCGGCGATGCCGCGGCCTTTGACGGCCGACAGGTCCTTCGGTACGGCCTCGTCTTCCGCGGAATAGTAACCGGCGGCCCGTTTGGCGCTGATCTCCACCTGCGCGTCGGCGGGCACCAGACCCTCGGGGATCTCCGTGCGGGTCACGACGGAGATGTCCTGGCGCACCAGCGCGTCGTGTTTCATGTTGCTCATCGACACGAATTCGTCGATGCGGTTGATGCCCAGCCAATGAAACACGTCGGGCATCAGTTCCTGGAACCGCATGTCCTGCACGCCCGCCACGCATTCGGTGCGTTCGAAATAACCCTCGGCGCTGTCCCCGTCGGCATGCCGCTTGCGCGCGTTGTAGACCAGGAACTTTGTCGCTTCGCCCAGCGCGCGGCCTTCCTTGCGGTTATAGATGATCAGCCCGGCGCCGCCGGCCTGGGCCGCCTCGACGCAGACTTCCACCCCGTGCACCAGGTAGGGCCGGCAGGTACAGATGTCGGACCCGAAGACGTCCGAGCCGTTGCACTCGTCGTGCACCCGGCAAGCCAGCTTGCGGTTCGGGTCCCACAGCGCCTCGATGTCGCCGATGATATAGACCGTCTGGCCGCCGATCGGCGGCAGGAACACTTTCAGGTCGGGGCGGGTCACCAGCTCGGGGAACATGGTGCCGCGCTGCTCGAACAGGATGTGCCGGAGGTCCGGCTCCTTGATCTTCAGCCGGCGCGCGATCCCCGGCAGGTGCCAGACAGGTTGGATCGCCGCCTTGGTGACGGTGACGTCGCCGTTTTCCTGCAGGATCTCGCCATCGGGTTTCAGGCGGCCGTCGGCAATGGCCCCGCGGAACTCCGGCATGTTGATCCGCGCCCGGGTCACCGCAATGGTCGGGCGGATATCCATGCCTTCGGCGATTTCCTTCGCGAAGGCCCGTTCCACGACGTGCCCGTAGGGATTGATGGAGACGATCTTGTCCGGATCCGCCCATTGCGGAAACGGCCCGAGGTCGGTGACCGGGGCCGTGTTGGTCAGCTCCGCCCGGTGCATGGGATCCAGCGAACCGGCCGCGACGGCCAGCGCCCGGTAGACGGCGTAGGAACCGGAGTGGGTGCCGATGACGTTTCGGTGCGCGGCGTCCGACAACGTCCCGATCACCGGCCCGCGGCCCTCCGGCCCCTGGGCGCCCCAGGAGACCTCCGGCGCCTTGTGGCGCCCGCCGGGCGGATGTGACGTCAGCCGGATATGCCGCGGCTGATCGGAACGCGCACTCATAGCTTTCTTTCTCCGTCAAACGCCGGATCTTCTGTCGGCCCGGTCGCCGCGCCCTTGGACGCCTTTAAGCTCCCAGTATGCATCATTTACACCAGTATGAGCGTGTAAAATGAAAGGCTTGTGAAGTCCCGGTCGGGGATGGGGCGGCGGGTTGCGCTTGGCAAACAGGGCCGGGCGGGCTAGGACGGGCCGAACAGCCAGGGGAGGAAGGGATGTCGGACAGCAAGAAAGTCGCCGTGATCACCGCGGCGGGCAGCGGCATGGGCGCCGCCATCGCAGAAGAGCTCGCGACGCGCGGCTACGCCATCGCGGTTCTGTCGTCCTCCGGCAAGGGCGAGGCGCTGGCCAAGCGGCTGGGCGGCATCGGCGTGACCGGGTCCAACCTTGTGCCCGAGGATCTCGAGCGGCTGGTTCAGGCGACGCTGGAAACCTATGGCCGGATCGATGCCGTCGCCAACAGCGCCGGACACGGCCCGAAGGGGCCGATCCTGGAAATCACGGATCAGGAATGGCAGGCCGGCATGGAGACCTATCTCCTGAACGTGATCCGCATGTGCCGGCTGGTCACACCGATCATGGAACGGCAGGGCAGCGGGGCGATCGTCAACATCTCCACCTATGCGGTTTTCGAGCCGGAGCCTTTCTTTCCCACCTCCGGCGTCTTCCGTGCCGGACTGGCGGCCTTCTCCAAGCTGTATGCCGATCAATATGCCGCCGCCGGTATCCGTATGAACAATATTCTCCCCGGCTTCATCGACAGCCTTCCCAAAAAGGACGTGTTCAGGGAACGCATTCCCATGGGCCGCTACGGCACGGTGGCGGAAATCGCCGCGACCGCGGCATTTCTGCTGTCGGACGAAGCGGGTTACATCACCGGCCAGAACGTCAGGGTCGACGGCGGGATCACCCGTTCGGTGTGACGCCGGTCACATCGTCCGACGCGCTTCGCGACTACACCGTGCCCATGACTGCCGCCATACCGGGCGGAATTGCACGGGATTCAGGAGAAGCGAGTCATGGGCTTGAAGGACAAGAACGGGGTTCCGGTCTCAACGAACAACCTGCGATCGTTGGAGCGTCTGGAACGGGCGATGGAGCTGTTCCACGGCTATTTCGGCGATCCCCTCGCCGTGATCGAAGAGGCGCTTGCCGACGATCCCGGGTTCATCATGGGCCATTGCTTTCGCGCCGGCGTGCTGACCATGGCGGCGGAGAAGCCGGCGCTGTCGATTGTCCGCGAAAGCGTCGAAGCTGTGGAGGCCAGATGGGCCAAGGCCAACGACCGTGAACGCGGCCTGATCGGCGCGGCGCGCGCCTGGCTTGACGGTGACTTCAAGCGGGCCGTCGCCCTGTATGGCCGGGTTGCCGTCAACCATCCGCGCGACGTTCTGGCGATCCAGCTTGCCCATCTGGGCGACTTCCTGCTGGGTCAGTCCCAGATGCTGCGCGACCGTGTCGCCGGCGTGTTGCCGGCCTGGGACGCGTCGATGCCCGGCTACGGATATGTACAGGGCATGTACGCGTTCGGCCTGGAGGAGACCGGCGACCACGGTCGCGCGGAGGAGATGGGCCGTCTTGCGGTCGCCCATATGGCGCGCGATCCCTGGGCGATCCATGCGGTCGCCCATGTCATGGAGATGCAGGGTCGCCTGACGGAAGGGGTCGAGTGGCTGACCCGCCGCACCGCGGATTGGGCACCCGACAACGCGTTCGCCTATCACAATTGGTGGCATCTGTCGCTTTGCCACCTCGATCTTGGCGAAACGGACCGGGTGCTCGAGCTTTACGATACGGCGATCCGGACCGAGTCCACTGCCGTTGCAATGGAGATGGTGGATGCGGCGGCGCTGTTGTGGCGGCTGCACCTGCAGAACGTCGATGTGGGCACCCGCTGGCATGGCCTTGCCGACAGCTGGGAGGGCCTGTCGGGTGACGGCTACTACGCGTTCAACGACTTCCACGCAATGATGGCATTCGTGGCGACCGGCCGTGCCGGGGACGCACGGGCCCTGTTGAACAGCCTGGAAGAACGCGCCGGCGGATGGGGCACCAACGCAATGATGGTTCGCGAGGTCGCCTTGCCGCTGTGTCAGGCGCTCAAGGCCTTCGGCGAAGGAGCCTATGACAGGGCGGTGGAGCAGATCATGCCGGTTCGCACTGCGGCACACAGGTTCGGCGGCAGCAACGCGCAACGCGACGTCATCGGGATGACCCTGGTCGAGGCCGCGGTGCGGGCCCGGATGCCCAAACTTTCCCGGGCGCTGGCGGCGGAACGCACCGCCTTAAAGCCGACCAGCGCATTCAATTGGACGATAGCGGCGCGGGCCCTGGACCTGCTGGGCGAAAGCGCCGAAGCGGATCGCGCCCGGGGGCGGGCATCGATGTTCCGGTCTACCGGGACAGTGTCCGGCGCGGCGGCGTAAGGCACGATTGTGCTGCTTCGCTTTGTCCGGCGCCCCGATCGGGACCGCCGGGCAGGGCGAGGCTGCGCCGTCCTATTGCTCCAGCAACAGGTCGCTGGCCCGGTCGACTCGTTTTTCGATGGAGGCGCGCAGCTTCATCAGCGCCCGGTGCTCAAGCTGCCGGACCCGTTCCTTGCTGACGCCCAGCTCCCGGCCAAGCTCTTCCAGCGTGGCGCCTTCGTCTTTCAGCCGGCGTTGACGGATGATGACCTGCTCACGTTCGGAAAGTTCGCCGATCGCCTCGGCCAGCCAGCGCGACCGCGTGTCGCTGTCGCGCATGCCGATGACGATCTGCTCGGGCATCGGCCGCTGGTCCTGTAGGAAGTCCTGCCAGTCTTCGTCTGAATCATTGCCAACCGGCGCGTTCAGCGACTGATCGCTGCCCGACAGTCGCTGTTCCATCGATTCGACGTCGCGTATCTCGACCTTCAGCTGGTCGGCGATCAGCGAACGGCCTTCCGGCGTCAGCCGGCCGCTGGGCGAGGAATCCGCGATCCGGGCCCGCAAGCGGCGCAGGTTGAAGAACAGAGACTTCTGAGCGGCCGTCGTTCCGATCCGCACGATCGACCAGTTGCGCAGGATATAGTCCTGCATGGCGGAGCGGATCCACCATGTGGCGTAGGTGGAGAACCGCACCTCGCGTTCCGGCTCGAAACGGGCGGCGGCCTGCATCAGGCCCACATTGCCCTCTTGCACCAAGTCGCCCATCGGCAGACCGTAATTGCGGAACCTGCCGGCAGTGGAGACCACCAGGCGGGCGTAGGCCCTGACCAGTCGGTGCAGCGCGACCTCGTCGTCTTCATCGCGCCAGCGCCGCGCAAGCAGCTGTTCTTCGTCGCGCGACAGCATCGGTTCGCGCATCGACGCCCGAATGTAGCTTAGATTGGCTCTCTGCGTTTCAGGGTCGTCGACATAGGCCATAGATCCGCTCCCTTTCTCCCCTGCGATCCATGATGCCGGAGTGCGCTCCGCCAACTGGTAACACCACTGTTACGAGGAGCATTAACATTCGGATCAACCGGTGCCTATCGTTCAAAAGGAGTACCTGACCCGAAGGAAGGGGTATTTGGGCGGCCGGAGCGGCATTGCGGTGTCGGCAGGTGGCCTCGAGACGGGCCAGCCGGAGGCCACGCGTGTGCGGCCATTCAGATGTCGATTGTCTCCAGGATCCGGCCGTCCGGTGCAAGACAGCCTGCGATCAGGCGGCCCCCGAATCCGCAGCCGCCGTCCAGGCATATCGTGTGCGGAATCTCTTTGATTCCAAGGTGTTCCGGGTCAAAACCGCGCACGATCTTCTGGAAGCCGTTATAGGGTCCGTCGATCGAATTGAAGCAGTTCCCGGCCCACCAGAAGGTGTCGGTCTGCTCCAGAAGCGGCCTTTCCACATCGATGCCGGTGCTGACGAACAACAGCCGCCGGTCTTCGGTTACCGCGGCCCGCTTCAGCGTCGACATCAGAGTTTCGTGACCGGCTGCAGAGCGGAACCGGTCGCGCAGCCGGGTCGTCCACCGGGTCAGCGCCAGCGGACCACTTTCGGCGCAGGCGAAGCCGTCGGCAGGGTCGCCGCCATAGGCGCGCAAGGTCGATTCGGCGCCGCGCTCCAGGACCCAGCGCAGGATTTCGCCCGGATTGGATGCGAATTGCAGCTGTAGCAGCTTGTGCCACATCTCTTCCTGGGCGCCGCGCAGGTAGACCACGTCGGTTGGGTCGGTATAGGGCCCGGCGGCCAGGAACACCCGGCGGAAGCGCAGCAGTTCGTCGACGGTCTCCCTGACCGTGTCCCCGACACCGAGGTAATTGCCCAGGTAGACCAGGCGGTCGCCGCGCATGATCCGGGCGCCAAGCTCGTCATGCAGCGCGGCAAGCCGTCGGTGATCGCCATGCAGGGCGCCGACGGCCCAGACGCGGGTGGCGCTGTGAAGGGTCGCGATCTTGCCGAGGTCGGTCATGATAAAGACGCCCGGCCTTGCGGCCGGGCGCCCTTGTTGGTCATCTGGATGCGAAGCCGGTGCGCGGCACCGTAAGGCGCCGCATCAGGCGGCGGCCTTTTGCAGCATCGCCTCCAGTTTTTGGGTTGCGGTGTCTTCGTCCAGGTCCTCTACGGCGGCGAACTCCCGCGCCAGGCGGCCCAGTGCCGCCTGGTAGAGCTGACGCTCCGAGTAGGACTGGTCGGGCTGTCCGGCGTTGCGATGCAGGTCGCGCACGACCTCCGCGATCGCGATCGGATCGCCGGAGTTGATCTTCGCCTCGTATTCCTGGGCGCGCCGGCTCCACATCGTGCGGCGCACGCGGCTTTTGCCCTTCAAGGTCTTCAAGGCAGTCTTCATCTGATCCGGCGACGACAGCCGGCGCAGGCCTGACGCACTGGCCTTCTGCACTGGCACGCGCAGGGTCATGCGGTCCTTGTCAAAATTGATGACGATCAGCTTCAGCTGAGTGCCGGCGATCTCCTGGTCTTCAATGCCGATCACCTTGCCGACGCCGTGGGTCGGATAAACGACATAATCACCGCGACTGAATTTCACTTTTTCAACCATTCCTATCTCTCGATCCTTACCCCGGTGAGTGCCACACGGTTCCGGGCGCAACGCTTCTGAATGGCGAATCGACTTGCGCCTCGGGCCAAAAAAATGCGCCCAGCGCCCCGTCCATATCGGTCAGATCGGATGCGCGGACACATACTGTTCAAAAGGGCCCAAACCAGCCATGTACCGCGACACGACAATGCCGCGGCTTCGGTTCAGGAACGGCTCCCTCCTGCGGATTTCATTAACATAACATAAATTTAGGAGGATTCCCAGAGGTTTGACATTAACCAACCTCACGGCCGTCATGCACCTGTCACATAGGGATTCGGCGGCCTCGGGTCAAGCCTCGCCGGGATTCGGGCTGAAATGGTCCCTAAACTTGTTGGCGACACCGACCCATTTCTCGGCGTCCCCCGGGACCGGGCCCTTGGTGGTGATGTTCGGCCATTTCTCCGAATATCCCCGGTTCAGCTCCAGCCATTTTTCGGCCTCCGGCTCGGTGTCGGGCAGGATCGCCTCCTCGGGGCATTCCGGTTCGCAGACCCCGCAGTCGATGCACTCGTCGGGGTGGATCACCAGCATGTTCTCGCCGACATAGAAGCAGTCGACGGGGCAGACTTCGATGCAGTCCTGCCATTTGCACTTGATGCACGCTTCAGTGACGATGTAGGTCACGGCGTTCTCCTAGGCCTCGCCTTTTGGCGAATCGGGCGGGGCGACCGCCTTTTCGCACGTTCCGTTTTGCCGCAGTGTCATATAGAAATGTCGCCCGGCTCTGCAACACTTGATTGGCGAGCCGGTTTTTTTGTTGTTGGAGTGGTTATGGACGAACTCTCACCCGGCGCGCGGCGCCGCCATGCACCTGCGACACAACGCAATCGCGACGCCATTCTCGAGGTCCTTGGCCGCGTCCTGCCGCCACAGGGTCTGGTTCTGGAGGTCGCCAGCGGCACTGGCCAGCACGCCGACTATATGGCGCCCCAGCTTGCGCCGCGTCGGTGGCAGCCGTCGGATATCGATCCCGACGCGCTGGCCAGCATCGACGGATACCGCGCGGACAACGGCTGTCCGGAGTTCCTCGGTCCGCTGGCCCTGGACGTGATGGCGCCGCGCTGGTCGATCGCCGCCGCGGGCGCCATTGTTGCCATCAACCTGATCCACATTGCGCCCTGGGCGGTGGCCCAGGGGGTGATCGGCGGGGCGGGACGGATCCTGTCCGACGAGGGGATCCTGTATTTCTACGGCCCCTTCAAGCGAAACGGCCGGCACACGGCACCGTCAAACGCGCAATTCGACGCCGCATTGCGGGACGAGGATCCGTCCTGGGGCGTGCGCGACCTGGGCGACGTCATCGCCGAGGCCGGCACACACGACCTGGCGCTGCGCGAAGTGGTGGAAATGCCGGCGAACAACCTGTCGGTGGTGTTCGTCAAGATCGGCTAGGACCGCATCGCTATCCGACGGCCTTGCTGTTTAGACCTGCTTTGCGGCCGCGCGCTTGCGGGCTTGCCCGCTTTCGCGGTCGGTGACGCCGGTCATGCCGACGACCTTGCGGATCAACGCCGCCTCGTGTTCGTCCACCGCCCCGTCGGCATAGGCAACCGACCATAACAGCTCGATCAACATGACCTGCTCGTCATGCTCGAAATTCCGCATGATCACGCGCATGAAGCCGTAGATGTCGACGGAATCGCGCACCTGGCGTTCGGCCTGTTCCAGCAGGCTGTCCACAGCGCCGGAGGCGACGCCAAGCCGGTCGACGCACAGCGACCGGATGCGGGTGCGTTCGGCCTGGTCGAAGCTGCCGTCCATCATCGCCGCCTCGACCAGCAGGCCGGCGGCTGCGACGTCCAGTTCGTCGCTGGTATGCCGGTCGCCGGTCGAACCTGTCTTGCATTGATCCTCGAAAAAGAACTTCGCGATGGCGTCCAACATATCGTGGTCTCCAGGCCAGTCTGGCCCCTACCTGCCCTCAGGGTTTGATTGAGTCAATTGCGCGGCGCTCCTTCTTGGTCGGGCGTCCGGAACCCGGCTCCCGCCGGGGCGTCGGGTCCGCCTGCTGTTGCGCGCGCGGTCCGGGCGGATCCAGGTCGCGGTACAGCTCCTGCGCTTCAGGGGCGGGGCCGCGGCGGCTTGCAAGCGCGACCACTTCGATCACCCGGACCTGGCGGCTTTGGGCGAAGGTCAGGACGTCGCCGGGTTTGATGCCGAATCCGGGCTTGTGCACGGGCTGCCGGTTGACGCGGACCTTGCCGCCGGTCACCGCCTCGGCCGAGAGGGTGCGGCTCTTGAAAAAGCGCGCATACCAAAGCCATTTGTCCAGCCTGAGCTTGTCGTCCGCGGCCTGGCTCATTTCGCCGGCACCAGATGCCTGAGTTTGGCAAATGGCGAATCGGGATGCGGTTCCGCGCCCTGCGTTTGACGCCGTTTGCGGCGGCCGTTCCGTCCCCGTTTCTGACGTTTCGCCCGATAGACGGTGCCCGTGTCCTCCTGCGTTGCCTCGAAACCGTGTGCACTCAGCACCCGGTGCAATGTCTCGGCGGTGCCGTCGGCCGTGCGCAGCATGGCGCTGGTCGGGGCAAACGGGCCCTGCCTTGCCAGCGCCGCGGCGGCGCGCAAGATCGCTTCGACCCGGTCGACCCTGACCGCGACCGGTCCATGGCGGCGATAGCCCAGCGCCTGCCATGCCTGTGCACCGGCGCGTCCGGCCGGACAGACCCCGGCGTCGCCGTCCGGCACCGGCGGCGCGGCGCGGCCGGTCCAGGCCCGCCACAGCGCGCGGCGCACTTGCATGGCCTGGGGCTTCTGCCAGGCCGCGGCGAAGATGCTTGCTCGCCCGAACCGCACGCCCAGACGCCGCAGCCGCTGGCGGTCGTCCTTGTTGACCGATGGAAGCAGGTTCGCGGCCTCCTTGCGCGGCAATGCCCCCAGCGCCTCCGCCAACCGGAAGGCGAGGCCGCGAGCGGCGGGCGACAGGTCCGGCGCGGTTTCTCCGGCCAACGGGCCAAGGCGCCTGGCGATCGTGCCCCGCAACCAGTCGGCGATCCGGGCGCGGACAAGCGTGCGCAGGGCCCCGTCGGCCAGGTCGTCGCCGGTCAGCGCGACCGTCGGGCGGGTCGGGGCGGTTCCCTTGGTCAGGCGGGCCACGATTGCCCCGCGCCATGCAATCTCGCCGGTCGGTGCGCGCGTTTCGTCCAGCACCATGGAGAATTCCGAATCCGGCGCGGCCTGCAAATGACGAACCCTCCGCGGCAGATCCTCCTGGATCACCTTCGCCGCTGCGGCTTCCAACGCACGGGATCGCGTCAGCTCGTCCGGGTCTTCAGGCATGAACCTGAGGCCGCAGATCCGGCCGATCACATGTCCTTCCACCGTCACTCGGCCATCGGCGCCGACCGCCGAAAGCAGACTTTTGCCGTCTTCGAGCTTGCGTCCCAGGACGCTGGCACGGCGATCGACGAAGCGCTGGATCAGACGGCTGTGCAGCGCGTCGGACAGCTTGTCCTCGATGGCGCGGGCACGGCCCTGCCAATGGGCGCTGTCGGCCAGCCAGTCGCCGCGGTGGGCGATATAGGCCCAGGTGCGCACGTGCGCGATCCGGGCGGTCAGGCTGTCCAGGTCGCCGCCGGTGTTGTTGAGGCGGTCGATCTGGCGCGCCACCCAGTCCTGGGGCAGGCGGCCGTCGCCGTCACAAAGATGGACGAAGATCCGCCGGGCAAGATCGGTGTGGTGGTCCGCCATCGTCTTGCGGAAGTCGGGGATCTGGCAGACCTCCCACAACAGGCCGACCCGTTCGGGATTGTCGGCGCGGGCACCGGTCGCGTCGTCGCGCGCCAGGGTGCGCAGGCAAAGATGGTCGTCGGCTTCGCGCGCGCGGATGAGGCAGTCGTCGCCGGATCTGCATTCCAGGCTGCGCAGCAGGCTGACCGGGCTGCGGAAGTCCAGCCGCCGGTTGCGCCAGCTCAGCGCCGTCAGCGGCTGGAATTCGTGTCCCTCGATCGCGGCGACCGTTTCTTCGTCGAATGGCTCGGTGTTGTTGGTGACCCCGAAGGTGCCGTCGTTCATGTGCCGGCCGGCCCGCCCGGCGATCTGCGCGATTTCCGCCATGCCCAGGTCGCGGATCTGGCGGCCGTCGAACTTGCGCCGGCGCGCGAACGCGACGTGATTCACGTCCATGTTCAGGCCCATGCCGATGGCATCGGTGGCCACCAGATAGTCCACCTCGCCGGCCTGATACAGCGCCACCTGGGCGTTGCGCGTGCGTGGGCTCAGCGCGCCGAGCACAACGGCGGCGCCGCCGCGCTGGCGGCGGATCGCTTCGGCCAGCGCATAGACCTCGGCGACCGAAAAGCCGACGACGGCGCTGCGGCGGGGCAGGCGGGTGAGCTTCTTGGACCCCGTATAAGAAAGCGTCGAGAACCGCGGCCGGGCTTCCACCAAGGCCTCGGGGACCAGCCGACGGATCATCGGGCGGACCGTGTCGGCGCCCAGGAACATGGTTTCGGTCCGGCCGCGCGAATGCAGCAGCCGGTCGGTGAAGATGTGGCCCCTGTCGGGGTCGGCGCAAAGCTGGATCTCGTCCACCGCCAGGAAATCCGCCGGCCGGTCCAGCGGCATGGATTCCACCGTGCACACGAACCAGCGCGGCCGGGGCGGGATGATCTTCTCTTCGCCGGTGATCAACGCGACGGTGCCGACGCCCTTCTCCGCGGCGATGCGGTCGTAGTTCTCCCGGGCCAGAAGCCGCAGCGGAAAGCCGATGATGCCGGAGTCGTGGGCCAGCATCCGGTCGATGGTAAGATGGGTCTTGCCGGTGTTCGTCGGGCCCAGGACGGCCCGGACGGTCCGTGACGCACTCATCGCCCCAAATGTCGGTTCTTAGGTCGGAAAGGGCAAGAAAAACCGGCCGTTAACCGGAAATCCCCCGTTCCATGACCTGCGACATCCGACGGGCGAATCCGGCCGGGTCCGGCAACGGCTCGCCTTCCAGGATCCGCGCCTGGTCCAGCAGAAGCTGGGCGGCATCGTGCAGCACGGGCGCCGTTGCGTCGGCCTTGGCCCGGGCGGCCAGGTCCTTGATCAGACGGTGCGCCGGATTGATCTCCAGGATCCGGGCCGACACGACGTCAAGCTGCTTGTGCTGCCGCATCATGCGTTCCAGGTGCATGTCCATGGCGTTCTCGTCTGCAACAAGACAGACCGCACTGTTCGTCAACCGGTCCGACGCGCGCACGTCCTTCACGGCCTCGCCCAGAGCGGTCTTGAACGCCGCGATCAACGTGCCGACCGCGTCGTCCGGCGCCTTTTCCGACTCCGCGGCCTCGGTGTCCTCCTCCGCCGCCTTGATCGCGGAGAGGTCTGCGCCGCCCCGGGTCACGGACTTGAACGGCTTGTCGTTGTAGGCTCCGACCGCCGAGATCCAGAAATCGTCGACCGGGTCGGTCATGAACAGGACCTCGACGTCCTTGGCCCGGAACCCTTCCAGTTGCGGCGAATTCTTGACGGCGTCGATGTCTTCGCCGGTGATGTAATAGACCGCGTCCTGGCCGTCCTTCATGTTGGCCACATAGTCCGCCAGCGACACCGCGCCGTCGGTCCGCGTCGAGCGGAAGCGGCACAGCCCGAGCAACGATTCGCGGTCCGCGATCGATTCGTACAGGCCCTCTTTCAGCACGGCGCCGAAATTGTCCCAAAACGTCCCGTAGCCGTCCGGGTCCTTTTCCGCCTTCTTCTTCAGCTCGGTCAGCACCCGCTTGGTGACGCCCGACTTGATCTTCGCCAGCACCGGGTTCGACTGCAGCATCTCGCGGCTGACGTTCAGCGGCAGATCCTCGGAATCGATCACGCCCCGGATGAACCGCAGCCAGGACGGCACCAGCTCCTCGCAGTCGTCGGTGATGAAGACGCGCTTGACGTACAGTTTCAGGTGCTGCTTGCGGTCGGGATGGAAAAGATCGAACGGTTGCATCGACGGGATGAACAGCAGGCCCGCATATTCGATCACGCCTTCGACCTTGAAGTGGAGCTGGTCCCACGGGTCGTCGAACTGGCCGCTGACGTGGTGGTAGAACTCCTTGTAGTCGTCCTCCTTGACCTCGGACTTGGGCCGCCGCCAGATTGCCGACGCGGCGTTGAGCTGTGCGTCCTCCTCCTCGCCGGCGCCGGCCAGCGTGATCGGGAAGGCGATGTGGTTGGAGTATTTGGATACGATCTGGCGCAGGCGTGCCGGCTCCAGATACTCCTTGGCGTCGTCCTTCAGATGCAGCGTGATGGTCGTGCCGACCCGGTCGCGGGACGCGGGTTCGATGGTGAAGGCGCCCTTGCCGTCGGATTCCCAGGACCAGGCCGTCTTCTGCCCGGCGCGGCGGCTGACGACGGTGACGTCGTCGGCGACCATGTAGCCGGAATAGAACCCGACGCCGAACTGGCCGATCAGGTTCATGTCCTTGGCCGCGTCGCCGGTGAGCTTGTCCATGAAGGCCGAGGTGCCCGAGCGTGCAATGGTGCCCAGATTCTCCGTCAGTTCCTTCTTGGACATGCCGATGCCGTTGTCGGCGATGGTGATCGTGCCGGCGTCCTTGTCGACGGAGATCTCGATGCCGAAGGCGTTCGCACCTTCCAGCAGTTCTGGCTTTGTCAGCGCCTCGTAGCGCAGCCGGTCGCAGGCGTCGGCCGCGTTTGAGATCAGTTCGCGCAGGAAGATCTCCTTCTCGCTGTACAGCGAGTGGGCGACGATATCCAAGAGACGGCCGACTTCGGCCTGGAAGCGCAGGGTTTCGGTCTTTTCCGCGGTGGCCATTTTTCGCGTTGTTCCTTCGTTGACGGACTTTCGGCCCGGATATGGGTCATTTGCGGCGCGACGGCAAGACCTTGGGCGCGAACGACGCTTTTCCGCGGCCGCCCGCGGTCCGTCAGACAGGGAATATCAGGCGCAGAGGGCCGCGTCCTCGGACCAGCGGTGCAGCGCCAGCGGCGGCTCGCTGGCCAGCCTGGCCCGCGCCGCCTCCCAGCGGGTGCGCCATTCGCGCCAGTCCTTCAACACCGTCCCGGGCGCCGCCCGGCTGCGGGCGACGAACTCCGGAAATGCCGGCCGGCCCGTCGGCTCGCCGGTGACGTTGTAGCGCAGGTCGAAACTCCAGCGGATCTGGTCGGAGGTGTTGGCAAGCGAGCCATGAATGGTCATCGGATGGAACAGGATCACGCCGCCGGATTTGACCGGCAGAGGCCGGGCGGCGGTTGCGTCCACCAGGGCGCCGGGGATGGCGGCCTGCGGCTTGGGGCAATGCAGCAGCATCGGCCCGCGATGGCTGCCCGGTATGACCTGCAGGCACCCGTTCTCCACGGTTGCGTCGGTGACAGCGACCCAGGCGGTGACCATCCGTGTCCGGTCCGCCTCCTTAAGGGCGACGGCCCGGTCCTGGTGCCAGTGGGTCGCGGTGATGTGGGCGCGGATCTCGCTGTCGTCCAGTTGCACGGCCGGGGGCTTGATCCTGACATGCTGGATGGGATTGGAGGTGATCTCCGGCCCGATGAGCGATTCGACGACGTCCAGCAGGCGCTCGTCGGTCAGCAGGCCGAACACCGCCGGGCCGGCATGGAAAGGCATGTCGGCGGTGATTTCCCCGCCCGGCAGGGAAATGTCCATCGGCTGGAAGTAGTCCAGGCCGGCGCGATAGGTCGACAGGATGAAGTCCTCGAAACGGTCGGCGGGCGCGGCGGGGTCCAGGCGGCCTTCCGCTATCCACTGCGTGCGCAGCCGCGCCGCGATCGCCTCGTATTCCCGGATTACCGGCGCAAGCGTGTTTTCGGTGTCCAGCACGTCCTCCACGACCAGAAAGCCTTCATTCTCGAACTGCGCCAATTGTTCCCTGTTGAGCATGGCGGTTTCCTGCCTTTCGGGTGTCCGTTGGGTTTTCTGTCTTGTCAGCGCGACGCCAGATCGCACGATTTGGCCGACGTCGCCGATGCTGGTCGGCACGTGGTATCAATGTCAATCCGGCTCGTTCGCGTAGAGTGTCTGGGCGGTCGGCCGTCGACAAGGGGGGACGATAGCGATGAAGGCGGGTGTTATTGGGCTGGGCGACATGGGTTCCGGCCCGGCGAAGAACCTGATTGGCGCGGGCTTCGAAACAGCGGGGTTCGACCTGGACCCTGGAAGAATGGCCGCGTTCGCCGACATCGGCGGACGCCGTGTTTGTGATGGTGATGAACGGGGCGCAGGCGCGTTCGGTCATCCTGGGCGAAGGCCTGGTCTCGACCATGCGGCCGGGTTGGCGTCGTCGTGCTGACGGCCACCATCAAAGCCAATGAGGCGCGGGAGATCGCGGCCGAGCTGGCGCCCAGCGGCCTGGATTTCGTGGACTCGCCTGTCAGCGGCGGCTTCCCCGGCGCGCAGGCGGGCACGCTGACGATGATGGCCGCCGGGGAGGATACGGTGCTGGATCGGATCGATCCCGTGCTCAACGCGGTCGGCAAGACCATCCACCGGGTCGGCACCGAGCCTGGCATGGGGCAGACCGTGAAGGCCTGCCTGCAGTCGTTGATCGGCTCGATCTCTTCCGCCACGTTCGAGGCCTCCGTCCTGGCGGCGAAGGCGGGGGTGTCGGGTCAGGTTCTGTACGACGTGTTTTCGACGTCGGGCGCGGGCTGCGGCGTCGCCAACACGGCCCTGGAAAACATCATAGACCGCAAGTTCGAAGGAACCGGCAGCGGCATCGGGACCATGCACAAGGACCTGACGATCGTCATAGATATGGCGCGAGACCTGGGCGTGCCGCTGTTCACCGCGTCTGTGGCGATGCAATGGTTCGAAGCCGGCAAGACGAAGTACCCGGGGGGGACAACTGGATCGTGACGCGCCTGATCGAGGAGATCGTCGGCGCGGAACTGAAGCGATAGAAGGAATAATCTGACCATGAAACTGGGCGTCATCACCGACGGCATCGATCGCGACCTGGCCCATGCGCTGTCCGTCATGGACGAGTTCGGCCTGACCTATGCCGAACTGCAGTTCGTCTGGGACAAGGAGGTGGGCAATCTCGACGCGCAAGAACGGCGCCGCGCCCACGAGCTGTTGAAGGCCCACGGCAAGAAGGTCTCCAACATCTGCCACCATGTCTTCGCCGGCGTGCCCATGACGACCAAGCCGGGCGATCCGCTGCAAACGCAGCACATGGACACGCTGAAACGCTGTATCGAGGTGGCGCACGAGCTCGATCGCCGCTGGTCCGCATCCTGTCCGGAAAGAAGGAAATGATCCTGTGGGGATTGCACGCCGCGGAGAAGTGGAACGTCGCCAAGGGCGCCTGGGACGCGCTGCTGCCCTTGATCGCGCCGGCCATCGAGTTGGCGAAGTCCGAGGGAGTGACCCTGGTGGTGGAGACCGGCAACGGGACGATGGTCAATTCCTGCTGGACGGCGCGCAAGCTGATCGACGATCTGGACGCAAAGGACACGCTGAAGGTGCTGTGGGATCCGGCCAACAACTGCTGGGCCCACGAAACCGCCTATCCCGACGGTTACGAGACCATCCGGGACGGCTATCTCGGGCACATACACATCAAGGACGTCTATGCCGACACGCCAAAGGCGACCCTGGAGGTGCGGCCCATGGGCGAAGGCCAGCTCGCCGACCAGTTCCAGCCCATGGCCGACGCGCTGAGGGCCGACGGCTATGACGGCGTGGTGTCGCTGGAAGCCGTCTATCACCCGGGCGACGGCGATTTCGAAGCCGGCTTCCGGCAGTGCATCGGCCCGTTCAAGGAGCTGTTCGCTTGACCCGGCGCGTCTATACCTGGGCGGCGCAGCCCGCGACGCGGTCGCTGACGGTCGCCGACCTGCGCGCGGTCGGCAGGACGCGGGAGGAGGCGTTCGCCCTCTACCAGCGCTTTCGGCGGCTGGAGGAGGCCGGCGCGGTGCTGGTGGAGGCGGAGGTGATCCCCGGCCCGGTGATGGCCGAAATCTCCGCGCGGTCCGGCCTGATCACGGTGTCGCTGGGCTCCGGCACCGGCGCCGACGTGATGTATCTGTTCATGGAAGACATCTGCGGCGAAAAGGAAACCGCGCCCCGCCATGCGCGCGCCTTCGGCAACCTGGCCCGGCTCTACACCCAGATCCAGGAGGAGCGGATTTCGGCCCTGAAGGGTTTCCGCGCGGCGTCGATGGACGGGACCCTCCCCGCTGACGGCGAAACGGCAGAGATCGCACCGCACGAGCTGGTTCGCTTTCTGGAACGCCTGGAGTCGTAAATCGGTTGCACGCGTCCCGGCGCTGTTTCCAGGCCTGTCGCGCTGCTACAGTTTGGTTTCCAAATACAGCGCGATGGAGCCTTCGGTGGCGCGATTCCCCAAGAACGACATCATGACGCTGACCAGCGAAACGCCGCGCTACGACCTGGCGGAAAGCATCGGCCCTGACCTGCCTTTGGCAGACCTGTTAGACGCTTCGGCGGATGACGGGCTTGGCGAACTGGCGCTGAGCTACGGGACGGCCCAGGGAAACCCTGACCTGCGCGCGCTGATCGCCGAGCGGCATGGCGTCAGCCCTGACGACGTGGTCGTGACGATGACGCCGTCCTTTCCAGTGGCCCGCAATGCCTTGGACGTCGTCGGTGCCAATGTGCGGGAACTGACGCTGACCTTCGACAAGGGATACCGGTTTGATCCGGACGATCTCTCCGGGCAGCTCAACAAGACGACGAAACTGGTCTTTTTGGCCTCGCCCCAGAATCCGTCCGGCGTTTCGATTTCGCGCGAAGCCCTGCACGCCGTCCTTGCCCTGATGGAGGAGCGGTGTCCGGATGCCTACCTCCTGTTGGACGAGACCTACCGGGAAGCGGCCTATGGTCACGAACCGGTCGTGCCCAGCGCTGTCGGACTGAGCGACAAGGTAATCTCCTGCGCCTCGCTGTCCAAGTGTCACGGCGCGCCGGGCCTGCGGCTGGGCTGGGCGATCACCCGAGACCCGGACCTGCGCGAGCAACTGGTCGTCGGCAAGTTCTCAACGGTCATCTCCTGTTCGGCGGTCGACGAAGCGCTGGCATGCAGGGTCCTGCAACGACGCGACCGCATCATTGGCGAACGGCGTCTGCGCCTGGCCGACGGCCTGGCGCGGACGGCGGCCTGGGTGGCGGCGCATGAAACCCAGGTGGAATGGGTGCGGCCCGACGCCGGCGCGCTGTGCTGCCTGCGCCTGAGGCGGGAGGTTTTCGACGAGGCCGCCGTCGACCGGTTTTACGATGTGCTGGCCGGCGAAGGCGTGCGGGTCGCCAGCGGGCTGTGGTTTGGCGAAGAGGCGCGGGTGTTTCGCCTGGGCTTCGGCCTGTTGCCGATGGAAGACCTGGACAAGGCCCTGGCCGGCCTGTCGAAGGCGGTCAGCCAGACGGCGCGCGCGGCGGCCTAGCCGTCCGCATAGATCTCGCCGTCCAGATCGTCGAGCTTGGCCTGAAGGTAGGCCCGCGCATCCTGGACCGCCTGGTTATAGGTAGCCGGGCCCAGGGTCGTCAGGAACAGACCCAGGATCTCGTCCGCGCGGTAGTCCGACAGGGTCTCGTCAAACTCCGATTGAAACAGGGATTGCAGCTTCTCTTTGAAGTCTGCGCGTCGGTTCTCGCTAAGCTCGATCCGCATGGCGGGGCTCCTTGTGGGTTGTTCCCTTCTCCCCGAGGGGAGAAGGTGGCCCGAAGGGCCGGATGAGGGGGTTACGATGCCAGCCGGCACCCGAACCCCCTCACCCGGCCGGCGCTGATGCGCCGTCCACCCTCTCCCCCCGGGGGAGAGGGGAAATATCTAACGCAGCCCTTCCTCGCCTTCGGCGTGGATCTTCGGCCCGCGTTCTTCGATCGGCTCGGGCGCCTTGTCGACAGGCACGTTGGGCGCATCGGTCACGCCGGTCACCCGCGGCTGGGGATTGTGGGCCCAGTGCACGGCGTTTCTCAGCACCGTCTGCACGTTGGCGTCGTGATAGGTCGGGTAGGTCTCGTGTCCCGGCCGGAAGTAGAAGATATTGCCGGCGCCGCGCCGGCAAGTCAGGCCAGACCGGAACACCTCGCCGCCCTGGAACCAGCTGATGAAGACGGTTTCCAGCGGTTCCGGCACGCCGAACGGCTCGCCGTACATCTCCTCGTTCTCCAGCTCGAAGGAGGTCGGCAGGCCCTTGGCGATCGGGTGGTTGCGGGCGGTAACCCACAGCCGCTCCCGCTCGCCGGCCTCGCGCCAGGTCAGGTTGCAGGGCGCGCCCATCAGGCGCTTGAAGATCTTCGCGAAATGGGCGGAGTGCAGCAGGATCAGCCCCATACCGGACCAGACATGCTCGGCCACCTGCTGGACCACGGTGTCCGCGACATCGCCGTGCGCGGCGTGGCCCCACCAGATCAGAACGTCCGTGTCGGCCAGCCGGCTGTCGGGAAGCCCGTGTTCCGGTTCCTGCAGGGTCGCGGTCGTCGCGGAGATCCCGTCGTCGGCGTTCAGCGCGTCGGCGATGCAGCCGTGCATGCCCTTTGGATAGAGCGCGGCGACGGTTTCGTTCTTGTGCTCATGGACGTTCTCGCCCCAGACGACCGCACGGACTGTCATGTCGGATCTCCGGTTTTGCGTTGGTCGAGTATGCTCAAGGCGCCCGAATAAACTTCCGAATCGCGGCGATCAGCGCCTCGGGCGCCTGCAGGTGGGGGCTGTGGCCGCAGTCTTGGAGGATCAGCGGCGTCGACGGGCCGCCGTAGCCGCGGCAAATCGCGTCCACATGGGCCTCGGTCGCGTATTCGTCCCGGTCGCCCTGGACGATCAGGCCGGGACATTCAATCGCCGGCAGGCAGTCCTCGATGTTCCAGGATGCGAATGGCGGCGACTGCCAGGTGTCGGCCCAGGCGTGGAAGATCTGCCGGGTTTTGGTGCCGTGGTACTTGGTCAGGCGCTCGGGGATATCGGTGGTGTTCCAGGCATGCACGGCCTCGCGGATGCCGGCAAGGGTCACCGTCTCCACATGAACGTGCGCGGCGGCGGTGACGATCGCCCTGGGCTTGTGGCGGCTGGCGTAGAGCAATGCGATGCTGCCGCCGTCGGAATGGCCGACCAGCACCGGAGCCTCAATCGCTTCCGCCGCAAGGACGCCCGGAAGCTCGTCGAAGGCATAGCAGTGCAGATAATCGGTGCCGCGCGGTTCCTTCAGCGGGCCCGACCCGCCATAGCCCAGCCGGTCGTAGGCGAAGACCCGGCAGCCTGTGGCGGTCGCCAGCGCGGCGGGAAAGCGTTTCCACATCGCGATGCAGCCCAGCCCCTCGTGCAACAGCACCAGCACCGGCCGGCCCGGCACCTCGTGCGTGGGCACCCACCACTGGGCGGCCAGATCGTCGCCGCCGACCTTGACCGATTTTGTCTCGAACGAAACCGCCTGATCCATCGCCTGTCCCCGTCCCCTGGGCGGCAGAGGTTAACCGCAGCCCCTGGGGCCCGTCCATCGATTGCGTGCGGTGCGACCTTGCGCTTGACCTCGATCTAGAGCATCGTTACCCCAATCGACCACAAGACCGTGCCGCCTTCGAACGGGGATGCGGCGGAAAACAAGAAAAGGTCGCGGGGCGTCAACGCGTTAGGCGCAGCCACCGGGCCGCTGACAGGGATGGAAGCGCAAGGCATGGGCGAGCCGGCGCCGGTCCTGAATGTCGAGAACGTTTCGGTGCGCTTCGGTGGCGTTCGGGCGCTGAGCGAGGTCAGCTTCCAGGTCCAGAAGGGCGAGATCTTCTCCATCATCGGGCCGAACGGCGCCGGCAAGACCTCGATGCTGAACTGCATCTCCGGCCGCTACAAACCGACCGAAGGCGAGGTTTTCTTCCGCGGCAACAGCCTGGCCAAACGGTCGGTCAACGACCGCGCCGACCTGGGCATCGGCCGCACCTTCCAGAACCTGGCCCTGTTCGGCCACATGACCGTGCTGGACAACATCATGGTCGGCCGCCACCACCTGTTGAAGAACAACTTCCTGACCGGCGCCATCTACTGGCTGGTCGGCGCCCAGAAGGAGGAGCTGTCCCACCGCCTGGAGGTCGAGGAGATCATCGACTTCCTGGAGATTCAGGCGGTGCGCAACGCGGTTGCGGGTACGCTGTCCTACGGTCTGCGCAAGCGGGTCGAACTGGCGCGGGCGGTCGCGCTGAAGCCCGACCTGCTGCTGCTGGACGAGCCGATGGCGGGCATGAACCTGGAAGAGAAAGAGGACATGGCCCGCTTCATCATGGACCTGAATGCCGAATGGCGCATGTCGGTTGCTTCCCCCAATCCCTGCGGCGACTTCCGGACCAGCTACCGGACCGATACGACGATCTTCCAGACCCGCTGGTCGTTCTATTTCTGCCTGGCCGGAATCGCGCTGGCGGCCCTGAGCCCGCTGTTCCTGGACAGCTACTACCTGACCCTGATGATCCAGATCGGCTATCTGGGCATCGCCGCCCTGGGGCTGAACATCCTGGTCGGCTTCACCGGCCAGATCAGCCTGGGCCACAGCGCGTTTTTCGGGTTCGGCGCCTTCGCGTCGGCCTGGATCAACACTTCCACCGGCATCCCGGTGTTCTTTTCCATTCCGCTTGCCGGCGTGCTGACCACGGCGGTGGGCATGATCTTCGGCGTTCCGGCCTCGCGCATCAAAGGCCTTTACCTGGCGATCGCGACGCTCGCCTCGCAGTTCATCCTGCAGGACTTCTTCGCCCGGGCCGAATGGTTCACCGGCGGCGCGGCGGGCGCGCTGGCCGAGCCGTTCTCGATCTTCGGCTTCGTCTTCGACACCGACGAACGGTTTCTCTACGTCGTGCTGGTCTATCTGATCGTGATGTATGTGGGGGCGGCGAACCTGATGCGCAGCCGCGACGGCCGCGCGCTGGTGGCGGTCCGCGACCACTATCTCTCAGCCGAGATGATGGGCATCAATCTGGCCAAGTACCGGATCCTGTCCTTCGGCATCTCCAGCTTTTACGCCGGCGTCGGCGGCGCCCTGTTCGCCCACTATCTGCAATACGTCTCGGTCGAAGGCTTCGACATCCTGCTGTCGATCCAGTTCCTGGGCATGATCATCATCGGTGGCCTGGGATCGATCATGGGAAGCCTGATGGGCACCGCCTTCATGGTGCTGCTGCCCGAGGTGATGGAGGCGGCCATGGCGACGGTCGGGGAGACGAGCTGGGGCAACATCCCGGCGTTGCTGGAAGGCCTGCCCTACCTCAAGGAGATGGCAGTCGGTCTGGCGATCATCCTGTTTCTGATTTTCGAGCCCGACGGGCTCGCCCACCGGTGGCGGCTGATCAAGGCCTACTGGAAACTCTATCCGTTTTCCTACTGAGGCGGCGGAGATCGGCCATCACCAGGTGCAATAAAAGTCCTCAAATGGGAGGCGCATTAACTCAGTGGAGGAGCGAATTCATGCGTAAGACGTTTACTGCCCTGGCGGCCCTGACGGCCGCGCTGGCCGGCCCGGCGGCCGCCCAGGACTATATCCCGGTCGGCAACCTGGTGGACTTCACCGGCCGCACCGCGGTGGTCGGCAAGGAATACGGCCAGGCCAAAATCGATGCGATGAACTGGATCAACGAGAACGGCGGCATCAACGGCAAGCAGCTGGACTTCGATACCGTCGACTACTCTTACATCGTGCCGCGGGCCCTGGCGACCTACAAGAAATGGAAGTCGCGCAACAAGGTCGTGGCGATCCAGGGCTGGGGCACCGGCGACACCGAGGCGCTGATCTCGTTCGTCGCCAAGGACCAGGTCCCGTATTTCTCGGCCTCCTATTCGGGTCACCTGACCGACCCGACCGGCGCCAACCCGAACACCAAGAAGCCGGCGCCGTACAACTTCTTCTACGGGCCCAGCTATTCCGACGGTGCCCGGGGCCTGATCCAGTGGGCCGCGGAAGACGCCAAGGCGAAGGGCATCGCGAACCCGAAATACGTGCATATAGGCGACAACCACCCCTACCCCAACGCACCCAAGGCGTCGGGCGAGGAGTATGCCCGCGAGCTGGGCATGGAGATCCTGCCGGCGATCCAGTATTCGCTGGCACCGGCCGACTTCAAGGCCCAGTGCCTGAGCCTGAAGGAATCGGGCGCGCACTACGCGTTCCTGGCCAACACTTCGGGGTCGAACATCTCGCTGTTGAAGTCGTGCCAGACCGTCGGCGTCGACGTTCAGTTCATGGCCAATATCTGGGGCTATGACGAGAACGTCATGAAGGCGGCCAGCGCCGCGGCCGACGGGGTGGTCTGGGTGATGGGCGCGGCCAAGTGGGGCGACGATGTGCCCGGCATGGCGCGCATCAAAGAAGTCTCGGCGATGTCCGATCCCCAGGGCAAGGCCTACCGTGCGGTCCACTATCTGCGCGGCGTCTGCTCCGTCTTCTTCATGAAAGAGGCGATGGAGGTGGCCGATGCGATGGACGGCGGCATCAACGGCCCGAACATCAAGGCAGTGATGGAATCCAAGACGGACTGGGTCCCGGCCGGGCTGGAAGGCGTGTGCCTGCCGGCAACCTGGACCGCAACGGACCATCGCGGCATCAACAAGGTGTTCGTCTATCGCGGCAAGACCGCGGGCGGCGCAGCGGACATGGAGCAGGTCTTCGTGGCCGAGGTGCCCCGCAAGGCGGAGTGGTTGGGCCAGTAAGGCCCCACGCGGACGGCCGGCGCCCATCGGCGGGTGCCGGCCGGACCGCCGCCGATCACCCCGGGAGAAAGACATGGCCGAAACGGCGACCCAGTCCGACAATGCCGCGCACGAGGCCGTTCTGTCGGTCAACAATATCGAGGTCGTCTACAGCGACGTCATCCTGGTGCTGCGCGGCATGAGCCTGGAGGTGCGACCTGGCGAGATCACCGCCCTGTTGGGCGGCAACGGCGCCGGTAAATCCACCACCCTGAAGGCGATATCGGGCCTCTTGGAAAGCGAGGATGGCGAGGTCACCCGGGGCAGCATCCGTTTCATGGGCGAGGACATCACCCATCTCAGCCCTGAAGCCATCGTCCAGCGCGGTATCTTCCAGGTGATGGAAGGGCGCCGCATCGTCCAGGACATGACGGTTCTGGAGAACCTGCGTCTCGGCGCGTTCACCCGCCGGGACAAGAAAGTCGGCGAGGACATTGAGCTGGTCTACAGCTATTTCCCGCGCCTGAAGGAACGCACCGGGCTGGCGGGATATCTGTCGGGCGGCGAGCAGCAGATGCTGGCGATTGGCCGGGCGCTGATGGCCCGGCCCAAGCTGGTCCTGATGGACGAGCCGTCGATGGGCCTGTCGCCGTTGCTGGTGAAGGAGGTGTTTTCGATCATCCAGCGCCTGAACACCGACCTCGGCATCACCATCCTGCTGGTCGAGCAGAACGCGAATATGGCGCTGCGATCCGCGTCCAACGGCTATATCATGGAACAGGGCAAGATCGTCCTGGACGGTCCGGCCGGCGAACTGATGCAGAACGAGGACGTCAAGGAATTCTACCTGGGCGGCAGCGGCGGCGAGGAGCGCCGCAGCTTCCGCAACATCAAGTCCTACAAGCGACGCAAACGCTGGCTGTAGCCGCGTTCGACGGGGGCCATGGCAGAGCATTACGACAAGCGCGAGACCCGGGATCCCGACGCCCGCGAAGCGGCGTTGTTGTCCGCCCTGCCGAAGCAGATCGCCCATGCCCGGGCGAATGCCACCTTCTATGCCGGTCATTTGCGCGAAGTGGCGCCGGAAGAGGTCACCGGCCGCGCGGCACTGGCCGCCTTGCCGGTGACCCGCAAGTCCAAGCTGATCGAGACGCAGACCCGCAATCCGCCCTTCGGCGGGTTGACGGCCGAGCCATTGCATTCACTGGCGCGGGTGTTCCTGTCGCCGGGCCCGATCGCCGATCCCGAGGCCTTCGGGCGCGACTGGTGGCGGATGGGGCGCGCGCTGTTCGCCGCCGGCTTCCGCGAGGGCGAATTGGCGCACAACTGTTTCGCCTATCACTTCACGCCGGCGGGCGCGATGTTCGAAAGCGCCGCCCATGCCGTCGGCTGCGTGGTGTTTCCCGGCGGAACCGGCCAGACCGAGGCCCAGGTCGACGCAATGCGCCAGTTCGCAGCAAGCGGCTATATGGGCACGCCCGACTTCCTGAAGGTCATCCTTGAAAAGGCCGACGAGATGGGTGTGTCGCTGCCGGCGCTTCGCAAGGCGCTGGTTTCCGGCGGGCCCCTGTTCCCGGCGTTGCGCGCGTTCTACGACGACCGCGACATCGCGGTGCTGCAGTGTTACGGGACCGCGGACCTGGGTCTCATCGCGTACGAATCGGAGGCGCGCGAGGGCCTGATCCTGGACGAGGACGTCATCGTCGAAATCGTGCGCCCCGGCACCGGCGACCCTGTGGCGCCCGGCGAGGTGGGCGAGGTTCTGGTCACCACGTTCAACAAGGCCTATCCCCTGATCCGGTTCGCCACCGGCGACCTTTCCGCCGTTCTGGAGGGCCTGAGCCCCTGCGGCCGCACGGCGCCGCGTATCAAGGGCTGGATGGGCCGCGCCGACCAAACCACCAAGGTCAAAGGCATGTTCGTGCATCCCGAGCAGGTCGCGGCGGTCCTGAAGCAGCATCCCGAGATCGAGAAGGCGCGGCTGGTGGTGACGCTGGCCGACGGGGCCGACACGATGACGCTGAAATGCGAAAGCGGCGGCGACGTGGATCGGGATGCGGTTACGGATACGCTGCGCGTCGAGTGCAAGCTGCGCGGGGCGGTCGACCTTGTTGCGCCGGGCTCGCTGCCGAACGACGGCAAGGTGATCGAAGACGCCCGCGAGATTGCCTGAGCGGCAAGGCGCCGTGGGAGTCTCTTCAGAGGATATCCAGGCTATCAGCGACTGGCTTGTCGAGCAGGGGCTGATGGTGAATGCGGTGCCGGAGATCGTTACCGGACTGTGCCCAAAGCTGGCCGCGGCCGGCCTGCCGATCAAACGCTGCGTGGTTGCGATGCGCGTTCTGCATCCGAACTATGCGGCTGAAACCGTCACCTGGGCGCGCGACCAGGAAATCGAACACGACCGGGTCGACATAGACCGATCGGAAAACAACCCCGACTACTTCGTCAGCCCCATCCGCGTTGCGGTGGAAGATCCCGATACGCCATTGCGCCGCAAGCTGACCGGACCCGATGCGGTGCTTGATTTTCCGATCCTGGAGGGGCTGGCGGCGGGCGGCGGGACGGACTACTACGTTCGGGTCATCCCGTTTCGGACGTTCGGGCCGCCGGGTGAGCTTCAAGGCATGGTCTCGACATGGCTGAGCGACGTGCCCGACGGGTTTTCCGACGACGATATCGCGGCCATCGACCACCTGGCGCCGCGCCTGGCGGTGGTGGTGAAAGGCGCGATCGCGCACCAGATCGGACGCGACGCGCTGGTCACCTATCTGGGCGCCGATGCGGGCGTGCGGGTGCTGCAAGGCGAAATCCACCGCGGCGACGCGCGGACCATTCGGGCGGTCCTGCTGTATGCCGACCTGCGCGGCTTCACCGCGCTGGCCGACCGGCTGCCGCGCGAGGACCTGGTCGCGATGCTGGGCGACTATTTCGACGCCCTTGTCGCCCCGGTGCAGGACCGCGGCGGCCAGGTGCTGAAGTTCATGGGCGACGGCCTGCTGGCCACCTTCGACCTGGCCGGCGCCGACCCCTCGGCGCGCTGCAGCGACGCGCTGACGGCCGCGCAGGAGGCGCTGGACCGGGTGGTGGCGATCAATGCCGAACGCGTTCCTGCGGGCAAGGCGGCGACCGAGATGGACGTGGTCCTGCACATGGGTGATGTGATGTACGGCAATGTGAGGTCGGAAAGCCGCCTGGATTTCACCGTCATCGGCCCCGCCGTCAACGAGGCGGCGCGCATCGAGGCGCTGTGCGGGGACCTGGGGACGCACCTGATCGTCTCGGAGGCGGTGGCCGATGCCTTGGCCGGCCCCAAAAAGGATCGGCTGCAACCCCTTCGCGCGCATTCTCTGCGTGGCGTGCCGGCACCGCGGCGGCTTTATACCCTGGCGGAACGTTGAGGGCGCGCAAGGGCCGGCCACAGCCATTGTCCCAATTTGGTTAACCGGCACGCCGGTCTTCGGGCCAAGGGGCGAATTCGGCTTGGAAATCATGGTTAACACATGCCCCAAAATTGCCTTATTTCGGCCCCTGCAAAACCACGCTCCAATCTCCATATCTTAATTTCCTGAGACCTCCCCTCTCAGTTGGGGCTCCCTAGCGGGCCTCATCCTCGGCCCTGACCAGGCCGCTTAAGGTGGCCGCCGGTAATCCCCCCATCGGCGGCCACCGCTCTTATCAGGCCCCCACGGTTGCGCGCCGCGGCCGTCCTGATACAGTCGCGCAGCGTTTCGTCTCCATTTCCCGGTCCTGCACTTCCGATCCTCCATGGGCTGCACAGTTACCGCTCGAAACCTCGCCTGCGTGCGCGGCGGAACCCTGGTGTTCGAGGGCCTTTCGTTCTCGCTCAACGCCGGCGACGCCCTGGTGCTGACCGGCCCGAACGGCAGCGGCAAGTCCAGCCTGCTGCGGGTGCTGGCGGGCTTCATCGATCCGGTCGAAGGCAGCCTCGAACTCGACGTGGACGGGACCGGCGACGAACCGGGGATCGCCTATGTGGGCCATCTGGACGCGGTCAAGCCCAGCCTGACGGCGATGGAAAACATTGCGTTCTGGGCGGAGCTTTATGGCCGGACGGCGGCGGTTCCCGACGCGATGCAGGCGCTGCGCCTGGAGCCGCTGGCCGACGTGCAGGGCCGGACGCTCTCGGCCGGGCAGAAGCGGCGCACGGCGCTGGCCCGGCTGCTGGTCAGCGGCGCCGAGCTATGGCTTCTTGACGAGCCGGAATCCGGTCTCGACCGGCGCTCGGTCGAGGACCTGGTGGGCATGATCGAAAGCCATCGCGCGGGCGGCGGCATGGTGGTGCTGTCGACCCACGGCAGCCTGCCGCTGAAAGATCCGAAGTCGCTGGCACTGGGCGGCGGGACGTGAGGGCTTTTCTGGACCTTGTCGGCCGCGACCTGCGGCTGGCGCTGCGGCAGGTCGCCGACGTCACCCTGGCGCTCGCCTTCTTTCTGATCGCCGCAGCGCTGTTCCCGCTGGGCGTCGGACCCGAGCCGCAGACCCTGGCGCGGATCGCCCCGGGGGTGGTCTGGGTGCTTGCCCTGTTGTCCGTCCTGCTGTCGCTGGACCGGCTGTTCCAGCAGGATTACGAGGACGGAACTCTTGACCTGTTGCTGCTGGCACCGGCCCCGGTCTGGCTGCTGGTGCTGGCCAAGGTGCTGGCCCACTGGATCACCACCGGCCTGCCGGTGCTGATCCTGGCGCCGGTGATTGCGGTGATGCTGAACATGCCGGAGGAAGGCATGGTCGCGCTGCTGGCCAGTCTGGCCATCGGCACGCCGGTCATGAACCTGATCGGCGCCGTCGGGGCGGCTCTGATCCTGGGAGCGCGGCGGGCCGGGGTCCTGCTGGCGGTGCTGGTGCTGCCGCTCTATGTGCCGGTGTTGATCTTCGGCGTCAGCGCCGTCGATGCCGCCGTATTCGGCTTCAACGTGCGCCCGCATCTGCTGATCCTGGGGGCAATGCTGGCCGGCGCCCCGCCGCTGGCCGCCTGGGCGGCGTCGGCGGCGCTGCGCCAGGCCTTGCACTGAACCGCGACACACCGCCCCTCACGAAGATTTTTGCTTTATTCCGGCCGGGCGATGCCTATAAATCCCGGATCATGCATCGATTTGCAAATCCCACGCGTTTTATGAAGATCGCCAACGCGATCCTGCCCTTTGCGGCCGGCCTGACGGTGGTGCTGCTGGCGGTGGGCCTCTACACCGCGCTGTTGACCAGTCCGCCCGACTACCAGCAGGGCGAGACCGTTCGGATCATGTATGTGCATGTCCCGGCCGCTTCCATGGCGGTCATGGTCTATGCCGCCATGGCGGTCGCCAGCGCGTCCTTGCTGATCTGGAAGCACCCTTTGGCCGACATGATCGCCAAGGCCAGCGCGCCGATCGGCGCTGCCTTCACCTTTGTCTGCCTGGTCACCGGCTCGCTGTGGGGCAAGCCCATGTGGGGGACCTGGTGGGTCTGGGATGCCCGGCTGACCTCGGTCCTGGTGCTGTTCTTCCTTTATCTCGGTTATATCGCGCTGCGCGGCGCCTTCGACGACCCGAACCGCGGCGCCAAGCCGGCAGCGATCCTGGCGCTGGTGGGCGTGGTCAACCTGCCGATCATCAAATGGTCGGTCGACTGGTGGAACACCTTGCACCAGCCGGCCAGTATCCTGCGCGCGGGCGGGCCGACCATCGATGCCGGCATGCTGACGCCGTTGTTCGTGATGATGGGCGCCTTCACCTGCTTCTACGTCACGGTCCTGATCCTGAATCTGCGCGCGGAGATCGCGGCGGCGAAGCTGTGGAACCTGCGCCTTGCCGGTGCGGCTGGCGATTGACGGGACCGCGCGTTGGCTGATTTCTGGAACATGGGCGGCTATGCCGCGTTTGTCTGGCCCGCCTACGCGCTGGCAGGCGTGGTGATGCTGGCGCTGATCGTCAATGCAATACGCCGGGCGCGCCGCACCGAGGCGGATCTCAAGGCCGCGCGGTCGGCCCTGCGGCAGGGGGACTGAACGGATGGCACTTCGATCCAGGGCTGCGGCCCGGAAGAACCAGCGGCTGGCCGCGGTGATGGCCGGCCAGGTGATGCTGGGCGTGGCGGTGGCGCTGGTGTTGTGGGCGCTGCAGGACTCGGTGGACCATTTCTACAGTCCGACCGACATCGCCGAGAAAGGCCTGGGGCCGGGCACGCGTATCAGCCTGGGCGGACTGGTCGCCGAAGGCAGCGTCAGCAAGGCGGCGGACGGGGCCACGGTGCTGTTCACCATCACCGACATGGAGAACACGGTGTCGGTGTCCTATCTGGGCATCCTTCCCGACCTGTTTCGCGAAGGCCAGGGTGTGGTCACCCGGGGCAAGCTGAACCAGCAGGGCGTGTTCGTCGCCGAAGAGGTCCTGGCCAAGCATGACGAGACCTACATGCCGCCCGAAGTGGCGGATGCCCTGAAACGCAGCGGCAAGTGGCGGCACGCCGAAGACGCCGCCCAGTGAACCGCCGCAGGCTTGTCCTCTACCTGATCGCCGCGCCGGTCGGGTTCTTGATGACGGGCCTGGTCTTCACCATCTGGAACGGATTCGTGCCCCTGAGGCTCGTCCCGGCGCCGGTCAGCCTGACCGACCGGCCGCTGCCCGCGTTCGACCTGCCCGGCCTCGGGGATGGTGCCGCCGGGCTGTCTTCGGCCGACCTCGCCGGCGGGATCACGGTGCTGAACCTGTTTGCGTCCTGGTGCATCCCCTGCGAGGCCGAGCACCCCTTCATCACTCGCTTGTCCGGCGAGCAGGGACTGAGGGTGGTCGGCATTGCCTGGATGGACGACCCGGCCGCAACCGCCGCCTGGCTCGCAGAGCACGGCAACCCCTATGCGCGGATCGGGGTGGACCGCACGGCAGCGCTGCAGCAGGCTCTGGACGTCAAGGGCGTGCCCACGACCTTCATCGTCGACGCCGCGGGCAGCATCCGCTTCGCCCGCGAGGGGCCGCTGGTCGGGGACAAGGCGATCGCGGATTTTCGGGCGGCATTGGACCGGGTGCGCCGCTAGTTCTTTTGCCGCGGTATCCGGTTTCGATTGATTGCGGCGGCTATCTGGTCTATCGGCGCATGCAACGGACTTCCCTGCCAATACGGGCGACCCCATCTTCGGACACCGGCCATGAGCAGCCAGACGGCCAATGCCGACCGCGTCGGGTTCGGCGCGTGCATGGCACTGCTGTGCTTCGGCACCTTTTCGACCCACGACGCCATCATCAAGATCCTGGGTGCGCACTATGCGACCTTTCAGATCATCTTCTTCGGCACGTTGTTCGCGTTTCTGCTGATGACCGTGCTGTTGCTGGCGGACCGGGCCGAGGCGAATCTGCGGCCGCGTCATCCCTGGCTGGTCGCAGGCCGGGTCGCCTGCAACATCACGTCCGCCATTTGCGCCTTCTACGCCTTCACCCACCTGCCGTTGGCCGAGGCTTACGCGCTGATCTTCGCGTCGCCATTGCTGATCACCGCCTTGTCGGTGCCGCTGCTGGGCGAGACCGTCCGGCTGAGGCGCTGGATCGCCGTCGTCATTGGTCTGACCGGGGTCATCGTCGTGCTGCGGCCCGGCACAACGGATCTGGCGCTGGGCCATGCGGCGGCCCTGACCGCGGCTCTGAGTTCCGCCCTGCAGGCCATCATCGTGCGCAAGATCGGGCCGGATGAACGCACGCCCGTGCTGATGCTCTACCCGATGCTGGCGGTCATCGTGGTGATGGCGGCGATCCTGCCCTGGGTCTACAAGCCGATGCCGCTGGCCGATCTGGGTCTGATGGCGTCGATCGGGCTGTTGGCCACGATTGGACAGGTCTTCATGATCGCCGCCTTCAAGGCGGCGCCCGCTGCCGTGGTGGCGCCGTTCCAGTATTCCCAGACCCTGTGGGCGGTGCCCTACGGGTTCTTCCTGTTCGGCGACGTCCCCGACATCTGGGTCGACACCGGCGCCGGGATCATCATTGCCTCGGGCCTGTTCGTGGTCTGGCGCGAATCCCGCGAGGATGTCTCTCCGACCCGGCCCTTCCTGCGCGTCCGCAATCTGCGGCCGGATCTGGCGCCCGTTCTGCGGCACCGGCTCAGATTGCGGAACGCCAAGAACCGGGTCAAGTAAGGCCGGCAGGCTCCCGGTTCCAGGTCTGGGACTCTGCGTTGCCGTCGTAGTGCGGCAACAGCGGCGCCACCTTCGCCTTCTCGGCGGCGGGCCAGCGTGCGGGTGTCAGGCCGTCGGCCCAGTCCGGGTCGGTGTCGACGCCGCGGCGGTTGAAGATGAGGTCGATCCGCGCCCTGATCGGCGCCGGCAGGCCCGCGAAGTCCGGGTGGTACCACAAGGTGATCAGCGTGCGTTCGCTGTCGCTGCGGTTCGGGTAGGCGCCGTGCAGCAGCCTCGCATCGCCGATCACCACGGATCCGGCAGCGACCTCGACCGGCGTTTCACCGTCGACTGATTGATAGACCGCACTGTCTGGATCGGTGACGCGGGACAGATCCTGGTCGTGCGCCGCCGGCTCGTCGTGCAGCGGATGGCGGCGGCGATGGCTGCCGGGGATCACCCGAAGGCAGCCGTTTTCGACGCGGGTATCGGTCAGGTAATAGAACAGGAACACCTGGGTGATGGTGTCGCCGTAGGAGATCGGGTCGTCCCAGGCCCACCAGTCCTGGTGCCAGAACAGGGCCGGGCTGTGCGGCGGCTTCGAAATGACGTAGCCGGAACTGAAGCGGGGGTCGCGAAAGCCAAGGCCTTTGAAGACACCCCGTTTCGAGGGACTGGCGATCAGGTCGGCGAAGCCGGGATGGTCGGCCAACAGCACAAGGCTGCCCTGGGATCGGTTGCGGGAGCGGTGATCCGCCGGAATCGCCTCGACGATTGCCGCGGCACGCGTCCGGGTTGCGTCGAGAAGGTCCGGCGACAGGGCCTCTTCGATCACGCAATAGCCGTCCTCGGCCAGCATCCGGCGTTTCTGCGACCAGTCCATGGCCCGCATTGTCGCGTGCGGGCGGGTTCGGGGCAACGGCCGGATCCGGATTTGTGTCGGAACGGTGTCTTTTCCTGCCGGGATCGGCTATGCTGCAGCGCAATATCGTTGCAGGCCGCAGGAGCGGTCGTCTTGGGGGGACTCACCCGGGCTTCATTGCACATTAATGCGGCTGTGCCACCCTGCCGTTTCAAGCGGATGGGGTTGGCCCGCATAAGAATAACACGGGTTAATCAATGCTTTACTATATGCACGAGATGCAGCGCCTGTGGATGGCATCGGCCCGGATGGCCGCGGAGGGCGCCCGTTTGGCGTTCCGCAATCCCTGGAGCCCGCTGGCGCACAATCCGGGCGCCCGTTACCTCGGCTCGGCCGCGGAACTGTTCGAACATCTGACGCGGCGGTACGGCAAGCCGGACTGGGGTCTGGACAGCACGGAAATCGACGGCGAGACGGTGGCGGTCGCGGAAGAGGCCATCGTCAAGCGCACCTATTGCCATCTTTTGCATTTCAGGCGGCAGACCGAGCGGGAGGACCCCAAGGTCCTACTTGTCGCGCCCCTGTCCGGGCACTTCGCCACCTTGCTGCGCGGCACCGTGGAGACGCTGTTGCCCGACCACGACGTGTTCGTCACCGACTGGCAGGACTGCCGGATGGTGCCGATCACCGAGGACAAGTTCAACCTGAACGACTATATCGACTACCTGATCGATTTCCTGCACGTGCTGGGCCCGAACACCCATGTTATCGCGGTCTGCCAGCCCGCCGTGCCGGCCATGGCGGCGACCGCGGTGATGTCAGGATGGAACGATGCCTGCGTCCCGGCGACGCTGACGCTGATCGGCGGTCCCATCGACACGCGGAAATCGCCCACCGCCGTCAACACCCTGGCCCGCAGCAAGCCGCTGGAGTGGTTCGAGCAGCACGTGGTGGTGCAGGTCCCGCCGCCCTATCCGGGCATGTTCCGGAAGGTTTATCCGGGGTTCATCCAGCTTACGAACTTCGTGGCGATGAACTTCGAGAAGCACCTGGCCTCCTATCATCAGCTGTTCGATCATCTGGTCGAAGGCGACGAGGAGGCGGCCGACAAGAAGCGCGGCTTCTACGAAGAGTACCAGGCGGTCATGGACCTGCCGGCGGAATTCTATCTGGACACCCTGAAGGTGGTGTTCCAGGAGCATGCCTTGCCGAAGGGCGAAATGGTCGCGCGCTGGCACCCGGTTCTGCCGGAGAAGATCACCCGCACGGCGATCCTGTGCGTCGAAGGCGAATTGGACGACATTTCAGGCGTCGGCCAGACCAAGGCCGCGCTGGAGATCACCACCAACCTGCCCGACTATCTGAAGCGGTATCACCTGCAGAAGGGCGTCGGCCATTACGGCGTCTTCAACGGCCGCAAGTGGCGCACCGAAATCGCGCCGGTCATACGCGGTTTCATCCGCGAGCATGATCACGAATCCGGTCACGAGCCGGTGCCGCGGCTGGTCAGCATCAAGGGATACCGGCGCGACTAGGTTCGCCGATCGCCCTCATGGTGAGACGGCGCGCGTCAGCGCGCCGTCCCAGAACAACCAGCTACCGAACGCTGCTGCGGGCGATCCTGTCGATATCGGCTCTCCCGATCCCGATATCGTCCAGGTCGCGGGTGCTGAGCCCGGCCAGCTCGTTGCGGATGCGCCGATAGTCTTGCCATTTCTTGAAGCGGATAGAGAAGTCGCGCAGGTTCATCGTCCTTACTCCCAGCGCTTGAGGTTGCCAGGGTCGCGTGAGCTCGCCTGATTTCTTTTTTAATCCGCCAGATATGCCCAATTCCGGCTCTCTACCAATGCGATTCCGTCAGGGGCCCCTTTCCGCGAATGCAAGGGTGGTTTTGGGCCATCGGTCCGCGACTCTGGCGTGAACGCGATATGAATGACCTATTTAAATCAATATGTTATTGCGTTTTTCTGCATTTTAGTGAAACGCAAGTGAATATGAACGGGTTCTTAAGCGACAAGCTGCATACTCCGGTCTCGAGGCAGACCCGGTGGTTGGCAGAGCTGGAGAGGGCGATGGATGCAGTGTTGACGGCAATCGACCCGAAAGACATTCGCATGATGGTGATCGACGATCAACGGACCATGCGCACGATCGTCCGCAGGTTGTTGCATGCGGGGGGCGTGCGCAGCGTGAGCGAGGCGGAGAACGCCATGGTCGCGTTGGACAAACTGCGCTCGGGCGAGATCAAGGAGCCCGATGTGGTGGTTTGCGATCTGCGCATGGACGAGATGGACGGCTTGGAGTTCTGCAACGCGGTGCGCCGCGATCAGACCGTCCTGAAAGGCTCGACACCGATCCTTGTGCTGACGGGGGACGACGATCCGCTGATCCATGAGGTCATTGCGCAGGTGGGGGCGGCCAAGGTGCTGCTGAAGCCGATCTCGTCGGTGGCACTCATAAAGGAAATCGAAACCGCAATCGGGTTTAACGTAGATGTCCGGGCCGTCGGTTTCGGGCAATAGGGAGTTTGGTCCATGACCACCACGGCGGGCGCGAGCATCAAGGAGCGGCGTAAGGACCGGCGGATCTCGCCGGTGCTGACGGTTGACGTCGAGGTCAACGGCAAACGCAAGGTGGGCGCGGTCCGGAACATCTCGGTTCGGGGTATCGCGTTTGAGTGCGGTTTGCGGCCCGAGGCGGGTGAGATGCTTTCCATTGCGCTGGAGGGGTTCGGCGACGTGGAAATCCGGGTCATATGGGCCGAATGCGGCATCGTTGCGGGGATCTTCGAGCTTAACGATACGGAAACACAGCGGCTGTCGGCATGTCTCGACAAGCTGGGACCGAAGGTGTTGGCGCCAAAGGCGACCTAGGCCCCTTCCTGCCCCAGAATTGTCCTGATTCCGTCGCTCGAAGGCCCTGAACGGCCGATAAAAGCAGGCCGTCCCATGGGGGGACGTGCGCGAGTGGCGGAGTTGGCAAATGGAAACGCTCTTAAGGCCTGCCTGTCTGGGCAGCATGTTCGTTCTGATGGTTTTCCTGGCAGTCTGCTGGGTCTTCGACGGTCTCCCGTTCTCCGCGCCCCATGCTTTGCCGCCGCTTGGCGGCCTGCCCGCCGCGGAGCTTGCCAGCGCGGCCCGCTGACCCGCGGTTGACTCGCCGCCGTCCGATCCCCAAGTAAGGACCAGTACCGGGGAGTGCCGCCCAGCCGGGCTCCCGCAGCAACAGCATCTCGCTCGTCAGATCCTGAGGGGACGGCTGACAATGACACGCATTCCATCTTTCAACAGCCCGCTATTGCTGGGCTTTGAACAGTTCGAACGGACCCTGGACCGCATCTCGAAGATGCCGTCGAAGGGTTATCCGCCCTACAATATCGAACAGATCGGTGAGGATCGCCTGCGGATCACGCTGGCGGTTGCCGGCTTTTCCGATGACGACCTCAGCGTCGAGCTGGCCGACGATCAGCTGGTCGTCAAAGGACGCCAGGACGACGGCGCCGATGACGCCGACAGGGTGTTCCTGCACAGGGGAATCGCCGCCAGGCAGTTCCAGCGCAGTTTCGTGCTGGCAGAAGGCCTGATTGTCGAAGGCGCGGAACTGGACAACGGCCTGCTGCATGTCGAACTGCGGCGGCCGCAGGTCGAGCCGCGCGTTGAATCGATCGCCATCAAGCGCGCCGGACCCAAGCGTGCGAGCACGAAGGCAGTGGACGTGACGCCCGAGGAGTCGGCCTAGCGCCGAACGACAAGGAAGGATGCCCGATATGGACGATCCGTTCGATTTTCGGCACATGACCGACGAGGATTTCGCCGCGCTCGGCGCAAACGACGTCGCCTACATCAAACCCCTGTCGATGCCGACCGGCATCTGTTTCGGCATCTTCGCCGGCGACGGGCGGGAGATCGGCCTGGCCGACGATTTCGAGACGGCGGCATTCGCGGCCGCGAACCATGATTTCCTGACGGTCAGCCTGCACTGACGGGCGCACCGGCGCCCCGCAGGGGTCGCCGCGGCGGATTCCGCTGCTATCCAGCGATTGACGACGGAGTCAGGCGGCGTGGCTTTTGGTGGTGTCCACCAGAAGGGCGAACAGCGCATCGCGCGAATCCGATCCGCGCAGCTTTTCGCAGATTGCCGGGTTGCGCAGCAGACGCGAGATCCGGGCCAGAGCCTTGAGATGGTCGGCCCCGGCGGATTCGGGCGCCAGCAAGAGAAAGATCAGATCGACCGGCTGCTCGTCCACCGAGTCGAAATCGATCGGCTTGTCCAGGCGGGCAAACACGCCGTAGAGGCGGTCCAGACCGACCGGCTTTCCATGCGGAATGGCGATTCCGTTTCCGACGCCCGTCGTTCCCAGGCGCTCGCGCTCCAGCAGCGTATCGAAGACGGTGCGCTCATTCATGCCGGTGAGGGCGACCGCGGTCTTCGACAGTTCCTGCAGTGCCTGTTTCTTGGAAGACGCCGTCAGCTTGGGGATAACCGCGCCCGGCGTCAGAAGATCCGAGATCTCCATGCTTTCACCATACGTTCGGAGCCAAAGGCCCCCATGAGTGTTGCCTATTCAGACACCGTGCCGGTGTCGCCTTGTGGATCGACCCACCCGATGTTTCCGTCGCCGCGGACATAAACCATGTTCAGGCCACCATGGGCGCTGTTGCGGAACATGAAGGCCGGCTGCCCCGCCAGGTCCATGCGCATGACCGCGTGGCTCACCGACATGGTCTCGATCGCCGTCGTCAGTTCGGCGACGATGACCGGCTGATCCAACTCGTCGCCTTGGGCCTCCTCGTCATCGACGTCGGGCTCCGGCGCCAGAACGTACTGCTGGGCCAGCAGCACATCTTCACGGTCGCCCTTGCGTCTCTGGTCGTCCAACAGGCGCCGCTTGTAGCGCCGCAGCCGCTTCGTCACATGCGCGTTGGCCATGTCGAACGCGGCATGCGCGTCGTCGGCGGCGCCGTGTCCTTGAACGAGGATCCGGCGGTTGATGTGGACCTGGATGTCCGCCTGGAAGCTGTGTCCCTGCTTGGACATCACGACATGGGCGTCTACCGGGTTCTCGAAGTACTTGCCGACCGCAGTCGCAAGGTTTTCTTCAATGTACCCGCGCAGTGAATCGCCAATATCGAGCTGCTTGCCTTTGATGGAAAGCTGCATGGGGAATGGTCTATTCCTTGATCCAAAACAGATTGGCCGGTCCCGGCCGCTTGAGGCGACAGGCGCTCTTATGCGTGGCCATGTCAATGAGCGGCGGCACCATAGTTGTGGCCAAATCAGGAGTCAACAACCGTTTGCGCCCCGAATTCTCTCATCCTGCTGGCCCATTCTAGGCAGCCGCAAACGCAGCGTCCACGCCGAAAAACCGGGCCCGGAATGGCCGCTAGATCGGCCGCGTCTTCTGCCTTCGGCGCTGCACCGACGACGGGATCTTCATGGATTCCCGATATTTCGCCACCGTCCGTCGGGCGATATCGATCCCGTCGCTCTTGAGGATTTCAACGATCCGGTCGTCGGACAGAATCGCCTTAGGCTCCTCCTGGTCGATCAGCGACTTGATCCGATGCCTGACGGCCTCGGCCGAGTGGGCCTCGCCGCCGGTGCTGCTGGCGATCGCCGCGGTGAAGAAGAATTTCAGCTCGTACAGCCCGCGGGGCGTCGCGATGAACTTGTTGGTGGTAACCCGGCTGACCGTGCTTTCGTGCATCTCGATCGCCTCGGCGATGTCGCGCAGCACCAGCGGACGAAGATGTTCCACGCCGCGCGCAAAGAAGGCGTCCTGCTGGCGCACGATCTCGCTGGCCACCTTCAGGATTGTCGTCGCCCGCTGGTGCAGGGACTTCACCAGCCAGTTCGCCGACTGCATCTGTTCGGTGATGTAGTCGCGCTCAGACTTGGAGCGCGCATCCCGCGTGATGCGGGCAAAGTACTCGGTGTTGACGAGAACCTTCGGCAGCGTCTCGGGATTGAGCTCGACGATCCAGCTTCCGTCCGGGCCGGGCCGCATCAGAATGTCGGGCGTCACCGGCTGGCTGATCTCATGCGAGAAGGCAAGCCCCGGCTTCGGATCGAGCGCGCGGATTTCGGCAACCATGTCCCGCAGGTCTTCGCCATCGACGCCGCAGATCCGCATCAGGGTATCGATCTCGCGTTTGGCCAGCAGATCCAGGTTGTCCAGAAGGGCCTGCATGGCCGGATCCAGCCGGTCCTTGTCCCGAAGCTGCTGGGCCAGGCACTCTGCCAGCGAGCAGGCCATGATGCCGGACGGCTCGAACCGCTGCATGCGCGCAAGAACGGACCGCAGGCGGTCCATCTCGCAGCCCAGCAGATCCGCGACCTGCTCCAGATTGCCGTTCAACCAGCCCGCCTCGTCGACAAGGTCGATCAGGTGATGGCCGATGGTGCGTTCGGCCGGGTCCTGAAGTTCGATATGAAGCTGCTCAAGAAGATGCTCGCGCAGCGTTTTTGTCTCGCTGAGGGTCGCCTCCAGGCTGAGATCCGGATCGCTGAAGTCCATCGCGCCGCCGCGCGAGCCGATCTCCATCTGGCCACCCGCGGTGTCGACCTGAGACATTGGCGCCGTCGTCCTGTCCTCGTCCCAGACATCGTCGTAGCTGGTATCCAGGGGGGTGTCCGTCTCCGTCGGCAGGGTTTCGGCGCTGGCCAGTTCAAGGCTGTCCTGAGGCGCGGACTGGTCGTCGGAGGCATTGGCCTGCGCGTCCGCCGATTGGCCCTCCTCGCCTGGGTCGCGGCGGCGGTCCTCGTCGGGATCGCCCGTTTCCAGCATTGGATTTCGTTCGAGCTCGGCCTCGACGAAGGCTGACACCTCCAGATTGGAAAGCTGCAACAGCTTGATTGCCTGCTGCAGCTGCGGCGTCATGATCAGGGATTGCCCCTGACGCAGATCGAGACGTTGGCTTATTGACATGGTGAGACGGATGCCCGTTAGAGGCTGAACCGGTCCCCAAGATAGACGCGCCGGACCTCCTGGTCGGCGACGATGTCCTGCGGCGTTCCTTCCATCAGGACGCCGCCGCCGTGCAGAATGTAGGCCCTGTCCACCAGATCCAGCGTCTCGCGCACATTGTGATCGGTGATCAGAACGCCGATCCCGCGGTCTTTGAGGTGGCTGACCAGGCCGCGGATGTCACGCACCGCGATCGGATCAATCCCGGCCAAGGGCTCGTCCAGCAGGATGAAGTGCGGCTGCGAGGCCAGCGACCGGGCGATTTCCACGCGGCGCCGCTCGCCGCCGGACAGTGCCACGGCGGGGGTGCGGCGAAGATGGGTGATGGAGAACTCCGCCAGCAGCGCTTCCAGCATCGTTTCACGCCGGCTGCGGTCCTTCTCGATGACCTCCAGGACCGCCCGCACGTTCTGTTCCACCGTCAGGCCCCGGAAGATCGAGGCTTCCTGGGGGAGATACCCGATTCCCAGACGCGCCCGGCGGTACATGGGCAGGTCGGTGATGTCCTGGCCGTCCAGATAGATGTCGCCGTAGTCGGGCGCGATCAGGCCGGTGATGATGTAGAAGCACGTGGTCTTGCCGGCGCCGTTCGGGCCGAGCAGCCCCACCGCCTCGCCCCGCTGGACCGAAAGCGTGACGTCGCGCAGAGCGGGCCGTTTCTTGTACTGCTTGCCCAGGCTTCGGGCGACTAGCCCCGCATTGTCGGCCACGAGCCGCGGTCCGGAACCGGGCAGGTCCGCGTCGCCGCGCCCTGGGCTCTGCCCCGATCGTTGCAGGAGATCACCTGTATCCTTCATGCTTACCCGACCCCGAAAACAACCTTATTTACCGATATTAGCACGAGTCTTGCGTGGCCGCACAATAGCCGAGCTTTCCTTTACGGAACACTACCGCCCTTTAGTCCGTCGGCAGAATCAAGGCTTTCAGCCTTTGCCCGCCGCCCAGCAGGCGCGAGCGACCGGTGTTCATCTCCACTTCGGCGCAGTCGCCGTTCAGCTGGTTGTCGCCGCGGGTGATCCTGACATTCCCGCAGATCGTCGCGACCTCGCGGTCGACCTCATAGACGCCCTCCCGGCCCAGGATGATTTCCTGGCCGGTCGACACGTGAACGTTGCCGATGGCATCAATCCGCTGCACCGACTTCTTGCCGCTGGCGTCGGTCATGATATAGGCGGTCATCACGTCGGCCCGCAGCCGGCGCGCGTCCGGCGTGACCACAGTCGCTTCGCCCCGCGCCACGGCCAGTTCGTCCGCTTCCCAGAATTCAAGGCTGTCCCGGGCAGTGATGATCGCATCGGCACTTTCGAACCGAAGGTCGTTGCCCACCAGGACCACGATCTTCTCCAGGACGTGATAAACCCCCTGGTCCCCGTACGCGACTTCGCCATCGGTTTCGACAATCACGCTGCCGTCCGCGTCCAGGCGGTGGATCTGCTGGCCGTCAGTGGTTTCGTCGTCGCGGTAATGGGCGGTCAGGACGTCCGCGCGCACCTCGAAATTGCCGCGCTTGGCCTTGGCGTCGCCGCGGGCGATGTATTGCTGCTGGTCGCGCAGCCATTCGATCCCCTCGGTCGCCTCGATTTCCACCGGTCCGGAATCGCTATCGCCGGCACCCAACAGGCCTTGGGCCGGTGCGCCGCCGGACAACCACAATGCCGCCGCCGGCAGGAGAAGGGCGGCGGCAGCCAGCACGCGCCGCATCGCTTAGCTTCCGTTCTGGCTGAAGATGGTCACGCTGGACTTTCCGGTCAGCACGATCCGCGCCCCCCGGTCGAAGATCTGGAAACCCTGGCCGCTGAGAAATCCGAATGGTCCCTGGCCCTCCACCGGCTCGGTGCCGTGGGCATTGCCGCCGACAAGATCCAGGGTGGCGCTGCTGGTGCGGAACTCGTACCCGCCGTCGTGGAACAGGTTTACGTCCGTCTTCAGAGTCAGAAGTTTCGTTGAGCGGTTGTAGGTCCCGGACAGTGCCGTGATGGCCGCCCAGGTTCCGTCCGACATAAGGATATCCGCCTTCGGCGATTCCAGGTCCACATCCGTGGCGTCGGACCGTTCCTGGTTCATCGCGCTTGCCGTGACGGCGAACGGCTGGTTCGAACTGTCGATCCCGGTATAGCGCGGGTTCTCCATCTTGATGCTTTCGACGTCGCCCCCGCTGGCCGTCTCGAGATCGATCCTGAACCGTTCGTTTTGCTTGGAGATGATCGGCCAGATCGCCACCAGCAGGACCAGGGCGATGGCGGTTGCCGGCAACAGCAGCTTCAGCACGCCGACCATGTAGCCGTGCCACGGGCTGACCTTCGTCCGCCGTGTGGCGATCGGGATCTGCTGTCGGCTTTGCAGGGCCTGGTCGGTCATCTCTCGTTCACTGGCGGTCAGGCAACGCCCGCCCGCAAGAAGTCGTGGAAGTGCACAATGCCCACGGGATGTCCGTCGTCGACGACGAACAGGGCACCGATCTTGCGTTCGTTCATCAGCGCCAGCATGTCTCCCGCCATGGCATCGCGCGTGGCGGTGACCGGGTCGACAGTCATCACCGTGCTGGCGCGTTGTTGCAGAAGATCAGGCGTCATGTGCCGCAAAAGGTCGCCGTCGGTGATGATGCCGCGCAGCCGGCCGTCGGGATCGACGATCCCCATGCAGCCAAAGCGCTTCTCGGACATCGGTTCCAGGATGTCCGCAATCAGCGGATCGCCGGATGCCAGCGGCAGGATGTCGCCCGTGTGCATCAGGTCCTTCATGCGCAGCAGCTGCCGACCCAGCTTCCCGCCGGGATGGAAAACGTGGAAATCCTGCGCCGAAAAGCCCTTGCGTTCAAGCAATGCCACCGCCAGCGCATCGCCCAGCGCCAGCATCATCGTGGTCGACGTGGTCGGCGCCAGCCCCATCGGGCACGCTTCCGGCATGGCTGGCAGGACCAGCGCAACATCCGCTGCGTCGGCCAGCGTGCTGCTGCCGCGCGAGGTGACCGCGATCAGGCCGATCTGGAACCGCCGGGTATAGGCGATCAGGTCGGACAGTTCCCCCGTCTCGCCCGAGTTGGACAAGGCCAGAACCGCATCCGCCGAGGTGATCATGCCCAGATCGCCATGGCTGGCTTCGGCAGCATGGACGAACTGGGCCGGCGTGCCGGTGGAGGCCAGGGTGGCGGCGATCTTGCGGCCGATGTGACCGCTCTTGCCGATGCCGGTCACGATCACGCGGCCGCTGACCCGGGCCAGGAGATCCAGCGCGCCGATGAAATCCGCCCCCATCGAGTCGGCCACCGCCAGGATTGCCGCGCCCTCTGTCCGCAACACGCGGCTGCCGGCTTCGACATCGGGCCTGGTGTCGTCCTGAACTTCTTGCGTCAATGCGGTCATGGGGTGCCGGTTACACTCTCGTCTTATTATGGTCGGGTCGAAGCATGTTTCTCGTCGCCGCAGGTTGAAGAACAGATCCGCCCCCGCAACGGGCCGCAGCCATCCTGTCTTGCGTTGCGCACATCATGCCGAGCTGTCGATTGTCCCCCGCAGGCGTGACGACGACCGAGTATGAGTCCGGTCGCCCGCAAAGTCAACGTAACCAATGGGTTCCGCAGTCCCAGGCGTCAGTGGGCAAAGATATCCTCGTCGGACCATCCGCTGAGATCGAGCTGCGCGCGCGTCGGAAGGAAATCGAAACACGCCTGCGCCAGTTCCGCGCGCCCCTCGCGCGCCAGCATTTCGTCCAGCCGCTGCTTGAGGGCGTGCAGGTGCAGCACGTCGGATGCGGCATATTGTTGCTGCGCCTGGGTCAGCGTCTCCGCGCCCCAATCGGAGGACTGTTGCTGCTTCGACAGGTCGACGCCCAGGATTTCCTTGGCCAGGTCCTTCAGGCCGTGCTTGTCGGTGCAAGTCCTGACCAGCTTCGAGGCGATCTTGGTGCAATAGACCGGTGCAACCGCAATGCCGAGATAGCGGGCCAGCATGGCGATGTCGAACCGGGCGAAATGGAACAGCTTCAAGACCGCGGGATCGGCCAAAAGCCGCGACAGGTTGGGCGCCTGGGTTTGGTCCTTGCCCACTTGCACCAGATGGCAGGTGCCGTCACCGGCCGACAACTGGACCAGGCACAGGCGGTCGCGCGCCGGATCGAGACCCATGGTCTCGGTGTCGACCGCGATGACAGGCCCGAGGTCCAGGTCCTGCGGAAGGTCGCCTTTGTGAAGCTCGATATTCAAACCAGATACTATCCGCTGCCTGTCGGCTGATGCCTGATTGTGCGCGTCGTTCGATTGCGTCGAATCATCGCGATGATGGTGCCCAGGAGAAGACTCGAACTTCCACGGGGTTTCCCCCACAGGTACCTGAAACCTGCGCGTCTACCAATTCCGCCACCTGGGCGCATATCGCGGGCAGCCGTGATGCGGGCCGCAATCTCTTTCATCACGGGACCGTCTGTCAACCGGAATCGTGGCTCCGGCGACGCGGCGAAAAGGTGGCAACGAATCGGCGTTCCGATTATGGTCCCCGGTTGTCGGTCGGCGCCGTGCCGGCCGGCGGTGCGGCGAGTCGAACGGGACGGGTTCCAGCTATGGCGATCGACGTAATCACCGTCTTTGGCGGTTCAGGATTCATCGGGCGGGCGTTGATTCAGCGCCTTGCCGAAACCGGCGCATGCATCCGGGTGGCGGTGCGTGATCCGGAGCAGGCGTTGCCACTGAAGCCACTGGGCGACGTGGGACAGATCGTGCCGGTCCAGGCCAATGTGCGAAACGATGCTTCGGTGCGTGCTGCGGTGGCCGGCGCGGATGCGGTGGTCAACCTGGTGGGCATCCTTTACCAGAAAGGCGCCCAGACCTTCGAGGCGGTGCATGTTCAAGCGGCCGAACGAATCGCGAAGGCCGCGGCAGCCGAAGGTGCACGCCGACTGGTTCACATGTCCGCCCTGGGGGTGGCGCCGAACGCGCCATCGGTCTACGCCCGCACCAAGGCCGCGGGCGAGGAGGCGGTGCGCCGCGCGTTTCCAACCGCGGCGATCATTCGGCCCAGTGTGGTGTTCGGGCCGGGCGACGGGTTCTTCAATCTGTTTGCGTCGCTGGCGCGGTTCACGCCCGTGCTGCCGTTGATCGGCGGCGGCGGAACCCGGTTTCAGCCTGTCTATGTGGGTGATGTCGCTGACGCGATGGCGAAGATCCTGGCTGACCCGGCGCTTGGCGGAACGGTCTACGAGTTGGGCGGGCCGCACGTCTATACGTTCAAGGAGCTGATGCAGCTTGTCCTGCGCGAAACCGGGATGCGCCGCCTGTTGGTTCCGGTCCCGTTCGGGGTCGCTTCATTCGAGGCCTTCTTCTTGGAAATGCTGCCGTCGCCGCCGCTGACGCGAGACCAGGTCACTTTGTTGCGGTCGGACAATGTGGTCGACGGCCAGCATCCGGGCCTTGCCGAACTCGGCATTGCCCCGACCGCGGCGGAGGTGATCCTGCCCTTCTACATGGATATGTACCGCAAGGGCGGACGCTACACGTCGGCGCAGCCGGTCTAGACCAGGCTGTTGCCGCCGCTGTAGAGCCAGTAAAGAAGCCCGCCGCCCAACGCCAGCCGGTAGACGACGAACGGCGTGAACCCGGCCCTGCGAAGCCAGGCCATCATCATGGCAATGGCGATGAACCCGGCGACGAAGCCCGCCGCCGCAGATCCCAGCGCGTCGGTGCCCAAGAGATCGAAATTGTCGACCATCCGGATCTCGACGCCGGTCAGCAGGCCGGCTGCAAAGATCGTGGGGATCGACAGGATGAGCGAGAACCGCCCGGCTTCCCAGCGTTCCATTCCCATCAGGCGCCCTGCTGTCATCGTGATGCCGGACCGGCTGGTCCCGGGAATCAGCGCCAGAACCTGGGCCAGGCCGATGGCCAGGGCATTGACCCAAGTAAGGTGTTCGACCCGCCAGACGGTCATGCCGATTCGGTCGGCAATGAACAGCAGCACGCCGAAGCCGATGGAGGCCCAGGCAATCAGCTGCACGTCTCGGACGAACATCACGACGTAAGGGTGGCCGAAATATCCCACGACGATGATCGGGACGGTGGCGATGACGACGTTGACCAGCAGGCGGATCTGCGGCCCGCTTCGGCCCGTCACCAACCGCGCCCCGCCGACCGCGATCTCCCAGACGTCCCGCCAGAAATAGAGGATGACCGCCAGCAGCGTGCCCACATGCAAGGCAACGTCGATTGTCAGCCCCTGGTCGGGAAAACCCAACAATTTTGACGTGATGACCAAGTGTCCCGATGAACTCACCGGTAGAAACTCGGTCAGTCCCTGGATCGCGGCGAGAATCAAGATATGGTGCAGCGACAATCGCCAACCCCCATCTCTATGATCTGAACGCTTAACCCAACGGGAATCGGATTGCCATCCTTTTCTGCAGGTCGATTTAGTCCCGAATCGGAACTAATAATAGCTGGGAATGGCGCCCCGATGTGGTAAATTAAGAAATCTGCAATTGCTGCCTGGCGTATAAAGGGCAACAATGTTGACATAAACGCCGCGTCTCGGTGATAAACGGTCTCGGGGCGGGTGGTGTTGCAGACGCGCGCTGAATGGGAGGAAAAGGAGGAGCGCGGCGTCCCCGAAATGCGGCGGCAGGTCCGGCAATGCCCGGGTGCGGTGGCCGCATCGGTACTGTGGTTCCGGAATCGTTGGGCGAACAAACAGGCCCGTGTGTCAAGGCGCGGGCGGGCGGCATCGCACTCTGTCGATGCCGTACAAAAGAAGGGCAGAGGAAAGCGTCGTCATGACGACAGAGCGTATGTTGAAATTCGTCGGCACCGAGCAGCATCCGCCGGAAAAACGGTCGATCGCAGATCGGCGGCACGATTTCGACGAGATCTATCGCGAATATGCCGCGGACAAGGCCGCCGAGCAGTCCGGGCGCTGTTCCCAGTGCGGCATTCCCTTCTGCCAGGTGCACTGTCCCCTGCACAACAATATCCCAGACTGGCTGATGCTGACCGCCGAAGGGCGCCTGGAGGAGGCCTATCAGACGTCTGCGGAGACAAACACCTTCCCGGAGATTTGCGGCCGCATCTGTCCCCAGGGCCGTCTCTGCGAGGGCAACTGCGTGATCGAACAGTCCGGCCACGGGACCGTCACCATCGGCTCGGTGGAGAAATACATCACCGACACCGCGTGGGAGCGCGGCTGGGTGGAACCGGCAACGCCGGTCCGGGAGCGCCCCCAATCGGTCGGCATCATCGGCGCCGGACCGGGCGGCCTGGCGGCGGCGGACCGGTTGCGCCGCAAGGGCTATCAGGTTCACGTCTACGACCGGTACGACCGGGTCGGCGGCCTGCTGGTCTACGGGATCCCAAGTTTCAAGCTGGAAAAGCAGGTGGTCGCGCGGCGCAGCGACTGGCTGATCGAAGGCGGCGTGGAATTCCACCTCAACGTGGAGATCGGGCGCGACATCTCGTTCGAGGAACTGCGCGCGCGGCACGACGCCGTTCTGATCGCGACCGGCGCCTACAAGGGGCGCGACATCGCCGTGCCCGGCGTCGGCCTTGGCAACGTGTTCGCGGCGCTGGATTTCCTGACCGCCAGCAACCGCAAGGGGCTTGGCGACGACGTGCCGGCCTTCGACGACGGGACCCTTGACACGGCCGGCAAGAAAGTCGTCGTCATCGGCGGCGGCGACACGGCCATGGACTGCGTCCGCACGGCCGTGCGCCAGGGCGCCAAGTCGGTGAAATGCCTTTACCGCCGCGACCGCGCCAACATGCCCGGCTCGGCGCGCGAGGTCGCCAACGCGGAAGAGGAGGGCGTCGAGTTCGTGTGGCTGTCCGCGCCCGAGGCGTTCGTCGGCGACGGCACCGTCGACGGCGTCCGGACGGTGAAGATGCGCCTCGGCGTCCCGGATGCGAGCGGGCGCCGGTCGCCCCAGCCGATCGAGGGGTCCACGCACGTGATTGCGGCGGACGTGGTGATCAAGGCCCTTGGCTTCGATCCCGAGGACCTTCCGACGCTGTTCGAACAGCCGGATCTGCCGGTCACCCGGTGGGGAACGGTCAAGGTCAATCACGCAGCCGCAATGACGGAGATGAAGGGCGTGTTCGCGGCGGGCGATATCGTGCGCGGCGCTTCGCTGGTGGTGTGGGCGATCCGCGACGGGCGCGACGCCGCCGAGTCGATCCATCGATACATTCAGATGAAGACCGCGGCGGCCGAATGACGGGACGAGGCCACAGGACATGAATGCACAGGACTTCGTACGCGACTACCGGCGCACCGCCGCGCTGCTCGAACGGCACGGATTGTATCGGCCCGAGCACGAGACGGCGGCCTGTGGCGTCGGCATGGTGGCGTCGATCGACGGCAAGCCCCGGCGCGAGGTCGTCGAGGCCGGCATCGCCGCGCTGAAGGCCCTGTGGCACCGCGGCGCGGTCGATGCCGACGGCAAGACCGGCGACGGCGCCGGCATCCATGTGCAGATCCCGCAGGCCTTCTTCAAGGAACATATCCGCTGGATCGGCCACGAACCGGGCGAAGGCCGTCTGGCCGTCGGCATGATGTTTCTGCCCCGCACCGACCTGGCCGCCCAGGAGCGGTGTCGCCAGATCGTCGAGACCGAAATCCTGCGGTTCGGCCACGGCATCTACGGCTGGCGCCAGGTGCCGGTGAACACGGCGGTGATCGGCGAAAAGGCGAACGCCACGCGTCCGGAGATCGAGCAGATCATGGTCGAGAACCGCCGCGCCGAAGGCGACAAGCAGTTCGAGAAGGACCTGTACATCATCCGGCGGCGCATCGAAAAGGCGGTGCAGGCCGAGAAGGTGTCGGATTTCTACGTCTGTTCGCTGTCCTGCCGGTCGGTCATCTACAAGGGCCTGTTTCTGGCCGAGCAACTCACCGCCTTCTATCCGGATCTGCTGGACGAACTATTCGTTTCGAACTTCGCGATCTATCACCAGCGTTATTCGACCAACACGTTTCCGATGTGGTGGCTGGCCCAGCCTTTCCGGGTGCTGGCGCATAACGGCGAGATCAACACGCTGTTGGGCAATGTCAACTGGATAAAAAGCCACGAGACCCGGATGGACGATCCGGCCTTCGGCGAATACATCGAGGATCTCAAGCCGATCGTCCAGCAGGGCAGCTCGGACTCCGCGGCGCTGGATGCGGTCTTCGAGGTTCTGGTCCGCACCGAGCGGGAACTGCCCGAGGTGAAGTCGCTGCTGATTCCCGAGGCGTGGGAGCAGTCGGACGCGGTCCCGCGCCCGCACCGCGACTTCTACGCCTATGCCAACGGCGTGATGGAGCCGTGGGACGGACCCGCGGCGATTTGCGCCTATGGCGGACGCTGGGTCCTGGCCGGGATGGACCGCAACGGCCTTCGCCCGATGCGCTACACGGTGACCGGCGACGGCCTGCTGATCGTCGGATCGGAAACCGGCATGGTCAAGATCGACGAGACCGCTGCCGTCGAAAAGGGCCGGATCGGGCCCGGCGAAATGATCGGCGTCGACCTGCGCGAAGGCCGCCTGTTCCACGACCGCGAGCTGAAGGACCATGTCTCGGCTCTGAGCCCGTTCGGGGAGTGGTGCCGGAAGATCACCACCATGGGCGACCTTCTTCTCAATGCGCCGCTGGATCCGGTGCCGATCGACAAGGAGTCGCTGCGCCGCGCGCAGATCTGCGTCGGCTGGAGCATGGAGGATCTGGAACTGATCCTGCAACCGATGATGGAGGGCGGCAAGGAAGCCACCGGGTCGATGGGCGACGACACGCCGCTGGCGGTTTTGTCCGACAAGTACCGCGGCCTGCACCATTTCTTCCGGCAGAACTTCTCGCAGGTCACCAACCCGCCGATCGATTCGCTGCGCGAACGCCGGGTGATGAGCCTGACCACGCGGTTGGGCAATCTTGGCAACATCCTGGAAGAGGATGAAAGCCAGATGCAGATCATCCAGCTCGAATCGCCCGTTCTGTTGACCGGCGAGTACGTGGCGCTGCGCCGGGCCCTGGGCGAGTCGGCGATCGAGATCGACTGCACGTTTCGGCCGGCGGACGGACCCAATGCCCTGCGCGAGTCCCTGTACGCGATCCAGCGCCAGGCCGAGGACGCGGTGCGCGAAGGGTACAAGCATGTCATCCTGACCGACGAGAAGGTCGATGCGGACAAGGCGCCGATCCCGATCATCCTGGCCACCGGGGCGGTCAACGCGCACCTGATCCGATCCGAGCTGCGCACCTTCGCGTCGGTCAACGTGCGCACCGCCGAAGGGCTGGACGTGCACTACATGGCGGTCCTGATCGGAGTCGGGGCGACCACCGTCAATCCCTATCTGGCGCAGGCCGCCATCGTCGACCGACATCGCCGCGGCCTGGCCGGCGACCTGGACCTGGATACGGCGCTGCGACGGTACAAGAAGGCGCTGGGCGAGGGGCTTTTGAAGGTGATGTCCAAGATGGGCATCGCGGTTATCAGCTCCTATCGCGGCGGTTTCAATTTCGAGGCGGTCGGCCTCAGCCGCGCCTTGTGCGCCGAGTTTCTGCCGGGCCTGCCCAGCCGGATCTCCGGCATCGGCCTGAACGGCATCCAGCACAAGGTCGCCGAACAGCATACCGCGGCCTATTCCGAGGACATCCTTGCCCTGCCGGTCGGCGGGTTCTATCGCTATCGCCGCGGCGGCGAAGCGCATGCCTGGGAAGCCAACCAGATCCACATGCTGCAGACGGCGGTGGAGACCGACAGTTTCGCCACTTACCGGCGCTTTGCCGACGGCGTGCGCGAGATGCCGCCGATCAATCTCAGGGACCTGTTGGATTTCGACCAACCGGAAAAAGGCGTTCCGTTCGACGAGGTCGAATCCATCACCGAGCTGAGAAAGCGCCTGGTGGCGCCGGGAATCTCGCTGGGCGCGCTGAGCCCCGAGGCGCACGAGACGCTGTCGATTGCGATGAACAGGATCGGCGCCAAGTCGGATTCCGGCGAAGGCGGCGAGGGCCCGGCGCGCTTCAGGCCCAAGGAGAACGGCGACAACGCCTCTTCGGCGATCAAGCAGGTCGCGTCCGGCCGCTTCGGCGTCACCGCGAACTACCTGAACAACTGCAAGGAAATCGAGATCAAGATGGCCCAGGGGGCCAAGCCGGGCGAGGGTGGCCAACTGCCGGGTTTCAAGGTTTCCAAGATGATCGCCCGGTTGCGCCATTCCACCGAAGGCGTCACCCTGATCAGCCCGCCGCCGCACCACGATATCTACTCCATCGAGGATCTGGCGCAGCTGATCTACGACCTGAAGCAGATCAACCCGGAGGCGACCGTCTGCGTCAAGCTGGTGGCGCGTTCGGGCATCGGCACCATCGCCGCCGGCGTCGCCAAGGCGCATGCGGACGTGATCCTGATCTCCGGCCATTCCGGCGGCACCGGCGCCTCGCCGCAGACCTCGATCAAGTATGCCGGCCTGCCCTGGGAGATCGGCCTGGCGGAGGTGCACCAGGTGCTGACCTTGAACAAGCTCAGGCACAGGGTGCGCCTGCGCGTCGACGGCGGCATCAAGACCGGCCGCGACGTGGTCATGGCGGCGCTGCTGGGGGCCGAGGAGTTCGGGCTGGGGACCGCCTCGCTGGTGGCGATGGGATGCATCATGGTGCGCCAGTGCCATTCCAACACCTGCCCCGTGGGTGTCTGCACCCAGGACCAGCGCCTGCGCGACAAGTTCGTGGGCACGCCGGAAAAGGTGGTCAACCTGTTCAGCTTCGTGGCGGAGGAGGTGCGCGAGATCCTGGCGTCGCTGGGCGCACGCCGGCTGGTGGACATCGTCGGCCGCACCGACCTGTTGAAGCAGGTCAGCCGCGGCGCGCCGCACTTGGACGACCTGGACCTCAATCCGCTGCTGGTGATGGCCGACGCCGCTGGGCAGGCACAGTCCTGCACCATCGAGGGCCGCAACGAGGTGCCGGAAACGCTGGACGCCCGCATGATCGAAGACGCCAAGGCGCTGTTCTCGGTCGGCGAGAAGATGCAGCTGCAATACACCAGCCGCAACACGTTCCGGGCCATCGGCACCAAGCTGTCGTCCAAGATCACGCGGCAGTTCGGCATGACCGGGCTGGCCCCGGGGCATCTCACGGTGCGGCTGCGCGGCTCGGCCGGCCAGTCGCTGGGGGCGTTCGCGGTCCAGGGTCTGAAGCTGGACGTGTTCGGCGACGCCAACGACTATGTTGGCAAGGGCCTGTCGGGCGGCATCGTCGTCGTCCGGCCGATGACCTCCAGCCCGCTGGTCTCCAACGAAAACACCATCATCGGCAACACCTGCCTGTACGGTGCGACCGCGGGCCAGCTCTACGCGGCCGGCCAGGCGGGCGAACGGTTCGCGGTGCGCAACTCGGGCGCGGTGTCGGTCGTCGAAGGCTGCGGGTCGAACGGCTGCGAATACATGACCGGCGGCACGGTGGTGATCCTGGGCGAGGTCGGCGACAACTTCGCGGCCGGCATGACCGGCGGCATGGCCTTCGTCTACGACGCGACGGGCACTTTCACCGAGCGGCTGAACGGCGAGTCGGTCACCCCGTACCGCCTGGAGACGGATCACTGGGCGAATGTTTGCCGCCAGTCCATCGAGGAGCACGTGCGCGAGACCCAGTCGTCCTGGGCCGAACGAATCCTGGACGACTGGGAAACCGAGCGCGCCCGGTTCTGGCACGTGGTGCCGCACGAGATCCTGCCCAAGCTGGAGCACCCCCTGACGGTCGAGGCCGCGGAAGAAGAAGCGGTTCCGGCCGCGGAGTAGGGCGATGGAACAGCGCGTCAGCATGGTGACGCTGGGCGTCGACGACCTGGAACGTGCGCGCGCCTTCTATGCCGCGCTGGGCTGGCGCGAACCGGCCAAAAGCCCGCCGGGCGTCGCGTTTTTCCAGGCCGGCGGCATGATCGTCGGGCTTTATCCCCGCGACGCCCTGACGGAGGACGCGGGCGAAGCCCTAGCGCCGGGCGGCGACGTGGTGCTGGCCCACAATGTGTGCTCGAAGGACGAGGCCGACCGGGTGATGGCCGAGGCGCTGGCCGCCGGCGCGCGGCCCGGCCGGCCCGCCCAGGATACTTTCTGGGGCGGCTATTCCGGCTATTTCTTCGATCCCGACGACCATCCCTGGGAGGTGGCCTTCAACCCGTTCTGGCCGATCGCCGACGACGGCACGGTGGCGCTTCCGGACGATTGACCGGTTGACGGCGGTCAGGTGATTTCGCCGCCCGTCCGTCCTATAACCACAGAGAACCAGCATAGGATGCGACCTGCCCCGTGTCGGACGTGACGCCGCCGGATTCCCCAGACACCGCCATCGCCGACACCCTGTCCCGGGTCTTCGGGTTCGACCGGCTGCGCGACGGACAGGATCGTGCGATCGAGGCGCTGATGGCCGGGCGCAACGTGCTGGCGGTGATGCCGACGGGGGCGGGCAAGTCGCTGTGCTACCAGTTGCCGGCGCTGGTCCTGGGCGGGCTGACGATCGTCGTCTCGCCGCTGGTGGCGTTGATGCGCGACCAGGTGGCGGCACTGCGGCTGAACGGCATTGCGGCCGCCACGATCAATTCGGACTTCAGCCGCGCGGATAATGTCGCGACATGGCGCGCCGTCCAGGCCGGCGATGTGCGCCTGCTCTACCTCTCTCCGGAACGGCTGATGACCGAGCCGATGCTGCGGGCCCTGGGCAGGTTGGACGTGCGCCTGATCGCGATCGACGAGGCCCACTGCATCTCCCAATGGGGACCGGCGTTCCGGCCCGAATACGAGGCGCTTGCGGCCTTGCGCGACCGTTTCCCGGGCGTCCCGATCGTCGCGCTGACGGCCACCGCCGACGCGACCACCCGGGAAGACGTCCTGCAAAAGCTGTTTCGCGGCGACGCGGTTTCGGTGGTCACCGGCTTCGACCGGCCGAACCTGGTCCTGGCGGTCGCGCTGAAGGACAGCTGGAAGCGGCAGGTAGCCGATTTCGTGGCTGCGCGCCGGGGCGGCAGCGGCATCGTCTATTGCCTGTCGCGCAAGAAGACCGAAGAGGTTGCGGCATTGTTGCAGGAGGCAGGGCACGACGCGCTTGCTTTTCACGCGGGCATGGAGGCCGGCGAGAAGGAGCGGGTGCAGAACCGGTTCATGACGGAACCGGGCGTGGTGATCGTCGCCACCGTCGCCTTCGGCATGGGAATCGACAAGCCCGACATCCGTTACGTTCTGCACACCGATCTGCCGGCCAGCCCGGAGGCCTATTACCAGGAGACCGGCCGTGCCGGCCGGGACGGCGCGCCGGCCGAGACGCTGTTGCTGTACGGCCTTGACGACATCAGGATGCGCCGCGTCTTCATCGAAGACGAGGACTCGACGCCCGAGCACAAGCGGCGCGAGCACAAGCGGTTGGACGCCTTGATCGCCTATTGCGAGGCGCCGGAATGCCGGCGGAGCATGTTGCTGCGTTATTTCGGCGAAGAGATCGCGCCGTGCGGCAATTGCGACGTCTGCCTGGATCCGGTGGCGACCGAAAAGGGAACCGAGGAGGCGCGCAAGGCTCTGTCCGCCGTGCACCGCACCGGGCAGCGGTTCGGTGCCGCCCACATCGTCGCCGTGCTGCGCGGGGCCGAGAACGAAAAGACCGCCAGCTTCGGCCATGACCGCCTGCCCACCTTCGGCATCGGCGCCGACCGGCCGGCGCGAGCGTGGCAGGGCATCATCCGCCAGATGGTCGCGGCCGGCCTGCTGGACATCGACATCGCCGGCTATGGCGGCCTGCGGTCGACGCCGTCCGGCGATGCGTTGCTGCGAGGCCAGGGCGGCTTCCGGTTTCGCCCCGACCGGCTGGGCAAGGCGCCCGCCGCCAAACGCAAGGCGGCGCCGGCCGAGCAGCTTGACGAACCGGCCGCGCGGCTGTTGCAGGATCTGAAGGCGCTGCGCCTCAAGCTGGCCAAGCAGCGCGGCGTGCCGGCCTATGTGGTGTTTTCCGACCGCGCGCTGATCGACATGGCGGCGCGCCGCCCGCGCAATGCGGACGAGTTCGCCGCCGTGTTCGGCGTCGGCGCGGCCAAGGTGCGCGACTTTGCGGAGGTGTTCCTGGCGGAAATCGCGGAGCACGACGAAAAGCCCCTCTCCCTGGAGGGAGAGGCGTTGGGGTGAGGGTGTTACCGCTGTCGGACACCTGAACCCCCTCATCCGGCCCTTCGGGCCACCTTCTCCCCGCGGGGAGAAGGGGTGCTACGCACACTCCTTCGCCACCAGTGCCGCATAAAGCTCCCTGATCCGCCGGGTCACCGGCCCCGCGCCGCCGTCGCCGATGGCGCGGCCGTCGATCTCGGCGACCGGGGTCTGGGCGCCGAAGGTGCCGGTCAGGAAGGCCTCGTCGGCGCCGTAGGTGTCGACCAGGGAGAAGTTGCGTTCGTAGACCGGGATGCCGTCGGCGCGGCACAGCGCGATCACCTTGGCCCGGGTGATCCCGTTCATGCAGTAGTCGCCCGTGGAGGTCCAGACTTCGCCGCGGCGGACGATGAAGAAGTTGCAGGAGTTGGTCGTGTTGACGAAGCCGTGCGGGTCCAGCATCAGCGCCTCGTCGGCGCCCGCCTTGATCGCGCGGATGCCGGCCAGGATGCAGTTCAGTTTCGAATGCGAATTGAGCTTCGGGTCCTGGGTCAGCGGCAGGCCGCGATGGATCGGTACGGTGTGCAGGCGAATGCCGCGGCCCATAACCGGTTTGCTGAATTCCGCGATGATGACCACCGTCGGTCCCTGCAGCGACAGGCGCGGATCCTGGAAAGGTTTCGCCTTGACCCCCCGGGCCACCATCAGGCGCGCATGCACGCCCTCTGTCATGCCGTTCTCCGCCGCGGTTGCGTCCAGGGCCGCGGCAAGCTGTTCCCGCGTCATGCCGATGTCCAGATCGATCGCCTTCGCCGCCTCGAACAGGCGGTCCAGGTGCTCGTCTATGAACGCCCAGCGCCGGTTATGAAGCCGCAGGCCCTCCCACACGCCGTCGCCCAGCATGAAACCGGAATCGTAGACCGAAACCTTGGCCTGGTCCCGGTGCAGGAGGTCGCCGTTGACGTAAACAACCAAATCCGCGTTGCGCAGGTCTTCCGCGGCGTCGTGGGTGGTGGGAGACGGACGAGTCTCGGGGGGCTTGTCGTTCAATTGAAGGCTCCTTCACGCACAGCATGTCAAAATGCGGATGCCGCGTCGACGGATCTGCACGCTTGCGCTTGGCTGACACGGATGCCTCGACCGGGTAGATTAAGTGCCGGAGGTGCAGCGATGATCATATTCAGACAGCTGTTCGATCCGGAATCGGCGACGTACACCTATCTGCTGGCCGACCCTGCGGCGCGCGAGGCGGTGCTGATCGACCCGGTCTTCGAGCAGGTCCGCCGCGACACGGCGCTGTTGCAGGAGCTGGACCTGCGGCTGGTCTACACGCTGGAAACCCACGTCCATGCCGACCATGTCACCGGCGCCTGGGCCCTGAAACAGCGCCTCGGCAACCGGATCGCCCTGTCCGCGAACAGCGGCGCCGAGGGCGCCGACCGGCTGTTGCAGCAGGACGATATCGTCGACTTCGGCGGCCGCAGTCTGGAAGTGCGGGCAACGCCCGGCCATACCGGCGGCTGTCTCACTTACGTCCTGGACGATCGCAGCATGGCGTTCACCGGGGACTGCCTGTTGATCAGGGGTTGCGGGCGCACGGATTTCCAGGAGGGCGACCCGCGGACGCTGTACCGGTCGATCCACGAGCAGATCTTCACCCTGCCGGATACCTGCCTGCTGTATCCCGGCCACGACTATCGCGGCCTGACGGTCACCAGCGTGACCGAGGAGCGCCGTTTCAATCCGCGGCTGGGCGGCGATCTCAGCGAAGGCGATTTCGCCGGCTACATGGACAACCTGGGGCTGGCGCACCCCAAGAAGATCGACGTCGCGGTGCCCGCAAACCTGAAATGCGGCAAGCCCGACACCGACGCGCCGCCGACGGACGATCCGACCTGGGCGCCGCTGGCCCTTACCTTCGCCGGGATCTGGGAAGTCCAGCCGCAATGGCTGGAAGACCATCTGCGCGACGCCCTGGTCGTCGATGTGCGCGAGCCCGACGAGTTCGAAGGGCCGCTGGGCCGGATCCCGGGCGCGCGCCTGCTGCCGCTGGGCGAACTCGCTGACCGCACCAAGGAACTCAAGGGCGACAAACCGATCGTTGCTGTTTGTCGTGCCGGCGGCCGGTCGGCGCAGGCGACCGTCATTCTGCGCCGGGCCGGTTTCGACAAGGTGGCGAACCTTGCCGGCGGCATGCTGCGCTGGCGGGCGCAGCGCTGCCCGGTGGAAGGCGGGCGGGAGTGAACCGGGCCGGCGTCGTCTTGATCCACCGCAAGGCAGATCGCCCCGGCCGCATCTAAGATCAACGAAAAGCCGACTGGCCGGACGAAAGGACCCCGCATGGAAACCGCGATGGATCGTGATCCCGCGACCGCTGTCGCGCCGGAGTGCACACACCTGGTCGAGACCATCGAGACGCTGATCGAAGTCGGGCACCGCGATCAGGCCGTGTCCGTGATGCGTCTGATGCGCCGCTGCATCTCGTTCAGCGACTGTCCCCACGTCGAGACCTGCAGCGCGGCATTGCGCCGACTCGAGCGCGAACCCACGGCCTGACACCCTCCCGCCGGCGACCGCCGGGCTGGTCCGGCGTCCCGGATCGCCGCGTCTTCCATCGTGCCCGTTGCCGCCATGGATGGCGCCTTGTATATGGCTCGCATGCGCGTTCTCTATCATCTCTGGCTGTGTCCGTTTTCCCGCAAGGTCCGGGTTGTCCTTGGCGAGAAGCGACTGGAGTGCGAGCTTCGGATCGAGAAGGTGTGGGAACGGCGCGACGCCTTTTTGGCGCTCAATCCCCGCGGCCAGATCCCGGTCCTGGTGGAGGATGACGGACACATCCTGGCCGACAGCCGATCGATCTCGGAATACCTGGACGAGGTCGTTGCCGAACCGCCCCTGACGGGCGGCGATCCGCACACCCGCGCCGAGGCGCGGCGGCTGACCGCCTGGTTCGACGAGAAGTTCCACGCCGAGGTCACGGTCAACCTGGTCGACGAGAAGATCACCAAGCGCATGCTGGGTCTTGGCGAGCCGCTGTCCGCGGCGGTCCGTGCCGGCAGCGAGAACATCCATATCCACCTGTCCTATGTGGAATGGCTGATCGAGCGTCGTTCGTGGCTTGCCGGCGAGACCCTGACCATCGCCGACATCGCGGCGGCGGCGCACCTGTCGGCCGTGGACTACTTGGGCGATGTGCCGTGGGAAGACCATCCCGGCGCCAAGGACTGGTATGCCCGCATCAAGTCGCGTCCCAGCTTCCGCTCGGTTCTGGGCGACCATATTCCCGGCGCCCCGCCGCCCAAGCACTACGCCGACCTGGATTTCTGAAGCGTCCGGTGATTCCAAGTCTGGTGCCAGCGGCAGCCAGGCCCCCTTCGACAAGCTCAGGACAGGCTTCCGAGACGCGCCCTCACGGGCGCTCCTTGTATAAACGCGATCCGATAGAATCCGGTTATTCCGTAAGGAATGGTCCGACCCCGATGGCCATTCGGGGTCGGGCCGCCGGTTGTCGGATCGT